>ERZ1032852.184-NODE-184-length-17522-cov-9.167401_pt1 | contig 17522 bp, 19 predicted proteins | sample MGYA00516689_ERZ1032852 | MGnify/ENA primary metagenome ERZ1032852 (study PRJEB33719, sample SAMN04262499) | wastewater metagenome | biome: rural village; feature: composting latrine chamber; material: composting feces with ash | place: El Salvador | collected...
ACCCCGACGGGACTCGAACCCGCGACCTCCGCCGTGACAGGGCGGCGCGCTAACCGACTGCGCTACGGGGCCTTCACTTCGGGACTCGCGTCCCCAAGTTTTAGCCAAGTAGATGTTACCTGGTGCTAACTGAGTTCACCAATTGGCTGGCTCAGCCGTACCCCCAACGGGATTCGAACCCGTGCCGCCGCCGTGAAAGGGCGGTGTCCTAGGCCGCTAGACGATGGGGGCCCGTCCAACCAAGGCCCTGTAGGGTCCTGATTGGACTACGAAATGATACGCGACCGAACCCCCTTCGACAAATCTGTGAAGGCACTTTTTCGCACTTCGCGACGAAAGACACACTACAGGGGGTGGCGCGCGCGGCAGGACTCCTTGAAAACGCCCAGTGCTGGGCTGGGATCGCGAGACCCCACGGACCATCAGCTCTGAACTTGGAAGTGCCTGCGGTTGCGGGGGCGACTTCGTAGGCTTGTGCTCATGGGAAACGCCGATGAACTGACAGACGTCGTGGCTGAAATTGCGCCCTCAGACCTGGCGGGACTGTTTGCCACCACCATCGCTGGGGCGCTCATCGGGTTTCTGATCGCAGTCGCCGTGCTCGTCGGAATCCGCCTGCAAGGCAAACACTCCCTAATGGCCAAGCGGGTGTACCAACGCATCCGCCTTTCGATAGCCGTGGACTTCACCATTATTGGCACCTTTACGGGGTTCGCTCTGGGCGGGCCCGAGGAGGTTCCCGACTGGTACCTAGGGGTGCGGCACGGACTCCTCATCCTGTTGATAATTGCGACGGGGTGGTTGGGCTACGCAGCCCTCGGACTCCTAAAAGACGCCGTCGTTCTCACCGACCCGACAAGTGGGAGAGACGCCCGCCGGTTCCGCACACAAGCGCAGGTGCTCCGACTGGTTCTTCAAGTCGTCGACGTTGCACTCACCATCATCCTCGTACTACTAACATTCCCCGGGGCTCGTGCTCCGATGGCATCGCTGTTGGCGTCGGCGGGTGTCATCTCGGTGATCGTTGGTATTGCCGCACAGTCGACGATGGCCAACATGATGGCCGGCGTCCAATTGGCGTTCACGGACGCGCTCCGTGTGGGCGACACAGTGCGGTTGGCTGGGGAAACAGACCCGGGAACCGTAGAGGAAATCACTTTGAACTACGTTGTGGTTCGCACCTGGGACGAACGCCGGCTGCTGGTGCCGTCCAGCACGTTCACTGACAACACGTTCGAGAACTGGACGCGTCGGGCATCTAAGCAGCTGGGCTACTTCGAAATGCAACTCGACTGGACCGCTCCTATGGCCGAGATCCGCGCTGAAGTGGAACGGCTAGTCTTCGCCACGTCGCTTTGGGACAAGCGGAACTGGACCGTCCAGGTCATGGATCTTCAGGGCCCCTATATGACTGTGCGGGTGGTCGCATCCGCGGAGAACTACGGGAAGCTCCTCGATCTGAGGTCCTATCTCAGGGAGAACCTGGTCGCGTGGATCCGCGCAAACGCGCCCTGGGCAATCCCGCGTGAACGTGTCATCACAAGTTCTGAGGACGAACGAGGGCTTCAGTGGCCGACCGACGAGATCCGGGAACAGTACCTGGCTAACCCCACCTTCACAGGCCCGTTGGGCGGCGGTTTCATGAGGCAGGAGCAACAGAAGAAAATCCTCGAAGACACGGGCGTGGATGTGGAGGACCCCGCGGCCGTTAAGAAGGCCACTACGGAGAAGCAAGAAGTGCTCTCCGGTGGGAACGTCGACCAGTTGTTGCAGCGGCTCCCGGGAACGGAAGACCCCTATGACCATCCGGTTCCCAAGAGTCTCCAACAACTAGAGCCGGGGCACATGCTCTTCTCGGGGACCCCTGAGAACGAGGAACGAGCGAAAATGTACAAGGGTCCCGGCGACGACGTTTTGGCGGACCGGGAGGCGCGGAGCGAGGCACGCCGCAAAGTCGAGCAGGACAAACTCCCGCCGGAGCTTGAAGCAAAGCGGCCCTCCAAGGCTCAGCCGGCGCCAACACAAACGCCGCAACCGACGGAATCAACGAAGCCAACAGATCCAACAGAATCAACGAAGCCAACGGAACCAACAGAGCCAGCGGAACCAACAGAGCCAGCGGAACCAACAGAGCCAGCGGAACCAACAGAAGCCTAGGAGAAGCCATGTCCTACAAACTGAGCGACGAAGAGTGGAAAACAAAACTCACACCCTTTGAGTTCCAGGTTCTTCGCCAAGCAGCAACCGAGCGTCCGGGAACGGGCGAACTTTTAGGTGAGTCTCGCCCCGGCACCTACTTCTGCAAAGGCTGCGGCGCGGAGCTCTTCAGCGCAGATACGAAGTTTGAGTCGGGTTGCGGCTGGCCCTCGTTCTTCGAAGCGAAAGAAGGGGCGGTGACAGAGGATACCGACTACTTGCTTGGGTATCCTCGTACCGAAATCCGCTGTGCCAACTGCGACTCGCACCTAGGGCACGTGTTCCCCGACGCTCCGCAAACCCCTACGGGCATGCGGTACTGCATGAACTCGGTCGCTCTCGACTTTGAGCCCGGTGCAACTGGATCCGACCGGGCTTAGGAAGATGACCAGGCTTGGGAAGATGACCAGGCTTAGGGACACTAGGCGTAGCAAAGTGTCGGAGCTGGCGGGTAACCTCGTCGAATGACAAGTGGCCGCATAAATCGGGGGAGTGGGCTGCCAGTGCCGCTCCTTTTCGTCGGCTCGGGAATCTTCCAGTACATCGGGGCTGCCGTTGCTGTCGGACTTTTCACCCTGATGAGTCCGCTAGGCGTGGTGTGGTGGCGGGTGGCTCTGGGGGCAGTAGTTCTCGCGCTGTTGTGGCGACCGTGGCGGCTGGAATGGACCCCTCGGGCGTTGGCTCTCGCAGCCATCTTCGGGGTTTCTTTGGCGGTCATGAACGGGTTGTTTTATGAGGCCATTGCGCGTTTGCCCCTCGGAACAGTTGTTGCGATCGAGTTCCTGGGGCCTGTCGTCGTGGCAGTAATCCGGGGCAAGGGCATGCTCCCACGGATCGCGGCGGCCTTGGCGCTTGCGGGCATCATTTTGATCGGCGGGTGGGGAACCGACTTGGGTGCCCCGCAGGCCACTGCAGGGTTTTTGTTCGCCTTGGGTGCGGCGGGTTCATGGGCGGCATACATTCTGCTGGGCTCGTATATATCGGGACGAGGGGCCCCGCGCAGACGTGTCGGATCAAGCAGAGCGGAATCTGACAGGGCCGAATCGCATGGGGCCGAGTCGAGTGGGGCCGAGTCTCATGGGCCCGAGTCGAGTGGGGCCGGGTCAAGCAGAGCGGGTGGAAAAGGATCGGGGAGAAAAGGAGCGCTGCCACCTACGATGACTGGGCCGTCACTGGCCATGGGGGCGCTGTTCGCTGCAGTCGTGTCTTTGCCGTTTTTATATGGCGAGGCGCTCCGCGTTGACTTCACTTGGACTCTGGTTGTGATGCTGGCTGCCGTAGGAGTGTTCTCCACGGCTATCCCGTATTCGATTGAGGCCATCGCTTTCGGACGCATCCCCGCAGATACTTTCGCATTGCTTACAGCGTTGCTGCCGGCCACCTCTACCTTCGTGGGGGCCATCATGCTGCGGCAGATCCCGAATGGATTTGAGCTTTTGGGGTTGCTCCTTGTCTCGGTTGCAGTTTGGATGGCAACTAGGGCTCCCCAACACGCGTTGGAAGAAGCTGCTCGGACCGGCCGCGACGCCGATCCTGAGGACGTGGGGCCAGATGCGGGGCAGAGTCTGGGACGAGATGCGGGACAGAGTCTGGGACCAGACGTGAGAGGAAAGAGGCAACAATGGACTTTCTCTGGATGACCATCGTTGGAGGTTTGACGGGGCTGCTGGCAAGCATCTTCGTCAAAGGCTCGGACGCGGTGGGGTTTGTGTGGATCATTATTCTGGGTGCGTTCGGATATGGCCTCGGAGGAGGCCTTGTTTACGCCTTAGGCGGGTCGGTTGTTCTCCAGTGGATTGTCGGAATCGTGGTGACGGCACTTTTTCTGGGCGGCTATATCTGGTTCGCCAACAACCGCTCGGGGCTGAGTGAAGACTAGGTCTGGGGTAGCGAGCTGCGGCCCTCAACAGAGAGGGCGCGGCAGCGCAGGAACAGCGCGGCAGCGGGGCTTTCGCGGGGCCACGTAAGAAGCCGCGTAAGTAAAAACAGGAGGACAAACATGTGTCGTTGGATGGCATACACGGGAGCGCCGATCACGGTGGATGCCTTGATCTCCAAGCCGGACCATTCCCTCATCCACCAAAGTCTCAACGCCCGACAGCTGGCTCTACCTGGGGTGTCCTTCGCACGCCAGTTTCCCGGCCATGACTTCCCGACACAGGGGGAGGGATATGGGGTTGCGTGGGTGGGTCGTGATGGAAACCTCGGACATATCCGCGACACGGTTCCCGCTTGGGACTCCCAGAATCTGGTGCACCTCGTCTCCCAGATTGAGAGCCCCTGCTTCCTGGCGCATGTCCGCGCGGCTCCGGGAGGCTCGCTCAGCACGGACAACAACCACCCCTTCGTGCACGATGGTTGGATGTTCCAACACAATGGTGGGGTGGGGGACTTCCTGAAGCTGAAGCGCGACCTGGTCATGGACGTGGATCCGAGCCTTTACCCGTTTATCGATGGGAACACGGACAGTGAGACCTTGTTCTATCTGAGTCTTACCTACGGCCTTGCGAATGATCCTGCGGGGGCGCTTCGTAGAATGCACGACCGGGTCCAGCAGGCCCGGCTGGACCACGGTGTGACAGCGGCGTTCACGGGGACTTTCGCGGCGTCCGATGGAGAGCAGATCTTCACGATGCGGGTGGTGAGCGAGGAAGGCTTGGCCAAAGGCGACCAGGCCGAAGCCCCGACGCTCTACTACGCAACAGGTCCGTTTGAAATCACGGCAGGTGACGGGCCGAAGATCCAGATCCCACAGCACGCTCACGTAATTGCGTCGGAGCCGGCGGAACTCCACTATTCCCCTCGTACTTGGCGCGAAATTGAAAACTTGACGATCGGTCAGTTCCGCGTTGGCGAGGAGCCTCTGTTCACCACTCTGTGATCCCGCGCCTCCCACCGCCGTGAGACGGAACCCGGAGCGTGGGAGACAGTGGTAAGAATTGTTGTCATGGCCCAAGATCCTCTGCTTTTGACTCACAACCACGGCTGTTTGGTTGTCCACGGCCCCGACAGTGAGGGCATTGTTTCTGCTGTGACAACGATGTTGGCCTCCAACGGTGCGAACATCCTGTCGCTGGATCAGTACGCAGACAATGAGCAGGGAGGCAGCTTCTACCAGCGGATTGTGTTCTACAAGCCGAACTTTGTTGGCGTGCTCCCGGAGTTCAAGGAGGAGATCGCCAAGACTCTGAAGCCTTTCGGGCTGAACTGGTCGTTGCGGGACATGGGGGTCCCGAAGCGGATGGCCATTCTGGCTTCCAAACAAGACCACTGCCTTCTGGATCTTCTGTGGCGTCACCGCCGCGGCGAGCTGCCCGTCACCATCCCCATGGTCATCTCCAACCACACGGACTCCGCCGAGGATGTCCGGTCTTTCTCCATCCCGTTCTTCCACGTTCCCTCTCAGTCTGGGCCGGACAAGTCGGCAGCGGAGGCGGAGATTCTCAGCCTCCTCAAGGGCAACGTCGACTTTGTTGTGCTCGCCCGCTACATGCAGATTCTGTCCAGCGACTTCCTGAAAGAGGTGGGGGTGCCGGTTATCAACATCCACCACTCTTTCCTGCCCGCTTTCATCGGCGCTAACCCGTACAAGAAGGCGAAGGAACGCGGTGTCAAACTTATCGGTGCCACCTCCCACTACGTGACGGAGGATTTGGACGAGGGGCCCATTATCGACCAAGACACCATTCGCGTCAGCCACAAGGAGTCGGTGGCGGAACTGGCTCGAAGGGGCGCCGACGTTGAGAGGCAGGTTCTGTCACGGGCGGTGCTGTGGCACGCTCAAGACAGGGTGATTCGGGACGGGAATCAGACGATCGTCTTCTGATTTTTGTACGAGGCCACCGTCATTTTCTGCGCGCATCTGCGTCAATGAATCGCCAGGGCTCGTCCCTGGTTGTTGCTTTCGGAATGCCGATACGAGGGGTAGCGCGGATGTCGACCGCCTCGGTGGCCTCCGTAATGAAGAGTGCGTTCTCGCCGGTATCGACGGTTAGGTCGGCGCCGTACTCCTCGCCCGTGATGTTGAACGCCTGACAGAGTTTCCCCGGACCGTCGGCCAGGGCTTTGGCGCCGCCGCGAAGTTCCCGCATCACCTCGGCCCCCTGGATTGGTTGGATGCTGCGGATGAGGACCGCCTCACCCACCCCCTCGGGACCCGCGACGGCGTTCATGCACCAGTACATGCCGTAGATGAAGTAGACGTATGCGTGACCCGGCGGACCGAACATGGCGCGGGTGCGGCGTGTTTTCCCGCGGAAGGCGTGGGCGGCGTCGTCGATGTGACCGAGGTAGCCTTCGGTCTCGGTAATCCTGCCGATCAGTTCCACCTGCTCCCCATTGAAGGTGAGGCGGCGGTGAAGGTGGGCTCCGACGAGCCCTCGGGCAACCTCCAGTGTTTCGCGATCATAGAAGTCGCGCGGCAGGATCAGGCCGGTGTGGTCCCCTAGCGCGGGAAAAATGCCCGGTTTCTGGCTGGCTCGATGTGGTCGCGAGGTTTTCGTCATCTCTGGCAATGGTAGTGAATGAGTGTGATGGTTGTGCCCGGGCCCGGCCGGTGTTCCAGAGCGTCGTGGGCGTTAGGGGCGCCGATTCGGTGGTGTTGACCACGAAGTCGCCCGAGGCTTTTCACCTGGCAACACCCCTACGCGTTCTGTCGGAGGGCGTTGTTATCCTTGGTCATCCTGGTAGGCCTGTAGGTAAATGAGGCTGTAGGTAAATGAGGCTGCAGGTAAATGGGACTGTAGGCGAATGGAGGCTGCGGTGGTACGTGTAGTTGTCAACGGGGTTGGGAAACTCGGTAAGGCCATCGTCGGTGCCGCCTCGGAGGTTGGGCCTGAGGCGTCGGGTGTCACTGTTGTGGCGGGCGTGGATGCAAACCCGGGGGCGACGGCGGATGTCCCGGTTTATGCGGCGCTTGAGGACGTAGAACAAGACTTTGATTTGATCATTGATGCTTCCCGGGCGGAGGCCTTGGAGACTGTTGCCGACTTCGCGGTGGCGAACCAGAAGGCGCTGGTCGTTGCTGCCACTGGTCACTCGGAAGAGCAACTACAGAGGTTGGAAGAAGCGGCAGAGTCCATCCCGGTTTTCCGAGCCTCAAACCTTTCTCTGGGAGTCAACGTCCTGCGCCGCCTGACGGAACAGGCGGGCAAGATGCTGGGCCCGGTGGATGCAGAAATAGTGGAGACGCATCATCGGTTGAAGGTGGATGCTCCCTCGGGAACTGCCCTCACGTTGGCTGAAGCGCTCCGTGATGCCACAGACCCGGACCGGAAGTTCGTGTACGGCCGGTCTCCGGAAGACATCGGTGCAAGGGGGGACGAGATCGGAATTCATGCGGTGCGTGGCGGAACAGTCGTGGGAGAACACACTGTGACGTTCCTGCTGGACGACGAAATCGTTGAGTTGCGCCATGTCGCTCAGTCCCGGCAAGTGTTCGGTTTTGGCGCCCTTCGTGCAGCTGCTTTCACTGCGGGTAAGAAGCCGGGGTTTTACACAATGGCGGATTTGCTCGGTTAGGGCCTGGCATCGATGCAACCCGGCCTTGAACCCTCCCGGCAGAGCCCTTCGATACAGCCTTCCTGCACAGCCCTTCTATGGAGTTTTTCTACAAGGAGTTTGACCAATGCTGAATGAGAACTTTCAGAAGATTCCGGCCTCGTACTTGTTTAGTGAGGTAGCCTCGCGCGTTGCCGCATACCAGGACGCACACCCGGACCAGACGTTGCTACGCATGGGGATTGGGGACGTAACTCGACCTCTCCCCAAGGTAGTGATTGAGGCGCTCAACGCGGCGACGGCCGAACAGGCAAGCGCTGATGGCTTCCGCGGTTACGGCCCGGAGCAGGGATACGACTTCTTGCGCGACGCCATTTCTGAAGGCGAGTACAAGTTCGTTGGCGTAGACATTCCTGCCGACTCCATCTTCATCGGTGACGGGGCGAAGTCGGACTCCGCCAACATCCAGGAACTCTTCTCTCCCACCGCCACGGTCGCCGTGACGGATCCGGTGTACCCGGTATACATCGACTCAAATGCCATGTCGGGACGGTTGGGGGAATTCGTTGACGGGCGTTGGACAAACCTCGTATATCTCCCGTGCAACGACCAGAACAACTACATCCCTGCACTCCCGGAAGAGCCGGTGGATCTCATTTACTTGTGCTTCCCAAACAACCCGACGGGGGCAACTCTGACTCGGGACCAGTTGAAGGAATGGGTTGATTACGCCCGCGAAAACGGTTCCGTGATCCTCTTTGACGCCGCTTACCGGGCGTTCATCACCGACAAAGATGTACCTCACTCGATTTACGAGATTGAAGGGGCCAAAGAAGTCGCCATCGAATTCGGGTCGTATTCCAAGACAGCAGGCTTTACAGGGCTTCGCGCGTCGTGGACCGTGGTGCCTGAAGAGCTGGTTATTGATGGAAAGTCCCTGCGTGCGATGTGGAACCGGCGCCAGGCAACCAAGTTCAATGGGACGCCTTACATTGTGCAGCGGGCTGCCGCGGCAATCTACACGCCGGAAGGCCGCGTGGAAGCCCAAGAGAACATTGACTATTACAAGCGCAATGCTGGAATTCTCCGCGATGCGCTCCTGGCCGCCGACGTTGATGTTGTCGGCGGAAAGAACTCCCCCTACGTGTGGTTCCGGGCCCCCGGTGGCATGGACTCTTGGGAGTTCTTCGACTACCTGTTGGAGAACGCGCAGATCGTCGGGACCCCCGGTGTCGGCTTCGGCCCGTCCGGTGCGGGGCACTTCCGACTCTCCGCATTCAGCACCTACGAAGTCACGCTGGAGGCAGCAACCCGTCTTCAAGAGGCCGTCGCTGACCTCAACGCTCAAGCTCACTGAAACGGTACTTCCCCCTGAGTTGTCACTCCGATTCGACGCTCTGATTCTTACTCTGAAAGGACTTTTGATGCCCAGGCCAACACCCTCGCTGGAAAAGCTGCAAGAGATTACCGCGCAGATCCCGACGCCCTACCACCTCTATGATGCGAAGGGCATCCGGGACAACGTGCATGAGCTGCAGTCGGCCTTCGCGTGGAACCCCGGCTTCAAGGAGTACTTCGCTGTCAAGGCGACCCCGAACCCGGCGATTCTGAAGTTGCTGAAGGACGAGGGGTGCGGCGTCGACTGCTCCTCCTACACCGAACTCCTCCTGGCTGACGCTATGGGGTTCAAGGGGGAGGAGATTATGTTCTCCTCGAACGTGACCTCGGCGGCCGAATACCAGTTGGCGCGGAAACTTGGCGCGATCATCAACCTGGACGACATCAGCCACATCGATTTCCTGGCAGAAAACGGCGGCATCCCAGAGCGCATCCTGCTGCGTTATAACCCGGGTGGCGACTTCCGGTTGGGCACCAAGGTCATGGGCGACCCAGGCGAAGCGAAGTATGGGCTGACGCCGGAGCAGATTCCCGTGGCACTCACACGCCTGAAGGAGTTGGGTGCGAAGGAGTTCGGATTCCATACTTTCCTCGCCTCCAACACCACGGACAGCGGGTACTACCCGGCGATCGCGCGGATGCTGTTCGAACTAGCCGTCCGGATGCATGAAGAAGTGGGGGCCGACTTCTTCCTCATCAACCTGTCGGGTGGGATTGGGATCCCTTACGAGCCGAACCAGGAACGGGCTAACCTCGCCAAAATCGGCGCAAACGTGCAGAAGGCGTACGAGGAAACCATTGTCTCCGCCGGCATGGACCCCGTTGCGGTGGTAGCTGAACTTGGCCGCTTCATCACCGGGCCGAACGCTTGGCTGGTGACGACAGCCCTGCACCACAAGGACATTCACAAGAACTACGTGGGTTTGGATGCGTCCTCGTCCAACCTAATGCGACCTGCAATGTACGGCGCGTACCACCACATCACGGTGGCGGGGAAGGAAGATGCGCCCCTCGACCATGTTTACGACGTGACTGGCTCACTGTGCGAAAACAACGACAAGTTTGCGATCGATAGAAAATTGCCGGAGATCGAAATCGGCGACACCGTCGTCATCCACGACACCGGCGCGCACGGGCACTCCATGGGTCACAACTACAACGGGAAGCTCCGTTCGGCCGAGGTGCTCCTGGAAGAAGACGGTTCCTTCCGCATGATTCGTCGCGCGGAAACCGCCAAGGACTACTTCGCGACAGTGGCTGGGTTCGAGGTCTCTGAGGATCTGGGCGATCCATCCCAGGACCCCCTACTCGATCGATAGCCGAAACAGATACGCTCTGGGGAGAGCATTTGGAGGGCATGTGGAAACAGTAAAGGTGGCGCTGCTGGGCGCGGGCACCGTCGGATCTCAGGTTTACCGCCTGTTGCAGGAACAGGCTGCTGACTTGGCTGCAAGAGCCGGAGCGAACATTGAAGTGGCGGCCGTTGCCGTTCGGGACGTTGACGCAGAGCGGGACGTTGAAATCCCACGCGACCTGCTCACGACCGATGCCGAAGGCGCGATTGATGATGCTGACATTGTCATTGAGTTGATCGGTGGCATTGAGCCGCCCCGCACCTACGTGATGCGTGCATTGCGCGAGGGCAAAACCGTGGTGACCGGCAACAAAGCGCTGATTGCAGCGCACGGCCCGGAGTTGTACGAGGCTGCTGCGAAGTCCGGCGCCGACCTCTACTACGAAGCTGCGGTAGCAGGTGCGATCCCAGTTGTTTACGGTCTGCGGGAATCGCTTGCGGGTGACAGGATCTCCTCCATCATGGGGATCGTCAACGGGACCACCAACTTTATTTTGGATGCGATGGCGACAACGGGGGCCTCGTACGAGGAGGCCCTGGCAGAAGCGCAACGCCTCGGCTTCGCAGAAGCTGACCCAACCGCGGATGTTGAAGGGTTTGATGCGGCGGCGAAGGCGGCGATTTTGGCCTCGTTGGCGTTCCACACGCGGGTGTCGATTGACGATGTGACACGCGAGGGGATCACCAAGGTCACCGCGGCCGACATGGCAGAAGCGAAGAAGTCGGGACACGTCGTGAAGTTGCTGGCGCTCGCGGATCGGGTTCCCCAGCCGGACGGGTCGGAGGGGATCTCTGTGCGGGTTCATCCAGCCCTCGTTCCTGTGGACCACCCCCTCGCAACCGTAGATGGTGTGTACAACGCCGTGGTTGTTGAGGGCGAAGCCGCAGGAAGACTCATGTTCTACGGTCAGGGCGCGGGCGGGGCACCAACAGCGTCTGCCGTTCTTTCGGATGTGGTTGCCGCAGCCTGGCACATCGCAAATGGGGGAGACGCGCCGCGCGAACTCATTTACGCGAACCTGCCGATCTTGCCTGCGCGCGATGCGGTCACCCACTACCAGATCCACCTGTTGGTTGAGGATCGGGTTGGGGTGCTTGCGGAGGTTGCGGGGATATTCGCGGAGAAGGGCGTCTCCATCAAGTCCGTCACGCAGAGCACGGATCCGGTGGATGGCAGCGAAGAGGCCCGGGATCGGGAGGCAGTTGCGCAGGCTCAAGGTTTGAGGCGACCTCCAACGACGCTACTGATCGCCACGCACAGTGCGTTGGAAGGTGCACTCCAGGACGTGGTTGAAGCACTGGCACTTGCCCCGGCGGTGCTGGAAGTGCTGTCGACTCTACGGATCGAGGGCTGATGGTCCACGGAACGCGCACTGTTAGCCCACTGAATGCGCGCTGACCGTGCGCCGACCGTGGATTGGCGGTGCGACTATCGGGGTTGCCGTGCCTTGAGCGCTCAACGTATTTCAAACTTATTTCACACGTGCCTGTGTAGGTCTGAGGCAACAAGACCTCTACAATGGTGTGTGGGCCTATAGCTCAAGTGGTAGAGCAACAGACTTTTAATCTGTGGGTTCCGGGTTCGAGTCCCGGTGGGCCTACTATTTTCCGCAGCATCATGCGGTTTCGTGCTGACGCAGATGTGTCTAGGCGGACATTGCGTGACTCTGGTCGGCGCGGCGGACAGCATCTCCTCGATTGCTTGCGCCAGCATGTTCTCCTGGTTGGCTTACTTTTGCGCCCACTTGGAGGAGCCCTTTCGGCCTTTGCGCAAACGTCGATCTGTATCTAAAGAATCTGTATCTAAAGGTTTGCATCCAACAGAGCCACTACACAACTAGCGAGGCACCCTTCCGGATGCAATCTAGCCAACTAGAAACGGGTTGACGATCGTCACGCCGCGCAGTGTTGACCCGTTTGCCAGGTCTTCGGTCAATAGTTCGGCGCAACCCGCAGCCACGGCAGCCTCAAGAATCAGTGCGTCCCACATCGATATTTGGTGTTCCGTGGCGGTGTGAGCGGCGGCGAGCACCAGGCTGCGGTCGGCGCGGACTGTTTCAATGTCAAGCGCCATCAACACATCTTCTGCGTTCTCTTTTGTGACGCCGAGCTTCCGGGTGAGAACCGCATGAAGTTCGATCATGACTTGAGTGCTGATTACTGCAACCGGGGCGACTTCAAGGAACACCGCGCGCGCCCGACGTTGTTTGGACGGTTGAGAATTGTCGAACTGGTAGGCCAAGACGTTGGTATCGAGAAATACGCGACGCACGCTCATTGGAGGGACTCCTCCCACAGCTGCTCGCGGGTCCAGCCGTCACCATGACTTGAGCCGGCGAGTCTTTCAGACAGCGCGACGAATCGATCAGTAATTTCCCGCTGTCCGTCGACTTCGCGGTCGCCGCGGGCGTACTTCTCGAGCTGGCGGGCAAGAAAGCGGTTTACGGACTCGCCTTCCTCAATCGCACGGATCCGTGCGCGCTTGAGTGTTTGCTCGTCAACGGTGATAGTCAAATTGGCCATGATGCAAGTTTACACGGGTTCCTTGTAGCACGGGAATGTGCATCGCTAGGGTGCGGACGCGCTCCAGCACGTAGGCGGGTTGCTTCCACACGAACCATCGTGGATCTGATGGCCGCGACCTTGAGCTTGCAACTTGGAGGCGTAGCGCGGTCATGACTTGATGTCGTGGCGGCCTCTGAGCTCTTTGCCAAGGGCCTGAAGTATCGGTGCCACGTGCTTCACTGCTTATAAGGGTGATCGAGGATTTCTCCTCGGTGACGAGGCTCACCGGAGAAAAGGGGAACCGGGCCATGAGCATTGAGAGCCGCAGCAAGAATCTGCCTGATCGATTTGTCGAAGACCTTGCACAAGTCGTTTACGACCCTGGCGTTTGTTTCGCGGCTTTCTATGATTTCGTCACCTACCTGGCTGACCTACGAAACAAGGAGTTCTATTACGTTTACGAACGTGTCCCGACTGGTCAAGAACGGAGGGTCCGGGTGCAGCAGTTGAGACCTGAAGACATCGACACGATCCGGGAAAACCTTGGTGGTGACAGGATGGCTGACCGACTGGAGCAGCTAAGGGCCTATGAAAGACGGACAGAAGGGGCCCACCTCTTCGCGTGTGATTACAGGCCTGAGGAGCTGCACCTGCGCTTTGAGGACGGTGGCAAGTTTTCCGTCAAGATTGATCAGGCTGGTGAAAGACTCCCGGAACAGCTGGAAGTTGTCGCAAACCCATTTGGCAGCCTTCCCCCAGAATTCTTTCCAAGTCGAGAAGAGATGTACCCGAGGGTTACCCGGTTTTGAAGGAGAGAGACGGAGGCAGCGGGGTGCCTGTAGTTGGCTGACGATTTTTCGGAAGGGGTACGAGGGGTTCTGGGGTCATTAGTCTGGGGTCATAAACAGGCAGCAGCTACAGTTTTGGGCAGATGATGCAGCCCAGGACAGGGACAAAAGTGCGCCTCGAGAGTCACCTGTAGATCTCCCGAGGCGCACAGGTTCGTGCGGGCCGGGGGCCTCTAGAAGCCACCATTTCGTGCAACTGCTCCAAGCCATGCAAGGCTGGGCTTGGGGGTGCGAGCAAACGTTTCGGCGTCGAATGCGACAAGGCCGAACGTGGGTTTGTATGAGCCCCACTCGTAGTTGTCCAGCAGAGACCAGTGCAGGTAGCCGAGTAGCGGCACGCCGCCGTCCATCACCTTGCGGAGGGCGCGCAACGCTTCAGCGGTGTACTCCACTCGCCGAAGATCGTCGGAGGTGGCGATGCCGTTTTCGGTCACGAAGACGGGGATCTCGCAGACGTCCCACGCTTGCTGTACCGCTTCCGCGATGGCGGGCGGGTAGTATTCCCAGCCGGTCAGGGTCTTCTCTGCATCCACTGGGGCGGGAACGGGGCCATCTTTGGTAATCCGGGTGCGGGTGTACGCCTGAATACCAATGAAGTCATCCCCGCATGATGCTTCGAGGAATTGGACTTCGCGCGGGTATGCGTACTCCTTGAGAACGTCTTCCGCTCCCGGATCTGCGAAGAACTGCTGCGGGGCAACAGACCATCCAGCTTTGATTCCGGCAGACCGAAGAACGGGCACTGCACGTTTGTGTGCGGCAATAAGTCCCTCCGCTACGGCAGGGACAGGTTTCGGCAGGGCTCCGGCGACCAGATCCTCGTCCCCTCCCTCGTCCCTCGCCGCCATCATCGCGGTAATGTTCGGCTCGTTGATGGTCACCACGTATTCGACTCGACCCTCAAGGATTGGCAACACACGACGGGTGAACCTCTCGAACAGTTCAGGTGCCTTGGGGTTCTTTCACCCGCCCGAGGCGGAGAACCAAAGCGGCACGGTGAAATGGTTGAGCGTCACGACTGGCTGAACGCCTATTTCTAGGCAGTACTCCACCATTGATGAGTAGTGCGCGATCTCTGCGTTAGAGAAGTGGCCTTCAACCGGCTCGATTTGTGCCCACTCCAGCGAGAACCGATATGCCGTAGGCCCGATTCCGCGAGGATTGCGATGTCTTCTCGGAGCCGATGGTACGAGTCGGCGGCATCTCCGGAGCGCTCGGACACCTTAGAATCTGACGCATTTTCCCGCGCCAACCAGTCAGAGTTCAGGTTGTTGCCTTCAATTTGATGGCCCGCGGTGGCAGCGCCCCAAATGAAATCTTCTGGGAAGTGAATTGGCTTGTTCATAGTTATCTCTTGGTTTTCCTTCGTTGGATTTGTTGGTGGTCTTACTTGTCGCCCGAGATGTCGAAGCCTTCCAGGATGTAGCGCTGCATCAGAACGAATACCAGGAGGATGGGAACGACCATGAAGGCGGCGCCGGCCATCTGTAGTCCGTAGTCGGTTGGGCGCGAGGTGGGACTGACGTATACACACGCACGTATTAGGTATGTTCACGCATAAGGCATGTTCATGCATTAGTTATCTTAAAGTGCTGGCTTCGCCGGGGAGGGCCCGCCAGAATCCTCTTAACGACGCTGGGAATGTCGGTGTTTATCGCATGCCAAATGATTCTCCCGGATCTTTGGCGTCATCCTTCCCCTCCGACGTGTCGGGGGCCGGGCTCGCATCGTCGAGTGCTCCGCCGGCGTCACTGCCTGTGTCGCCGAAGCTGCCTTCTTCGCCTTCTTCGCCGTCCGAGACTTCGGGGCTCCCACTTTACTGAACCTCATCGTCCAGAAGAGCCCCCAGAAGTTCGCTTTCCGGTTGAGACTGACTCACGTCTCCTTGAGACTCATCGCCTGGTTCGGGGATGTCAGCCGCGACGGCGACCCCTCCACCCAACAACGACATGGCGACAATTGTCGCCCCTAGTGCTCTCAGCGCACTCCCAGCCATGACGTCCTCGCAGGGTCGTTACCACCGCACCGGGGCACTGTTCGCATCGGAGCAACGTCGCGTCCGCGCGTCCGTGTTCCAGGTCACATTGGGTGCTTCTAAAGAAGGTAACGCAGCGGATAGGCCCGCACAACGAATCTGCAAGCCTGTCTGGCTGGATGCGCCTCGCCGAAGAGGTGGTGTTCCCGGTCCTTAAGTCTCTTCCCTGTCCTTAATCTGCTTCCCGGTCCTTAAATGCCGTGTTATGAATAGGCGCTGGACCAAAAAGGTCACGCCTTGAGCTCCGGGAACCGGATTAAGGACCGGGAACAATGTTATGGAAAGAAGCTGACTGAGCTGAGGCTGTGAGAGGGCCCGAGTTTGCTAGAACGGCTGTCGTTGGTGGGGCGAGGCGGCCACGAGGTTGTGCTGGGGCTGGTGTGGCGTTAGCGTTACCGACGGTGGTTTCGGGAAGCGCGGCTTGAGGTCGACTCGCAGTCGGGATCGCGGAGAAGGTGCTTCACCAGAGCGAGTGTTGGATGAAGAAGGCGAGGAGGTGGTTGGTTGGCGTGGGCCTCGGCGGATTTTAGTGATGACGAAGGGGCCGCCCGATCAATGATCGAGCAGGCCCTCTTCATCAAGTTGTTGTGTCTGGTGTCAGCCGCCTACTGGGGTATTGACGGACTGGTCGTCGGTGGACTCTAGGGAGTCATTGGAATCATCTGAATCATCGGCGTCCGGGCCCGGGCCAACCTCTGCCTCGCCACGCTTCGTCGCAGAACGCGGGGCGACAAAGAATAGAAGCGTCAGAGCCAGGAACAGGGCAAAGCCGCACATGACTGAGGGGATTGCGTTCTGGGTGGCCGGATCAAGCAGAGCAACCGTGATGGTCGGAACGATGAAGACGATGTATCCGATGGCCAGCCAGTACAGTGCCCAACGAGTTCTGCGGTTGTCAGCCTTCGCTCCCCAGTAGAAGGAGACGAAGGTTCCTATCGCGAGTAGCACATAGTAGTAGGTGCCAAACAGCCACATTGCGTCATCGTTGGCGATGAACACCACGTAGTTGCCGCCACAGGTCGCGCCGTCCATCCCGCGCATTTGGAGTAGCCAGTAGATCAGGAATCCGCCACATGCCACGTACATGATTACTTGGGCGATGGTGGACTTCTTCCCGGCAATCGCCATGGCCAAGCTGATTCCAAGTGGAGGCAACATGGTGATAGATGCGTATGCGATATGGGGCCAGTAGTGGGTGGCGCCGGCTTCGCAGATTACAAACTCAGACAATTGCATGCCGCCGAGGAAGACCAAGAGCGCCAGAAGGATCCAGCCGACTTGGTTGAGTTTGTAGCGGGCGGCTATCCAGATCGCTCCGCCGAACTCGATGATCATCGTTATGAGCATCGCTTCGGGAGAGAAGCACCCGACGCGTGACATCCACGAGCGCCGCCTCTTCTGCGGTCGGATATCTGAGATTTCTTTAGTGTCCATTTGGCTTCCTTGTAGCGGACTGGGACTCTAGCTTCTTCATAGTCTATGGGCTGTTTGATAGCCATCGTCCAGACTACAGGCGCGGTGTGCTGATGGCCCGTTGGGCCTACAAATCCGCGATTTTGCCCAATGGTGCCGCGGTGATCTTGCCATCCGTATGCCGTGCATATTAGGACACGTAGGGGTAAGCATTTTCCCGTTGGCCATGCTCGCACACGCGCGTTCTGCCGAGTAACTGTGCCGGGCAATTGTG
>ERZ1032852.185-NODE-185-length-17332-cov-8.344852_pt1 | contig 17332 bp, 10 predicted proteins | sample MGYA00516689_ERZ1032852 | MGnify/ENA primary metagenome ERZ1032852 (study PRJEB33719, sample SAMN04262499) | wastewater metagenome | biome: rural village; feature: composting latrine chamber; material: composting feces with ash | place: El Salvador | collected...
AATTTATTATTGTATGAAAAAAAAGTTATTTTTCAATTTTTTTGTCTTTGCAGTAATTGGGGCGCTGGTCACAATGACATCCTGTAAAGATTACGATGATGACATCAGTGGTCTTCAGAATCAGATTGATCAACTGGCCACAAAGTCAGAAATGACCGCAGAGTTGAGCACTTTGCAGTCGACTATAGCAACCGCACAATCGGGTGCTACAGCTGCTGCTACTAAAGCAGACGAAGCATTAACTGCAGCTAACCAAGCATTAGCAGATGCTAAAGAGGCTAAAGAAGCAGCTGATGCAGCAGGTAATGCTGAGGAAGTTGAAGCGCTAGCAACACAAGTCACTGAGCTTGAAGGTGAAATTGCCGGACTTCTTGAAGAGATTGACGCAATCAATGAACAGCTAGAAGAAATAGCTGGCTTGGAAGATAGAGTTAATCAATTGATTAGTGATTTGCAAGAAACAAGTGATGCTCAATTTGACGCTTTCAAAGAAGAAATGAATACTTTGTTCGCTTCTCTAAAATCAGATGTTGATGCGGCAATTGCTGAACTTGGAAATGAGATTGTACCAATAACAAAACTCACACTGATTCCCGACTACGTGGCAGATCAAGGTGGTGCACTGCCTGTAATTAACTTCTCTCCTCTTGCAGCCGAGTGTGGTGAGATTGCTCCTACTACTCAGGTACGCTATCAAGTTAGCCCAAGCAACGCTTCCGCTGCTATGATAGATGTTGAGAGTATTTACTTCAAGTATAACAATCCGCAAATTCTTACTAGATCAGCCGATATTGATGCAAAAGCTACTTTCGTGTCTTTAGAAAATGGCGTTCTCACGGTAGAAGTGGATGTTAATACTCTGTATATTGAAGGAGAAAACTCCGAGGGAATCGACCAGCTAATGCTTATGGTTCCACTTGTTTCAGGTGGTGAAGTAAGCTCTGATTGGGCTACCGTTGTTTCTTCACAAACTTCATGGAAAGACCTTGCATTGGTACGTGTACCGAAAGTAAATGCTGAATCTGCTTGGTCAACAATGGCACTGACAACTACTTTAGATGAAACTAAAGCACTTCCAGTAACATCGCCTGTTGTAGTAGATATCGAGTACGACGAAACACTTGACCTGTTAGACGTTGTAAATACAATGTTGACATCGGGCGCTTGGAGCAACTTCAATATTGATACGTACAATTTGGAATACGCGTTCGACCTTAAGGACGAAGAGGGCAACACCATCGTTTACGAACTGGGTGCTAACGAAACCGACCAGCAGAAATTTATCAACCTGGTAGGTTCGGAAGTCTCCACGAGAGTATACGATCTGGATGGACCGAACCCGGCCGCTGTTGACCGTACGCCTATCGTACACGTGATGTTGAAATCAAAAGATGGCTCCATCGATTGTAACGTGCTTGAAGGCTTTATCAAGCTGAATATCGTTGAGAAGAAAGTAGTACCCGTTCCTCCTGTTGAAATCCCGGCTACCGGTGACGTAGAAGCAGGTTGTGACGACTATACATTGAGAATCGGTACCCAGCGAATGAACGAAGAGTTCTACGCCAAGGCTGAAGTTTCAAAAACATTCTTCCACACAAATTACGAGTGGGCTTCCTCCGATACCGACGGTGTTGGAACTATTGTTGAAGTAGAAGATCCTAACGATACCGAATCATTCAACTTGTTATGGACTGTAGCTGCTGCTGATCTTGCCGCTAACGTTGGTAAAACTATTACCAAGTCCGGTACGTACACGTACGGTGGAAGTGTAATCCAAGTTACCTTCACGGCTGATGTTACCCAACCATCTATCGACCTTTCAGGATTACTGCTCGACAACTACTGGTTCAGCAACAACACGTATATCAAACATAACGTTGCTACACCTGACCTTGGAGCAACTGATCCAGCATTAGCTACCTACGAGAACAATATCAGTGCTGCATTCAAGACTACAGCTGAAAAGTTGTTAGACCTGGAATTCATTGATGAAGACTATGCAGGTTACACGTATGAATATGTATTCGATGCTGACCAACCGGTTAAAACTGTTGATGGAATTACTGTTTCAGTAAGTACTGATGGTAAAGAACTGCGGGCAACACAAGGTACAACAACTGAAACCGTTGCTACTATCTTGTCTCAGGCAGCCAATACTGGTGATATCCTCGAGTACAACGAAGATAGCGACCTTGGTAAGTACCTGCTCAACAAGGGACCGGAACACATGAAAGCAAGGATTAAACTACAGATCACGAACGAATGTGAGCAACCAGTAGTAGTAACTGCTTTCGGTGGTAAAGATTCGTTCTTGGTACACTTCTTACGTCCAGTTAACGTTGAAGGACAAGCTGCTGACTTCTTTGTTGACGGTGTTGACTTTGGTGATGATGGTTCAATTCTTGACCTGCGTGACGTTGTACAACTTTCAGACTGGAGAAATTATGTAGGAAACGTAGAATCTTACTACTTCGATCCAGATAACGAAAATTACTACGATTACTACGATGTACAAAGCTATACTGTTGATGTAACAGATATCAAGGCTGTGGGATTAACAGTGGGTGGTACAGCTCTTACTGAACTACCTTCAACAATTGAAGTTGAGCAAGTAGCTGCTTCATCAGAATATCCTTACGGTACATTAACTTACAGAAACAATGGTGCTAACCTGGCAACAGAGTTCTCAATTATTGTGCCTGTAACTGTAACGTACAAGTGGGGTGAAGTAGTAACTGAAGTAGAAGTACTGGTTAAACCCACCTCTGAGGTGACTGCACCTGGACTTTAATTATTAATTATCACTTATACTAATTTTAAAAGAGGGTGCCCACGAAGGGCATCCTCTTTTTCCCTATCTTTAGGTATAAACCATTTTAAACACGTGATTGAAAACCAATAAGTATGAAGAAAACAATATTTTTAGCTGTCGCTTTCCTCGCGATGACGCTGACAGCATTCTCGCAAGAGAGACAAATTATAGAGGAAGGGAAAGTGGAGTTTAAACCACATGCCTTTATCCAACTACAAGGAGGTGCGGCATACACGCTGGGGGAAGCAGAGTTCATGGACCTTATCTCGCCGGCAGCAGCACTGAACCTGGGATATAAATTCAGACCCGCCTTCGGGATGCGGCTCGGTGCTTCCGGGTGGCAAGGTAAAGGGGGATGGGTAGCTCCGGCTCAACTCTACTCGTACAAGTTTGTACAAGGGAACCTGGACCTCCTACTCGATCTACGAGCATTGTTCAGCGGATTTAACCCCGACAGGGTATTTAACCCATATCTCTTCGCCGGGGGTGCTTACGCGTACGGCTTCGAAAATGATGAGGCTAATGCACTTAATACAAGCAACTATAACTTAGAGTACCTGTGGCAAGACAGCAAAGGGTTCCCTGGCGGGAGATTCGGTTTAGGATTTGATTTCAAGCTAAGCAACGCTGTTTCATTTATGATTGAAGGCAATGCAAGTGTATTGTCAGATCGTTTTAACTCGAAAAAAGCTGAAAACCCTGACTGGCAGTTTAACGCGTTGGCAGGATTCAAGATCAACTTGGGCAAGTCGCACACGCGCACTGAGCCCGTTTATTACGATCCCCCTGCTCAAACACCTCCGCCGACACCGGCTCCTACACCTAAAGCTGAGCCCAGACCTGAACCGGCACCGGTAGTGAAGGAATTCCCTGCCTTACCTGCAATTCATTTCGCGTTTGATAGCGATGTGGTAGACACGAACAAGTATGCTGAAGAACTAAGTACTATTGTTTCTGTATTGAAGGAGTTTAATGATACAGACGTGGTAATTACCGGTTTTACTGACCATCATGGGGCGGATAGCTATAATGACGGACTATCACTGCGCCGTGCAGAGGCCGTGAAACAATACCTCGTAGGGCAAGGTATTAGTGCTTCCAGAATGACTACTTCCGGTGAAGGGAAAGATCCTAAAACTTCAGGAACCGAAACCTTAACCATCAAGGCACGTCGGGTAGAAGTCGCTAAATAAGGAATGTGACGGGAAAGAGAAAAACATTTTTACAATAACTCACCTTTCGTTTATTTAAAAGTAAAAGGTATATCTTTTCCGGAAGCAGGAATGCCTATGACAGGCATTCCTGTCTTTTTTTATAAGAACGCCTGGGGGTATCTCTATAACTAAAGACCCTTCAACTCCTACTTACACGATTTTTGGAATAGTGTCGGAAGCCTAATCCACCTCGATTAAAATTGGTGGAGGCAACAACATGTTTTTGTCAATTTGAACATTGGCAGACCGGGTCAGTGAATGGATTTCCCTCACGTCCCTGCGCTTGAACTCCTCGAACGAAAACGTTTCTCCCGCAAGTTTCTTTATTCGCCTTACTATCAACTCCCTACTTGGAGCGTTTAGATAGGTTATATTATTAATCATTAGGCTTGCTGCTTCAGGCCTCCAAACCCCGGATGAATAGAGGTGACCACCTTCATATGCACCGACATAGGAATACGATGGATCATTAATGAAATGGCTCCAGAGGATTTTAGACGGGTCGTTTGTAATATCAACGTTCTTATAATGATTGTAATACTGCTGCCAAGCTGTAAGTCTTTCTATTTCACTCGCTGGTATTGCCATTTCATAGTTTACATATTCATCCGCGAGTTTTCCAAAACCATGTCCGCCTGCCTCATGTTGTAAAACAGCGCGAAAATCATACGGGTATGGATTGTTGGAAACAGGAACGATCGAAACTGCCGTCCCATCAGATAATAACCAGGCGGTTCCGGCGTATCTTGTACTGTTCGTGACTACAGTTATTAAAGTTTCAGGTAAACCCGCTCTAAGAGGAACTTTACGGGCATATTCAAAGCATTTCCCGATATTAGTAGTCATCCTTGTTGTATTTGGATTCTCATATTTTGATGAAAATTTCGTGTTCCTTGTTGTATTGTGGTCACTTATACCACTTTCCTCGGAAAAAGCATAAACGATGTAGACATCAAAATAATCCCTGTAGGTTCTGTAGGGCTCAATATCGAAAAAGTGATTGACAGCATCATTTAAGTTTTTCAGGAATTTACCGTTACCAATATCCTCGATTGTATATCCATCACCCACAAAAACAAGGTCAATCCCATCTCCAACGGTTGAACTTTGCACTTTAATATAATCACCATCATCTTCTACAAAATTGTACTGATCTATTGTAAATGAGGCTGCACGCTCTATTCCATCAAGCTTGAAAACAATCTCGCCTGCACGGTAAGCATTCGTGCCGTTATATCGTGAAACGGATATCTCGACACGGCTTGCTCCATTTTCAGCTCCATACCCTGTTGAAGGCGTAACGGTTGCCCAGTAAGGCTTTGAAACCACGCTCCAATTATTGCTGCCCGTAACATCCACGTACAGCGACCCACCCGCGCCCGACAAATGGAGGCTCGATTGAGACAGAGACAGCCAACTTCGTGCTACAGTAACTTCGCATACAGCAACCTTTCCCCCATCTTCAGTTGTAGCTGTTACGGTTGTTGCTCCGGCACTGATCCCGGAAACACTGCCTTTTGAGTCGACTATCGCGATGTTGCTGTTGTCTGATTTCCATACAAGATTTTTATTCGTGGCATTGTCAGGTTCAACCATCGCTATTAATGTTACTGACTCGAGTTCAGCTATTGTTATTGAAGTCTCATTCAGGGTAACACCGGTCACTGAAATAATATTGGGCTCTACGGACACGGCACAAACATCTGTTTTATTACCGTGCTTTGTAGAAACAGTGATTACCGTAACACCCGCCTGCAGGGCGGTAACCTTGCCACTTGCATCTACCGTTGCAACAAGTTCGTCGTTGGACTTCCAGCTTAAATCTTTATAGGTGGCATTTGATGGAACTATGGTTGGGGTGAGTTGCTCGCTGTCACCCTCTAACATGTATAATTCTTTTTTATCCAGTGAAACAGCGGTCGGCGGAATAGCCTTTTCTACAACAATAATGTTGATAGTAGCAGTTTTATCACCATCTTCTGTTGTAACTGTTATAGTGGCTACCCCCTCTTTGATTGCAGTTATTCTTCCTTTTTGATCAACAGAGACGATTGAATCATCATTTGACTCCCAGAAAACATTCTTATTCGTGGCATTTGCTGGTTCAATTTCGTGAATCAGCGATTCTATATCGCCTACAGCCACTTCCAAAGATGCTTTACTTAATGAAACACCGGTAACCGCAACAGTCCCCCTCTCAACAATTACATTGCATGTAGCTGTTTTACTCCCGTTTTCTGAGGTTACTGATATTATGGCACCGCCTGATTTGTTAGCTATAAGCTTACCCTGTTGACTTACCGAAACTATTAATTCGTCGCTTGACTCCCAAAAAACATTTTTATTCGTGGCATTAACAGGTTCAACCATGTAAGTTAATGAATCACTTCCACCTTCTACAAGTTTAAGCGACGATCTATTCAGCGAAATATCGGTTACTGAAACTGTTTTAGCCTCAACAATTACATCACACGTGGCTATTTTATTACTACTTTCCGAGGTGACTGTTATGGTGGCCACACCCGCTGTATTTGCAGTTATTTCACCTTGCTGATCTACAAATACTATTGAAGGATTGCTTGATTTCCACGTGACTTTCTTATTTGTGGCACCTTCGGGGCTAATAGTCACATTTAACCGGCTAAGATCACCTTCTGTTATCGTCAGGTGGCTTTCATTTAGCGAGACTGTTTTAACAGGTACTATTGGATCCTCACTATCACATGAATAAGGTATACAGACTGCAATAAGAAATAAAAATAATACCAGCTTTCTCTTCTTCATATCTATTCTTTTACCGGTCTGATCGCTAACTTTGCCGAATTCTTTGAATATCCGCCGTCATAATAATAACTCGTGGAGTTAAAATAATAAACGTAAGCATAAGAATCGCTACCGCTATAGGTTTCACCAACCCAATAATATCCATTTTCAACTTCATTTCTTTGATGGTAGAGGATTCTAAATCCGGTTGGTGGCAAGAATATACTATTGCCATTGGTTCCGGTTATTCTCATTCCTTGAACACCATTCACGGTAACTCTGCTCCAGTTACAATAAAAAATCAGTTCTGTTTGTTCTTGCTGGCTTGGAAGCCTCCAAGTACTGCCCCATTTCGCGCGAGCTATATCATACTGGGTGCCGCAAATATTATCAATCAAAGGTGCCATGAAATCATTTCCTCCACTATTATCGGGATCTCCCCAATAGTAAAGCTCACCTGAGCCGGTCGGGGAGTTTGCTCCTAAATTAAATGAGGCCCATTTCACACTTAACCCCAAGTCAATAGCTTTCAAAGGTGGAATTTCACCTATAGGAATGATTATTTCTGCCCCATCAATTAACACGAGCCTGATTTCATCTTTTGATATTTCAATTGAATCAAAATACGATATGGCATCTTTTCCTGATGCCTTTACAGCGTTCCCATTTAGATCCACGAGCGTGTAGAAATTGTATCCGTTATCGTAGCTTACAATCCAATTATCATCAGAGTCTACTTTTAATTGAGGAGTTACACCATCCTCTCCTGACGCGGGAATCATATCTCCATCATCATCGATAAGCCAATCGGTTACCCCATTTATAGTTTGCACCCAGTAGTAGCTACCATTATAATACCTTACATTTATCACGGGCGCGTTCTTCCCAACTTGGCCGTCTTTACCGTCAACACCATCCCTTCCATCAACACCATCTTCGCCATCTTTCCCACTAACTCCATGATGGATAGTCACTACGGATTGATCAGAAAAAATGAAAGTATACCCGGTATCATTTGAATTAATATCGGTGACATATAGTCCAAGAAGAAGCGCGTTGGCTAAAGAGCTTACCGAGTTAATATCGCTATTGAAAACCTCCAACTGATCCTCAATGTAGGCAACCCTGTTTTTCAAGGAGTTCAACCGCTCCCATAATTCATTGTCTTCATATTCACTGCAACTGTTCGTGAAAATAAAGAGCATAACTATTAAAAAAAACGGTCTGTTTTTCTTCATACGTTTTAATAACCCCTTACAGGCCTGATAGCCATTTTTACTATATTCACGTTCCAAGTATAATTAAGCGCGGGGGCAGAGTTGGTAATATACAGCGCGTAGCCCATTCTTTCACTATTTAATAAGTAAGACTCCCCTGTATAGTAGTAACCATTATCTAGAGCTACTCTCTCTGTTTCTCCTATTGGCCCGCTTTTTGGAAGACCATATCCAGTATTGGGAATAAGAATGCTATTCCCATTACTCCCGGTTACTCTCGTACCATTAACCCCGTTTACCGTTGCGCTTCTCCACTCGCAACCATTTACCAGTTCTCTCATCTCATTCATGTTTGGTATTCTCCAAGATTCCCCCCAGTTTGCACGAACGATATCATATCCTGTCCCGCTTATATAATACAGGTTTGGGGCATTATAGTAGGGTACTATCCCGCTATTATTAACATCTCCCCATAGATACAAACCGCCAAACTCCGAAGAGGATTCGGCGCCAAAGTTAATAGATGACCATTTTACACTTAAGCCTAAGTCAATCCCCGAATATGGCAGTTGTTCACCAATAGGCATAATAATTTCTGTGCCGTCAGCCAACACTATCCTGAGTTCGGTTTCAAATATTTCAACAGACGTAAACATGGAATCGCCATCACTCCCCAAGGCTTTGACCGGACTTCCGTTTTCATTCAGCAGTCGTGAAAAAGATTGACCATCATTGTAACTTATAATCCAGTATCCATCGGAATCAATTTTCATGAGTGGTGTCACCCCATCAGTACCGGAAGCCGGGATCATGTTTCCTTCCGAATCGGTTAACCATGACGTTTGCCCATTCGTGGTTTGTGTCCAATAGTATCTGCCATTAAAATAACGTACATTGATTACGGGAGCATCGCTACCATCAGCACCGTCTTTACCATCAACACCATCAACGCCGTCTTTGCCATCTTTACCGTCTGCACCATCTTTGCCGTCTTCAATGGTTATTTTTGAACCATCGGAAAAAGTGAGTATGTAACCACCAACCACTTCAGTAACGCCTGTCACGTAACGCCTGTTCTGGAGTGTTTCAGTTAACTCCCTTAATGAAGCGAGGTTGTTATTAACTAATTTAAGTTGATTTTCTACAGCGGTAATTCTTCTCTCTAATGAATTAAGCTCTTCCCATAATTCAGTATCATCGAATTTCTCGCATGATACCGGAATTATTATCAAAAATAGCAACAGACCGATAAGTTTATTTTTCTCCATACGTGAATGGGCGTATACAGGTTGTATGAATTTATCTATAAAGTCAATACAAACTTAAACATTTATTGCATAAAATTGGGAGAAACTTGGAGGAATTTGCTTTTTAACTGTTGAGTTTCCCCTGAGAACACCATTTTTTAATTTCACCCACCTTGCAAGGGATGATGGAGGCATGTTTAAAAAATAGCAACGGTGAGATTATACCGATTGAGTATAATTTTACAGCAAGCATATCTCAATAAACCAAAACTTTGTGTAACTTTGAGGGATTTTATGGAAAAAATATATTTTAATTTATGACAAATCCAATTAGTAAGCGTATTGAGCTGTCAGACGGACGCACCATTACGCTGGAAACGGGGAAATTGGCGAAACAAGCCGATGGGGCAGTCACCCTCCGAATGGGCGATACCATGCTGTTGGCAACTGTTTGCGCCGCGAAAGATGCCACCCCGGGAACCGATTTCATGCCACTACAAGTAGAATACAGGGAAAAATTCGCTTCCGGGGGGCGCTTCCCGGGAGGATTCTTGAAACGGGAAGGAAGACCCTCGGACTCTGAAATATTAACCAGCCGGTTGATTGACCGGGCACTGCGCCCGCTATTCCCGGATGATTATCACGCGGACGTGTTCGTGAACGTCATCCTCTTCTCGTCCAACGGGGAGGATATGCCGGACGCGCTAGCCGGGCTAGCCGCTTCCGCCGCTCTCGCGGTATCGGATATCCCGTTCAACGGCCCCATATCGGAGGCGCGAGTAGCACGTATCGATGGAAAACTGGTTATTAATCCCACCTTCAAGGAACTGGAAAAAGCCGATATGGATATCATGGTGGGGGCCACTATCGACAATATCATGATGGTGGAAGGCGAAATGAACGAAGTACCGGAAGCAGACCTGCTGGAGGCAATCAAATTCGCGCACGAGGCGATCAAGGTACAGTGCCAAGCTCAATTGGAACTATCTGAACTGGCCGGTAAAACAGTAAAAAGAGAATATAGCCACGAGGAGAACGACGAGGAGCTGAAAAAACAGGTATGGGAGAAATGCTACCAACGCGCGTACGACGTGGCAGCATCGCGCAACCCCAACAAACACCAGCGAATTGAAGCGTTCGAGGCGATCAAAACCGATTTCTTGGCACTGATTCCCGAAGAGGAACTGGAAGAGAAAGCGGCCATGATATCGCGTTACTACCACGAGGTAGAGAAAGAAGCGATGCGTCGCAGCATCCTCGATGAAGGCAAACGATTGGACGGGCGCGCGACCAACGAGATACGCCCCATCTGGAGCGAGGTGGACTTTATCCCCGGGCCCCACGGTTCCGCGTTATTCACCCGCGGCGAAACCCAATCGCTTACCACCGTGACACTGGGTACCAAGCTCGACGAGAAAATGGTGGACGACGCGCTCGTTCACGGCTACGAACGTTTCCTGCTGCATTATAATTTCCCGCCCTTCTCCACGGGAGAGGCACGTCCGCAAAGAGGAACCGGGCGTCGCGAAATTGGCCATGGCAACTTGGCACACAGGGCACTCAAGAAAATGCTGCCCGACGGCTACCCGTACGTGGTACGCGTGGTATCGGATATCCTGGAGTCAAACGGGTCATCGTCCATGGCTACCGTCTGCGCGGGAACACTCGCGCTCATGGACGCCGGGGTACAGATGAAAAGACCGGTGAGCGGCATCGCGATGGGGCTCATCTCGGAGAATAAGGGACAAAACTACGCGGTGCTTTCCGATATATTAGGCGACGAGGATCACTTGGGCGACATGGACTTCAAGGTGTGCGGTACCGAGAAAGGGATTACCGCTACCCAAATGGACATAAAGGTGGACGGCCTTTCCTACGAGATACTCGAGAAAGCATTGGCACAAGCCAAGGCAGGCAGAGAACATATCATGGGCAAGATGATGGAGACTATCTCCGAACCGAGAGCCGACCTGAAGCCTCACGCACCGCGCATCGAGGTGATCGAGATACCCAAAGATTATATCGGTGCGGTGATCGGACCGGGTGGAAAAATCATCCAAGGCATCCAAGAGGAGACCGGTGCTACCATCACCATCGAGGAGATCGACAACAAGGGACGCGTAGAGGTGTCAGCCACCAACAAGGCTTCCATCGACGCGGCAATGAACAAGATCAAGGGCATCGTGGCCGTTCCCGAAGTGGGCGAAGTGTACGAGGCAACCGTGCGTTCGGTCATGCCATACGGTCTCTTCTGCGAGTTCCTCCCCGGCAAAGACGGGCTGCTGCACATCTCCGAAATCGACTGGAAACGCTTGGAGAAAGTGGAAGACGCGGGAATCCGAGAAGGCGATACCATTCAAGTAAAACTGATCGATATCGACCCGCGTACCGGCAAGTTCAAGCTCTCGCGCAAGGTGCTGCTGCCACGTCCCGAAAGACAAGATGGACATAGGGACGAACGCCACTAAGTAAAAAAAACTCCAAACTGTCGCGAATAAAAGCCTGTTAGTCGTTTCGATTAACAGGTTTTTTTGTTGCAAACTGGTTATTTAATGCTTAAATGGTTTATTTTTTGTAATTTTGTAACCAGAAGCACGCTTTTCTGAATAAAACACAATTTAAAGCGGGATTTCTTGTATCATTTGCAATCTGCAAAAAGCCCGCGGGATAATAATATGAACAAACAACTACTGCTGGGAGCAGAAGCCATCGCGTTGGCAGCATTGGATGCAGGGATATCGGGGGTCTATGCCTACCCGGGTACTCCCTCCACGGAAATCACCGAATTTATACAACGGTCACCACGATCGAAGCAAAAGGACGTACGGTCGGCATGGGCCACGAACGAGAAGACAGCGTTCGAAGCCGCGCTGGGAATGTCGTACGCTGGGAAACGAAGCCTCGTCTGCATGAAGCACGTGGGGCTGAACGTGGCCGCCGATGCCTTCATGAACGCGTCGATCACGGGCGTGCACGGCGGAATGGTCGTGGTGGTGGCAGACGACCCCTCGATGCACTCCTCGCAAAACGAACAAGATAGCCGCGTTTATGGCAAGTTCGCCATGATCCCCGTGCTGGAACCCGCTAATCAACAGGAGGCATACGATATAACCCGGTACGGGTTCGACCTCTCGGAAAAAACAGGATTACCGGTGATGCTCCGGATCCCTACAAGGCTCTCCCACTCGAGAGCTGGCATCATCCGAGAAAAAGCAAGGGAGCAAAACAAGCTGTACCTTTCCGACGAGAAAACGAAGTGGATCCTGCTACCCGCCAACGCGCGAAACAATTACCAACAACTGCTCGACAAGCAACAAAAGCTAACCGCCCTATCCGAATCGTCCCCGTTTAATAGAGTAACAAAAAATAATAACACTTTGGGCGTCATCGCCTTCGGCATCGCCTACAATTACGCGATGGAGGCGATAAAGACATACAATCTGCCTGTCGACATTCTAAAAATAGCACAGTACCCCCTCCCGGATGGCCTCATCGCGGAGTTCACCGAACAACACGCCGATATCTTGATCGCCGAAGAGGGATACCCCGTCTACGAGGAGTTGCTAAAGGGCTATTTCGGGAACAATAAATTCCGGGGGCGGTTAGACGGAACCCTACCCCGAACAGGAGAACTCTCCCCCCGCCTACTGGCCAACGCGCTACACGTGGATACCGGGGAAACACGAAAAGTCCCGACTATCGTGAAAGGAAGGCCTCCCATGCTCTGCAAGGGATGCAGCCACCGGGATCTGTTCGATGCCCTCAACCAGGTAATGGCCGACTACCCCGATCCCCGTGTGTTTGGCGATATTGGATGCTACACGCTAGGAGCACTTCCCCCCTATAGCACCATCAGCACCTGCGTGGACATGGGGGCCGCCATCACCATGGCCAAGGGAGCAGCCGACGCGGGAGTGCGGCCCGCCGTATGCGTGATTGGCGACTCCACCTTTACCCATTCGGGGATTACCGGGCTGCTCGACGCGGTAAACGACCAGTCCCCGGTAACCGTGATTATATCCGACAACGGGACCACCGCGATGACCGGTGGGCAGAGCTCCGTGGGAACCGGCCGGTTTCACGAGATATGCAAAGGGGTTGGCGTGGAAGAAAAACATATCCGGTTGATCGTACCACATAGGAAAAACTTCGACGAGAACGTCCAAGTGCTAAAGGAAGAAATCGACCACGAAGGTGTCTCCGTGATCATCGCGCAACGAGAGTGCATCCAAATAGCCAGGAAATAATGTGCTGATGTGCCAATATGCTAATATGCCAATTGAGGATTGAGGATCGGACGATTTGAAATTTGGAATCTTGAATTTGGAATCTTAAAATATGAACAAAAACATTATTATCGCGGGAGTGGGAGGACAAGGAATCCTCACCATAGCTGCTATTATCGACTTGGCAGCCATGGAGGCCGGGCTACATGTTAAACAGGCAGAAGTGCACGGCATGAGCCAACGGGGCGGAGCGGTGGAATCGCACGTGCGCGTATCGCCGGAGGAGATCTACTCGGACCTGATCCCTCTCGGTAAGGCGGACCTTATCCTGTCTATCGAGCCGATGGAAGCCCTGCGCCACCTTCCTTTCTTGTCGCCCGACGGCATAGTGGTGGCCGCCACCGAACCGCACAAAAACATTTCCAATTACCCCGACGAGGCAGAACTGGCCGCGGCCATCGGGGAGTCCGGAAGGCATCTGCTGGTGGAGGCCGGGGCACTGGCCCGGCAAGCGGGAAGCGCGCGTACCTTCAACGTGGTGATGCTGGGAGCCGCTTCACCTTACATCGAGATCGACGAAGGATTGATCGAAAAAGCCATTACCCGGTTTTTCAAGGAAAAAGGAGAAAAGATAGTCACCATGAATATAAAAGCGTTCAGGCTTGGAAAAGAACATGCAACAAGGTAATACAATTTGGAATCCCGAAAGGGAGTGCGCCGGGCGAGAAGAGATGCGCCGCTGGCAAGGCCAACAGCTCACGGCCATGATAGAGAGGATGTACAACCACGTTCCTTTTTACAAGAAAAAGTTGAGAGAGAAAGGAATCGAACCGGGCGATATTCGCAGCGTGGATCATCTGAAATTGCTCCCGTTCACCACGAAGGAAGACCTTCGGGACAACTACCCGTTTGCCCTTTTCACCGTGCCGCAGTCTGACGTGGTACGAATCCACGCGTCCAGCGGCACCACCGGGAAGCCCACGGTGGTGGGGTATACCCGGAAAGATATTGAAACGTGGGCAGAGGTGGTGGCCCGCAGCTTGGCCATGGCGGGGATTCACAGCGGCGACACCATCCAAGTGGCCTACGGGTACGGTCCCTTCACCGGGGGACTGGGGCTTCACTACGGAGCCGAAAAGATCGGGGCGACCGTTATCCCTACTTCGAGCGGGAACACCCGGAAGCAACTGCAGTTTATGACCGATTTTAACGCCACGGTCTTGGCTTGCACACCCTCGTACGCGGCACACCTTGGAGAGAGCATCCGGAAAGAGGGAATCGATCCTGAAACAGTGAAACTGCGAGCAGGTGTCTTCGGGGCCGAGCCTTGGTCGGACGAGATGCGGCGCCAGATAGAGAAATTATTCAACATCCGGGCGTACGATATATACGGGCTAAGCGAAGTAATCGGCCCGGGGGTTTCGATGGAGTGTGAATGCCAGTGTGGGAACCATATCTTTGAAGACCATTTTATCCCGGAGATCATCGACCCCGATACGCTGGAGGTGCTTCCCGACGGCGCGATCGGCGAACTGGTATTCACCACCGTGAGCAAAGAAGCGATGCCGCTACTGCGTTACCGGACACGAGACCTCACCCGGCTCTGCCGGGAGAAGTGCGACTGCGGGCGGACGCTGGTACGCATGGAGAAATGCTTGGGACGGACCGATGATATGCTTATCATCCGAGGGGTGAACGTGTTCCCGTCGCAGATCGAGTCGGTACTGATGGATATGTCGGAAACCTCGCCGCACTACCAACTCATCATCCGACGGGAGAACAACCTCGACACGCTGGAGGTGCGGGTAGAGATTTCAGAACAAAACTGGTCAGACAGCATCCGCGAGCTGGAGACAATCCGGAGATGCATCATGCAGAATATCAAGAGCATGCTCGGTATCAGCGCGACCATCAAGCTGGTGGAACCCAACAGCATCCAACGCTCCGAAGGGAAGGCACAGCGGATCATCGATTACCGGCAATAACCGCGTGGAAGCATAGCAGAGATTACAAACGCTAAAACTTTCACTAAAAAAAGAAACAACATGCATATTCAACAACTATCCATCTTCTTGGAAGACCGATCGGGGCGGCTCACGGAGCTCACCCGTATCTTGGCAGAAAATGACGTGAATATCATCGCGCTGAACCTGGCCGAAACAACCGACTACGGCATCGTCCGCATGGTAGTGGGAAGGCCCGTGCTGGCCAAAAAAGCACTCGAGAAAGCAGGGTTCTCGATCAGGCTGACCGACGTGGCCTGCGTGAACATGGCCGACGAACCGGGAGCCCTTCATCAGGTATTAAAAGTGCTCACCGAGGCCGGTTTTAACGTGGACTACATGTACGCGTTCTCCAACAACGACGTCGCGTTGGCAGTAATCCGTACCGAAGATATTCCCGGGGTGACACGCCTGCTCGAGGAAAAGGGCATACGACTGCTCTCTCAATGCGATATCTACCAATTGTGATCGAGTAATGAAAAATGAAAAAATAATAATGAAGAATTATCCTGCATCTATCCTTAATTGCTAATTCTTCATTCTTAATTCTTAATTAAAATATGACACGTTTTGCAAGCAGCGTCGCCACGCTCCGTTCGTCGGAGATACGCGACCTGATGAGCCTCGCGACGGCTCCCGATATGATATCGTTTGCCGGCGGCATGCCGGGAAACGAACTTTTCCCGCTCGAGACCATCGACCGGATCTATGAATCGTTGACCGAAAAAGAAAAACAAACAGCCATGCAGTACGGGCCTACCGCCGGGTTGCCCTCGCTACTGGAATCGCTGTCGGCATACCTCGAAGAGAAAGGGTTGCCGGTGCGAGACAATCGCCTGATGATCACTACCGGATCGCTGCAAGCCATCCACGTACTGGCACGGGCATTTATTGACCCGGGCGACCGGGTAGTGGTGGAAGCACCCAGTTTTATCGGGGCGCTCTCCACGTTCCGTGCCTGTCAAGCAGAGCTAATCCCCGTCCCACTCAACGGGGACGGGATGGATACCGCGCGGCTCGCGGGGTGTTTAGAAGCCGATGGGCCCGCTCCCAAGTTCCTCTACTACACGCCGAACTTCCACAACCCCGCCGGGATTATCTATTCTCGAAAGGTGAAACAGGAGATGATGGAGATGCTAAATGGAAAGAATATCCCGGTGATCGAGGACGATGTCTACAGCGACCTCTATTTTCACGAGGAGGACCTACCGGGAATGCAGCTCATGAAGGCGGCCAACCCCGAAGGGATCGATGTCTGCTACACCGGATCGTTCTCCAAGATCTTGGGGCCGGGATTACGTGTAGGGTGGATGCTGGTACCGGAAGAAATCTACAAACGATGCGAGCTGATTAAACAGTCGATTGATGCCTGCTCCCCCAGCCTCTCGCAAGTGATCGCGGACAAGTTTATCCGGCGGGGAGATATTCACGAATATACCGCCGCGATGCGTACAGCGTACAAGAAACGGGGAACTGCCATGATAGAAGCACTGGAAGCAGCGTTACCCGCAGACGTGACGTTTGAAAAACCGCGGGGCGGATTCTACACGTGGCTGCAACTGCCGGGAGGATGCGACGCGACCGACGTGCTCAAGAAGGCGATCGAGAAGGGAGTTGTCTTCGTGACCGGCAAAACCTTTGATCCCGCCGGGGTGAAAAACGATTTCATCCGGGTGTCGTTCTGCAATACCGACGTGGAAACCATCCAGCGGGGGGTTCCCCTGATTGCCGAGGCCATAAATGAAGCGTGCGGCCGTTAAAGCCGCACGCCCAGCGATCTCGTGGATCGCTTTATTTAATCTATAATCACGACACGTGAATTACCCGCCCAAGAACGAGATCAATATTCC
>ERZ1032852.188-NODE-188-length-17076-cov-12.600435_pt1 | contig 17076 bp, 11 predicted proteins | sample MGYA00516689_ERZ1032852 | MGnify/ENA primary metagenome ERZ1032852 (study PRJEB33719, sample SAMN04262499) | wastewater metagenome | biome: rural village; feature: composting latrine chamber; material: composting feces with ash | place: El Salvador | collected...
TAGACATACCCCTCCGGGCTGACCAGCTGGATGTGCTGGTCCGCATAGAGGTAGGGCACCGCTCTCGGCGTTTCCACCGTCTCGCCGGGGTCGGCATCGGCGTCGTGGTGGTTGGCCGGATTGGTGCGCGAGAGCCGGCTCCTGCCCAGCAGGTCAACCGCGACGAAGCGCTGGCCATTGGCCGGCCGACCCAGTTGCTCGCCATCGACCTCTTCCAGGTGGGCGACGCCGAGCTCCAGGAAATGATGGTGCTGGAAGTCGTCGACCGGAGGCAACGCCGCCGCTTGATTGCCATCCTGCAGCGCCATGGCCAGCACCGGATATTCGATGTGATAGAAGCGCAATGACAGCGGACCCGACGGGTCCTCGGCCAGACGATAGACCACCTTGCCGCGTCGCACCTCGCCGGGACGTGGCAGCACGAAGGTGTCGGGGAGCAGGTCCCTTCCCCGCAGTCGCTCATTGATCACCGTATGGGTCTTCTGGCCGGCCACCAGCACGAGGTTCTGCGCCAGGTTGCCGACCCGCAGGGCGCGCTGGCCGCTGTCCTGCTGGATCAGGTCGAAGGGCTTGCTGTTCTCGAACAGCAGGTCCAGGACCAGATGGGTCTCGCCCTCCGCCGCGACCTCGCCCTGCCACTCGCTGCGGGTCTCGAGCCCCAGCACGCTCAGGCCCATGACCCGGTTATGCTGCTCGACCAGCAGTGGCGCGCGAAACGGCGGCGACAGGTCGGACGCCTCCGACAGGGTCATGCTGGGGCGTGGTTCGCGATCCGGCGGGGCATGTCGCAGCCCTGCAAGTTCCAGTGCCTGCACCGCCGGCTCGCTGATTGGCGCGCTCAGCGTCACCTCATGGTAGGTCGGCGTCAGGTCGGGCAACGTCAGCCGGGTAAGTCGACGCCCCCGCTGGCTGCGGGCATCGATCACCGCCCCAGGCGGTGCGCTGTAGAGACTGCCGAAGCTGCTGCCCATGACGAAGGCATCGACGCGCTCGCCCGCCTGGTCGATCAGCCGGCGCAGGATGCCGTGATCACCGGCATAGAGCACCAGCACCCGATCGAGATCGCCGGGCAACGCATCGAGGGCATCTCCCAGCGCCTCCCCCGCCTCGCGCAACTGAAACGTCTCATCGAACGCCTGCCAGGCGGGCAGGTCGCGATAGCCGGATGGAACGCCCGAGATGCCGATGACGCCGATCCGTTGCCCCTGCTGCTCAACCACCTGCGAGGGAGCCACCAGCGGCGCTCCTTCGGCATTGAAAAGGCTGGCCGAAATCAGGGGCAGGCTCGTCCCGGGGAGCGCCTCCAGCAGGGCCGGACTGACATCCCGCCAGGTGAGGTGCAGGGCCTGCATCCCCAGCGCCTCGGCCAGTGCCAGGCTCTCCCCAATCCCCAGGACGTCCACCTCGCCGCCATCGAGGAAGCCGCCGGCATCCAGCCAGATACCATCGACGGCGACTTCCTGCATCACGCCCAGCTGCCGCGCCAGCCCCGGCTTCGAGCTCTCCGGACACTGGAGGCAGGGCAGCAGGCTGCCGCGGATATCGCCGGTGATCCAGAGCGCCGAAGAGGCCCCCAACGATAGCGGGCTGACGACGAAAAGCCACAGTGCCAGGAACACTCTCTGCATAAGTGCTGCCTCCCTCAAAGACTCGGATTGGTGTGCCTGGTATAGAAGTCCGCGCAGAACTTGACGACATTAAGGCTCTCGCCGGCCACCATATCGACGGCCTGGGGAAGGTCACCGCCCAGAGTCGAATACCACTGCAGTGAGTACAGCGCCGTCGCTAAACCACATGCAAGAAAGCCGCCGAGGGCGGTCTTGGTCGTAGTCGGCGCCAGACCTGCCTTGATTGCCCAGAGCTTGAACTCGATCTGAAAGATATATTCGGACACATTTCCCCAGCCTATGCCGCCATACCCGAGGGCCTGCCCGCTATGCGGATCTACCGCCCACCAGGCGAGGGGCAGGGCCGACTCCTCGGCCCCATCCTCGAGGGAAGCGGTTAGCGGGAAATAAAGATGCCGGCCATGCGCGAGCAGTTCCTGGATGGCCTGCCCCGACAGCCTGGGCAGCGCCAGATGGTCGAGACGACTCGCCTCCCCGGGCGCCAGCCAGAGGCCCGTATCACCGCTCGCCATGGCAGCCTCCAGGTGAAGGGCGGCATTTTCCCCGTCGAGCACCTTACCCCTGTCGGGAAATGGATTCCGAAGTGCCAGCAGCTCCGCTTCCAGCAGGGTTTCCAGCACCCCCTGCGAGAAGCGCAGGTGTCGGGCGTCGTCGTCGCCCGACACAAGGTGCAGGGGCACATGGGCCAGGTCGATGGCGCGGTAGTCCCGGAAGCCCTCCGGCAAGTCCTTGAGTCCGACATGCTCGATCAGCAGATTGGGTTCGCCGATATAGAAGCGCCCAGGATGCAGGGACGCCGTGAAGCGGTGCCTGGCGAACTGCATCGCCGTCTGCGGCAGATCAACCAGCTCATGGATCGCGCCCTCGAGTGTCTCGAAATCGGCATTGTCCAGGGCCATGATCACGCCTTGCAGCGCATGGGCATTACGCAGGAAGAGGCTCAGGTCATGCCGCCAGAGCAGCGCCTCGGAGGGCTCGGCCACCTGCAGCAGGATATTGGTATCGCGTACCAGGGCGACGGCCCGCTCGAGGCGCTGCTCGGGCTCGAGCTCGAAGGCGGCCGCCTCTTCCGCGGCCAGCGAGAACCAGGGGCGCGACAGCCGGTTGAGCACTTCATCCCCATGGCGATGCGTCACTTCCAGCGAGAGGCCGGTGAAGGCATCCCCCGAGCCGTCATCCTCGGCGCGCCCGCCAACGCCGATGCCACCCAGCAGGCTGGTGGCCTCCTCCAGCTGCCTGGCCTGGGCAGGCTGCATCGGATCCCGGACCCGGCCCTCGTCGTCTATGATGTCCCCGAGAACCAGCTCCTCCCCATAACGGAGATAGGGCACCCAGGCGGTATTGGCCAGGAGGTCCTGTGCCAGCGCCTGGTTGGTGTCTCCCATATAGAAGTCATCGACCTCGAACTCCTCGGGTATGACACCGACCCGGATGGCCTGCATGGCCAGGGCATGCGCCTCGAGGTCGTGCTCGAGCAGGGTGATCCGCTCGAAACGGCCCTCATGCCAGCGTTCGGCGACGACTTCAATCTCGTAGCGATGGGCATAACGGCGGCTGACCGACGACAGGCTCTGGCTCTCCTCGGCAGGAGCGGCTCGTGCCGGGTTCGCCCCTCCTTCGCCCGGGGCCGCTTCGCCCAGGTCGGTGGATACCCAGCGCCCCTGGTCGTCCTCCCACCAGACCCGCACGTTCGGGTCGCCCGATGACTCCCGCTGGCGTTCCTGCTCATGCCAGGCTGGAAAACCGGGATCCGCGTTGAGCCGCTCCATCAGGCTGACGGCCCGCACCTGAAGGTCCTGATCGAAGCGGTTCCACCCGGGCAGGCGGGAGGGGGACGGCGCTGGCTCGTCCGGGAGGCTGCCCAGGCGCACCAGCAGGTCCCGCGTCTCCTCGGACAGGGTGACCGGCTGCGGCCGGGGACGCGCCTCCAGGGACCTCACGGCCGCCGTGGACTCCCGAGGCGGCATGACCTCCAGGCGCACCGCGCGGCCGGATTCCTCGATCAGGCGACCCAGCAGCATGGCGCGATCCAGGTGGTTGCCCAGCCGATCCTGGAGCACGCCGAACTCGCCTCGCACCACCCCCTGGTATGGCACATGGGTGGTCTGCTTCCGTACCCAGCGAGCCAGTGTCTCGGGGTCCTGGCCCACGGCGTCAATCACGCCTGCCACATCGAAGGTGCCCTGACCCAGCACATCTCCCAGGATCAGGCGGATCTGTCGCTGGGTGGCATACAGCTCGGCGGTCAGCTCCTCAGCCGTTGGACCGGGTTCCTCGGCCCTGGCCACCTCGGCCATCCAGGACGCGACCACGACCGCCAGCGCCAGCAGCCCGCCGCCCCGCAGCACCACCCGGATCGCAGACCTCATCATGCTCACACCCCTCTCTTTCATCCCCGCTCTCCCCCGATCGCGATCTCTACCGATTGCCGAGGCTCCACTCGAAACGCCTGGCGCTGCTCGCCGGCCTGGGTCTCCACCACCAGCTCGTACTCGCCGACCTCCAGCTCGACGGGCACGTCGCCGACCCGTCCCCGGGCGACCTCCTCGCCCGTGCCGTCCAGCACCCGCCAGGTGGCCGTCAGGGCATTGGCCAACCCCTCGATCAGCTCGTCGCCGTCATGGCTGTCGAAGTACTCACCACCGCCCCGGGCCGCGAAGCGCTCGAACTGGGCCTGCAAGCCGATCTCGTCGATATGGAAGCCGACGATATTGAGGCGCACATCCACCCCCTCCTCGATCAGCTCGTCCACCGCCGCGGCCACGTCACCGTCGCAGGTCTCCTCGCCGTCGGTGAGCATCACCACCAGGCGCGTCTGGTCGGCGTAGTCGGCCAGGTCGTCGAGCACCGCCGTTAGGGAGGCCGCCAGCGGGGTGCGTGCCAGGTTGATGGCCTGGATGCCCGACACCGCCTCGCGCACCTTGGCGTGGCTGCCCGCCTCGGGCGCCACCAGCAGCTCCGTCTCGCAGCTATGGGGCTCGGTGTGACCGTAGGCCCGCAGCGCCACCGGCACACGCTCCGGAACGCGCTGATCCAGGACCTGCTGGACGATGGTGCGGGCCACCTCGATACGCCGCCCGCCCTCCATCCGGCGCAGCATGGAACCCGAGGCGTCGAAGATCAGGTGCACCACCCCGGCCGCCACCGCCGGCTGCTCGGGGTCGGCGTCGACCACGGCCAGGCTGCCGGGCTCGGGCGGCTCCTGGTAGCGCCGCTCCACCGCGAGCAGGAACTCGCTGGGGCGGCGCAGCTCGCGCATGCCCGCCTCGAAGCCGCGAATCAGGCTGGTGCGATCGACGGTATAGCGATAGCGTCCGTCCGCGACCTGGGACCAGCTCAGCATTTGGTTCTGGTACCAGCGGTTCTCCTCGGTCGCCTTGCGGGAGCCATGGGTAGCCTCCAGCGTGAAGATCCTCGGCCGAACCCGGGCCAGGGTCTCCCACGCCGCGATTTCGCGGCCGGTCTGCTCGGCGTCGGTAATCAGGAAGATCGCTCGCTGCCCGTCTCGCTGCTCGAGTGCCCGACTAGCCAGCGCCAGGGAGGGCTCCGAGTCGGAGCTGGAGAACCTGCCGTCATAGGCGGCCAGTGTCTGAGCCACCTGCAGCGGCTGTTCGGCCCAGCCGTCGATCAGCAAGGGGCCGCCCAGCGGCAGCATGTTGAAGACCTCCTTGCCGGGTTCGAGCCCCTCGGCGAAGCGGTTCAGGGCCTGGTAGATCGCCGGCTGGTGGCTGGCCACGCTGCCGCTGCCGTCCCACAGGAAGACAATGGAGCGCGGCGGCTCGGTGACCGTCAGGCGGTAGTCGCCGGGTGGGATATCCACCGCCTCCGCCTGACGACGGCCGCCCGCCCGCCATGACCACTCCAGGGGGACCGATTCCCCCTGGGGCCCGTGGAGGCTGACCCGAAGGCGATCCCGGGCCGGTTCCTCGAACTCGAGTGCGAGGGTATTGTCCGGCGCCGCGAGACTCAGGACGTAATGACGGCTATCCCCCGGCTCGGCGACCCACCCTACGACCGAGTCGCCGAGGGGCCAGGGCGAGTCGGCCTGGCTATCGGGGTCCTCGACCCCACGCGACCCGACCGCCTCACCCTGTTCTGCTTCCAGCGGCCCACGGGGCGTGTCCAGCCCCCAGTGACCCAGGATCGAGCGACCACTGCCCAGGGCATCGGCCTCGAAGGCCTGCAAGGCCTCGGGAATTCGCCAACTGGCGCGCCGTTCCCCTTCGGGAACCGCAGGCTCATCGAACACCAGGCGCAGGTAGCGTGCCCGGGGCGCCTCGGGCAGTGCGAGGATCGCCCTCCCCTCCTCGTCGCGATCCAGCGCCCAGTCGGCCTGGTGTTCCCAGGGACCTGCCGGCGACTCGAGGGAGGTATGGACCGAAACCTCTACCACCGGCAGGCCCCCCCAGTCCAGGTTGTCGACCCAGTGCAGCGCGTCGAGTCGCGCCGCCCGGTGCTGTAGAAAGGCGAAGACCATCTCGATGCGCTCGCCGCGAATGCGCTGGCCGCGTCGAGCACGACGTTCACCGGTAATCCCCGAATGGGTATAGCGCTGCCCCTGCAAACCGAGGAGCCGATCGCTCTCGGGCAGGGTATAGATCCAGTGCCCGCCCAGCTCGCGATCGAGCAGGTCATGACGCCGCTCGGCCAGTTCTCCTGAGGGCTCACCCAGCACCCGCAGCTCACCGGTGCCATGACGTGAGCGCCGGCGCTCGCCGGCAGCCAGAAAGAGCGACAACGGCCGCAGCTGCACATAGCGCGCCTCGACCGGCGCCTCGAGGGGAATGAACTGCTCGCCATCGCGGCTATCCAGCTCGACGGTGATCACGGGCGCCAGGGTATCCAGCGTCTCACCCAGGGAGATCTCCACTTCCCGCCAGCGATAGTCGTGCTCGTGGCGAGAGCGCTGGTTGAAGGCCAGGCCATGGACCCGCCCACCCTCGCCGGCTAGGCGGATCGGCACCAGGGCCTCCCCCGCATCGGCACTCATCTCGATGGAGCTGGCGGCACTGGCCATGCCATCGATCAGGAAGTCGCCATGGCGCATGTCGGCGCCCTCGGCCTCCTCTACGAAGTGCGCTCCCAGGGCACTCCAGGCCAGGTCGACCCGGCCATCGAGTGGCGCGGGCACTGCCGGCACCGGAAAGGGATCGACAGGCTCGCTGCCGATGGCCAGGGGCAGGTCGAGCCGCGCACTGCTCGCCTCGCCTGCACGCACGAACAGGCTGACCGGTGGACGCTCCATCAGCGCCGGCGGCAGCTCGAGGGTCAGCGCCAGGTCACGGGACTCCCCCGGCGCGAGTTCCACCACCTCCGGCAGCCCCGAGAGGGTGCTACCGGCATGGCTGAGGTGCGCCTCCAGGGGCAGGCTCAAGGAATCGGCCTCGGTGTTGTCGAGGCTCAGACGCACCGGCACCCGCTGGCCGACATCGGCGAAGGGCGCCAGGGCCACTGCCTCGCTGGCGAGGCTGGCCGCCACCGCCGGCGATTCAGGCTCGCCGGATAAGGGATAGGCAGGATCGATGAGGGTCACCGCCCGGGCGGCACGCCCGAAAGAGGTCTCGAGCAGCACCTCCGTGCCGGCCGGCAGGGTCACCACCGACTGGTGGCGACCTTCACCGTCGCGGATCTCCAGCGGCTCCCCGTCGCGAGTACGGAAGGCCAGGCCGGTTCGCCCCCCGCCCAGTTCACCGATGCGCCCCTCGATCTGCAGTTCACGCGTCGCCTCGGTGACCGGCAGCCGCCACAGGCCGCCGTCTCCCAGGTGCTTGTCGATGACGCCATCTTCCGGCATCAGCGGAAAGCTATCGAGAGCGGGTTCGACGATCGTCACGCCGACACGGTAGGAGGCGAGCGACGCCTCACTGCCCGAGACGGCCAGGGTGTAATCCCCGGGAGGCAACCGCTCCACCAGGGTCGTCGGCTCCACCACCGGAACCCGCAGGCGACGATTGCCCTGCCAGTGAAGGTCGGCGCGCAGCTCGAGCCCGTCGGGGGGCGACACGTCGATCGCCACGAGGTTCTCGCCGGGCAGATGGAAGTGGAAGTGATCCACGTCATCCTCGCCATGAAACTGCCCCTCGATGGCCTCCCCCAGCCAGAGCGGATTGGCATCCTCCGGCCGATCGTTGGGCTCCACCTCCCGACCGGGGGTGAGCTGTCCCAGGGGCAGGGCCTCGAGCCGATAGTCGCTATCCTGCCCTTCCACGCGCACTTGGTAACGCCCCGGCAGCAGCCAGACCGGGCTCAGGCTGCGCCGGTCCAGGGGATCGCCCCGCCGGGACCGCTCGCTGTCGAGGAAGGGGCGCCGTTCGCCGGCAACATAGAGCGCCAGGCGGTCGATGGGCTGCCCCTCGGCACGGATCTCCCAGGTTTGGGGATTACCGCTGACATTCAGTTCGAACCAGCCGACCTGGCCGGCCTGGAAACGCCCCAGGCGGGGCTCTTCGGGGTTCAGCACGGCGGCCCAGTCACGATGGTCATTGGGCACGGCTACCCAGCCGGCGCGGTCGGGCAGTGCCGCCTCGATCAGCCGCACCTCGGTGGACACCGGCGCCTCGGCGCGCCGTGACAGCTGCAAGCGCAGCAGGTAGTCCCCCGCCGGCAAGCGCATCGCATCGAACAGCCCTTCGCCGGGGCCGTCGCGGCACACCGGGTCGCTGCCGTCGCGGTGTTCTCGCCCTTGCTTATGGGTTTAAAAAGGAGCACCGTTTCCTGGTCCATCTTTTCCGTATTCTCTATCATTATCATGCCAGTTGCTCCCATTGGCATCATGCCCCCTGTAGGCACGTAAACAGCCTGTCCGGTCTTGACTTCATAATTTGGAGTCTCACCCATCAGAACCTCGCCAAGGACCTCCAGGATGCTTGGTATGGACTCTGTGGCACCATGGCTGTCCTCTACCTGGATTGCATAGCCGTCAACTGTTGACCTGTCAAACTCAGGTACATTTATATCTGAGACAACATCCTCCGAAAGTTGCCTACCCTGAGCTTGGACCAGGCTGACCTCCTCGGACCCCATCTGATAGTTTCCAAATTCATTTTGTATAAGCTCCCTGGCATCATTCACTGACACCACCTTAAAGAATTCCATGTGATTCCACCTTTCATTTGCGAAAAAAAACAACCCTCAAGGAAGGTTGTCAAATAAACATCTTCCTTTCCAAACGGGAGGCTTCAGGATTTCTCCTTTACCCAACGGCATTGCTTCATGGCATTCGCTTTAGAAATCAATGCTCGGAAAATTTGTATAGATATTCATTTTTTCTCCCCTTGCAAATCCCACAAGGGTTATGTTCAGCTCCATTGCCAGATCCACTGCCAGGGAGGTGGGTGCAGATCTTGAGATTACAACCGGCACTCCCCGTTTGGCAGTTTTAATCAGCATCTCCGAGGAAATTCTCCCTGTTGTTAGGACTAGTTTGTCACTGAAGTCCTGACCGTTGATGTGCCCCCAGCCAAGTATCTTGTCCAGGGCGTTGTGTCTGCCGATGTCATCCCTGTGAACCAGTATCCTGTCCCTGCTGGAAAGGGCACAGCTGTGGACTCCTCCAGTTTCGTTGAAAAGTCCACTGTATTTGTTGAATTCTCTCATTAATTGTATCACAGTTTGGGGTTCGATTCCCATGATTTTATCTATTTTCCTGCTTTTGGAAGAATCCAGGACATTATAGAAGGAGGAACCCTTGCCGCATCCTGATGTTACGGTCCTCTTCCCACGCAGCTTATCCCTTAGGGGCTTGTCCTCCATATCCCCTTTGATTTTTATCCTTCCATTATCCCTGTCCAACTCCATTTCACCGATTTCCTCAAAAGAGTCAATGAAACCCTCTGAAATCAGAAATCCAACCGCCAGCTCCTGAAGATTTTCGGGTATGCATAGAAGGGTTATGATTTCATGTCCATTGAGATATATGGTAAAGGGATACTCCCTTATGACCTTGTCCATAATGGTATCCCTGCCAGTCCCATTTATTTTTATGATTTCAATATCCACCTTGTTTTCCATATTATACACCACTGCCTTGATTTTTTTGCATATACTCTTCCATATCCTCCCTGGTGTTCAGGTTGAAGAACATATTCCACTCAGGGCTGAATCTTCTTGCTTCTTCCTCAGGCACGTAATCAACTTCTTGGTCCTTGAGCATTCTGTGGATAGCCCTTTTGCCTGTAGCCAGAAATTCCTCAATATGGTCCAAGAGGTCCTTGCTGTAGAAGGCGTTAAAGGGTTCAAGCCACTCTCCAAGCCTTGTGACACAGGCCTTATGTCCACCTGTCCCTATCCTGGTTTTCATGTACCTTACATAGTCCATCTCTATGGAAGGCATATCGCAGGCAACAACATAGGAATACTCTGACGAAGCCTTCAGAAGACCCGCATGTATTCCTGAGAGGGGTCCCTTTCCCTGGATTACATCACCAGCTATGATATCGGCAAGTCCAATATAGTACTCAGGCTTGTTGGTTACGATTACTATCTCCTGGAACTCATCCCTGAGCTTTTGTATAAGGGTTTCCACCAGCATCCTTTCCTGAATCTTTATCAGTTGCTTGTCAAAACCCATTCTTGTACTTTTTCCCCCTGCAAGTATTATGGCAGTTCCAAAATTTTTCATATCTAGTCCTCTTTTCTGGCACACTCCGAAACCCTGCCCGTTAGAATTTCAAGCCCATGGTCCACACTGTCAAGACAGAACTCCAAGGATTCCCTTACAGCCTTGGGGCTTCCAGGAAGGTTTATGATAAGGGTATTGTTCCTGATTCCTGCAGTTGCTCGGGAGAGCATGGCCCTTGGAGTGATCTGCAAGCTAAAGTACCTTATTGCCTCGGTTATTCCAGGAGCCATCCTTTCACAGACCTCCTCCGTAGCTTCAGGGGTTACATCCCTTTTGCTGAAGCCTGTTCCTCCGGTTGTGAGGATCAGCTCAACATCAAGGTTATCTGCCATGTTCTTCATCTCTTCCGCCAGAAGGTCCTGTTCATCAGGCAGGATTACCTGCCTGATGACCTTATAGCCCTTGTCTTCAACCATTTCCTTGATGACCGCACCGGAAAGGTCCTCCCTTTGTCCGGCTGAGCCCTTGTCACTTGATGTAATTATACCAACCTTAATCATGTCTAACCTCCCCAAGGAAGAGTCATGTATTCCTTCATCCTTCTATCATATTCAGACTTGAACAGCCTTTCGTGACCTTCCTCCCACTTGGAAAGCTTCTGGAAAATCTGTTTTATGCCATCGTCATCAGCGCTCTGGGCTGCATTCTCGTAGAACTCCTTGTAGTCCCTTTCAATGAGGTAGGCCATCCTAAGAATTGTCAGGTCTGGGATGTCGGATTCCCGGAGGGTTGCCTCTATGTGCTCGGATTCCTCCCTAGCCTTGAAGATGTCCTCCTCACGATCCATCACCTGGTCACTTGTATCAAAGGTCTCATTTTCCATATAGCTGTCCAGCTGCTTCTTAAGGTATTCATAATGCTCCATCTCGGTTTCAGCAAGGGTAAGGAACAGCTTCCTGGTTGTGGCGTTTGAAAACTTGTCCGCCTTTTCTTTGAAGAAATTGCTACCGTCAAGCTCCATCTGCATTGCATATCTTATTACCTGTTCATATTTCATCCTATTCACCTCTATGCTTTCTCTATCCTTACTGCAGCTACCTTCAGTTCAGGAATCTTGGCTATTTCGTCTATTGCACTATTTGTAAGGATGTTGGCCTTTCCTTCAGTGTAGTGGAAGGGCATAAACACAACCCCGTCGTCGATAATATCAGTTACAAGGGCAGCTGTCTGGAGCTCACCACGTCTTGAATAGATCCTGACCATGTCCCCGTCTTCAATTCCCAGCTTGTTGGCTGTGGTCTCATTTATCTCCACGTATGAATGTGGTGCCAGCTTGTTGAGCCCATCCTCCCTACCTGTCATTGTCATTGTATGGTAGTGGTAGAGTATCCTTCCAGTGGTAAGGATCAATGGGTACTCATCACTTGTAAGCTCGGCGCTGGCTACGTGCTCAGCCGGCATGAAGAGTCCTCTGCCCCTGGCGATTGCAGTCTTGTGGAGATACTTTGTACCAGGGTGGTTCTCATCGAGAACTGGCCATTGAAGGCTTTCCTTCTCAAGTCTCTTGTATGAGACCCCTCTGTAGGATGGAGTCAGGGATGCAATCTCTGCCATTATCCTGGCCGGATGGGAATATTTGGTCTCATCCCCCATTCTGTTCATGATATCCATCAGGATCACCCAATCGGCCTTTGCCTCACCAGGTGCTTCAATTGCTTTTCTGACCCTTTGGATTCTTCTTTCTGTGTTTGTAAAGGTTCCGTCCTTCTCGGCAAAGGCTGCTGCCGGCAGGACAACATCTGCCTTGGCTGCAGTTTCTGTAAGGAAAATGTCCTGTACAACCAGGAAGTCCACATGGTCAAGTACATGGTCGACATGGTTGGTATCAGGGTCTGAAACCATTGGGTTTTCCCCCATTATATAGAGGAATTTAACCTGGTCTTCCTCAATTGCCTTAAACATTTCCGTTATTGTAAGTCCAACCTTGTTTGAAAGCTTGCTTCCCCAGCTTTCCTGGAACTTGTCAAGGACCTCGGGCTTGAATACCTTTTGGTAGCCTGGAAGATCTGCAGGTAGGCCACCCATGTCGCAGGCACCCTGAACGTTGTTCTGCCCCCTCAGTGGATTGACTCCCGCTGATTCAACTCCAACATTTCCGCAAAGAAGAGCCAGGTTTGAAATGCTCATTACAGCATGGGTACCTGTTGTGTGCTGGGTAACTCCCATGGTGTAGTAGATTCCGGCTTTTTCTGCTTCTCCGTAGATTTCTGCTGCCTTTATGATATCCTCGGGATCCAGACCACAGATTTCAGCAACCCTTTCAGGTGTATAGCCCTTAACAAGCTCTTTCAGCTCCTCGTAATTCTCGGTTCTTTCCCTGATGTAGGCCTCATCCTGAAGTCCCTTCTCAATGATTACATGCATCAAGCCATTCAAGAGGGCGATGTTTGTTCCCGGCTTAAGCTGCAGGAATACATCTGAGTACTCCGCCATCTCAATCCTTCTTGGATCTGCCACGATAATCTTTGCCCCGGCCTTTTTGGCCTGCTTCATAATTGCTCCAATTACCGGGTGGTTCTCTGATGTGTTTGAACCCATGATAAAGATTGTATCTGCATTCTTGATTTCCTGTATACTGTTTGTCATAGCTCCGCTTCCCAATGTGATTGCAAGACCTGCAACCGTTGAAGCGTGTCAGAGGCGGGCGCAGTGGTCAACGTTATTGGTTCCCAGGGTTGACCTGAACAGCTTCTGGAACATGTAGTTATCTTCATTTGTACACCTTGCCGAAGTAAGACCGGCAAATGCATCTGAACCAAAGTCCTCCTTCACCTCTTTCATCTTTGAGGTGATTACCTCCAGTGCCTCATCCCAGCTTGCTTCCACCAGGACTCCATCCTTTCTTACCATTGGCATTTTCAACCTGTCCGGATGGGATAGGAAGTTATATGAAAACTTACCCTTTACACAAAGGAGGCCTTCATTATGGGCATCAAATGCAGGCTGGATTTCCACAATTTCATTTCCCTTTACCTTCATGTCCATCTGACAGCCAACTCCGCAGTAGGAGCAGGTAGTTCTCACAGCCCTGGTCTCCCAATGTCTGAACTTCTTCTTGCTCTTTGGCTCCAATGCCCCCACTGGACATACTGATACGCAGTTTCCACAGGATACACAGGTTGAGTTCTCAAGTCCATCTCCAAAGGGAGTTGCTATTTGAGTATCAAATCCCCTGTTCTCAAAGCCTATGGCATTTGTTCCCTGAAGCTCGTCGCATACCCTGACGCACAAGCCGCAGAGGATGCATTTTCTGGCATCAAATGTATAGAAAGGGTTTGTATCGTCAAAATATGGCTTGCTCATTTCCCATCTATAGGTTCCTTCAGTAATTCCATACTCGTAGCAGTAATCCTGAAGCTTGCAGGCACCTGACTTTTCACAGGTCAGGCACTCAAGTGGGTGGTTGGATATAAGCATATCCAGGATATCCTGTCTGGCCTTTACCACCTTTTCGCTATGGGTATGTACTACCATTCCATCCCTCACCTGGGTGGTGCAGGCTGTGTGCAGCTTACCCCAGCCCTCTACCTCCACCTGACAAAGTCTGCAGGATCCAGAGGGTACAAGTCTTTCATCATTGCACAAGGCGGGGATATCTATTCCTATTTCATTGCAGGCTTTTAGGAGTGTTGTACCTTTTTCAAATTCATATTGTTTGCCGTTTATTGTAACCTGCATCTACTCTTCCCCCTCTCCATTGTTGTTTGACCCTTCAATCCTTGCTATTTTCTCCAGTAGCTCAGTGATTTGAAGAGCCTTGTCCCAGGTCGTCTTCTCAAATGACTTGTCCAGCTTTCTATATGGTGCATCCGGATTATCCAGATACTTAAGTTCAGTAGTGAGTCTTCCCTTTAGGCACAGGGGTCTTCCATTAGTCGGTGCCTTGGCAACCACTGAAACAGGCTTTCTATCCCTGGATCTTACTTCAAATTCACAGCCGTATTCACAGGCCTTGCAGCCGACGATTTTGGTTTCTGCCTCCCAAGACCTGATTTTGCCCATGTCCCTCTTATCAACCAGGGCCCCTACAGGGCATACTGCAACACACCTGTTGCAGGAGACACAGGGAGATTCCTCTATTGATTCATCTGCTCCAAATATGATTCTTGTATCATAGCCTCTTTCCGCAAAGGAAAGAACCTGTCTGTCAGATACCTGTGCACAGGTCATGACGCATTTACCACAGAGGATACACTTACTGTTGTCTCTCAATATGTATGGACTTGTGGTATCCAGAAGCTGGGGCCTCATTTCCCCATCATGCTTTCTAAAGCTTACATCATATCTGTATGCATAGTCCTGCAGTAGACATTCCCCTGCCTTGTGGCAGGTCAAGCAATCATTTGGATGGCTGTCCAAAAGCATCTGAAGTGTCTGCTTTCTGTTCCATACCACCCTTTCAGTTTCAGTATGGACAACCATTCCATCCTTAACAAGGGTGGAACATGCTGTCTGAAGCTTTCTGCTTCCTTCTATCTCTACAATGCACATCCTACATGCCCCAAATATTTCCAGGGTTTCATCATAGCAAAGGGCAGGAATATCAATCCCCACAGTTTTCGCCGCCTGCAGGACGGTCAGCTGATTGGATACCTCAGCTGTCTTACCATCTATTGTTAGCCTCACTGTACTCATATTCTTCCTCCAATGCTATATTATTGAAATTGCATCAACAGGACACACGTCATAGCAAGCTCCACATTTTATGCATATAGACTGGTCTATGTGGTGCATTTCCTTGACCTTTCCTGTGATTGCAACCACCGGACATACCTTTGCACATCTGGTGCAGCCGATGCATCCTTCAGTTATCTCGTATTTTATAAGTGCCTTGCAGCTCTTGGCTGGGCAAGACTTGTCCTTTATGTGCGCCTCGTATTCATGTCTGTAGTATTTTATTGTTGTAATTACAGGGTTTGGAGCAGTTTGTCCAAGCCCGCAAAGGGATGTTGAGCTTACGGTTTCAGAGAGCTCCTCAAGTCTTTCTATGTCGCCTTCAACTCCCTCACCCTTGGTTATCCTGTCCAGTATCTCATACATCCTCTTGGTTCCTTCCCTGCATGGAACACACTTACCGCAGGATTCTTCTACGCTGAAGTCCAGGAAGAACTTGGCGATATCCACCATACAGGTGTTTTCATCCATTACTACCATTCCACCTGATCCCATGATGGACCAGATCTTGCCCAGGGACTCAAAGTCCACAGGGGTATCAATCAACTCGGCAGGTATGCAGCCTCCTGAAGGACCGCCTGTCTGGACAGCCTTGTATTCCTTTCCGTCCTGGGCTCCTCCACCGATGTCAAATACGATCTCCCTAAGGGTCATTCCCATGGGAACCTCAACAAGACCAGCATTCTCAACCTTACCAACAAGTGCAAAAACCTTGGTTCCAGGTGATTCCTCAGTTCCTATTCCCCTAAACCATTTTGCTCCCCTGTTCATGATTACCGGAACATTGGCCAGTGTCTCCACATTATTGATTATTGTAGGCTTACCCCATAGGCCCTTGTGTGCTGTCCTGTGGATCTTTGGACGAGGCATTCCCCTCCTGCCCTCAATTGACTCCATCAGTGCTGTACCTTCTCCGCATACAAAGGCACCTGAACCAAGTCTAAGCTCAATATCAAAATTAAATCCTGTTCCGAATATGTTCTTGCCCAATAGTCCGTACTCCCTGGCCTGGTCTATTGCTATCTGCAGTCTCTTAACTGCCATTGGGTACTCAGCCCTTACATATATGTAGCCTTGGTCCGAACCAATTGCATATCCTCCAAGGGCCATGCCCTCAAGTACGCTATGAGGATCCTTCTCAAGGATTGACCTGTCCATGAAGGCACCTGGGTCTCCCTCGTCAGCGTTGCATATTATGTATTTCTTGTCAGCCTGATATTTGTAGGCCTCATTCCACTTTCTTCCCGTGGGGAATCCCGCTCCTCCTCTCCCCCGTAGCAGGGATTCTGTGATTTCATCCACCACATCTCCTGGTTCAAGGTCTGTCAGGGCCTTGAATAGAGCGAAGTATCCGTCAAGCGCTATGTACTCTTCTATATTTGTTGGATCTATTATGTCGCAATTCTTAAGGGCAATCCTAACCTGCTTCTTGTAGTATTCTCCCTTGAGGACCAGATCCTCCCCCCTAAACTCTACCCTGTCACCCTCAAGTAGCTTTTCTACCAGGGATGGCTTTGTATTCTCCTTTATTTCAAACAGCTTCTCCTTTGTTATCATGGCACTCTCCCCTTAATTGTATTTAGCGAGTATCTCTGAAATTTCTTCCTTCTTGACCTTTGCGTATACGTCTTCATTCACAAGTATAACAGGTGCTATGCTGCAGTCTCCAACACATCTAGCTGATGCGATTGAGAATACCTCATCCTTTGTGGTTTCGCCGGATTTGATTCCCAACTGGGTCTCGATTTCCTCAAGTATGCTTTGGGCGCCCTTTACATAGCAGGCTGTTCCCAGACAGACACTGATTTTGTTCTTTCCTGTAGGTATAAATGAAAACTGTGAATAAAAGGTTGCCACTCCATAAATCTCTGCCGTTGGAATTGAAAGCTTACGTGAAATTATTTCGAGTATTTCCTTTGGCAGGTATCCAAAAACATCCTGTGCATGCTGCAGTGAAGGCATCAACGGCCCAGGAGTGTCTTTCTTAGAATCCAGAAATTCCTTGAAGGCTTGGATCTCTTCCTTGTTTTCTTCCATATCAATCTCACTAAGCGCCGCTACGGCTGTTTGACGTGCGAGTTCGGGAAGATTGTTCTCTCTGCTTAAATGTGCCAAAACAAAGCGTGTAGTGCCGGATTTTGCAAGCTCCTTTAT
>ERZ1032852.189-NODE-189-length-17012-cov-13.631480_pt1 | contig 17012 bp, 15 predicted proteins | sample MGYA00516689_ERZ1032852 | MGnify/ENA primary metagenome ERZ1032852 (study PRJEB33719, sample SAMN04262499) | wastewater metagenome | biome: rural village; feature: composting latrine chamber; material: composting feces with ash | place: El Salvador | collected...
AATAAATAATTAACTACTATGGGTTATTCTGTTTTCACCATAATGCCAGCATTTGTTATTCTATTTTGGCTAGCGTTGTTTTTCTTTGATGATAATAAAACAAAGGCAAAACGCTTTTTGACTCTATTTTTATCCGTTGCCTTTATTAATTACACTATTCATTGGTGCTATTTCAATCACAACTACAAGATATATTACATTTTAGAAAGTTTTTGGGTCTTCTCCTCACTCTCTGTTTATCCGCTCTACTTCTACTACATCCGTTATCTAACAAAAGACTTAAAAATTAACTATAAATGGGTATGGATATTAGTTCCAGCCTTTGCTTTAGCTCTTTTCTCTGCAATTATCTACCTATTAATGAGCCCAAAAGAGATTCATGTTTTTACACATGAAATACTCTATCACAATAGTCCTCAAAGCCAAGATTACTCCACTCTTATCAATCTACAAATATTGAGAATGGATATATTTAAAATAATTTTTACAGCTGAAGTTGTATTAGCCACCTTTTATGGTTTGCGCTATATTAAACAGTTCAACAAAAAAGTGATGGCTTTCTACTCTGACGTACAACACAGAGAAGTATCCAACATACGTTGCACACTACTATTTTTATTAATAACTGCCATTGTTTCTTCAATCTCAAACATTTTCGGTAAAGATTTCTTTGTAGACAATCCATATCTACTATCAATACCTTCTATAGCCCATTCTGTTGCCCTTTTTGGTGTAAGCTATGCTGGATACAAGCAATCTTTCTCCATAAGAGAACTTATACAGGATCAACTTCCACTTTGCAATAATGAAACAGATCAGGAAGAGAATAAAGACGAAAGCGAAGTTTTGGGTAGTCTCTATGATGACCTTTATAAACGAATGGAGCATTTATTGAAAGAGGAGCAAATATTCAGAAATTCCGACCTTAGATTGAACGACCTTGCTTCGCACCTTGGAACTAATAGAACTTATGTTTCTAGACTAATCAACAATAAAGAGAATTCTAACTTTTGTGATTATATAAACAGTCATCGTATAAAATATGCAAAACAACTACTCTCCTCGCAAGAAAGCGAGCAGATGACACTAGATGAAATAGCTTTAAAAGCGGGCTTCTCGAGCAAGAGTTCTTTCTATCGTGTATTTACGAAGATGGAAGAAACATCTCCTGCTAAATACATGAAAGAGATTGAAAATAACTAACTAACACCTTCCTAAGTAAATATATCAATTGCTATTATGAATAATGCTAGTTACACATAACAGACTGTCAGCCTTGCTAAACAGCATGATATTTAACCAACAACCGCTTTACTAATAGCTCACCTATCCTTTTTTTCCTTGTTCGCTTTTTATCCAAAAAAAACCATCATTTACTTAAGGTTTTTCTTCAAAAAGACATTCTAAGACTATCGAAAGGAAAAATTTTCACACATAAAAACCTTACTACCAGATGCATAAGCTACCTAAATGCTTAAATAGTCCTACATTACCAATTGTTAATGCGTGAAAAACACAAGAATTTAGACGAATAATACAAGTAAACCCTCTAAATATCGAATAAGTTTGTTGGTGAAAAAGGGAGAAGTTATCAACAAATAAAAACAAGCAGCAATGAGCATATTTAAAAAAATCAAACAAAAAGCATTCAGTGAATTTATTGATATCATTGAGTGGACTGATAACAGCACCGACACAATGATTTGGCGTTTTCCACGTTATCAGGCCGAAATCAAAAACGGAGCACAACTCACTGTGCGAGAAACTCAAATAGCTGTATTAGTAAATGAAGGGAAATTTGCTGACGTCTATCAACCAGGACGATACGAGCTTAATACTAGCAATATGCCTATACTTACAACTTTAAAAGGTTGGAAATATGGTTTCAACTCACCATTTAAAGTGGATGTGTATTTTGTAAACACCAAGCAGTTTTTGAATCTCAGATGGGGAACTGCAAATCCTATAATGATGCGCGACCCAGAGTTTGGCCCTATACGAATGCGTGCTTTTGGGTCATATTGTTTTCGCGTACAGCCCGACCCCATCAAATTTATTCGCAATGTAGCGGGAACAGATGGCAACTTTACTACAGAGAGCATAACTGAGCAGCTGCGAAACTTTGTGATTACAAAATTCACCGACTATTTGGCTGAATCTAAAATTGCTGCACTTGATCTTGCGGCAAATCTCAATGAATTTTCAAGTGAACTCTCTATTGAACTTAAAGACGATTTTTCTGATTATGGAATTCAGCTCACTAAGTTTTTAATAGAAAACATCTCATTGCCTGAAGCTGTGGAAGAAGCTCTAGACAAGCGCACAAGTATGGGCGTTATTGGCAATATGACAACTTATACTCAAATGCAATTTGCCGATTCGCTAAAAGATGCAGCAAACAATCCTACTGGTGGTGGAAATCTTGCTGGAGACGCAATGGGAGCAGGCATTGGTTTGGCTATGGCAGGAAAAATGGCGCAAGAAATGATAGGCTCTTCACAAGCAAGTCAGCCACATAACCCTGCAACTAATCCTCCCCAACAAGGCACTCCTCCTCTAATGCCAAATCAAACTTTGTATCATGTAGCTATAGAAGGAGTTCAGCAAGGTCCTTTTCCACAAACCAAATTACAGCAGATGGTACAGCAGGGGCAACTTACGCCCGATACACTAGTATGGACGCAAGGAATGGCAGGGTGGGAATCTGCTAAATCTGTTCCCTCTCTATCACAACTATTTGGTACAGTTCCTCCACCGTTGTAATTAATTTGTAACAGTGGCTAGAATAACAAATAACACATAATAAAAACAAATGTTGAAATGAAAAAATCAATTTACAGAGCAGCAATGGCAGTGGCAATAGTCTTCGCATTCAGCTTTACAGTTGATGCTCAAATTAATTTAAAAAGACTCGGTAAAACAGTTAAAAGGTCGGCTGAACAACAGGTAGAACAAAAAATAAAAGAGAAAGCAGCCCGAGAAACCCGCGAGGCACTAGACAGAGGTGAGGAGAAACTTGACCAAAGCATTTCTAATGCTACTTCAAAACAAACTGCTTCTAGCAATAATGCTGTTAGCCAAGCAACAATTCCTAAAGGCACACAAACTATTTATGTGTCGATAAATAACGGTAGCAACCGCAACGATGGCAGTCTGACAACGCCATTAAAAGATTTGCAAAAAGCCATAGACGTGGCTCCAGAAGGCGCGCTTATTTGCCTTGCCCAGGGCAATTACTTGGGTTATTTAGATCAAGGTTGGGTAAAGGTAAACAAGTATGTGTCTGTAGTAGGAGGATATTCCGATGACTTCTCTCAACGCGACCCTTTGAGATATCGCACCACAATGCGTCCTGGCTCTGCACAGATAATGACATCTGGCAATCAAGGGGTTATGGATATACGTGTAACAGGGAAACGAAACGGAGTGGTGCTTATAGATGGTATCATCTTCGACCGTGGACAAATCAACTTATATATAGCTCCTATACACGATGATGATAGAGCCGCTGCACCCGAAGGATGTGAAACAGGACGTATTGTAAATGTGGACGAAACGCCTCCTCTACCAGTAATTGAACCTGCTGGTATGAAAAGTGCTTTTCAACTTATTAGTGGGGAAATGGAAGGCAATTTAACCATTCGCAACTGTGTATTCCTCAATGGATATCACTTTGGCATACAGATGGCGTGCAAGGGCGGACATTTTGATATAAACAACAATCTGTTTGTGGCAAACCGAATGGCTGCATGCGAGGTGAGAGGCGGATTGGCACAACCCAACACATCGTATGTGGAGTTTAGAAACAATACGGTGCTGTTTACTTGGTGTAGAACCAAACATATGGAAGATATGGGCTACGGATTTAGATACATGACTGGCATAGACGCCGATGTCTATAACAATATTGTGGGCTGTAGCAACTATGGTGGGCTAGATCGTGCTTATATAGATGCCGATAAAAGTAAAGAGACAAAACGTGTAACATCAGCTTGGAATAATCTCTTTTTTGGCAACCGAAATGGCGACATGGTGCTTCCATCAGGAGGTGGAGGATGGACTTTTGTGCTCGCAAAGAACTTTGAAGACGTAAACCAGCTTACTAAATACGAAAACAACAGGGAGATGAACGAAGCAGAAGTAAATGCAATAAGCAGCAAAATAGATGCTCCCTATCTGAAAGGATTTATTGGAATAACAGGCACACAAACATCAGAGTTTAACCCTAATTCATCTATCAATCAGTTTAGAAACGCATTGGGAATGAATATGCAGGGCACAGAAACTGTGCGTGTATCGATGTATGGCAACCGCTATCCGTATGACAGAGTATTTGACCTTTTTGGAGCCATAGAAGGTTATGGGGCACAAAGGGTTTATTAAGCAAGTAAAGGGTTAATAAGCCTTGATTGTACACTCAGATGAAACCTGAAATTAATAAGAATCATAAACAATTAAAATCACATCAAAATGAAAAAAACAATCCTACTCACAGTTATAAGTATAAGCATACTCCTATATGGATGTGGCAATAGTAACCCGCAAGTAAAACATAAAAGTATGAGCGAAATTGAAAAACTAACCAAAGAGCAGTTTATAGAAGAAACTGTAGCAATCTACAACTATGTGTTTGAGCAAATGAACAAACTGCTTGACAAGCACAAAACGATAGATGTGAATTTTGAAGAAGATATAAATAAGCTACATAACAAGTCGGTGGCACAGATGATTGAGTACGGAAAGGTGCTTGCCAAGAAAGACGAAGAAACAAGAAGCGACTATATAACCTCAAGTTTGATGGCTATCTGGGATGTTATGGAAGAGAACGGGACAGAAGCATCGGATGATTTTGAAGAAAAATTTGATAAGAGAATGCCCGAAATGGAAGCCTACGGAAGCGAGGATTTAGGAAGAAAGCTGAACGATTTATTCGGGATAATGGACTTCATGAATCTTGAAGATGCAAAACAGATGCATCCCGAAACAGCTAAAGAGTTTGAGATTGAATAAGGTTATTTTTTATAGAGGCGCAATCATTTGCGCCTCTAATATACAGTGTCAGCATTAAATAAAAGAAAATCATGAGCGAAGTAGTAAATAAAACCAAACAACCTATAACCGATGTGCTACAAACCAAATGTAAATCGTGTGGCGGCATTATGGAATACTCCCCTGCAGATGAAAACCTGAAATGCGTTTATTGTGGACAGATCTCAGATTTAGATCATAAAGCTGCTGAAATAGAAGAAAACGATTTCAACCACTGGAAGAACCGTGCCGATGAAAGCAACGAGGAACAGACAATGGAGATTACCGAGATAAAGTGCAAACAATGTGGCGCCACAACAACATTAGAACCAAATATTTCTGCAGCTAAATGTGTGTTTTGTTCTACACCGCTAATATTGAGTCTGGCTTCAGTAAAGCGTTTCTGGCAACCAGAATATCTACTCCCATTTAAAATAACAAAAAAAGAGAGCGATATAAATTTCAAAAAATGGTTGAGCAAGAGATGGTTTCTACCATCAGAACTAAAGAAAAGTGGAGTTAAAACCGATATGTTTAAAGGCGTTTATCTACCATTTTGGACATATGATGCCAACACTTATACTGAATATAGAGGCGAACGTGGCGAAGATCACACTGAATCGCATCGAAACAATAAAGGTGAAGAGAAACGTCGAACCGTTACCGATTGGTATCCCGCAAGGGGTGCAGTATCTGTGCCATTCGACGATATAATTGTGCCTGCAGCTTCAACACTGCCACATAAAATCATGAATCAACTCACCAATTGGGATATGATGAACTGCGTGGCTTATAGCCATGAGTTTATGGCTGGATTTATTACCGAGATATATCAAATAGATTTTAGGGAAGGTGTAGAAAAAGCTAAAGAGAAAATGAACAACGTAATCGACAGCACAATTAGAACTGATATTGGGGGAGACAAACAAAAGATTAAAAGTAAAAACACACAATACAACGACTTAATGTTCAAGCTACTACTGTTGCCAATATGGATTAGTGCCTTTAAATTCAACGGCAAGATCTACCAATTTGTGGTAAATGGCAGAACCGGGCAAATTATTGGTGAGTATCCAAAGAGCACATCTAAAATAGTAATGCTTGTAATAGCAATTATAACCATCATAGCCGCATTGATAATGATATTTTGAGGAGTAAAACAAGAAACAATAGCTAGGCATAACTAATACGAATAGTATAAAGCATTTATCAAACAACAAACAATGGGTAAAAAAGCAATTATATGGTTCTCGGTTTTCATTAGTCTATTATTGATAGTTCCCTTATTTTGGGGCACATACAATAGGCTTGTAAAGCGTCAAGAAGTTGTGAAGTCGGCTTGGGCACAAGTAGAAAATCAGTATCAACGACGAACAGATTTGATACCAAACTTGGTTGAAACGGTGAAAGGCTATGCTAGACATGAACAGGAAACATTTACAAAAGTAATTGAAGCTAGAGCCAAAGCCACTCAATTGAATGTTGATGCTGGGAAGCTCACTACCGAACACTTGCAACAATTCAACCAGGTTCAAGATGAGCTATCGCAGTCATTATCGAGGCTGATGGCCGTAATTGAAAACTACCCAGATTTGAAAGCAAACGAGAACTTTATTATGCTTCAAGGTCAACTTGAAGGAGCTGAGAACAGAATTTCCGTTGAACGCAAACGGTTTAATGAATCGGTAAACAGATATAATACTTATCGACGACGCTTCCCTAAAAATATAGCAGCAGCTATATTGGGGTTTAAAGAGATAAAATATTTTGAAGCCGAGAGAGGGGAAGAAACAATACCTAATGTAGGTTTTTAGAGATTGAAATGAAAAATAACACAATCTATCGCTTATAGTGCGAAAAATGTACTATTTACAATTTAAACAAAACAGCTATGAGAAAAGCAATTTACATCCAACTCTTCAGTATAACACTTCTGCTGTCTCTCTTTATCGGTTCCGCAGCTCAAACTCGCTACCCTGTAAATGATGTACCCAATGTGCAACACCAAGACTATCAACAGTATGTGAGCGATCCACACAATGCAATCTCATACAGTGATATGAGAACACTCAATGCAAAAATGCAAAAAATACGCGATTCGCTGCACACACAATGTGCTGTGGTAGTATTGCCGGCTATCGACACTAAATATGCAACAGCAAAGGAGTTTGCTACTGAACTATTTGAGGCGTGGGGTATAGGCGATAGAGAGACCAATCAAGGATTGCTTGTTGTGCTTATAACTGGTGAAGGTGAGCGGGAAGTGGCTTTTGAAACTGGCTACGGATTGGAAGACAAACTACCTGATGGTGTTTGCAAACTAATTCAGACCAACAAGATGCTGCCTCATTTTAAAGAGGGTGAGTTTGGTGCAGGATTGATTGCTGGAGTTACCGAAGTGGAAAGAGTGTTGAAAGGCAATTCTGATTTGGTTTCAGAAGAAGGTTGGCCCAAAGAGGCAACATGGTTTATTGTTGGCTGGATAGTGATAGGATTGTTAGTTATTTTGATTAAAACTCGCTCTGCCAAATCAACTACAGAGGAGGGTTCATCCGACTATATGGCAGCACTCAAATCAGACGGTTTTATGGGAGTTGGCTGCTGGATTGCCCTGCTTTTTTTACCCGCATTTATACTTTTTGCAATCTTTGGAAGAGGCAAAAACAAGGGAGGAACAAAATCGGTTATATGTGAATCTTGCAAGACGGCTGGAGGAGTTAAACTAATGGGCACACCTGTTATAAAGCAAACAGCTATACCTGGGCAAGAAGGTATGAAAGAGTACACTTTCAAATGTAGTAACTGTGGACACATACACACAGAACTTATGCCCTACAAATATGTAGAGAAAACATCCACAAACTCATCTACATCATCTACCAGCACACGAACAAGCAGCGGAAACAACAAACGTGGCGGTTCGTGGGGAGGTGGAAGTAGTGGTGGAGGCGGTGCATCAACAAAATTTTAATCAAGCTTTAGAAACCGCTAAAAATATGAAGTCATCAAGAATAATTATAATAGTTGTTTGCAGCCTGCTTTTTGCTTGTAATAGTAAGCACGAACAATCTGTGGCTTCGTTTTATTATTGGCGCACAGTTTTTGAGCTTTCTGAAACTGAACAAAAGACGCTGAAAGAGAACGAGGTTAGCAAAATGTATATCCGTTATTTTGATGTGGATGTTGACTCTCGGGGATATCCTCACCCCGTGAGTCCTATCAACTTTAAAGAGAGCCCCAAAAATCTACACATAGTGCCTGTAGTTTACATTAAAAACAGGGTTATACTTCAAGATAATCTTCAGCTTGGCTTGTTGGCTAACAACATTTCCAACTATATAGAGCAAATAAATCAAGCGGAGGGAATTGGGATGGTTGATGAAATACAAGTTGATTGTGATTGGACACTTAAAAGTCGCGACAGATTTATGCAGTTTGTTGATACGCTGAAACGCAAAAGCGGTAAAAAACTATCGGCAACAATACGATTACACCAAGTGAAACATTACACTTCTACACATATACCCAATGTGGACTATGCAACGCTGATGTATTATAATATGGGAAAGATTGATGCTGACACGCTCAACTCTATTTATGATAGGGAGATAGCTAGCCGATATATCGAGAGTTTGAAGAATTATCCAATGAAACTGAATATTGCACTCCCCATTTATGCTTGGGGAGTACACATCAGAGACAACAAGGTTATAAACTTAGTAAGCAAAACTGATAAGACAGCTTTTGAGAACGACTCTAATTTTATATTTTCGGAAAACTTGAACATAGTAGAGGTGAAAAATTCGAATATCAAGCATGGTAGATATTACCTTAGAAATGATTGGATAAAAATTGAAGAGATATCAGCAAAGGATTTAAAGCAAATGGTCTTAGACATTCGCAAGCACCTACTCTATTCACCCGATGAAGTTGTTTTTTTCAATTTAGATGAAATGAATATTAAAAGATATGGCAATGAAGAATCTTTTTTCAAAAAAGTGGCTCATCACTTTTAGCATCTTTAGTATTGTTACTATTGCTATAGGCATAGCTTTAGCTTGTGCTGGCGGCGATTTGTATGTTTGGAAATCGTCGAGTTTCTCACCCGAAGCAAGCATAGATAAAGGGTATACACCTTTTTTCTACGACCCCTACAATCATTTCCATGAAATTGGATTCGATAGTGAGCACACCACCCGATTCAGTGAAAATATAATTGATGATTGGTATGGTTTTTTGAATGGAAAAATAGCACAAGAAAATATAGATCTGCTACTCTTATCAGACGAAAGCAACAACGAGGTAGAAAAACTTTACGACTACTTTGCAAAAAGAAGTGCAAGTGATGTGGTGCAGAAATGGAACAAGCTTGCCGACTTGAATGATTGGCGTGTGAGAGCATTTGTAGAGTTTGCATACATAGCCAAACAAATAGACTTATTTGCAGCACCAGTAAGAGATGAGAACGCATATTGGATATACAAGTCGGCACGAACTAAGAGGGACGGAGTTCCTCGTCTTATTATTAATGAATTAGCAGAAAGATACAACACTACATCTGACCCGTTTCTAAAAAACCGATACTGGTTTCAAAATATAAAAGCACTCTTTTATACCAATCTACGGGAAGAGTTTGAAGAGTTTTTTGAAACGACAAAGCAACAAGAACCTCAAAACACACTCTACTATAGAGCATTGGGCTATTTAGCTGGCTTTAAGTATGAACAGAAAAACTATAAGGAAGCAAATATTATCTATGCCGACATATTCAACAAAGTGCCTGCAATGCGAACTGTAGCAACCAATTCGTTCCATTTGGAGAGCGAAGACGTATGGTTGGAAAATATAGCATTGCCAAAGACTACAGACGAGAAAATTGCTCTGTGGACAATATTGGGATATCTGAAAGATGAAGAGCGTGCTATAACTGAAATATACAAACTTGACCCCAAAAGCAAACACATTGATTTGCTGCTAACAAGGGTGATTAATAAACATGAATTAAACGCAGAGAATGGGCTATTTGCAACAGATGTTGGTTCAAATAAATTGGTTGATGAACATAGTTTGAAGATGATAACAACCATTGCAGCCGAGAACAAAGTATCGAACCCTTATCTGTGGCACTCGGCTATTGGATATATCTATACTTGGGAAGGAAGATACGATGTTGCTAACAACTATTTTGATGAAGCAGAAAAAACACTTCCCAATGCAAAACCATTGGCAGGCCACCAACTGAGATTACTGAGATTGCTAAACGAGATAAAAGCAATAAAGACAGTGAAAGACAACAATGTAGAAAAGCTAACCGGTGAACTTGCCTGGTTATACAATATGAAGGAGCATGCTCCTGAAAACCTTAGATATAAATACGCTATTAGAGAAAGCAAGGAGTATTTTGCAACACTATACGCAAAACAGAACAATCTTCTCTATGCTGAATTGCTAAAACATGTGGATGCATTTTATATGTATCCGAAAAACATTGATAGCATGCTTGGCTTTATGTTGAAGCAAAACAAAACTCCTTTCGAGCAACTACTTAAAGAGATATACCCCATATCTATATACGACCTATATCACTATAAAGCGGTGGTTGCGGCATTTGACGACAAATTAGAAGATGCTATAAACTATATGCAAAAGGCTGAACACTTAGGTAAAACAATCTTATTAGCCAATCCGTTTAATGGTTTTATAAAAGATTGCCACGACTGTGAACATGCACGCCGACAAACGGTAAAATACAGTTCGCTTAGTGCATTGCAAAAAATGAAGGAGATGAAGGGTTATGTTGAGCAAAACAAAGATGTGTACAATAATAGCCTGCTTTTGGGTAATGCCTACTACAACCTCACATTTTATGGCAATGCACGTCTATTTTCGGTGAGTGGGCTTACAGGGGAGGTTATACCTGGTCTACCAGAGAATATAGTCTGTTTTGCTCAAACTATGCTTACCAATTGTGGCACTGCAAAGAAATATTACCAAAAAGCAGTGCTAGCTGCCCAGAATGATGAACAACGGGCCAAAGCGACCTATATGATTGCAAAATGTGAGAGAAACGAATTTTATAATAAGCACTACACTTTTGGTAAATGTGGTGAATACACTGAATATATCTATAACCCAGATGGTTTTAATGCAAAATCCTTTTCCTATGCTTGGGATGGTTTTAAAGAGCTAAAAGAGAAGTATGCACATACTCAGTATTATAAAGATGTTATTGAGGAGTGTGAATACTTTGAGTTTTATATAAACAATTAACAACAAAGCCTTTGTGACAGGCAGAGAGAGAAAAAAGACAATGAGAATTAAATATATAACATGCAAAAATATAGCTTTATGAAAATATTCGTAAACGATAAAGAAATTACAATATTTCACGGCGCTAAAGTGCTAGATGTGATACGAGCATACTACACACACCACAAAATGAAATGGCCCTGCCAATTGCCAATCGTAACCGATGCACATGGCAATAGCGTTGCTTCTGATGGTGAATTAAGAGAAGGAAATCACTTGTATATAAAAACTAAAAACAATAGAGTTATGAAAACAATTTCTACAAAATTAAAGGTAATAAGTGGTATAATGGTGCTTAGTGTATCTTTGTTAATAGGCTGCAGCACAAGCCGTAAAGCAGTAGAGTTGCCCAAAGAAAGAACAATAGAAATTTTAGCTGTAAACGATATGCATGCAGCTCTTGACAACTTTCCAAGATTTGCATTTATGGCTGACAGTCTAAGGGCTATCTACCCCCATTTGCTACTCGTTTCGGGTGGTGATAATCAAACTGGAAATCCTGCAAACGATCAATACCCCGAGAAAGGAATGCCCATTATCGAACTGATGAATGCTGTTAATTTCGACCTATCGGCAGTGGGAAACCACGAGTTCGATTCCCGGCTGGAAGGTTTTCAACACATCACACACAAAGCTGAGTTTGATTTTCTAAGTGCCAATATCGAACTTCCCAATGAAGGCGATTTTCGTGTTAAACCATACAAAATAGTAGAAACGCCCAATGGACTTAAGACAGCCTTTGTTTCTCTTTTGGATATTAATCCCAATGGAATACCCGATACGCATCCCGATAATGTGAAAGGATTCATGTTTTACAACCCATTTGAAAAGGCTCAAGAATATCTCTTTCTAACAGATAGTTCGAATTTGTTGATAATGGTGAATCATATGGGCTTTGAAGAAGATGTGAAATTAGCCAATCAACTGCCAGCAAAGAGCGTAGACCTAATTATTGGTGGACACTCTCATACAAAAGTAGATAAAGACCAGATTCATAATGGAATTATGATTACGCAAGCCGAGCGAAAACTAAAGTATGCAACACTTATTAAACTTACTGTTACCCTAGAAGGCCTGGTAAATAGAGAGATGGAGTTACTTACAGTGGGCAAAGAAGGAAACATTCGTGCCGATATTCAAGAAATGGTGGATGACTACAATAATAATCCAGCACTCACCGAAACTATTGCCATAGCCGAAGACGATTTCTCGAACTATGAAGAGATAGGTTACTTAATGATGGATGCTTTACGCAATGGTGCTGGTGCTGACATTGCCTTAATTAATCCTGGAGGTGTGCGTATATCTGAACTTGCCAAAGGTGCTGTGCGTACAAGAGATGTGTATGAAATGGACCCTTTTGGTAATGAAATGGTGCAATTTAATCTATCGGGACACGAAATGCGCAACCTATTTCTAGCTGCATTTACAATTGATGAAAATATGCCTATCTACCCTTCAGGAATGACTACACGTTATCTGCTCAACACCGATGGAAGCCTCAAAGATGTTGAGCTTTTTACAACAGATGGTAATCCCTTTGATATGGATAAAATGTATACAGTAGTGATGAATGATTATATGGCTTCTACATACAAATACAATCGCAAGGATGTAGGACAGGGACTTTTCCGTCCCACTGCTGAAACAACTATTGATTATCTGAAAGAATTAAAAAACATTCCAAGTTATAGGGGAGTGCAACGGGTAGAGATAGTTAAATAGAAGAAATAATAAAACAAGAGAATTTTCCTATCAGGATTTTCCTTGGAGGTCTAAAAGCAAACTTGAAAACTTCGAATAATCAAAAATATGAAAAAGCAATTAATAGTGATTCTATTCATAGCATTCGTGACAACAATAAGCATGAGTAGTTGCAATGAAACAATTGATTTTGTAGAAGAAATAGCGCCTATCGACAATGCTCCTATTACAGGATCACTTGCGGGCAAAATCAATCACGATGAACTTGATATGAGTGATAAAGCTTCGTGCACTTTTGACCGCTTTCCATGGACTGTTGCAAAATTCAAGGAATTGCAGTCGCAAGTATCAACAGAACCACAAGGAGCTGTAACCATGGTGTTGATAGCTATGGAGATATTCCGTAAATATCCTGTAATTGGCGAAAAATGTTTATATCTGACAACTACTGAGAATGAACACGACCCTAATAATCCTGGACGAATGAGCAAGGATCGAATTATGCATCGTCTGAATGAACTACTTAGAGGCAATGATAACTACTATATCCGCCCCTATCAAGTGGCAGCTTATCTGAAAGGTGCTCATCAACAAAACGGATACATACCCGATAAGCCCTACACAGTTGAAGTGGAAATCATGAATTTCCCTTATGAATACAACAGTAAAATGGATGCCAAATTTATTCAGTATTATGTCCTTACAGGGGGTAAGGACAGTGGAAAAGATATAATTCGTGTAATTAAACCTTGGGACAGCAAGTTTTTTCTGGTGGATAATTTTCCAGGACTTTATTCACAGGTAAAAGAATTGCCAGGCAGCAAAAACTGGGACGATAATATGTTTATTGAATAATAATAAAGCAATGTGTGTTAAATGACACCTCTCTTATTTCTTCAACTTTCAAAACAATGACAAAGTATGACAAAAAGAATATTTATTACATCTACACTGCTCTGTTCAATACTGATAGCAGCCTTATCAATAAGCTGTAACCAGTCTGCTGGAAAAACAGTCAAAGGCAAGTCTGCTCGTTTAAAAGAAACAATAAGTGAACAACACATTTTAGCCGGCAAAACATGGTTGAAAAGCATCTTCAATTGCCAAGATGGTATCGGCTATTGTTTCCCAAATGAGGAGAGTGTTTTAACAGAACAGTATTACCAGTTTTTTATTGAGTCGTTGAGAATATTTGAATATCCTGATTTCGAAACAGAAGAGGAGCAAATTGTGGCTGAAGAAGCGTATAAGACCAAGTGGAAAGACATTTATCCTTTGGGTAAAGAGTTTTGGTATCCTTTTGGAAGAGGAAATGGAGTGGAGCCTGGCTTTCACTTGAAAAATGTAGTTATAACACATCTCTCCGATTTAATATATTCAGTAATGATTCATTTCGGGGAAGATGACCTGTTTTTAAGCACCCTTTCGCTCGTGGCGTCTGGAGATGAGTTTTTAATAAATTATATCGAATCAGAGTATCTTGAATCAGCTGAAGATGAACAACAAATTCTGTTTTCACAAAACTTTTCTCTTGCCAACTTTCAACTAGGAGCTAACCCCCTCGATGCGTATCGATTGATGGGAAAACCTTTGTCGGAAGAAGCAGAGGAAAAGACAATGGAGGTTTCGGGTTTCGTAGACGAAGACTACATTGTAAACACTACAACGATGGATTATGATGGCATTCGTTTAGTATATGAAGACAATCAAATGATTCATGCTTTTATTGACAAACCTGGAGAGCGTTTTGGATGGATTATTTGTGAAGATAAGCGTTGCGACAAGACCTATTTGATGGATAAATTCAAATTGACACCAAACTATATATTCGAAAATGATGAAGGGGGTGAAACTATAATTATGGGCGGTTATATGTCGCTGCAGATTACACTTGATGAAAATGAGTTGGTGAAAACAATAGAATTTAATACTGGTCCTTGACGGCGGAGTGAAAACAGGTCGTTGCATATTGCTTAAACACATAAATAATAGCGTTAGAAACAACAATTACTAACTATGAATAAAGATTTATACCTACTCGTTTTTCTTGTGTTGGTTTTTGCCTGTAGAAGTAAGAGTAACGAAAACATTAAAGCTGAATCATTGCTAACTATGGGGCAAGAAATACAATTATTAGAGGAGACAGTCAATGATAAATCCGTAAACATTAAAGATATATTTCTGCTCTTACCCGATGATGTATTTCCCGTGGAAGAGATAAGCAAAGAAGATAGGTCGCTGTTAATCAATCATATTGGCGAAGATAAAGCATTCGATATTTCGTCAACTCCTATTGGAGTTTGTGATGTAAAAAAAGGTTACCTCAACCTTACAGGTTCACAATATGATTGGGAAATGTGCTATTGGAATTTAAGGGATGGTCGCAAACTAGTGGCTGTGAATAACTCCACAGAAACAGGCAGCGAGATAAGGGTATTCTTCTACGATGATGGCAAACTCACTGAAGACTACAACTATATACTTGGCGGTGAGCAAGACTACAAGCTAACCGATTTTATTGATATTTCGCAACTGTCGCCCAAGAGTAGAGAATATGCTGAACAGCAATTTATGAATGGCACATATCATCTCTACTACCAACTACCCCGGAACAGTGCCTCTATAACCATTAGTATAGATATATATGAATTGGTAGACCACGATGAGAACTACGATGATTTTTATGAAGCAAACAAAAACGTTATCCTAAAGTGGGAAAATGAAGAGTGGAAAAGATAATAATTCAACTTTAAAGCCTAATGACAATGATAAAATCAAGTTGTTTAATAGCAATACTTGTCATATTTGCAGCATGCACCAATGGCAGTCAAAAAGACGTGAATACCAAACAGCAAACAGTAGATACAACTACAGCCAATGCTTATCTGCAAGCCTCCGTAGCATATTTGATTGATGGCGAATTGTACTTTCATGATTTTGAAGGAAACACCAAAACAAAATTTGTAGAAGAGTCTGAGCCTATTTTAAACTTCGTTTTCGATGATGAAGGCGAAACCTTGTATTATAGCGTAGAACGCAACAACACCTTTTGGCTCAAATCTGCAAATATTGGTAAGCCGGAGATTAAACCAGAGTGGGTAATTAATTGGCAACTTTCTAATGATGAGGCATTCTCTAATAAAGCGTTGAGTCCACTCTATTACAACGAAGGGAAAGTGATAATACAACATGGTTTTCATTCTCCCTCGCAACACTATGATAAAATGAGTGTGTACTCTATTTCTGATAATAATATTAATCATACTGAGCTTGATTATAAACTTATAGCAAGCAGCTTTGGTGCATTCACAACGGAGCAAAACGAAGAGTATTTTGAAACAATAGACGAAGAGGCCTACTATATTTATGATAATGCAAACGTCTGTTTAACTGATAAAATGGTTTTTTATACAGAAGATGAAAAAAATGAAGCCGATTCTTACGCCTCAGAGGATAGTTACTATTATGGTTTTACATTTTCGCCAGATAGTACAAAAGTGCTTTTCGTTGCTCAAATATTGGAGCAAAGGTGGAGATATGGTCCCTATTGTATAGCCAATATAGATGGTAGTAATCAAATGGTGTTGGAGCAATCAGACAGTTTTATAGAGACATTACCTGTTTGGTTAAATAACAACAGTGTGATTTTTATGGGTCATAAAGGGAGTATCTATGTGGCAAACAATGATGAAAACAGCATTGAAAAAATAGCTGAAAATGCATTTGATTTTAAAATAAAAGACTGAAAACCCTATTCACAGTATTCTCACTCTAAATGACTAACAAAAATATATGCAAATAAGAACCAACATAAAATCTATTAACAATGAATCATTATATAATAACACTTAGAGAGCAAAGTATCATTTTTTTTGAAAGTATAGGAATGTCTAACTTATGGGCAGTTTTCATACAGTCTCCGGCATGGAGCCGCTCAACGGCGACATGAACAACCTGATCCCGCAGATGGT
>ERZ1032852.190-NODE-190-length-16935-cov-8.453673_pt1 | contig 16935 bp, 11 predicted proteins | sample MGYA00516689_ERZ1032852 | MGnify/ENA primary metagenome ERZ1032852 (study PRJEB33719, sample SAMN04262499) | wastewater metagenome | biome: rural village; feature: composting latrine chamber; material: composting feces with ash | place: El Salvador | collected...
AGAAGATGATCAACGTGATGTACCTGGTGTTCATCGCGATGCTGGCGTTGAATGTCTCGGTCGAGGTGCTGGACGGCTTCAAGCTGGTAGACGACAGCCTGGGAGATTCATCCGCCACGCTGCTGGAGAGAAACAGGCTCATCATGGAGGAACTGACGGCCTATCACACCCGGAACCCCGAAAAGGCAGGCGAATGGTATATCAAAGGGAACCAAGTACGTGCCGCGAGCGATTCCCTTGCAGGATACATCGGAGAGCTAAAGCTAAAAATGGTGCGAGAGGCCGACGGGAAACGGGCCGACCTCGAAAACATCCGACGGAAAGACGACTTGGAAGCAGCCTCGGTAGTAATGCTCTCCCCCATCAACGGGGAAGGGAAAAAACTGAGGGAAGCCATCGACAACTACCGGAACTCGCTCGTGGAAGTCGTTTCCGACCCGTCACGTCGATCCATCATCGAGAAAAACCTCGGTACCATCCCCCGGTCGGGGAATAAAAGCTGGGAGTCTTCCCTATTCGAGCAGATGCCGCTGGCAGCTGCCGTGACCCTGCTCACGAAGATAGAAAACGATATCCGTGAATCGGAAGGAGAAGCCCTGACCAATATCCTCCATAACGTGGACGGCAGCGACTTCCGGATGAACCGCCTTAACGCGTACCTGATCCCGGAGTCCGATATCGTGGTGCAGGGCGACACCTACAATGCCCGAGTGATTCTCGCGGCAGAAGACACCACGCGCTCCCCGTCGGTATTCGTGAATGGAAACATGTTAGACGTCGCGGAAAAAGGGCACTTCTCCGTACCGGCATCTCGTGCAGGTACTTTCCCGCTGGAAGGTTACCTGGAGATGGTCGGCAGCGACGGTTCCGTGACACGCCACCCGTTCCGGAGCAGCTACACCGTGATCGAACCGATGGCCTCCATCGCTCCCGTGCTGACCAACGTGCTCTACGCCGGCATCGACAACGAGGTAAGCATCTCCGTGCCGGGCATCGCGCAAGGAGAGGTGCAGGCAAGCATGAGTAATGGCACGCTCACCCGTAGCGGGAACCGGTGGGTAGCTCGCCCCGCGGCGATCGGCCAAGATGCCGTGATTACTGTCTCGGCACGCACAACCGGCGGGGTCGTCCGTCAAATGGCGGCCCAGGAGTTCCGGGTGCGCCCTCTCCCCGACCCCACCCCGTTTATACAATACGCCGATGCCAACGGGAATCCGGTAATATTTAAAGGAGGAAGCCTATCGAAGGGTATCCTGATGAATAGCGACGGCATCGAGGCCGCGATCGACGACGGTATCCTCTCCGTACCGTTCCAAGTGAGGAGCTTCCGCACGGTTTTCTTCGACTCGATGGGAAACGCCATCCCCGAGGTATCCAACGGTAATCGCTTTTCCGAAAGGCAGAAAGAACAGATCCGCCGCCTCACGCGGGGAAGCTACTTCTACATCTCGGGCGTACGGGCCGCGGGTCCCGACGGCACGGAACGAGAGATCGCGGTCATGGAGATAAGGGTACGGTGACTGATGTGATGATGTGATGATGTGATGATGTGATGATGTGATGATGTGATGATGTGGTGATGTGATGATTCGATGATGTGATGATGATTTTGAATCTAAAAATTTGGAAATAAAAAATATATGCAAGCAAGGGTATTATTAATCATAGGGGTTCTTTTCGCGGGAGGAGTTGGAACTCTATTTTCGCAGGAGACCGCGAGGGAACGCATTGAACAGCGGCGGCAAAACGAGACGCGACAACAGCAACCCGGAACAGCAACCCAGTCGGTGCCGGGAAGTAATCACGTGGATGAGTCACTTGAAAACGCGAAGTGGTCTCGCGTAATTTACCGGTACCTTGATCTCACGCGAGAGGCCAACGCCCCGCTCTACTACCCGGTCACGCCTATCGAGGGCCAATCAAGCCTCTTTTCCATGATATTCCATCTCTTCCAAGAAGAGCGTATTCCCGTTTACGAGTACCTCGACGGGCAGGAGGTGTTCACCGACGAGTACCGCCTCGATTTTCCGGCTTTCTTGGACCGGTTTGGGATCTACCATGAAACAGACGGCGGAGAAATCGTGGTCAACGATGCCGATATCCCCGGCAACGAGGTGTTGGGTTACTTCGTGAAGGAGGCTTATTACGTTGAGCCGGCTACCTCCAGCTTCAAAGTCCGTCCCCTCGCTATCTGCCCCGTCCTCCATCGTGCAGACGATTACGCGACCGAGGCCACCCGCTACCCTCTTTTCTGGATCCCATATAGTGCACTTGAATCTTATGCACGGCGTATGCCCATCATGGCTTCCTCCCTCAACAACAGCATGAGCGGTACCGTGGATGATTTTTTTCGGCTGCGAAAATACAACGGGGAGATCTATAAAGCACAAAACCCGAGAAATCTCCCCATATCGGGATATACTTCCACCCCTGAAGAGGCCCAAGCGGAACGGGAGCGGATCGAGCAAGAACTGATCGATTTTGAAAACCAACTTTGGAAAGGAACACCACCTTCTGCCCGGCAAGACAATCCACGCGTCAACCGCCGGGGAAGGCAACAGCCCGCTCGCTCGGCAGCCACTACCTCATCCGTCACCATGCGGGATAGGCGGTATTAACGGCCTACTGATTCTCGCGAAGGCTAATAAAGGGGGTGCTCGTTGCCCGGTTTTAAAAGTGCACAGGAAAAAAAACTTAAAAAGAGATTGTTTGTTATTCAAGTGACACCCGCGATATCGCGCAACATCATTAAAAATCACACGGTATGCAAGTAGCTGTTTGGGACACCTATGTAACAAAAAAAGACGGCACGGTGATGCACTTCGACATCATTGCCCCGCAAGAGATCAGGGATGAAAACCAAATCCACGAGTATGGCAGGGAGTACCTGAAAACGAAAGGGCAAGAAGGACAACCGCTCACTGCCGAAGAGTGCCGGTTTTGCCATATCGAGTCGGTTAACCCGGACAAGGTGGACGAGATCAAGCAAAACGGCTTTTATATTGTCGAGATGGAAAATTGCAACTAAACGCGTTGTTCCACACGATGAAAACATCACGACAAACAGGGGTGATATTACTTGGTTTAATTATCACCCAACTTATCTCTTGCACCCGCCCGGGAACAGCACAAACAGAAATAATCTGGGATAACTGGGGTGTCCCACACGTGTACGCCACCGATGAAGCCGAGATGTATCACGCCTTTGGATGGGCCCAAATGAAAAGCCACGCTAACCTCGTGTTGAAGCTCTACGCGGAAGCCCGGGGCATGGCCGCGGAATATTTTGGCGAGGAGTTCTTGGAATCCGACAGGCGGGTACACCTGTTCAACCTCCCTGATTCTGCCGAAGCGCATTACCAGCGAACCGGGAACAACGAAAAAATGTTCTTGGATGCCTTCGTGCAGGGCATGAACCAGTACGCGAAAACCCACCCCGATGAAATAGACGAACGGGTTAAACGGGTACTCCCGGTGCAACCGACCGATGTGCTGGCGCATGTTAAAAGGGTGATGAGCCTCGAATTTCTCGCCGGAAACGACATCCGAAACAGCATCCGGGAGATCGCGCCCGGCTCAAATTCCTACGCGATCGCCCCCTCTAAATCCAAATCGGGAAAAGCGATGCTGGTAGCCAACCCGCACCTCCCCTGGAGCGACTTCTACCTCTTCTTTGAAGCCCACCTCACCGCTCCCGGCTTTAACGTGTATGGCGTCACGCTGGTAGGTATGCCGGTGCTGAACATCGCGTTCAACGAACACTTGGGATGGACCCATACGGTAAACACCATTGATGCTTCGGACAGGTACGAATTAACGCTGCAAGAGGGGGGCTACCTGCTCGATGGCGTCACGGTACCTTTCCAAGAAAAGAAAATTTCCCTGCAGGTGTTGCAAGCAGATGGAAACTTGGAGCAACGGGAAGTCACCCTGAACTACTCCGAGCACGGTCCGGTGATTGGCGAAAAAGGCGATAAAGCCCACGCCATACGAATAGCCGGGTTGGAGAAAATGGCTTATTATACCCAGTATCACCGGATGGGAAAGGCGACGAACTTGAACGAGTTTGAGGATGCCTTGAAAATGATGCAGATCCCGATGTTCAACCTTGTTTACGCCGATAGGAACGGGAATATTCTCTACCTATTCAACGGGAACATCCCTGAAAGGCAGCAGGGCGACTGGAATTTCTGGAACAACACCGTGGATGGCACTCGCTCCGATTACATCTGGGATAGCTACCACCGTTACGAGGAGCTCCCCAGGCTGCTAAACCCGGCAACCGGCTTCGTGCAGAATGCCAACGACCCGCCGTGGACTTCTACCTATCCCCTGCTACTAGAGCCGGGGGACTTCCCCCCTTATTTCTCGCCACGTGACAAGCCCCTTTCGATGAGGCCGCAACGGGCGATCAACTTGGTTAAAGATGACGCGTCCATCAGCTTCGAGGAGCTGGTTGACTACAAGCTGGATACCGGGATGGAAGCGGCCGACCGTTTCTTGGACGACCTGCTTGCCGCGGTGGAGCAGTATCCCAGTCCCGCGGTGGAAAGCGCGGCTTCAGTCCTCGAGCAGTGGGACAGGAGCACCAACGCGGATAGCCGGGGTGCGGTACTTTTTAGCAGGTGGTTCGACAAGCTTGAGCACGGCATGTTTGTCGCCCCTTGGAGCATGGACAACCCCGCCTCCACCCCCGCCGGATTAAACAACCCGAAACAGGCAGTAGAGCTGTTGGCGGAAGCAGCCGCGGAAGTAGAAGAAGAGTACGGTTCCATGAATGTGGCCTGGGGAGAAGTAAACCGGTTTAGAGTGGGCGACATTGAATTTCCAGGTAACGGGGGGCACGACAAGTACGGGGTTTTCCGGACCATGTATTTTCAACCAAACGAGGCAACCGGCAAGAACTATGCTTTCCATGGCGACACCTTCGTGGCGGTGGTCGAGTTTGGCGAGAATGTAAGAGCGGAGGTGCTATTAAGCTATGGCAATGCAACGCAACCCGGCAGCAGGTACATGGGCGACCAACTGCAGCTGCTCTCGGAAAACAAGCTACGCCCGGCCCTCTTAACCAAAGAAGAGATCCTGAAACACGTAACAGAAAGGATTAAACTGAATTGAAAATTTCACCGGGGCAGAAATCTAAACCAAGTAATAAACGCGATAAGCCAAAAGGGGTGAATTAAAGCGTGGCGGCAAGTTTCTTCTTTAAATTGGAGACGGGATAAAGCACGGTTAATAAGCCGATCACGCTCACCACGGCAAAAACGACCAAGATATCGGTGAACTGAACGATCACCGGGTAGGAATCGATGATATAGGCCCCGGGCGTATCGCTCAGGCGGAGTAACCCGAAATGTTGCTGCAGAAGACAAAGAACAAGCCCGGCAACGATACCGACAACGATACCGATAAAAGTAATCAGCCATCCCTCGTACAAGAAAACACGAGATACCAGCTCGTTGGAAGCTCCCATGTGGCGGAGGCTCCGGATATCTTCCTGCTTCTCCACGATCAACATCGATAAAGAACCGACCACGTTGAACACGGCAATCAACAGGATAAAAGCGAGGATAAGGAAGGTCACCCACTTTTCGATCTGCAGCATCCGGTACGATTCGCGTTGCTGTTCGAAACGGTCCTCCACGAGGAAGCGGTCTCCCAGAGCGTTTTGTACCTCCCGCTTGACTCTCTTTACCGAAGCACCGGGTGCCAGTTGGATATCGAGGGTGGTCACCTCATCGTCGTAATGAAACAGATCGCGCGCGAGGCCGATGGGTACGAGGGCCATCTGCTCGTCGTGTCGTGGCGAGTTAAGGCTGAAAACACCCCCTATTTGCACGTATCCCCGGTTAAAGGCGGCCGCGGGATTGGCGAGGTTTACCCGCTCGTCCCGTTTGGGAGCGTAAATTTCGATGGGGTTGATAAAGCCGGGGCGAGCACCGAGCGTGACTGCCAATCCCGCCCCGAGGGTGGTATAATCCACCACGTCTTCCCGTAATTTGAACGTCCCATCCACCACCAGCTTCTCCATATCGGCCATCAGCCGGAACTCTTCCGATACCCCTTTCATCAATACCGGCACTTGGCTCTCATCAAACAAGAAAAGGGCATTCTCTTCCAACGATTCGGATATCATCTGAATGCCGTCTACCTGCAACGCTCTTTCAAATTCTGGGGTATGCCAATCAAATACTTTGCCTTCCTTCACGGTAATCTTCAGGTCGGGGTCGAACGCGTTGAACATTCTCTCCACGATGCCCCCGAATCCGTTGAATACCGATAACACGCACACCATGGCCATCGTGGCGATAGCGATGCCACATACCGAGATCATGGAGATCACGTTAATGGCGTTGTGCGACTTCTTGGAGAAGAGGTACCGGCGTGCTATAAAGAAGGAGACGTTCATACGGGTCAGTCGCCTTTCAAGAGTTTGTCGATATTATCGATGTAATCGAGTGAATCATCCACGTGGAAAGTTAACTCGGGGATCACCCGCAGCTGGTTTCTCAGCCGCTTGCCCAAATTATAACGTACCGTTTTCACGTTGTCGTTGATATTGTCGACCAGCTCTGCTGCTTTTTCCGAAGGAAACACGCTCAGGTGCGCGTGCGCGATTCCCAGATCGGGGGTCACCCGCACACCGGTTACCGAGATCAACACTCCCGGCATCTTCTTGGCTTCTAATAAAAAAATTTCGCCTAGCTCTTTTTGTATTAGCCGGTTTATTTTTTGTTGCCTGTTCGATTCCATATTTTCTATTTTTTTCGTACCAAGGTTATCCCGTCACGAAGGGGCAAGATTACTTTCTCAACCCGGTCATCATTAGCCAGTTTTTCATTGAAATTCTGGACCGATCGGGTGGCCTCGTCGTTTCGTTTCGCCGTGTTCAACACCTTCCCGTACCAGAGCGTGTTATCTACCAGCACTACCCCTCCTTTACGAATCTTGGGGAGAAGGAGCTCGTAATGCGCCCAGTAATCTTCTTTATCGGCATCCAAAAATGCCAAGTCGAAGCTCTCTTCGGCAAACGTGGGAATAATCTCTCCCGCGTCGCCGATATGAAGGGTGATTTTGTGTCCGTGCTCCGACTGGTTGAAATGGGCATGGAGGAGATCTTCCAGCTCGTCGTTCACTTCGATGGTATGAAGTTCTCCCCCTTGGTCCAATCCTTCGGCAAAACAGAGCGCGGCGTATCCCACGAAGGTGCCGATCTCCAACACTCGCCTCGCGCCAATCATTCGAGTGAACATCGCGAGGAAGCGTCCCTGCAGGTGTCCCGAGTTCATGTTGGAATGCAACATCTTCGCGTGCGTCTCCCGGTCGATCCTCTTCAACAGATCGGGTTCGGGATCGATGTGGTCAACGATATACTCTTCTACACTTTTCACGTTGTAGGATAATTTATCACGTGTTGACACGAAATTCTATAACACGGCCACCGTGTATTATCACGTGGTATAATCGGGCAAGTTGTAGCGTTCTTTCGCTTCCAGCACCCGCCATGCATGAACGATCTCGAGGTAAGTAGTTCCCCCGGTTTCTCCGAAGCTACCACCCAGGTAAGCGACACGGTCTTGACGTTTGATCAACTTATTATCAATCAGTCGCTGGATGGCTTCGGTAAAGTAAGCCCTGCGGCTCTCCTTGGTATTGCCATCGCCCTTCCCCTCTTGAAACTCTGCCCAGATACCGTACGAAAGCGCGAGTTCACGCGCAAGCCGTTTGGTAGTGGTGATAGCATAGATGGGGCTTCTTCCCCGGAAGGCGGCCATTACCCGCGCGGTTCGGCCGGTATGGCTGTCGGTCACGATTGCTTTCACGTTCAATCGCTGCGACGATTTCACCGCCTGTTTCGCGAGGAATTCCGTCACCTCCCGGTCATCGTCCGCGTAGGGCACACGGATATCATTCTCGGCCAGCTTTGTTACTTCTGCTTCATAGGCTGTCTTGGCCATGGTACGCACTGCTTCCACCGGGTACTTTCCGTACGCGGTCTCACCGCTCAGCATCACCGCGTCGGTACGGTAATAGATCGCGTTCGCGATATCAGTAATCTCGGCGCGTGTAGGCCGGGGGTATTGAATCATGGAGTGCAGCATCTGCGTGGCGACGATCACCGGCTTCTTATGAAAAATGGCTTGACGGATAAGCACCCGTTGGATCCCCGGTATCTTTTCCTGCGGTACCTCTATCCCGAGATCGCCGCGAGCAATCATAATGCCGTAGGAAGCTTCCAGTATCTCGTCCACGTTATCCACCCCCTCCTGATTCTCGATCTTGGCTATCACCTTCATCGGGCTCTCCAGTTTGTCGAGGATCTCTTGCACGGCAATCACATCCTCTTTGCTGCGCACGAAAGAGTGAGCAACAAAGTCGAGCTCGTTCTTGTCTGCCAAGGCGATAAACTGTTTATCCCTTTCGGTAATCGACGGCAGGTTGATACGCACGCCGGGGATATTCACGCTCTTACGGCTCCCGACAACCCCTTCGTTAGTCACCAAGCATATCAAATGATCCTCATGAACCTCTATCACTCTTAGGTCGATCTCCCCATCGTCGATCAAAATATCGTCGCCCTCGTCCATCGCCTCGGTGATATTCTGATAAGAGATATAAAGTGTTTCCTTTGACGAGATGCCGGTAGGGTCTCCCACCACCTTGATTCGTTCACCCGTTTTCAATTCGATGGGTTCTTCTGCCACCGTGGTTCGTATTTCCGGCCCCTTGGTATCTACAAGGATAGCAATCTCGTCGGATACCTCCCGCACGTTACGAATAATTTTCAGGAATCCCTCCTCATCCAAATGTGCCGAGTTAAGCCTCACCACGTTCATTCCGGCCTCGTACAGTTCTTTTAGAAACGGAACTTCGCACCGTTTATCGGAAATGGTGGCAATAATTTTTGTATGTTTATGCATATTTATTTTTGTTCATTTTATATTCGACTATTCTTCGCCGTGGCATAACTCAAGCAAGCTTGGCTCTGCTCATCCGGCTTAACAGAATAGTTTATCATTATACAATGTAGTAACACTCTATATCATTTTTTGTTTGTGGATAGGATGGCTTCCACCCCCAGCCGGTACGAATCCATGCCAAACCCCGCGATCACGCCCAGACAGACGGCCGAGAGCATGGAGTGGTGTCGAAACTCTTCTCGCGCGTGCACGTTGGAGATATGTACCTCTACCACCGGCGCGGGAACCGCTTTAATGGCGTCGCGAATAGCGACGGAGGTGTGCGTGTATCCTCCCGCGTTCAAAATAATGCCGTCGCATCCATACCCCGCCTCTTGAATCTTGTTGATGATCTCACCCTCGATGTTCGACTGGAAGTAGTCGATTTCCATAGCCGGGTAGTTCGCCTTGAGCTCGTTCAAGTAGTCGCCAAAAGTGGTGTCGCCGTAGACGCTTGGCTCCCGTGCCCCAAGCAAGTTGAGGTTGGGCCCGTTGATGATCTGTACCTTCATGACTATTCACCTAATTTTGACGGCAAAGATACGCAAAATATTCTGGAGATCCGTTTAAAATAGCCGGGGGCATCACCTTGGTGACACCCCCGGAAAAACACGGAGTGTTATTTACTGCCCTATCAGTTCACATCCTCGGCAGGCTGCTCCTCGGGCAGGGCATACAATGCTTCTGCCATACGCGTGTAGGAGCGATAACGCCACTGGGCCGCCTCTTGCGCGGCTTTGAAGAGCTCGTCGGCCTCGTGGGGGAACGACTTCATAAGCTGGGTGTAACGCACCTCGCCCATCAAGAAATCCCGGAACTTGCTCCAATCAGGCTCCTTGCTGTCGAGTTGGAAGGGATTTTGCCCTTCCTCTTCCAAACGTGGATCGTAGCGCCAGAGATGCCAGTACCCACTTTCCACCGCTGCTTTCTGCTCCGACTGGGCGTGTCCCATCCCCTTTCTCAACCCGTGGCTGATACAGGGCGAGTACGCGATAACGATAGAGGGGCCGTTGTACGACTCGGCCTCCTTCATGGCTTTCAATGTCTGCGACTGATTGGCTCCCATGGCTACTTGTGCCACGTAGACGTATCCATAAGTGGTGGCGATCATGCCGAGGTCTTTCTTGCGAATCCGTTTCCCGGCTGCGGCAAACTTGGCCACGGCGGCAATGGGTGTCGATTTGGACGACTGCCCGCCGGTATTGGAGTACACCTCGGTATCGAGTACCAACACGTTGATATCTTGTCCGCTGGCCAACACGTGATCAAGGCCACCGAAGCCGATATCATAGGCCCATCCGTCACCTCCAAATACCCAGATCGATTTCTTGACCAAGTACCTCTCGAGCGAAAGGATCTCTTTCGCGATGGGGTGGTCGGAACCCACGATCGCGGCCATCACCTCGGCTGAAGCTGCTTTCGACGCGTCAGCATCACTTTTACTATCGATCCATTGGCGGAACGTGGCTTTTTGCTCTTCGGGGAACTCGTTCGAACGGAGTGCCTGGCGCATCAAGTCTTCGATCCGGTTACGCATGCTTGCCTGCGCGATCGCGAACCCGTACCCGAACTCGGCATTATCCTCGAAGAGCGAATTGGCCCATGACGGTCCTTTTCCTTCCTCGTTCTTGGTGTAGGGCGTCGCCGGTGCGGATGCACCATAGATAGACGAGCAGCCGGTGGCGTTCGCGATCATCATCCGATCTCCATATAACTGCGTTATGAGCTTAATATAGGGTGTTTCCCCGCAGCCGGAGCACGCGCCCGAGAACTCGAACAGCGGCGTGGCGAACTGCGAGTTCTTCACGTTCAGTTTCACGTCAACCAAGTGCGCTTTGCTGGTCACGTTTTCTATCATGTAATCCCAGTTCTTCTGGTTGTCGAGCTGCGTGGCAATAGGTACCATCTCAAGGGCATTCTGCCCTTTTTTGCCGGGGCAGATATCCACGCAGTTGCCGCAACCCAAGCAATCGAGCACGTCCACCTGGATGCGGAATCCCATCCCGGCGAACTGCTTGCCCTGCGCTTTCAGGATTTCCACGTCCTCTCCCACTCCTTTTTGCTCCTCTTCATCGAGCATGAACGGGCGAATGGTGGCATGAGGGCACACGTACGCGCACTGGTTGCATTGTATGCAGTTTTCAGGGTTCCATACCGGAACGCTCGCGGCCACTCCTCGTTTCTCGTAGGTAGTAGTTCCCATTTCCCAGGTACCGTCCTCACGGCCGCTGAAAGCCGACACGGGCAAGTTATACCCGCGTTGCGCGTTGATGGGGCGTACCACTTTCCGGATAAACTCGGGGGCATCGTCGGCGGTATCTGCTTCTGCCAGTATCCCTGCCCACTCTTGGGGCACTTCAACTTCCACCACGTCTCCCCCCCGGTCCACGGCGGCGTAGTTCATCTTTACCACCTCTTCGCCTTTGCGGCCATACGAAGAAACAATGAATTTCTTCATCTGATCCACCGCCTGATCGTAAGGAATCACGTTGGATATCTTGAAGAAAGCGGATTGCAAGATGGTGTTCGTGCGATTACCCAAACCTATTTCACTTGCAATCTCGGTCGCGTTGATGATAAAGAACCGGATATTATTCTCCGCGAAGTATTTCTTCACGTGGTCGGGCAGATGGTTCACCACCTCCTCTTTCGACCAGACGGAGTTGAGCAGGAAGGTCCCGTTCTTTTTCAACCCCTTGGTCACGTCGTACAAGTGCAAGTAAGCAGGCACGTGACACGCCACGAAGTTGGGGGTATTTACCAAATAGGTAGAACGGATGGGGTTATCCCCAAAACGCAGGTGCGAACAGGTAAACCCGCCCGACTTCTTGGAGTCGTACGCGAAATAAGCCTGCACGTATTTATCGGTATTATCACCGATAATCTTGATGGAGTTCTTGTTGGCGCCTACCGTACCGTCCGAACCTAACCCGTAGAACTTGGCCTCGTAGGTAGTTTCATCCATGGATACCTCTTCCTTCATCGGAAGCGACTTGAAGGTCACGTCGTCCACGATACCAATGGTGAAGTCGTTCTTCGGCAGGCTCATCGACAAGTTCTCGTACACCGAGAGAATTTGGCTCGGCGTGGTATCCTTAGACGAGAGCCCGTAGATACCGCCCACTACCTCGGGGGCATTCTCCTTGCCGTAGTAGCAATCTTTCACGTCCAGGTAGAGCGGTTGCCCCGTGGAACCGGGCTCTTTGGTGCGGTCCAGCACGGCGATCCGCTTGGCTGTCTTGGGTACGGCCGACAAAAATGCTTCGGCCTTAAAGGGGCGATAAAGGTGCACGGCCACGACACCCACTTTCTCTCCTTTCGAGGTCAGGTAATCCACTGCCTCGCGAATGGTCTCGGTGACCGATCCCATGGCGATGATGACCCTTTCGGCCTCCGGATCGCCATAATAGTCAAACAGTCCATATTTACGGCCGGTAAGGACCGCCAACTTTTCAAGGTATTTTTCCACGATAGCCGGTACCTCGTCGTAGAACGGGTTGGAGGCCTCCCGTGCTTGGAAATAGATATCGTCGTTTTGAGCGGTTCCCCGGGTCACGGGGTTGTCGGGGCTGAGTGCCCGGTCACGAAAGCCTTTCAACGCTTCTTGGTTTACCAGCGGGGCAAGATCCTCCATGGAGAGTGCTTCTATCTTCTGGACTTCGTGTGATGTACGGAACCCGTCGAAAAAATGCAGGAAGGGCACCCGGCTTTCGATCGATGCCAAGTGAGCTACCGCGGCCAAATCCATCACCTCCTGTACCGAGCCCGTGGCAAACAGGGCCACGCCGGTAGGCCGTGCCGCCATCACGTCTTGGTGGTCGCCAAAGATTGATAACGCGTGCGATGCCAACGCCCGAGCCGAGACGTGAAAAACGCCGGGCAATAATTCGCCCGCCATCTTGTACATGTTAGGCAACATCAACAGCAATCCCTGTGACGCTGTGAAAGTAGAGGTAAGCGCTCCTGCCTGGAGCGAACCATGCATGGCTCCGGCAGCTCCTGCTTCCGATTGCATTTCCTGTACCAGCACCGGCTGCCCGAAAATGTTCTTTCTCCCGGCGGCGGCCCATTCGTCCACGTACTCCGCCATGGTAGAGGAGGGCGTGATCGGGTAGATAGCAGCCACCTCGCTAAACATGTAAGCGATGTGTGCCGCGGCTTGGTTACCGTCGCAGGTTAAATACTTTTTTTGTTTTGTCATAATAAAACGATAGTGTTTGAGTCTATATTGTAATTTTCGTTAATTTCTTGACGCGACTTTCCCAGTTTGAACCACGAAATTACTACAAAAATGTGGAAACAACAAACGATGCCCTCGTTTTGTTCACTCTCTCCGAAATTACATGGCTTTAAATATAAAAATATATTAAAAAATAATCTTTCAACCAAACCTGACGTTATACAGGTAAGACATAATGAAAAACGTTTACATATAATGAAGACAATTATTATCGCTAACCGACTTCCCGTTAAAATTGAGCGCGACGACGATGAGGGGTTCTCCATCGCGCGAAGCGAGGGAGGCTTAGCCACCGGGCTTGGATCGTTAGAAACCGACTCCGAGATATACTGGGTGGGCTGGCCGGGCGTGCACACGGAGAACGAGAAAGAGAAAGCCGAGATTACCGAACGGCTGCACGAACTTAACTTCCACCCTGTTTTCTTGTCCGCCGAACAGATCGAGAATTATTACGAGGGGTACAGCAACAGTACCATCTGGCCCCTCTGCCATTATTTCTTTTCGTTTATCGAGTACAAGGCCGACTATTGGGAGGCTTACCAAGAGGTGAATAACCTTTTCGCCCGCGAAGCCCTTCCGTTTATTGATAAAGATGACGTGGTTTGGGTACAAGATTATCAACTGATGTTATTGCCCAAGCTCATCCGCGACGAGCAACCCAATGCCAACATCGGCTATTTTCACCATATCCCCTTCCCTTCGTACGAGCTGTTCCGGGTATTGCCCGAACGCGAAGAGGTACTGGAGGGGTTACTGGGAGCCGACCTGATTGGTTTCCACACGCACGATTACATGCGTCATTTTATCAGTGCCATCTACCGGGTCCTTGACCTGAACTGCACACTCGACGAGATCAACCTCAAAAACCGGATCGTGCACGTGGATGCCTTCCCCATGGGGATTAACTACGACCAATACCGCCTCGCTCCCAAGCAGCCGGAAGTGATCGAGAAAGCGAAGATACTCAGGCAAGAGCTGGTGAACAAGACAGCGATTCTCTCCGTGGACCGGTTGGATTATAGCAAAGGCATTCTTCATCGGTTGGAAGGCTTTGCACAGTTCTTGGATAATCATCCCGAGTACCACGACAAGGTCTCCTTGGGCATGATCGTGGTTCCCTCTCGCGACAACGTGGAGATGTACGCCGATCTCAAGACGAAAATCGATCAATCCATCGGCGAGATAAACGGGAAATATTCCAAGTTAGGCTGGACCCCTATTTACTATTTCTACCAGAGTTTCTCGTTCGAGGAGTTAATCGCGATGTACGATATCGCCGACATCGCGCTGGTCTCTCCTCTCAGGGACGGTATGAACCTGGTAGCCAAAGAATACCTGGCCACCAAGAGCGAGAAAACAGGTGTGCTTATCCTCAGCGAGATGGCGGGAGCAGCCATTGAATTACAGGAGGCTATCATCATTAACCCGAATGACACCGACCAGATAGAGAACGCGATCCTCACGGCACTCAATATGCCGGAAGAAGAGAAGAAAGAGCGGTTAGAGGCCATGCAAAAAAGGATTTCCACCCAGACCGTGCAAAAATGGGCCAACGACTTCGTGAAAGAACTTCGCTCTATCAAGACACAAAACCAGGAGATATTGCAGAAAATCGTGGGGAAAAAACAACTCAACCAGATCAAGAGCGCGTACGACGAAGCATCGAAGCGCTTGATCCTACTCGACTACGACGGTACGCTCGCGCCGTTCGTGAAAAAGCCGGAAGACGCGGTTCCTTCACCGCGGTTATTGGAGCTTTTGAAAAAAATATCTGCCGATGAAAAGAACAAAGTAGTGATTAACAGTGGCAGAAACCATCAAGTGCTTGATCAGTGGTTCGAAGGACTGGATCTTGATTTCGCGGCCGAACACGGGATGTTCTACAAAGAGGATGGCAAATGGCACAAGAACCTACAGGAAGAGGTGGTGTGGGACGACGAGATCTTGGACATTATCCAGCATACCATCGACAAGACGCCCCGGTCGAGAATGGAGCAGAAAGACGCTTCGCTGGTGTGGCATTACCGCAACGTGGACGTGTGGCTTGCCGAACTGCGCTCGCAACAGCTGGTGAACGCGTTGATAGGTCCCTGCCGGAGGCTTAACCTCCAGATCGTGCCGGGCAACAAAATCGTGGAGATCAAGCCGCCCGATTTTAACAAGGGAAGCGAAGTGCTGCGTAGGCTGGACCAGGACGATTACGATTTCGTGTTGGCTATAGGGGATGATACTACCGACGAGGATATGTTCCGCGTGTTGCCACCCGACGGCATCAGCATTAAAGTGGGTAACTTTTCCCCCGCGGCCAAGTATCGTATACCCCTGCAGTCGTCCGTTATCCCTTTCTTGACTAACCTCATACAATAATTTAAAGAACCCGCTTTTCCCGATCGAAGAGCGGGTTTCATTTTTCTAAATCACACGATTAAGGACCCGATTGGTGCCCCGAAACATCAATCACAACATAGTAAATAGCATGGATTTTATTGATCAGTTTTTTTCCGGGAGTTCGGTGCGTTATTTTTTTATCGCGCTAATATTTATAGCCTTGTTTATCGTGCTGGTATCGATTTTTAACTTCATTATTCGAAAGTGGAGAAAAAAGGCACGTGAAAGCAAAAGCATGATCGACGATTTTATCGTCCGCCTATTCCGGGTACCCGGCATCTGGATTATTTTCGCGGTACTGCTGCATCTTTTCAGCTCGTTCTTGAAAGAGGACGAAACCACCTTTGCCACGTTCGAGAAAATCAGCCGCATCATGCTTATTCTCACGATTGGCTGGCTGCTTATCCAGGTGGTGCGCGGCCTCTTCCACTACTGGCAGAAGCGGTTCGATATCACCAATCCCAATAACCTGGAGGCCCGGAAAAGACTCACCCAGATGAGTATGATCGAGCGAATTGTCATCATCACCATCGCCTTTATATTCGTGGCAATCGCGCTGATGACCATCGAATCGGTCAGGCAGTTAGGAGTGAGCTTACTTGCATCGGCCGGTGTAGCGGGGATTATCATTGGTTTCGCGGCACAACGCAGTTTCGGTCAGGTCTTCTCGGGCATCCAGATCGCCTTTACACAGCCCATACGGCTCGACGACGTGGTAGTGATCGAAGGAGAATGGGGCCGGATTGAAGAGATCAACATCACCTACGCGGTGGTAAAGATATGGGACGAGCGGCGGCTGATCGTGCCTATCGATTATTTCCTGAATACTCCCATCCAAAACTGGACACGAAGCAATTCCGATATTCTGGGTACAGTGTTCCTGTACGTTTCATACGACCTGCCACTGGACCCACTACGCGAGGAGCTCGCGCGGATTGTAAAAGACGACCCTCATTGGGATGGACGCGTGCAGAACATCCAAGTGACCGATAGCAAGGAGTGGTACAAAGAGATCAGGGTGCTGGTGAGCAGTGTCGACTCTTCCAAAAACTGGGAACTGCGAGTGGCCGTGCGCGAGAAGTTGATCGATTATATCAACGAGCACTACCCCGGCTCGTTCGCGAAGATTACCGGAAACAACCCCGCGGGGGAGAGCGGAGACGCGGCGCTATTTAAGGTCGGATAAAGTTTTCCATTCCTGCTGTAAAGGCAATAGAGTTTGGCAGAGGTTTTGATATTGGGAAGATGAAGGGTAGCCAAGCAAAGGATGAATATACTATAGAGGAGGGCCAGATAAAGACCCTAGCCAATAACAATGGAGGAATACTTGGTGGTGTTTCCAACGGA
>ERZ1032852.191-NODE-191-length-16916-cov-8.431410_pt1 | contig 16916 bp, 16 predicted proteins | sample MGYA00516689_ERZ1032852 | MGnify/ENA primary metagenome ERZ1032852 (study PRJEB33719, sample SAMN04262499) | wastewater metagenome | biome: rural village; feature: composting latrine chamber; material: composting feces with ash | place: El Salvador | collected...
TAAATCCTTCTCCTTGAGTGGTGGTGGTCATGTTTCGATACTTCGAGAACACGTTCTGAGCATTGAGCGAGAGATCCAGTTTTTTATCCAAGAAACTTTTCATCAGGCTGAAGGAGTAAAAGTAGAAGGGCGACTGCTCAGTCTGTAGTTGCACTTGATTTAAGAAAAGGCCTCCGTTCGCACCCAACCTCAAATCCCTGGGGAGGGTTAATGTGAGTCCCCCGAATGCTCTACCCGAAAAACCACTATTTCGTAATTCGTTCACAAGCTCAGAACTAGCCATACTCTGTATATCAGTATAATTCACTCCCCCATTCAAATAAGCACGTAGCATCTGAGTAGGTGTCCAACTCACGTATAGGTTTGTTCCAACCGTATGATTACGGCCGATATTACCGTAGGTATTATGAGTGACTCCCCCATCTATAAAGCTATAACGGGTAACTGCGTTTTTAGCGAACGAATAGCTAAGTGTAGCATTTAAATTGAGTTTCTGGGAGAATGAGCCCCAATTAACATTAAAATTGTGTTGTTGCTCCGCGTCTAAGTGAGGATTTCCATAACTGATATTATTAGGATCCAAATCGTTCACGTAAGGATTGAGGTACCAGATGCCAGGCCTCGAGATGCGCATGTTATATCCCCCCCGCAACGTGCTGGTCATTCCCAGTTGATAGGAGAGGGTGAGCGAGGGAACCACATCAAAGAAGTTGGTGCTAACCAGCGTATTGCTGTCGACGCTCATAAAGCGAATGTCCTGTCCGGTATGTTCTGCCCGAAGCCCTGCCTTAAAGCCAAACTTGCCACTCTTGTAGCCGTATCCCGCGTATCCGGAAAAAACATCTTGGGTATGGTCCAAATCGTTCTTCCGTTCCTCGTCGAGCAACCACTGCCCCGCTCCCGCGTCATAGTAAGTATGCTCGCCACGGCTGGAATTATCCCTGAATATATACTTTAAACCCGCCTCTATGCTATGTTTGCCATTTAGCGGGTTCACGTAATCCAATTGTCCCGTGTGTTCACTGCCACCCGCGTCGTTGGCGCTCCGCAGGCGGTACCCGTCAGGATAGTAGAAGCTGCCCACGACGTCGTTGTACTCGCTGTCGTACTCGCTGTCATTGGGATTGCTCTCGTACCGGTACGAAAGGGTCAGCATCTCGCCTTTCCGTTTAAAATTCCGCTGGTAGTCGGCCGATAAATTAATCCCACCATACTCTCCTTCGCTTCTGCCGCGGGTATTATAAGAATACGGGCGAATCCCTTCCGAGAGCGCCTCTTGCAGCGAGAGCGAGTTATACCCTCCCCCGAAACGCGACGCGGAGAGGTTAAACAGGTTCATGGTGTCCGGTTCAAAACTCACGGAACCATTCAAGAACAGTCCTCCCCCGTCATTTTCAGTGGTGCCATCCAGCGTGAGCATGTTTGCCGGGGAGAACTCCTCCCGGGTGAAACTCGACTCGGAGGCAGGGCGTATATACCGGTAGTAGCCCGCGTTCCCAGTAAAACCGAACTTGCCGTACTTCGTGGCAAGGTAGGCATTTGCCCCGTACCCCCCGAAGGTATCGCCATTCGCTCCCACCGAACCGGTATACCCGTCGTCGGCCCGTTTATCGGTCACGATATTGATGATCCCTCCTACCCCTTCGGCATCGTATTTCGCGCCGGGGTCGGTGATCACCTCGATATCTTTCACGCTGTTGGCCGGCATGCTTTTTAGTACTTGCGCAGGGTTACCCGATATCATGTTGGAGGGCTTCCCATTCAGGTATATCTTGAAGTTGCTGGAGCCTTTCAACTGAATCTCCTCTTCACCATCAACTGTCACTAACGGCACCTTTCGAAGCAGGTCGAGCACGTTGGAAGTGGCCGACTCGGGGTCGTCTTTGGCACTGTAGGTGAGCTTGTCAATTTCTACTTTTACCAAGGGTGCTTGAGCGGTTACACTAAGTTCATCCAACTCGGTGGAGCCTTCGGTTAACTCTATATTCCCCATATCATACGGATTCTCCGAAGACGAGACTTCAATCGTCCTCTCCAATGAATTCATGCCCACGAAATCGAAGGTAAGAATGTAGCTCCCGGGCTCCAACTGGGTCGAAAAAGCCCCGTTCTCTTCGGTAGCCATTTTTTTCACGCTGGTGCTTGGGTTGTTCTCCCGCACGACTGAAATGGTCGCGTAAGGCAGCGGTGCCTGATCGGTTGACGAAATCAGTTTACCTTTCACGGTAACAGACTGGGCAGCAATCGTTGATGATAATAAGCAGCTCAACAACAGGAAAAGAAATTGTTTCATTCAGGTGGTTTTTTTACAGGTTTTACACTATCCTTTTGAATTAAAAGGTTAAAAGTACGCATTTAATCGAACGTTTTTTTTTAAAAGGAAGCGGAGTTACGAATATTTAGTAATCGAATCACGGTTTGAACTTGTTTTTTGCATATTTAAACACAAGGAAAGCTCGATACGCGATACAGGGGAAATCCGAGGCATCCAAGACATCCGGTACATCAATGAAAAAAACGCGCGTGAGCAATCGTCTTCTATCAACTTTTTTATCTAAGTTTGCCGGAAAAAGAGAGTATGGTTCCAATCCTTCTTTGCATTTTATCCGGGATCGTGGTGGGATACATCGCTCGAGACCAAAAAATTTTAAAGCACATCGGCCCGCTGCTTAGCGTGGTCATCGCGCTGCTACTCTTTTCCCTGGGCGTTTCGGTCGGCAGCAACGAGCAGGTACTAAATAACTTTGCCACGATCGGAATCGAGGCGCTTCTACTCACCATTGGGGGAACTCTCGGGAGCCTGTTTTGCGCGAAATGGATTTACACTCGTTTCTTTAAAAAGGGAGATGCTTGAAGGCGATGAAACAATCCTTGGTGTTCCTTCTTCTCTTTATTGCCGGTGTCCTGTGCGCGATGTTTGGTATCCTACCGGAAATAGTACACGAGAGCGACGCGTCGAAATGGATCCTGTACTTTCTCCTCTTCTTGGTGGGTATACAGGTTGGCAGTAGCAAACACGCTTTTACCGCCCTGAAAAGGAGCGGATGGCGTATCCTATTGATCCCGATTGCCACCACGGTCGGCACCTTCGCCGGTGTCACTATTATCGACCTTTTTTTGCCAGACCGGAGCCTGAGCGATTGTCTTAGCGTGGGAGCGGGGTTTGCTTACTACTCCCTATCGAGCATCCTGATTACCGAGTTCCGGGGAGCCGAACTGGGAGCCGTCGCCCTACTGGCCAACATCCTACGCGAATTCACGGTGCTTATCCTTGCCCCTTGGATGGTGAAGTACTTCGGAAAGCTGGCTCCGATATCAGCCGGGGGAGCCACCACCATGGATACCACCCTACCGGTTATAACGAGGTACTCGGGATCAGAATACGTACCCGTGGCACTTTTTCACGGGATAATCATCGACTTCTCGGTACCGCTGTGGGTCTCGTTCTTCTTGGCATAATAACATCACCGTCTCCCGGTACGCGGTTTGTCAAAACAAAACCCGTGTTGAAACCGTTTAATTTACCGGTACACTTCAATTTTATCGTATGCGCGCACTTATCAATGCTTTCATCATCCACCTCACGTTGAATGCCTTAGTCTTCCTGAAAGGATGGCATGCATTCGACACGAAAAGATGGGGCCGTCTGATTCTTCTCGCGGTGTTTGGTACCGAACTGATTATCTATACCGCCGGCTTCCTATTTTATCGCCATCTTCCCGAGGGCCTCGTCCAGTTCATTCGTGTAATGGGGACCAGCTGGATGCTTTTCCTGCTTTATTCGGCAGGTATATGGTTGGTCATCGACCTCGTGTATATTCTTTGGTGGAAAGTGAGGCACGGGATCTGGCGTTTCAGGAACCAGCCCGTCAAGTACAAGATCACCGTCTTTATCATGCCTATCCTGTTCGTGACGGGAGTGATGGTGAACGGGCATCGGAAGTTCCTTAACCCGGTAGTACAACAGGTGCCGGTAACCATACACAAGCCCGCGGGAGAGTACGACTCCATCCGTGTCGCGATGATAGGTGACCTTCACCTCGGGTGGATGATCAACCGCGATCATGCGAAACGGTTCGTGGACCTGATCATGGCGCAGGACCCCGACCTGATCCTCTTCGTGGGCGACATCATCGACTCCCAGATCGAGCCCATTCTTGATATGCAGACAGATGCCGAGCTCGCGCGGCTATCGGCTCCTTTGGGCGTGTTCTCCTGCACGGGGAATCACGAGTACCGGTTCGAAGCAGAGGAGAAAATCGCGTTGTTGGACAGCGTGGGCATCACGATGCTGCGCGACGAAGCCGTGCTGATAGACAGCGCGTTTTACGTGGTAGGCCGGGAAGACCGGGTGGTGTCCTCTCGTAAGCCTCTACAGGAAATACTTACTGAGCAGAAGGTCGACATGACCCGGCCCGTGATCGTGCTCAATCATACTCCAGACTACCTCGACGAGGAGATGGAGGCCGGCGCGGACATCGCGCTTTACGGGCACACCCATCACGGACAGGCGTTCCCGGGAAATATCGCTACCGAACTGGTGTTCGAGGTAGCACATGGCTATAAGAAAAAAGAAAACACCCACGTGTACGTCACCTCCGGCATCGGGTTGGTTGGGCCCCAATACCGCATTGGCACCGTCTCCGAGATGGTAATGCTCACCGTGCATTTTCAGGACACAGACACACCGCGTTCCACGCCGGGTAATGATCTTCAAACAAAGCCATCCCGTATTTACAAGTAATCGATCGCTTTATCGAGCCTGACTGAATGCGACCCTTTCAAGAGAATATAGTGTTTTTTTACCGGTGCCTCCTCGAGTGATTCGATCAGCTCCTCCACGTCCTCGTGCACGGCATAATCAAAGCCGGGCAAGGATAGTTCTTTGAATATTTTTCCCACCAAAACAATACGATCAAACGGGTGCTTCTCGAGGAACTCGATCATCCGTTGATGCTCCTCCCCCGCCAAAGCCCCCAGCTCCTTCATCTCCCCCAGTATCACCATCTTGGGCAACGTGGTGGGAACCGACGAGAAAAATTCCAGCGATGCTTTCATGCTGGTGGGGTTGGCATTATACGCGTCAATAATCAGGTCGTTCTTCTCCGTCCGTTTAAACTGCGAACGGTGATTTACAGGCTCGTAGTCCTCCAGCGCCGCGCTGATGCGCTCCGAGTTGATGCCAAAAAACTTGGACACCGCCACCGCCGAGATCGCGTTATCGAAGTTAAATTCCCCCACGAGCCGTGTCTTCACCCGGTAGGAGCTATCGAAGAAGCTCCAGTCGAACTCCAAGAACGGGGTCGCGTGGGCAATCGTGCCCGAGGCGAATAGCGAGGGGTCGTTCTTCCCGTACAAGATCCGGTCCATCCCCTCCGACATTTCCAGCAAGTGAGGGTTGTCTTTGTTCACGAATACTTTTCCTTCGTGAGCGCGTATATAGTCGTACAATTCGCACTTCGTGCGTACCACGTTTTCGAACGTGCCGAACCCCTCCATGTGTGCCTTGCCCAAGTTCGTTATCAGGCCGTAGTTAGGTTTCGCTATGTCGCACAACTCCCGAATATCTCCCGGGTGGTTCGCGCCCATTTCTACCACACCAATCTCGTGGCTTTTATTCATCGTGAGCAAGGTGAGGGGTACGCCGATATGGTTGTTGAAGTTCCCTTGCGTGTACGCCACCTTGAATTCCCGCGATAAGGCGATCGCGAGCAACTCCTTGGTGGTGGTTTTCCCGTTGGTACCGGTGATGCCGATAATGGGAATTTTCAACTTCTGGCGATGGTACGAAGCCAGTTCCTGCAAGGTCGCGAGCACGTCATCGACCCTGATAATCCGATCGTTACCCGCTTCATCTACCGGCTCATCTACCACCGCGTAAGCACAGCCTGTCTCCAATGCCTTTCCGGCAAAGAGGTTCCCGTTGAATCGTTCTCCTTTTAAAGCAAAAAAGATCGAGTCCTTGGGACACATCCGCGAGTCGGTAGTTACCTCGGGGTGTTGTAAGAAAATAGCGTGTAACTCAGAAATTTTCATGCTCGTTTCATACCATTATTTTATCTTTTTCTTGTCGGTGTATGGAACCTTTGATATTTAAAATAATCATTCCCTTCGGGTGTTTAATGATTATTTTAAACATGTCGGTTTCATACGATTAGCTTATTTCGCGTTGTCCGGTTATATTACAGGCCGAGTTTCGTTGAGATGGGGGCAGGTAGCGCGTCTTTATGCAGCACGATGCTCATGGTCTTGTACCTCACGAACGGGTCAGAAGCATACCATAACCCGTTGTACGGGCCGGTATCGCCCCACGAATTCTTCACCATGTAGAAGGTATTTCCTTGTTGGTCCTCGGCGATGCCGTAGATTTGCATTCCATGGTCGTCGGTAGTTTCATACCGGTCATACGCCTCTTGGCGCATCTCTTGGGTGATGTTTTTTTCGGCCAGTACTTCGCGTCCTACCCGTGTCCTGAGCTCGGCATCTCTCTCCCGTGCCGATTGCCCCAACCACCTCTCTTGGTCCGATCCCGCGTTCTCCGGCGCGTTCTCGTCAGGAACAATCGCGATCCCCGATCGTGAAAAACCGGCTTCGCTCACGTCGGAAGCCCACGCGATGGTATATCCCCCCCTGATGGCATGCTCCATCACCTCCATCAGCTCTTCTACCGGAAGGTTGTACGAGGTGGCCCATCGCCAGTTATCCGGCACCTCGATAGGGAAAGCGGTATAAAACGGGTGGTGCGTGAACGAGGTGAGCGAAACATAATCGTCTTGCTTTAACCCCAGGTGCTCTCGGAACGTATCCGGGGTATATTCCTCTCCCTCGTGTATAAATGTTTCAGGGACCTTCCCCAGGTATGTATCCAAGATGGCCGAAAAACCGTCGAACCACACGGGAGTCACGCTCCGTGCCCCGATTATCCCGTCCATGTAACCTTTCAGCACTTTATCCAGCTCGCCGTGATCGTGCGTGGCGGTTCCGTAGCCAAGCCCTTCGTACGCCTCTTCCGGAAGTATCCCGAAGGAGTCAATGGTTTCTACCACATCGGCAAACGAGCCGCCGGGGGAAAAATTCAAGTGTCCATGCAGGCGAGCATACTTTATCGCCTTGTCCTCGTAGTTACGGCGCACGATATACATCTCGGAGAGATCATACTCCCCTTTTCCCGTGCGGATCAACTCCGACTCCAGCATTCCCACCCCAGCGAAGCTCCAGCAGGTACCCGAACTGCTTTGGTTCTTCACCGGGGTAATCGGGTTTTCATGAATCACTTTAAACGTGTATCCTGTCCGGGCAAAAAGAGTGACTGACAGCAGGGATAGGACGAAAATGAGAAAGGACTTGTTCATCTAATTTCTATATCTTTTTCGCAAATGTGGCGAAAGCCGAGAGCAATACCGAGCTTGCTCAGGTATTGCCGAAGCGCGGCATACATTATACAAATGTAGTGAAAGCCGAGAGCAACACCGAGCTTGCTCAGGTATTGCCGAGGCGCAGCATACATTATGCAAATATAACTCAAAACAGCGACTTCCCGTGCTTTTTCAGGCGGCTATTCTCCAAAAAAATCAAAAAAGGCGTATCTTTACCACCCAATTAACTTCAACGGATATGGACGATGTAAAACCGAAAAAGAGAAAAGGCCGGAAAGCGTTACGCTGGTTCCTCGGCATCCTGTTACTGGCACTCGCCATTTTTGCCTACGTGCGCTTTTACTACGTGTTTGGCACCGGTGTAAAGACCGGCGAGTTGAATTACCTAGTACACAAAGGGGTGATTTTTAAAACCTACGAGGGAAAGCTCATCCAATCGGGTTTCCGTGCCGACAAGCCCGGGGGGTTGCAATCGAACCAGTTCGACTTCTCGGTTGTAGATGAAGAGATCGCGCAGAAACTGATGCTCTCGGGTGGAAAGAGCGTGCAACTGCACTACAAGGAGTATTTCGGTGCGCTTCCCTGGCGCGGCTATACCAAGTTTATCGTGGACAGCATTGTCTCGATCGAAGAGCCCGTGCGACAAGAGTTAGAGGACGAGCTCACGCCCTACATATTGGAATCGATGTAGGGGACGAGTGATGGGAAAAAAACAGCGATTCTACGTGGTTTGGAAAGGTGTAAAGCCCGGTGTATACAATTCGTGGGTAGAGTGTAAGGCCCAAGTACACGGGTTTGACCAAGCCCTGTACAAGTCCTTCTCCACGCGAGAGGAAGCAGAAAGGGCCTTCGCCGACAACCCGTGGAAGCACCTCAAGAAAAAGGAACCCGCGGCTACCGGCAAATTGTCGAAAACAAAAACAGGCACAACCGGTGGCAAGGTGGGCAACATCATAACCAACAGCCTCGCCGTGGATGCCGCCTGCAGCGGGAACCCCGGCCTGTTAGAATACCGAGGAGTATTTGTAGCAGATGGTGTGGAGATTTTTCATGTTGGGCCGATGGAAGAGGGCACCAACAACATCGGTGAGTTTCTGGCCATCGTGCACGCGTTGGCGTTGCTGAAGAAAAAGGAGAGTTCCCTCCCCATCTACTCCGACAGTGCGAACGCGATCAAGTGGATCGAGAAGAAGAAGTGCAATACCAAGCTGGAGCCCACGGAGCGTAATAAACCCCTGTTCGGGCTGATTGGCCGTGCCGAGAAGTGGCTCCGCGAGAACAGCTACTCCAACCCCATTCTCAAGTGGGAAACCAAACTCTGGGGCGAGATCCCCGCCGACTTCGGCAGGAAGTAACATGCCTTTCGCAATCCGGGATAATTAGCCTTCCGTCTCTACTTCGTCTTGATAATACGGCTTCGGGGGCTGCGCCATCGGGAACACCCTCCGGACGTTCTCCGCGATGATATCCGCGAACTCCTCTACATCCATGTTCAATGCCCGGGAAGCTTGGAGGTAAACGTCGCGTATCGGCATCTCCCCTTCATCGGTCTCGCAAAAGAGGCGGTCCATCGGGATCAGTGGCATCGAGTCCACGTTGATATGGTCGCCGACAGAAAACAGGAACCCTTCGCTGACAAGCCGCTTGGTGAGTTCCGGTTTTCCCCGGTAACCGTGGATGATGCACGGCTGGGAGGGTTTTGTTTCGCGGTACACTTGAATAAGTTCTTCCCACGCTTTCACGCAATGTATAATTAACGGCTTCTGCAGCTTTTCGGCAATCTCTATGTGTTTCTTGAAGACCGGTACCTGAACATCAAAAGAGGGGCCTTTCAACCGGTCGAGACCGGTCTCTCCTATCGCGACGATGCGGGGATTGGGAGCTATTTCGGTGAGGTAAGCCATTTGGGTATCGCTGTCCTCGGAGTACCAGGGATGAATCCCGCAGGAGAACGCGTGACGCCGGTGGGAATCTTTGGCTACTTCAAATTCAAGGGGGTATACATCAAAGATACACGAATGATAGGGATCATCGCTATCCTCGAGAATAATCTGATGGGTGTGTACGTCGTAAAATTCCATACATTAATTATCCTATGCTTTCATCTTGTCTTTCTTCTCCGTGGGTTCGGGTACAGGGTCATATCCTTTTCCTCCCCACGGGTTGCAGCTCAAAATACGCTTGGCAGACAAGTACGAGCCTCTAAAAGGGCCGTGTTTTTTTAGTGCTTCTATCGTGTACTGTGAACAAGTGGGCGTGTAGCGGCAACTGGGCGGCAATAATGGTGAAATGGCTGCCCGGTAGAAATAGACGGGAGCAAGCAGCATCCACGTGACTATTTTTTTCAATCCCCTTGACATTCTTCCCTCTCGTTGATTAGTTGACGGTTCAGCGCGAGCAATGCTTTTTGCACTCCTTTTTCTACCGTGGCATAATCTGCCGTTTCATCCCTCACGTAGATGAAAGCGATATCCATTCCCCCGTTTTCGGGAAGCAGGGAGCGATTGAAAAGATGCTTGTTCAGCCGGTAGGCTTCCCGCGCGAGGCGCTTCACACGGTTGCGCCGCGCCGCGGACTTGATCCTTTTCTTGGGGACGGTGATTAATACCGACACGGGGCACGAAATGTAGCCCTCTTTTTCCAAGTAAACTACCCGAAAAGGATATGCCATAAAGGGGCACCCTCGCGCGAAAAGCGCTTCAATCCTTTTATCGCCCGTTACCCGCTCCGCCTTCGCGAATGTAAAACGCTGTTCGTCGTTCATAGATAAAAGCAATCCACCGAAAGCAATTACTACGGCAAAGATAATTCTTTTTAAAATGATCGGGGGCACTTTCGAAAAAAAAGTGGAGAAGTGCTTCCCGCTCTTTTCCACTTTCATTTATTTGTCTTGCCGTGCTGCCTACCGTGAATGAAACTTGTGATTCTCTTTTATAAATGCTTCCAAGGCAGCGGTCATGGAAGGATATTCCGGCTGGGGTGCTTCGCAGTCAAGCCTCAAACCGGCTTCTTCTACTGCCCTTGCCGTGGCACTCCCGAAACAGCCGATGCCCGCGTCGCCCTGCTTGTAGTTAGGAAAATTACTCATGAGCGAATGAATCCCGAGCGGGCTAAAAAAGATTATCAGATCGTAATCCATTTTTTCGTCTTCCGGAAAATCGTTGCTCACGGTCCGGTACATGACCGTTTTGTTGTAACCAATCTTCTTCTCGTCCAAGAACTGCGTCACATCGTCGTTGTGCTCTTCCGGAACCGGCAGAAGGAACTTCTCCTTCGCGTGTTTGGTAAACGCGTTGTTCAACCCTTCGATCCGGCCGGTCTGGCTGAAAAATATTTTCCGTTTCCGGTAAACGATATACTTCTGCAGGTAGAGCGCGATGGTTTCTGAAACACAAAAATATTTCATCGTCTCCGGGATCACGATCTTCATCTCCTCGCAGATCGAGAAAAACTTATCCACCGCGGTCCGCGCGGTGAATATGATCGCGGTGTGGTCCAGTATATTGATTCGTTGCTGCCGAAATTCTTTCGTGGATACCCGGTCTACCCGGATAAAAGGATAAAAATGAATATCAACATTAAATTTCTCCGCTATATCGAAATAGGGAGATTTTTCGCTACTGGGTTTAGGTTGAGAAATGAGAATTTTATTTATTTTCCGGACATTCATACCATGTAATTTCCTGCAATAGTTACAATCGAAACCACCCCTTTATAAAACAATAAATAGGGGGCAATTTCAGTTCCGCAAAGATACACAAAAAAATAGATTATACCGACTTTATTTTTAACAAAAATATTTAACAAGCTGAGTATGACAAGGAGGCGATTGATAAAAAACAGAAACAATATCACCAAAAACGTAATATTCCTGTATTCTTGTAAAAAAACGAAAACAAGGACCGGCAGAAAAAGAAAAATTCCCAACAATTGGGCGTGCTGGTAATATTGCCCTATCCAACGGGTAAGGTCTGCAGGGAGGAAGAAGGGTGCAATGGCGCGGTACATCACGTATTTCAGTGTTCCTAACAGGGCTAACCCCAAGACGATCGCGGCTAAAACAACGAGGGGAAACCAGGGAGAAAATGCCACCAAATCGTCGTACAAAAAACAGTATAACAGGACAATAGAGGTCATGACAACCGTCTGCCCGATCATGAAAAGCTCTCCCCACACCTCGGCGGTTGTCACTTGCACCTTGTAGCCGGATAGCGGCTTCTCGCGAATAAAAAGTTTGTTCTTGAAGTTACTCCAAAAACTCCCCCGTGCACCGCGATAAACAAAAGAAAAAAGCACGAAACAGAGTACAAAGAGCAGAAAAACGATGCTCTCTACCCACCCCGGCAGGGGCATCGATACCCCCGCGTTGGTAGGCATCATCGCCGGCAAGCTCTCCAGGTAAGCAGAGTCGATGGCGAAGAGCAGATGGTTGTCCTGCAGGGGCAAGTACTCGAAACGGCCAAAATCTACCGACAGCGGATCGGGACGCGCAACGGGTTCTGCCGCCTTCAAGTAGAAGGAAAGCGAGTCCGGGATAGTGTCGGGGATCAAGTAAAACACGGTCTTTTTACGCGAAGTTACAACTATTTTTTGAAGTGAGACTTCAAGAGTGCTACTGCTTCTTCGGGCGTGGTGGCCACCTCCCACATCTCGCGGTAACTGGTATTCAGGAATTTCTCCTTCATCATTTTCTCCAAGAAGTGGAGCAAGGGGCTATAGTAGTCGTTCGCGTTGAGTATGATAATGGGATTTTTATAGAGGCCCAGCTGCTTCCACGTGAGGATCTCCGCCAGCTCCTCGAGCGTGCCCAACCCCCCGGGCAACGCGATCGCGGCATCGGCCGCGCGGGCCATATACGCTTTACGATCGTGTATCGTTTCAGTAACAATCGTCTCGCCGAGCCGGTCGTGGCACCATCCCGCGTCTACCATGAAGCGGGGGATCACCCCCTTCACTTTTCCGCCGCACCGAATGACCGAGTCGTTCAGCGCCCCCATCAACCCTTCGCTTCCTGCCCCATTAATGCAAGTGACATCATTTTCGGCGAGCAGCTCACCAAGTCGCATTGCCGCGTCAACGTACACCCGGTCTATCTCCGCGCTGGAAGCACAGTAGACAACCACGGATAGCTCCTTCTCGTTCATAAACCAAACGCTTCCCGTATCTTGTCCACGTAATCCAATTTCTCCCACGTGAATAACTCTACCTCACGCTCTACCGGTTCTGTCATGTAACGCGAAATGAACACTTTTTTCACGGTGCGCGGCTCGCGCCCCATGTGCCCGTACGAAGCAGTCTCCAAGTAGATGGGATCGCGGAGTTTCAAGCGTTCCTCGATTGCTTTCGGTCGCATATCGAATAATTCACCGATCTTTTCAGCGATCTCGGCGTCCGACAACTTCACGTTGCTTTTCCCATACGTGTTCACGTAGATATTCATCGGCCGTGCCACCCCGATGGCGTAGGATACTTGGATCAGTACTTCCGGGGAGATTCCTGCGGCCACCATGTTCTTGGCAATATGGCGGGCAGCGTACGCTGCCGACCGGTCTACCTTGGAGGGATCTTTCCCGGAGAAAGCACCTCCCCCGTGGGCCGCTTTCCCCCCGTAGGTATCCACGATGATCTTGCGTCCGGTGAGGCCAGTATCGCCGTGAGGGCCGCCGATCACGAATTTCCCCGTGGGGTTCACGAAGTACTTGATATCCCCTTCGAACAGCTCGTGCACGTCTTTTCGTTGCTTGTAGCGCGCTTGTACCCGCGGGATGAGAATTGCCCGCAGGTCATCTTCGATACGTGTCCGCATCCTCTCGTCCGCGGCCAGCGCCGCTTCCCTGGAATCGTCGAGGGGCATCTCAAACTCATCGTGTTGCGTGGAAATCACGATGGTATCGATGCGTAGGGGTGTGCCGTCGTCTGCATACTCCACGGTGACTTGCGACTTGGAGTCGGGACGCAGGTAAGGCATTAGTTCCGGCTCGTTCTTGCGGATATTGGCCAGCTCCTGCAACAGGGCATGGCTTAGGTCAAGCGACAAGGGCATGAAATTATCGGTTTCGCTGGTGGCGTACCCGAACATCATGCCTTGGTCTCCCGCCCCTTGCTCCATCGGGTCGGCCTTTTGGTCCACCCCCCGGTTTATATCGTCGGACTGCTCGTGAATACTCGAGAAAACACCGCAGGAGCGGGCTTCGAACTGGTATTCGCTTTTGGTGTAGCCTATTCCCGCGATCACGTCCCTGGCAACTTCGGCCACGTCCACGTAGGCTTTCGATTTCACCTCGCCGGCAAGCACCACTTGCCCCGTGGTAACCAGCGTTTCGCACGCCACTTTCGAGGTGGGGTCATACGCCAGGAACTGGTCCAACAACGCGTCGGAAATTTGATCGGCTACTTTATCGGGATGTCCTTCCGATACCGATTCGGAAGTAAATAAATAGTTCATTGGTTTACTCGTTTTGGCCCTCTTCGCACGCTCGTGCAAGCAAATACCTCGCCACGTGACAACCGCCTCGTGCCCGCCTAACGGGAAACGCTTGTTCGCGAAACGGGTACGATGCAAAGCAATCGCACGCCAATGCACGGAAAAGAAAGCATGGTTCTACATTCTGTTTAGTAAAACGACGGGGGAACTGGAGCAACGAAAAAAAGGAAATGCGATGAAGCGTTTTAGCATTTTTTTCTGTGGTTGCAAGCAGTCCAAATCTTTCCACATTGTTATAACTCGACGACAAAGGTAAAAATAAAACGGGTACGACAACAAGCAGCCGATTTAATTAACATTTTTTATCGCCTCTTCGAGGGTACAAAGCGGGTACTTCCCCCCTACTTCTTCTTGTCTGGCTCTTACCTCAGTCTTACCTCAGTCTTATCTCGTTCTTTTAAAATAGAAGAAGACAAGACTAAAGTAAGAATCAGGCAAACTGTAAACAAAGCTTAAAAAGGGCGATAGACCAGCCGAAGTACAGGGAAAGAGTAGCCGTGTTTTTCCCAAATTTGGGCCGGGTATAGCGAATAAGAAATAAAATGGTTATTTTTGGCATCGTGGACGGGAAGTTTGCTCGCCAATCGGGCTCACCTAACGAAGCCGTTATTTTTTAACACGCCGCGTTATGAAGGTTATTTTTCGAATTATTCTCTTGATTTTTTTAGTTGCTCCCCTGTCGCTGGCCGCCCAAGACAGGGCCTACCCGGTGGAGGGCGATGGCATTCTCTCGTTCTTGCGGCGATGGAACCGGATTGATGATTCGTACGTGCAGGAGTTCATCGAGCTAAATACCGACCGGCTGAATGCCGAGGGGGGGCTTGAACTGGGCACGGTTTACCTGATCCCGCCCCTTCACCCGGGCGACGTGTACCCTCCACCCGCGGAGGCGCTGGCACGAGCAACCGACCCCGCTATCTTCGGGCCGCACCTGGACAAGATCACGCCAAGGTCCGATCACCTCAAGGATGCTTGTTTCTTTATCATCAGCGGGCATGGGGGCCCCGATCCCGGCGCGATTGCACGCGTGGGAAACAGGGTGTTGCACGAGGATGAATACGCGTACGATATCGCGTTGCGCCTCGCACGCGAATTAATGATGGAGGGAGCAACGGTGCACGTGGTCATCCAAGATCCGGACGACGGCATCCGGGACGAGATGTACTTGAACAACAGCCCGGACGAGAACTGCATGGGGCAACCCATACCCCGGAACCAACTCGATCGGCTAAAACAGCGCGTTGACGCGGTAAACGAAGTGCACGAGCAGGTCAAAGGGGAGTACGACTATGTCCGTGCCATCGAGATCCACGTGGATAGCCGGAACAAGGGGAAACGCATCGACGTGTTTTTCTACCACTCCGCCGATAAACATTCGCGGTTACTGGCAACTACCATGAGAGACCTGTTCCGGATGAAATACGATACCCACCAGCCGGGCAGGGGATTCGAGGGATTCGTGGAAGAGCGGGGATTGTACGTGCTGCGGCATTTGACTCCCCCTTCCATCCTGGTGGAGGTGGGGAACATCCAGAACGGGTTCGACCGCCAGCGCATCCTCTTGAGCAATAACCGGCAGGCCCTGGCTAACTGGATGGCACAGGCATTTTATGAAGACTACAAGAAATCTGTCGACTTTACCCGTTGATCACTTCGCCGCCATTGGGATGGAGGCATTGGCCCGACATGTAGCTGGAATCGTCACTCGCCAAGAAAAGGAAACAGGTGGCCACCTCGTTGGGTTCGCCTGCCCGGCCCATGGGTTTGTCGCTACCGAATTTCGAGACTTTCTCTTCGTCGAACGTGGAAGCGATTAACGGTGTCCAGATGGGGCCCGGTGCAACCATGTTTACACGTATCTTCCGGTCGTTCAGGTTAAGGGCAAGGCTGCGTGTAAACCCGACGATAGCCCCCTTTGAGGCGGCGTAGTCGATTAACTTGGAGCTTCCCCGGTACGCGGTAACCGACGTGGTATTCACGATGGTGCTCCCCTCTTTCAGGTGGCGCATCGCGTACTTGGTCACCCAGAAATAGGAGAAAAAATTGGAATAAAAAGTGCGTTCCAGCTGCTCGGTCGTGATATCCTCTATCTTCTCTTTCTCCCAGTGCAACGCCGCGTTATTAATCAATACGTCCAGCTTCGAGAACTTCCGGATGGTCTTCTCGACTGCTTTTTTACAGTTCTCTTCCACGGAGAGGTCTCCTTTTATCAAGAGGCATTGCCTTCCTAACTTTTCCACCTCGCCGCGGGTTATCTCGGCATCATCGGTTTCGCTCAGGTACGCGATGGCGATATCCGCGCCGTGTGCCGCGAAAAGGAGGGCCGTTGCCTTCCCGATGCCGCTGTCGCCCCCGGTAATCAAGGCTACTTTGTCTTTTAACTTAAGGTGGCTGTCCACCGGGGATGACTCCGGGGTAGGCTTCATCTTGGTCTCTTTTCCCGGCCGCTTTTGCTCTTGCTCGGGGCGCAATTTTTTTTCTTCTTTCTTGCTCATGGTGCCGCGGTTTTAAAATCGAGTTAAACAGGTAAAAGGGAAGGGCGGCCCCACCGACCGCCCTTCTGGTTTGTCGCGAAGTATTTTTCCCGTGTACCCGAATGCAATAAAAAGCACACGCGAAAAACAAATGGGTTCGCGATCAATGGTAGATTTCTTTTTAGAGCGCGTCTCGCATTGCTTTGATCCTGTTATGCGATGCTTTGATCTCGGAGTGGTGGCGAAGCACCATGGCCGCTTGGTCGGGGGTAAGAGCCTCCTCTTCCAGTGCCGAGTCGTACGCCCTCAAGGCGGCTCCCTCGCCAATTTCACAGTTATCCAAGACTACTTTCCGGTCAGACCCGCCAAAGAAGGCATTCACGTCCATCCAGGCGCGGTAAATCTTACCCGATGCCTTCGTGCCGGTAGCGATCTCCTCGCCCAACCGGGCTACCTCTCCTACCAGTTCGGTGTGAAACATCCGACTTTGCTCGATTCGATCTTGAAACAACACCATCAAATCATTATCTTCCGGCTTGAGTTCTTCTTGTGCCTTCTGGTAGCCTTCCACGCGATCATTGT
>ERZ1032852.192-NODE-192-length-16873-cov-5.843144_pt1 | contig 16873 bp, 16 predicted proteins | sample MGYA00516689_ERZ1032852 | MGnify/ENA primary metagenome ERZ1032852 (study PRJEB33719, sample SAMN04262499) | wastewater metagenome | biome: rural village; feature: composting latrine chamber; material: composting feces with ash | place: El Salvador | collected...
ATTGGTGTCGGTTGTTCAAATCGGTTCAAATATTTACAACAACAAGATCAATGACTTAAGGGGAAGCGTTTCCCTCTTAGCCTGGGGATAGGGATAGATTCCATAAAGAATGATCCCGGCCCTGACCATGTCCAAGCCATACTGGGGAAAATTCATGATTGCCGCACTGTTACTGACGTGCTTAACCGGAATGTCTATATCCTTCTCATAAAGCATCCTGCAGAACTCCCTGAATTTTGCCATGGACCTTTCAGTGTAGCCGTGGTCGTCATCTGCCGCTGGGAAGTGTGTAAACATACCTTCGATTATTATATTGTCCATTTCCTTTATTCTTTCAACGGCCTGGAGTGTTTTTTCATCAGGCAAAAACCCAAGACGATTCATACCAGTTTCAATCTTTAGGTGAACAACCGCATCCTTGTCCAGTTCTTTTGCTACCTTGGCGAAGTGGTCTGCCTGGTCCTCAAGGTAGACAGTCAACCTCACTCCCCTGTTTATTGCAACCTCCGCAAGGTAATCAGGGGTATATCCCATCACCAACACCTGGGCATGTGGAGAGTGGTTCTTTATGTGAATTGCTTCGGATAGGTGGGCAACCCCAAACCTTTTAACTCCAAGGGCCATAAGCTCCCTTACTATTGCTGCCGCTCCATGTCCATAGGCATCAGCCTTGACAACAGCCATTATATCAGCCGTGTCCCTTACAAGCTTTCTGATTTCCTTGTAGTTGAAGTGGAGATTATCCAGGTCAATCTCCAGCCATGCAGGTCTTGTCAAATCCATAATCTAATCCCCCTTCTCAACCAGGTTCTTCCAATATCGTACAGGCATATATGCCCTTTGTTGACGTTTGTTCCTTCTACTCTCTATGTTTGCACTCCTGTAGTACTCCCTCCACATATCCTGATAGTCCTCCTCATCCTCATAGAGCACCAGGTCCGAAGGTTCCTCTATACTTCTGATGGTCCATTCCCTGGTGTCATAGAATACAGCCACTCCTCTTTTCACATCGTGGATTATCCATCTTTCAGATGGTATCCTGTCTACAAAATGGGGCGCCAAAAGTGCTGCCACATTGTGGTCAGGTTCAATCTGAGCATAGAAGATTCCGTTTTCCAATCTTTTGTACCTAACCAGGCCCAAAAACCTGTGTACCTCCAGCCGCACCTTATGATATATTCCTTCCAGGTCCCTTACGGCGGGATTGGTCTGGTAATCATCAATCCCTGAACCGATTCTAAAAGCCTCCCTCAGGTATCTCAAGATAATTATACCACTATCCTCCATTTCCGAAAGATAAACATTGTATATTCTCTTCAGGGAATAGTGGGAAATCTTATCCTGGATAGCTCCGTAGACCCTGTTCCACTTGTCCCTGTCAGTTTCCACCTTCTTGTAGGTGTATAAAAAATTGGACCCTTCCTCCCAGAAGGGAAGAATGGCCACTGGGTCATCCTTGTCGTAATAAGCATGATATATTGCTGTAAGCAGTCCTTCGAAGGACCCATCATACAGATAGGCCAGTCCTGATACCAACATCTCCACCTCCCGAAAGATCGAATATTGACAGTTGTTCAAAACCAAAAGAGCTTCCCCCGATAATGGCACTCCTGATTTTCACATCATCCATGGAGGAGATTCCGTAGTGCCTGCCATCTATGGTTAAGAAATGCTTTGCCCTCTTTAAGGCAACTCCCATCTTCTTTAGGTCTTCATAGCCAACCTTTGCAAACCTTCTGCTGCTGATTATTCTCCTTGCAGATTTGACTCCGATTCCCGGCACCTTCAATAGAAGCTCGTAATCGGCCCTGTTTATTTCCAAGGGAAAGAGGTGCATGTTTCTAAGCGCCCAGTCACATTTAGGATCAAGTAGAAGGTCAAAGTCCGGCTTGTCCTCACTTAGAAGGTCTGCTGCCTGAAATCCGTAGAATCTAAGGAGCCAGTCAGCCTGATAGAGTCTGTTCTCCCTTAAAAGTGGAGGTGCCTTGATCTGTGGAAGAAGCGGATTGTTGGATACTGGAACAAAGGCTGAGTAGTAGACCCTTTTTAGGCCGTATCCCTGGTATAGGTTCTCTGAAAGGTTGAGAATCCTGTAGTCCGAATCCCTTGTTGCACCTACAATAAGCTGGGTGGTCTGTCCTGCAGGCACGTATTTGGGAGTGCTTCTAAAGACCTTTCTCTCCTCCTGGTATCTTGTGATCCCCTGATTGATCTGGGTCATTGGAAGGAGGATCTCCTTTTGCTTCTTTTGGGGAGCCAAGAGCTTTAAGCCCTCATCAGTAGGCAGCTCGATGTTGACGCTTAACCTGTCCACATGGACCGCCACCTTGTCCAGGATTTCCCTGTCGGCTCCAGGGATTGCCTTGAGGTGAATGTAACCGTTGAAGTTTTCCTCCTCACGTAGCCGTCTCACGATTTCCAGAAACCTCTCCATGGTGTGGTTTGGAGATTTCACCACAGCAGAGCTTAGGAACAAGCCCTCTATGTAGTTCCTCTTGTAGAAATTTATGGTGATGTCAATTATCTCATCAGGTGTAAAGGTGGCCCTGGGAAGGTCATTGGAGGTCCTGCTGACGCAATATGCGCAATTGTAGATGCATTCATTGGACATTAGAATCTTAAGCAGGGATATGCATCTGCCATCATCTGTCCAGGAATGACAAATCCCAGCCTGGCTGGCATTGCCAAGTCCGCCATTTTTGTTCCCTCTGCTACTTCCGCTGGATGAACAGGAAACGTCGTATTTTGCCGCATCTGATAGGATTTTTAGTTTGGAGAGAGTATCAAGCATAAAAAACACCTCAAGAAAAATTTTCTTGAGGCAATTATATCATATCAGTATAAAGCAAGCAAACATTTGTTCGATTAAACGTCGATCCTCCAATGCTTGGGTGCAACCAGTGCAATTATTGTAAACAGCTCAAGCCTTCCCAAAAGCATAAGAAATGAAAGCCAGAGTTTTGTCGGCATGGAGAAAAATGCAAAATTCTGAGTTGGTCCGACCAGTTCCAAACCTGGCCCTATGTTACTCAGTGCTGCAACCACTGCACTTCCTGCGGTCACAAGGTCCACCTGCTCCAGAGAAACCAGTAGTGTGGAAAAAAGGAAAAGCAGCAAGTACAAGGCCAGAAAACTGTTTATCCTTGCGACGGTTTCATTGGATACAACCTTATTGTTCACCTTAATTGGCATCATGGCCCTTGGGTGGTAAAGCTTACCCACCTCCCGCTTTACAAGCTTCATCATTACAAGGATCCTTATAATCTTCATACCTCCACCCGTAGAGCCTGCACTGGCCCCCACAAACATTAGTATAAGCAGGATACCCTTGCTGAAGGTTGGCCAAAGGTCAAAATCAGCCGTTCCATAGCCAGTGGTGGTTATGATTGATGAAACCTGGAAGAAGGCATCCCTTAAGGAGTAGCCTACATTGTGGTAGCTTACAAGCCACAGGTCAATGGCTATTGCTATTGTTGCAATTGCAATGATCTTAATGTAAAGCCTGAATTCCTCATCTTTTAAAAGCTCAGTAGGTTTCCCTCTGAAAAACGAATAGTAGAGTGAAAAGTTAACACCTGAAACCACCATGAAAAATGCTATGACCATGTGAATGTAGGTGCTGTCAAAGTCTCCTATACTTCCGTTCCTACTGGAAAAACCACCAGTCCCAACAGTTCCAAAGGTGTGTATAAAGGATTCATAAATACTCATACCACCGATTGAAAGGAGGGCCACCTCTGCCAATGTTATGGTCACATAGGTTATATATAGTATCTTTGCTGTATCCCTAAGTCTTGGTGCGATTTTCCCGGCAACAGGTCCTGGGGACTCAGCCTTGAATATCTGGAATCCTCCAATTCCCAGCGCGGGCATAAGGGCCAGTGTGAATACTAGTATTCCCATTCCCCCTATCCATTGGGTAAAAGACCTCCAGAACAATACGCCCTCAGGCAAGCCCTCAATTTCAGTGAGGATTGTGGCCCCAGTGGTTGTAAACCCCGAAACTATCTCAAAAAATGCATCCACGTAATTGGCTGTCGAGCCCGATAGATACAAGGGAAGAGCCCCCATTATCGAAGCAAATACCCAACCCAGAGCAACTATGGCCAAGCCTTCCTTGGCACCAATGGAGGGCTGGCTACTTTTCTTTCTAGTCATTAACCCGCCAATTATTGCAGTAAGAATAATAGTCACTAGAAAGGGGATCTTGTCAGGCCCCTGGTTTGATACTGCAATCAGATATGACGGAAGCATCAGAGCCGCTTCAACTATCAGCAGGCTTCCCAGCACTCTTGTTACGATTCCATAATTCACCGAACAGACCTCCCTTTTTCGGTTTAAAGAACATCTTCAAGCCTTCTAGATTTTCCGACAGGCAGAATACAACAATTCTGTCATTGGCCATTAGTTCGGTGTTACCCTTTGGAATGATTACATCATTATCTCTAACTATGGCTCCGATGATCATTCCCTTTGGCATTGTTAGGTCTATAAGCCTTTTGCCCACGCAAGGAAGATCCTTGTCAATGATTATCTCTGTAACCTCAGCGTTTCCTCCCAGGAGCAGGGAAACCGAGACCACCTTGCCACCTCTTATATACTTTAAAATGCTGCTTGCGGTTATATATACAGGATTTATGGCCGCATCGATCTTTAACCTGTCAATAATCTTGATGTAGTTGGAACGGCTGATTTTTGCAATTGATTTTCTAACTCCAGACTGCTTGGCCATAAGGGCCATAAGGAGGTTTTCCTCGTCAAATCCCGTTACTCCAATGAAGGCATCCATACCTCTGAGGTTTTCCTCCTCCAAAAGGTGTATGTCCGTACCGTCACCATGTATGATAAGTACGTTGTCCAGCAGCTCTGAAAGCTCCTGAGACCTTTTCTTGTCCTGTTCAACAAGAGTCACCTGGACCTTGTTCATTTCCAATCTTTGGGCAAGGTAGTAGCCCACATTGCCTCCCCCAAGAATCATTGCAGACCTTATGATCTTGGTCTTGTAGTCTTCACCCAGCCTTCTGCTTATCTTCTCAATTTCATCTGATTTTCCAATGACATGAATTATGTCTCCATTTTGGATTTCAGTGGAACCGTTTGGAATTATAAGGTCCCCATCCCGTGATATGGCTGTTATAAGCAGGGTGTCCATGCCCTTAAGGTCCATTATTCTCAGTCCTACGAACTCCTGGTTGTCTCCAATATTAAAATCCACCATCTGAACCTTGCCGCTGGCAAATTCATCTGTGTAGAAGCTGTAGCTCTTCATCAGGTACTTTTCCATGGCAATTGCGGTTGCAAGGTCCGGATTCACAATATGGTCTATTCCCAGTTCAGCCTTAATGAAATCAATCTGCTGCATGTACTCAGGATTTCTTATCCTTGCGATTGTCTGTTTGCAGCCCAGTTTTTTTGCCAGGGTACAAATCAAGGTATTGGTCTCGTCATTTTCGGTACTCCCCACAAGAAGGTCGTACTCCTGTATTTCCAACTCTCTCATCATTCTTATGTCAATGCCATTGGCTACAACGGTAAGCACGTCCAGATGCTCATTAAGCCTTTCCAGAACCCTGGTGTTGCTATCCATAACAGTTACATCAATATTCTCAGCAATCAGAAACTCAGCCAGCTTAGATCCCAGCTTTCCTGCCCCAACTATCATTGCCTTCATGGTTCCACCCCTTCTACCTGTTAATGAAAATTTAATTATACTAAATATCTATCAGTAAAACAACAGGCGGTGAATCACTCACCGGCCTTCTTTTAATCCTCTATGGTTTTATGCATACTTTGTCAATTACAGTATACTATATTCCAATCAAGATTCCAACTTATTCACACCATATCTTTTTGGGAATGTTTATTGACATATGCCCATATTAGAGTATAATAAAGGTAGAAGGAGATAATCATTATCAATTAGGAAGGAGTATTATTATGCCAAGATTTGATATGACAGGACCAATGGGCACTGGCCCATTCACCGGTAAGGGTATGGGATATTGTGCTCAGAGAGCGTATGGAGGAATGGGCTACGGACGAGGAGCAGGTTATGGACGTGCCCTGGGTTATGGAAGAGGCGTTGGCTATGGACGGGGTATGGGTTTTGGAAGAGGGCCAGCATTTGGTCCGGCCTATTACTATATGCCCGTAGGAACTGAAAAGGAAATGCTGGAAGAGGATCTGGCATATCTTGAAGACCAACTTGCTGCAGTTAAGGAAGCTCTGGCAAAGATGGATACTTAATAGGAGGTCATGGAATGATAATAGGCATACCAGCAGATATTGAGGATATGAATGGACCTGTCAGTGGTTCATTCGGTAGGGCACCATATTATTTTATCTATGACGAGGAGATGAGATCAGGACATTTTGTTCAGAATACCGCTGCAACCGCCCAGGGTGGAGCAGGTGTAAAGGCTGCACAGATTCTTGTTGACCAAAAGGCCGAAGTTGTAATATCTCCTCAGCTTGGAGAGAATGCAGCCATGGTCTTGAAAAATTCAAACATGGATCTTTTCAAGTCTGTGGATGGAAGTCTTATGGATAATGTGCTCCTGTTTAGGGATGGCAAGCTTGAGCAGCTGAATGATATCCACGAAGGGTTTCACAAGCACTAAATATGAAGATCGCAGTTTTAAGTGGTAAGGGAGGCACTGGGAAGACCTTTGTATCCACAAATCTCTCCAGAGTTATAGAAGGCTCAATATATCTGGACTGTGATGTGGAGGAACCAAACGGCCATCTGTTTCTAAAGGGTCCGGTCCTTGAGACCAATCCAGTTGCCCTCCCCATACCTGTAATAGACCACAAGCTCTGTGACGGCTGTAAGAAATGTGTGGATTTCTGCCAGTTCAACGCTCTAGCATACACGGGTAAGAGGGTTCTGGTTTTTGAAAAGATATGTCACTCCTGCGGTGGCTGCGAGATAATCTGTCCACAGAATGCAATCAAGGAGATTCCAAGAGAAATAGGCAAGATTGAGAAGCGATCCTATGAAGACACCACACTTTACACCGGGATACTAAACACAGGTGAGGAATCAGGAACAGCAATCATAGGAGAACTGCTGCAAAGAGTTTCTGAGGAGGAGTCCGTGGTCATAGACTGTCCCCCTGGAAGTTCCTGTGTTGTGATGGATTCCATAAAGGATGCGGATTATTGTCTTCTTGTTGCTGAGCCTTCAATATTCGGAGCCCATAACCTGAAGATGGTCCACGAGCTTGTCACCCTTTTTGAAAAGCCCATGGGAATCGTACTTAACAAGACCCTGGGTGATGAGAATCCGTCAGAGGACTACTGCAGGGAAAAGGGCCTGGAGATTCTCCTAAGGATTCCTTGGAGCGACGAGCTTGGAAGGTACAATGCAGAGGGGATTATTGCGTCTGACCAGAAGGATGAATACAGAAATATGTTTACAGATCTTCTCAGTAGAATTCATGAGGAGGTGTCTGTATGAAGCAGGTACTTATACTTAGCGGTAAGGGTGGAACAGGTAAGACCACGCTTTCCAGTTCATTGATAAAACTCTCAGGAGCAAAAGCATATGCTGACTGCGATGTGGATGCTCCAAACCTTCATCTTGTTATGGATGAAAAGCTGGAGCCAAACAAATCTGATTTCTACGGGCTCCCAGCGGCGCAGATCCATACGGACAAATGCATTTCCTGCGATCTGTGCAGACAGAAGTGTCGGTTTGATGCAATAAATGTGACGGATGTATATACTGTTGACAGGTTTGCCTGCGAAGGTTGTGCTGTATGCCAGCTTGTATGCCCTGCTGATGCCATAGAGATGGTAGATAGGGTTACTGGACATCTCACACTTCATGAGAATGATCATATTTTCTCCACTGCAGACCTATGCATGGGAAGCGGAAACTCGGGGCTACTTGTAACCCAGGTTAAAAAACCCTTAAAGAATTGGCATGAAAAGGCACCCCTAGCCATAATTGACGGTTCTCCAGGAATTGGATGCCCTGTAATTGCATCCATCAGCGGTGTGGACCTTGTGGTTCTTGTGGCAGAGCCTACACTTTCAGGCTTCAGTGATATGGAACGAATAGTTGAAACATCTAGGGGCTTTCCTGCAGGAGTTTCAGTTTGCATAAACAAATATGACCTCCACTTGGAGAATACAAAAATAATTGAAAATTTCTGTAAGGACAAAGGCATCCCACTTCTGGGAAAGATACCATATGACAGAGAAACGGTCAGTCTAGTAAATCAGGGAAAAACCCTTGTGGACAAGAAAGGACCTGCACGGGATGCAATAGAAGAGATATTGGTGGGGGTATTGGGATTAATCAATTTAAAGGAGGACGAAATATGAAGATAGCCATAGCATCGGATAAAAAGAAGGTTGCTCAGCATTTTGGACACTGTGAAGCCTTTGAGTGCTTTACCACTGATGGAAATGGTGTGACCGGATGGGATACCATTATGAATCCAGGTCACAAGCCAGGATTTCTGCCAGTATATCTCCACGAAAAGGGCATTGATGTAATAATCGCAGGAGGAATGGGTCAAAGTGCTTCAGACCTGTTCACAAGAAACGGGATCAAGGTAATCTGTGGTGCCTCGGGACCAATTGAAAAGGTCGCTGAGAGCTATGTGGATAACACTCTCCAGTCCACAGGCTCCCTTTGCGAGGACCACAATCATTGATGTATATTCTAACACGTAGAAATGACCGGGATTTCCCGGTCATTTCTACGTGTTTATGATAATATTTGGAGCACAGTAGTATTCGGTTACACCAGATATGATATTGTTCTTTCCAAGTCTAGTGTAAAGTCCCCTGTAGTGCCTATTGTACATGAATATCCCAACAATGGAGCCCAGGCTCTCTGCCTTGAACCTGCCGTCCTCATAATAGACAAAGTCTCTCTTGGGTGGGTCTACGAATTCCTGGTAGATGTAGTCCCTGTCAAAGGTATCCCTCAGTATTGACTCCCACTTTTCCCGGTCAAAATCCCTGCCTGGGTAGACACCCTGGGATGCATTCATATCCAAGGGCTTAACAATGTACCTATCCTTGTTCTTAAGGACCTTCTGAAACACTTCCTCTTCCCCTTTGAAAAGACCTGTAAAGGGAATGTGCCTTTTGACAAATTCCCTTTGATCTTCCCTCAGTCCATCCAGGGTATCCTGGTCATGGAGGATCTTAAAGAAAATCTTGTTGTGGATCACCTGGGACCTTATGGTTCCAACTACGCAAACTGCGTCATCCATATAGGCCTCCACAAAGTCCTCCACCTGGTCATACTTCTCAATTAGTTCAAAGGTGACTATTCTTCTGTAGATAAGGTCTATCCTGTAGTCCTTGTGATACAGTCCCCCATCCCTGTATTCCAAATCTCTTGGATCTGCTATGATGCAGCTGAAGCCCTGGTTTTCATAGGCTTCCTTGAACAGCTGAAACTCTGCTGAAGTTCCACTTTCTTTGAAATCAACAATCGCAACATTTGGTTTTTTACCAGTTTCATCCCATTTGCCATATATGCTTATGGATTCTTTAACCCAGCTTTTGATAAGCTCCGGATTTCTCAGGTCATACTTCCGTCCAAAGTCCTCCAATGCCCTGGACCTGAGGAGGATATCCCCGATTGTATTGTCCTCGTTCATGGCGGATGATCCGTCGGTGTTTAGCTCACAGAACTTGAAGTTGTCTCTGTCCTTGTAGAAAACATCGAATCTTCCTACGGGAACGTGGACACCATACCTGTTTTCCCTTAGTATCATCCTTTCGATAAAGTCTGGAAAGCCAAACTTTTTCCTGAAATCCTGGTCCTGAATAAACCTATCTGTTACACTCTCACCTATCTCCATGATCATACTCCCAATCCATTTAAGGTCTTCTTCCTCCATCCGAGAAAAAAACATTGGATTGTATAGAAATGGTACAGGCTTGTTCTTGTATATTGCAGTTGAATTGGCCACCCTCTCCACTGTCTTCTGATAATCATCCAAGTACCTCTCCTGGTTGTTGAGAACCATCTCCAGGTACATTTTTTGGTATTTTTCACCTGTCATAGCTTCACCCCATTATTCGTGCATTGTCCATTCTATTGCATACTTCCTGTCACCCTTTTCAAACCTGTCCCTTGTGTGGATATATGGGTTCTTGCCCTGTATAAGAAGGTCTTCCAGAGGTATAAGATATGTCCTTTCCTCCTGGTCCAAACCTTCATATGCCAGGTCCAGTAGCCACTTTCCAATCTGAAGCAGGGTCATTCCCTTCAGCTTTGCCTCCATGCCCTTCTCCAGCATCTCCACCTTTGTATCCAGTACCTGGTCCATAGTGATATCCCCCACAAAGTCATAAAGCTTGTCCAGTTTGTCCTGGTTGTAGAAAAGTCCCTTCACCAGCCCAACAGCCGAAAAATTCAATGGGTATGGAATGGAATCCATCATTCTTATTTCAATGTATCTCTTTGTTCTAACATCTGGAAAGAACATGGTCATCAGATGGTCCAACTCATCCTTTTTCGTCGACTCAGGGTCCAAAATATCCTTGACCTTCCTATCCCCCGTAGGGATAACGTCTCCATTTCTAACAGTGAAAATCGGAGGTTTTTCCAGTATATACCTGGCATAATCCTCGTATCCGAAGGCCACATCCAGGGACCCCTCAACAAGTCCTGCCCTGTCATTGTCGCAGTTCATCCAGACATAGGCCCTTAAATTGTGGGTCTTGCAGGGCTCCCCCTCGAAGAAGAGGGCATTCTCGAAAATCCCGTAAAAAACAGGAGCCAAGGCATTCAACACCCTGAATTTTTTGTGGTAGTCCTTTTCATCACTGTAATCTATGGCCACCTGAAATGCACCTGTTCCCTTCATCATGTTGTGTGCATGGGACCCCTTAGTCTTGAAATAGTTGAACATCAGGTCATACCTCTTTTTTGGTAGAAGCCTTATTTCATCAATCCTGGTAACTGGATGGTAGCCCAGGGTAACAAGAACCTGATTTCTTTTTTCAAGGAGTGGTGTGATTTCTGACAAAAATTCCAGATAACCCTTTTCCAGGTCCTTGATGTCCCTGGCGGAGTCTATGCTCACCTCAAGCTGGCTACCAGGCTCAAGGGTTATTGCAATGTCATTCTTCCTAAGCCCCAAGAGATGATCACCCTCATAGGTCCCCTTCCACCCCTTTGGCAGCAGGTCTCTGAGTATTTCCTCCACCCCGTCCCTGCCATAGTAGGATACTGTCTTTAGAGAATCCTTCCAGATTACAAAATGCTCCATTTCAACTCCTACCCTGAAGTCCTGCCTCTTTTTTTCACCGCTCCTGATGTAGTTCTCTATCATATCCAGCTTCTTCTTATATGTCATTCTCTCTCTCCCCGTTAAAATCTATATCCAGAATAATCCTACACTTAAAGCCTTCAATCTCCCTATCCACAGCGTCTTCAAGTTCCTTCTTAAGGCCTTCATATTCCTTGTCTCCAGAAAGGTTGTCATCTGTTACCACTGTGTGGAACTCAACAATTCTTTGACCTCCCTCCTCCAGGACTTGAAAATCATGGATTGAGTGGACCCTTTCATCAGCCTTCACTATCTTCTTGACCTGCTTCCGCAACTGGTACCGTTCAACGCTCTCAGGTCCCAGTGGATCCATGTGAATCACCAGGGTCATGTTATACTTTTCTCCCAGCTCCCTTTCAGCCCTGTCGATTACATCATGTATGGTTACAACATCAATGGTAGCGGGGAACTCAACATCAACTGTAGCCATTGTTCTTCCTGCTCCATAGGAGTGTATTATCAGGTCATGTGATCCTGTAATATATTCATATTCCATAAGGTCCAAATAGACCGACGCAATCAGTTCCTCAGAAGGTGCCTCTCCAATCAAAGGGCTAACAGTATCCTTGACCAGACTATAGCCTGCATAGATTATGAAAAGTGAAACAAGTACACCTACCACTCCATCCACGGGAATTTCCGTAAACTGGCCAAAAAATATTGACATGACAACAACCGATGTTATTAGAACATCCCCCATGGCATCCGTAGCAGTGGCCTTGAGACCCTGAGAGTTGATTTTTTCTCCCAGGTTTCTATTGAACAAAGCCAGCCACACCTTGAATAGTATTGATATGGTCAGGATTACAAAGGATACAATCTCAAACTTAACCGTCACCGGATCAAGTATCCTTCCCACGGAGGACCTTATGAACTGTATCCCCACCATTATTACCATAAATGCTACTATTAGGGCGGAAATGTATTCAACTCTGCCATGACCGTATGGATGTTCCTTGTCTGCAGGCATTCCGGATATCTTGAATCCAACAAGTGTCACAACAGATGATGCTGAGTCTGCCATGTTGTTGACCCCATCTGCAATAACCCCAATGGATGATATCACAAGCCCTATTGAAATTTTAATGATTGTGAGCAAAAGGTTCACAACAACCCCCACAACACCTGCCAGGTAACCAACCCTTCTTCTGGTTGCAGGATTCTGGTAATCCTTCTGATCCTTAAGGGATATTTTCAATAGCCAATTGGTAATCATATTGTCCTCCAGTCTTTACTGTCCATCTTAAAGTATTTACCCTTTTTTGCCAATTCCGTAACACCTGATTTAGACCAATTCCCGTAATCAAAACTTCTGAAAAGTATTGGTTGTCACCTGGGAAAACCCATAATTAAAGACCAGGGTACTAAACCCTGATCTTCTAGATCCCTTCATTTACAAACCCGCTACCCCTAACCTCAACCACATCATTGATGGTAAGAAAGGCTGTAGGGTCAATCCTATCCACCAGTGCCTTCAGCTTTACCACCTCATTTGAGTTTACTATACAGTAGATAACCTTCTTGCCTTGCTTTGTGTAGGCTCCTGTCCCTTCCAGAAGGGTAACACCCCTATGGAGTCTGGTAAGGATTTCACTGGAAAGTTCCTCTGACCTGTCTGAGATTATAAACACATTTTTTCTCACATTCAGTCCCATCTGAACCTTGTCCACCACCTGGTAGCCAACATACATGGAAATTATTGTGTACATGGCAGAGGAGATTCCAAACAATATAGATGAAAGAGAAATTATTGTTGTGTTAAGGATCATCAGTCCTGTACTGATGTTCAGGTTGAACTTCTTCTTTATAATGGTGGCGATAATATCCAGACCACCTTGGCATAGCCTGTTCTTGAACATGAGTCCCATGCCCACTCCATTCATTACTCCTCCAAATACAGACCCAAGAATAACATCCTCAATGACAAAATATCTTCCGAAACCCTCAGTTGCCGTCAGTAGGGTTGAGAAAGCAACCATTGAAATAAATGCATAGATTATGAATTCGCGGTCAACCATTTTGGCCCCAATGATAAATATGGGGACATTGATCAGAAAAACCGTGATTCCTGTTGGGATATCCAAAAGGTACCGTAGCATCAATGCAATTCCACCTACACCTCCACTAAGCAGCTGACTGGGAATGAAAAAACCATTGAAAGCCAGGGCACAAAGTAAATTGCCGACCCCTATGAAAAACAGCTTCCTGAGTATTCTTGCTTTATCCTGCTCCAACTTCTGACTCATTATCATCTAAGCTCTTACCTTCTTTTCTGATATTTGTGTAATAATAGTACTATATGATGAAAACCAGGATTTGTAAAGGCCAAAAAACCCCACCGAAAGAATTTCGGTGAGGTTTCCTATGAATAAGGGGAGATTATGCGTTTGCTGCTTCTCCCAGGAACATGTTGATGTCATTTTCCACATCTGATATTGTTCCGATTCCGAATGTATCAACCAGTACCTTTGCCACATTTGGTGACAGGAATGCCGGCAATGTAGGTCCAAGGTGAATGTTCTTAACTCCAAGGTGTAGGAGTGCCAATAGCACAATTACTGCCTTTTGCTCATACCATGCAATGTTGTAGGCTATTGGAAGGTCATTGATGTCATTTAGCTCGAAGATTTCCTTAAGCTTCATTGCAATCACAGCAAGTGAATATGAGTCATTACACTGTCCTGCATCCAAAACTCTTGGAATTCCATTGATGTCTCCCAGGTTAAGCTTGTTGTATCTGAACTTGGCACATCCAGCAGTAAGGATTACTGTATCCTTTGGAAGAGCCTCTGCGAATTCAGTGTAGTAGCTTCTCTTTCCTTGTCTTCCGTCACAGCCTGCCATTACGAAGAATTTCCTGATAGCTCCGGTCTTCACTGCCTCAACAACCTTGTCTGCAAGTGCAAATACCTGTGCGTGGGCAAATCCTCCAACGATCTTGCCAGTCTCAATTTCAGTTGGAGCTGGGAGTCTCTTGGCATGCTCAATCACTTCTGAGAAATCCTTTGGCTGTCCGTCAACTCTGTCTGGAATGTGCTTGAAGCCTGGGTATCCTGATGATCCTGTTGTGTAAACCCTGTCAGCATAGTCTGCCTTAGGAGGTACGATACAGTTTGTGGTAAAGAGGATAGCTCCGTTGAACTTGTCAAACTCTTCCTTCTGCTGCCACCAAGCATTCCCGTAGTTTCCTACAAAGTGGTCGTATTTTTTGAATGTTGGATAGTAGTTTGCTGGAAGCATCTCTCCATGTGTATATATGTCGACTCCGCTATCCTTTGTCTGCTCCAGAAGCTCTTCGAAATCCTTCAGGTCATGTCCTGATACAAGGATAGCTGGGTTGTTTCTAACTCCTATGTTAACTTCGCTTATCTCAGGGTTTCCATAAGTGGAAGTGTTTGCCTTGTCCAGTAGGGCCATGGTCTGAACTCCATACTTACCTGTCTCAAGTGTAAGGGCTACAAGATCATCAGCGCTCATGCTGTCATCCATGGTTGCTACAAGCGCCTTTCTTATGAATTTTGAAATCTCCTCATCCTCGAATCCAAGATTGTCAGCGTGCTCTGCATATGCTGCCATTCCCTTAAGCCCATAGATTATAAGTTCCCTGAGTGATCTTACATCTTCATTTTCCGTTGCAAGAACACTAACCTCAGCGCTGTTTGACTTGAATACAATTTCATCGTTGCTGTTTACTGTAAATGTTGCTGCATCCTTTAGTCCTTGAAGGTCTACGCCTTTTTCCTCAAGTATTGATTTCAGTTCATCCCTCTTCTTAAGTACAAGCTTGATGCCCTCAAAGAATCTGTCCTTGTCAAAGTTTGCATTTGTGATTGTCATAAACAGGCCTTCGATTATCAGTCTGTCCAGACCTTCCATTTTGTATCCGATCTCATCAGCCTTAACTCCAAGTTCTGAAAGTCCCTTAAGTCCATAAATCATCAAGTCCTGAAGATTTGCAACCTCACTTGTCTTTCCACACATTCCTACCTTTGTACATCCTTTTCCACCAGCGGCTTCCTGACACTGATAGCAAAACATTTGATTCTCAGCCATATTATCAATTCCTCCTAAAAAATATTCTCTCTGATGTCACTCGCAAGGTCTATTATATGTGGAATACATAGATATATCCGTAACACTTGTTACCAATGGTTGAAAAAGGAGTAAAAATTCCCCATACTCTTGAATATGGGGAATTTTTACTCCTATTCTATGGCTGAAATTATTTCATTTATCATCTTCTCGGTACTTCCAATTCCCCCTGCACCTACATACCAGACGTGGGCATCCAGATAGATTATCTTGCCTTCAGCATAGGCTCTTGTCATACCAATTATTTCATTATCCATGACACTCTTGGCAGATACTTCTCCCCCGGCAACCGCTGCCCGGTCCATAACAAATATGTACTCAGGGTCGATTTGCTGAATATACTCGAAGGTAATCTTCTGACCATGTGTTGAGCTTTCAATCTCCCTGTCAGCTGCAGGGATTCCAAATTCCTCATGTAGTACTCCAAATCTTGAACCTTCCCCATAAACGCTAAGGTTCCCATCATTAGCCATCACAAACAATCCGTTCTCGACCCTATCACTTGCAATCTCATTTAGGTACTGGATGGAGCTCTCAATATCATCAACCTTTTCATCAACCATCTCTTTCTTGTCAAATATTTGACCCAATATATTCAGGTTATTCCTTAATGACTCAAGGTATTCACCATTGTCCATTGGCATATATACAGTTGGTGCGATTCTTGCAAAATCATCATACATGTCCACTTGTCTGCCGGATACTATTATCAGGTCTGGAGAGGCTTCATAGATCACCTCAAAGTTTGGTTCCTTGAGTGTTCCAGCATCTATATATTCCATTCCGCCAAACTCACCTAGATGGGCAGGCAGCGATTGCTTTGGAAGGGCTATTACTTCTATTCCCAGTTCCTTCATTGAGTCCAGGATCCCATAATCAAACACAACCACCCTTTCAGGATTCAAGGCAACAGTTGTATCTCCCAGCTCATGACTTATTGTTACGGTCTTGACACCAGTTGCACCTTCAGCCTCAGGGGATGCTGAACAGCCCATTGCTCCAATTGCAAGGACCACTGCCATAATTGATAAAAACATACTTTTAACATTTTTCATTAATCATTCACTCCTTAATTGTTAAGTTAGAAATATACGCAAAGATTCATATTGTTCATTCGTGTCACTTGAAAATCCATATCATAAATCTGTCCAAGGGAATGGGAATTGATTATCTTGTCTGTTTCCCCTTCCTCCATCAGTCTCCCATCCTTCATAGCTACAACACGGTCCGAGTAACAGGATGCAAAGTTGATGTCGTGTATTACTATCGCTATGGTCTTATCCAAATCCCTTACCAGCTTTTTCAGCATTCTCATTATTTCAACGGCATGCTTCATATCCAGGTTGTTCAGTGGCTCATCAAGAAGTATGTAGTCAGTGTCCTGGGCAATAACCATTGCTATGTATGCCCGTTGCCTCTGACCACCACTAAGCTGATCCAGATACTTGTGTTGGATATCTTCAAGCTTCATGTAC
>ERZ1032852.194-NODE-194-length-16805-cov-8.189194_pt1 | contig 16805 bp, 11 predicted proteins | sample MGYA00516689_ERZ1032852 | MGnify/ENA primary metagenome ERZ1032852 (study PRJEB33719, sample SAMN04262499) | wastewater metagenome | biome: rural village; feature: composting latrine chamber; material: composting feces with ash | place: El Salvador | collected...
TATTCGCGTTAAGTCAGATGAGCAAAGCCGAGCTTGCTCGAGTTTTGCCATGACGAGCGAATATCTATGTTAGTAATGAATATTCGCGTTAAGTCAAATGAGCAGAGCCGAGTTTACTCGAGCTATGCCATGACGAGCGAATATCTATGTTAGTAATGAATTATTTTGTACTTTTGCAGATTCATGGGTATTGCCCCGCCTCAACGCGTTATCAATGAAATCGCTGCAGGTGAGGGAGCAGCAAAACATCCAATCATGCATAATTTAGAACTTAGCGAACAAGAGATAATACGCAGGCAGAGCCTCGAGGAGTTGAAGCAGTTGGGAATAGAACCTTATCCTGCCGCGCTGTACAAGGTAGACGCCTACTCTTCCGATATAAAAAACGAGTTCTCGGACGACGGCGAGCGTCGCCCGATAAGCATCGCGGGAAGGATCATGAGCCGGCGCATCATGGGAAAAGCCTCGTTCATCGAGCTGATGGACGCGAAAGGGCGAATCCAGGTATACGTTACGCGCGACGACCTTTGCCCGGGAGAAGACAAAGAACTTTATAACACGGTATTCAAGAAGCTGCTGGACATTGGCGACTTCGTGGGAATCACCGGTTTTGTCTTCCGCACGAAAACCGGCGAGATCTCGGTGCATGCCGAGACGTTGACCCTATTATCGAAATCACTGAGACCGCTTCCCGTCGTGAAAACGAAAGAGGGAGAGGTGTACGACAAGTTCTCGGACCCCGAGCTACGCTATCGCCAGCGCTACGTGGACCTGCTGGTAAATGAAGAGGTAAAGGATATCTTCGTGAAGCGCACCCGCGTTTTTGACGCGATGCGCGAATTCTTCGACGCGAGAGGATACCTCGAGGTAGACACGCCCGTGCTGCAAAGCATTCCCGGTGGAGCTGCCGCCCGCCCGTTTATCACCCACATGAACGCGCTCAACATCGACCTCTACCTACGTATCGCCAACGAACTATACCTGAAACGATTGATCGTGGGGGGATTCGACGGGGTATACGAGTTTTCGCGCAACTTCCGCAACGAGGGGATGGACCGGACGCATAACCCCGAGTTCACCGTCATGGAGATCTACGTGGCGTATACCGACTATAAATGGATGATGGAGTTCACCGAGCAGATGCTGGAGCACGTCGCCCTGAAAGCCATCGGGACCACGAAGGTGAAGGTGGGCGATAACGAGATCGACTTCAAGGCTCCCTACCCCCGGGTGACCATGATCGATGCCATCAAGGAGCATACCGGCATCGATATCAGCGGGATGAACGAGGATCAACTGCGAGAGGTATGCAAAGAGCTGGGCGTGGAACAGGACGAGACGATGGGCAAAGGGAAGCTCATCGACGAGATTTTTGGCGAAAAGGCCGAAGGAAAATACATCCAGCCCACCTTTATCATTGATTACCCCATCGAGATGTCGCCCCTTACCAAGCGACACCGGGAAAATCCCGAGCTGACGGAACGGTTCGAGTTGATGGTGAACGGGAAAGAGCTGGCCAACGCGTACAGCGAGTTGAACGACCCGGTAGATCAACGCGAGCGCTTTGAAGAGCAGCTTCGCCTATCGGAGAAAGGCGACGACGAAGCAATGTTCATCGACCAGGACTTCCTCCGGGCACTGGAATACGGGATGCCCCCCACCTCGGGAATGGGGATCGGGATGGACCGGCTCACCATGTTACTCACGGGACAAAGCGCGATCCAAGAGGTTCTCCTCTTCCCGATCATGCGCCCGGAGCAAAAGGCAAGCAAAGACGCTGCCACGCGCTATACCGCCATTGGCGTGCCGGAAGAGTGGGTACAACTCCTCCAAAAAGCCGGGTACACCCGGGTGAAGGGACTAAAGGAGGTTAACCCCAACAAGCTGCATCAAGAAATCTGCGGGCTAAACAAGAAATTCAAGCTGGGCCTGAACAATCCGACGCCGGAAGAGGTTAAAACGTGGGTGAACAATGCTTCGGAACTGTAACGCCTGATTACCAGAAAAGAGACGTGTAATGGATTCTATTGGCAAAATTTGCATTCTCGGGGGCGGCACGTGGGGGACCGCGCTGGCAAAGATGGTATTGATGAACCAAAAACAGATCAACTGGTTCATACGGCGCGATGATCAGATCGAGGGCTTTTACAAGCTGGGGCACAATCCCAACTACCTCTCCAACGTGAAATTCAATTTGGCACAGATCACCTTCTACTCAAACATCGAAAAAGCCATTAAAGATTCGGACACGGTCATCATCGCCATCCCTTCGCCCTACGTGAAACAATACTTCCGCCGCGTGTGGAACAGCACCTTTCGCGGTAAATTCATCGTTTCCGCCCTAAAGGGGATCATACCGAATGACAACATGGTGATGAGCGAATTTCTTGCCGATAACTTCAAGATCCCCTTGGAAAATATCGGGGTACTTTCCGGCCCTTGCCACGCCGAAGAGGTCGCGCTCGAGCGCCTTTCGTTCCTCACGGTCTCCAGCAAAGACGAAGTAAAAGCCAAGCTGTTGGCCGAGGCTATCTCGTCGAGAATACTAAAAACGCGGGTCTCGAACGACGTGGTAGGCGTCGAGCTGGCCTCGGTGCTCAAGAACATTTACGCCATAGCGGCAGGCATTTGCCAAGGATTACTCTACGGCGATAATTTTCAGGCCGTGCTGATGAGCAACTGCGCCGACGAGATGGCACGTTTTCTACACGGCGTGATCCCCATCGAACGCAACATCACCGAACAGCAGTACTTGGGCGACATGCTGGTGACCGGCTACTCGCAGTTCAGCCGCAACCGCACGCTCGGCACCATGATTGGTAAAGGCTACTCCGTGAAGACCGCGCAGCTGGAGATGGAGATGATTGCCGAAGGATATTACGGCGCGAAGTGTATTCACGAGCTGAATGCCCGGTTTAAAGTAGATATACCCATCGCGCGCACGGTCTATCAAATACTGTACGAGAAGCTTCAGCCGCAGGCGGCCATTCGCAAGCTAATCGATTACCTCTAAGCGCGTCGGGGAAGCCAGTAAAAATGGCACACCCGCGCACGCGTTGTTCCTCCACGAGTTTTTCAACTTTGACTAACGACTCTAAAACAGATATAATGGAAAGTATTCAACTCAACATCAAACACGTATCCGCGTTCCTACCGGAAGAGGATATCCTAAAAAAAACGGAGCAGGCAACTGCTTGCAACCGGGCACTCCATGACGGATCGCGCGAGGGAAGTGACTTCCTGGGATGGGTAACCCTCCCCTCCTCCATCACCGAGAGTGAGTTACGTGAGATCGAAGATGCTGCCGTTGACCTTCGCGCTCGATGCGAAGCAGTGGTGGTCGTGGGGATCGGCGGAAGCTACTTGGGTGCTCGTGCCGTGATTGACGCGCTCTCCGGCTCGTTCGATTGGCTTCAGGAAAAAAACAAGCGTAAAAATCCGGTTGTCTTGTATGCCGGGAACAATATCAGCGAGGACTACCTCCACGAATTGCTTCACTACTTGGACAACAAGCAGTTTGGCATCATCAACATCTCCAAATCAGGTACTACCACAGAACCCGCGATCGCCTTTCGCCTGCTGAAGGAGCTATTGGAAAAAAAGGCAGGTAAGGAAGAGGCTAAGCACCGTATCGTGGCCATCACAGACGCGTCCAGGGGAGCACTCCGCACGCTGGCCGTTTCGGAAGGCTACAAGACGTTCGTCATCCCCGACGATGTGGGAGGGCGCTATTCCGTGCTCACGCCGGTAGGATTGCTCCCCATCGCGGTAGCGGGCATCAATATCCGGTTGTTGGTAGCCGGGGCGTTAGAGATAGAGCAAGCCACCGGGCCCGAAACATCGTTCGACTATAACCTGCCGGCAATCTACGCGGTGATCCGTAACGAGCTATACAAGCGGGGCAAAAAAATAGAGATTTTAGTAAACTATCACCCCAAGCTCCACTACCTGTCCGAGTGGTGGAAACAACTATACGGGGAGAGCGAGGGGAAAGAACTGAAAGGTATTTTCCCGGCGGCGGTCGATTTCACGGCCGACCTCCACTCGATGGGGCAATGGATTCAAGAGGGGGAGCGCTCTATCTTCGAGACAGTCATCTCCATCAAGAAACCCAACGAGAAGGTGTTGATCCCGCGGGACGAGAGAGACCTCGACGGACTCAACTATTTGGAAGGAAAGCGGGTGGACGAAGTGAACAAGATGGCAGAACTGGGTACCCGTGTGGCTCACGTGGATGGGGGCGTCCCCAACCTATTGATCGAGCTTCCCGAGTTGAACGAAAAGTACTTGGGTCAGCTTATCTACTTCTTCGAAAAGGCATGCGGCATCAGTGGCTACCTATTAGGTGTCAACCCTTTTAACCAGCCGGGCGTGGAGGCGTACAAGAGCAATATGTTCGCCCTACTGGAGAAACCGGGCTATGAAGAAGCCACGAAGGCCATCAAGGCGAGGTTATAATCAACCAATAATATACCAGGAATCGGGCAGGCGCGAGCTTGCTCGATTTTTTTATCCCGTCTCCCTTCATGAAATCATTTGTAACGAGGTAATAATTTGCTTATATTTGAACAACCAAGCAAATTATGAATCCTATTTATAGTATAAAATGATAAAACTACTAAAAGCGTATTTAGAGGAAAAAGATTACAAAAACTTCGATATCAAAGCCGTAATATTCGACATGGACGGGGTACTTTACGACTCCATGCCGGCGCACGATGTGTCGTGGCGGGAAACAATGGATGAGTTAGAACTGGAATATATCCCTAACGAGTTTTACCTGCAAGAGGGTAGACTTGGAAAATCGACCATCAACACCATCTTCCAGCGTAACCTGCAAAGAGACTCCACCGAAGAGGAGGAGGAAAACATCTATGCCCGCAAATCGGAACTTTTTCAACAATACAACCGGGGAGAGACAATGCCGGGTGCCAAAGAAGTGCTGGAATACGTGCTGGAAAAGGGATTTACCCCCGTGCTGGTGACCGGCTCCGGTCAGCCATCCCTGTTGAATAGATTGGATAGTCACTTCCCCGGTGCCTTCACGCCCGAGACGATGGTAACCGCGTTTAACGTGACGCGGGGGAAACCGCATCCCGAACCTTTCTTGAAGGGATTAGAACGGGGCGGCAACCTGCAACCCAACCAGGCCATCGTTATCGAGAACGCCCCCCTGGGCGTCGAAGCAGCCGTGGCCGCGGGCATCTTTACCATCGCGGTGAACACGGGTCCCCTCCCCGACTCGGTACTGACGGAAGCTGGAGCGGCGGTGGTTTTCCACTCCATGCCCGAGCTATTGAAAGCGATGCCGGAGATACTGGAGTTGACGCGACAAGTTCAAGCATGATGTAGATTCTTCCATACCGAATCACGTAACAAGCAAAAGTTAGGTGCCAATTATTGATTCGATTCATTATCTTCGCGATAAGGATTGAAAACTCGTTGACTATGAACATAAATAAATTTGGCTTCCTGCGCGTGGCAGCCGCGTCACCCCGATTGAAAGTAGCGGACTGCGATTATAACTTGGCCGAGATAAAACGGTTGATCGGCGAGGCGCATCAAGAGGGGATCCAGGTCCTCTGTTTTCCCGAGTTGAGCATCACCGCCTATAGCTGCGGCGACCTGTTCTTCCAGAAAGCACTCCAAGAAAGGGCGCTGGAGTCGCTGCACGACTTGGTTCGCTTTATGAAAGGAAGCACGTCCCTTATTGCCATCGTGGGCCTTCCCCTTCGAATCAAAAACAGCCTCTATAACGTGGCTGCCGTGATATCTGCCGATGGGATACGGGGCATTGTCCCCAAGAGATACCTCCCCAATACCAACGAGTACTACGAAAAGAGATGGTTTACCCCCGGGTGCGACCTCACCGAGCGCGTGATTGAAATGGATGGCGAGGAGGTAACTGTCTCGCCCGACGGAACTATCTTCCGTACCCCGTTTGGCAGCTTCGGGGTAGAGATTTGCGAAGATTTGTGGATGCCTATCCCTCCCTCCTCCGAACTGGCAATGCAGGGGGCTGAATTGATTTTCAACCTCTCCGCGAGCAACGAGCTGGTAGGTAAACACGCTTACCGCGAATCGCTCGTGGCACAACAATCGGGCCGATGCCATGCAGCCTATATTTACGCTTCGGCCGGCCTGGGTGAATCAACCACGGACATGGTTTTTTCGGGAGCGTGCCTCATCGCGGAGAACGGTTCTTTATTGGTCGAATCGGACCGGTTTTCGCTCGAAAGCGAAGCAATTATCGCGGATATCGATATCGAGGCATTGCGCCATGATCGACTAAAAAACAGCAACTTCGAAGCAGCGGCATCGGACAGCGCGACCGTGGTAGATTGCCATATCGAGCCGGTTACTACCGACCACATGTACCGCGTATTCAACCCACACCCCTTTATTCCCTCTTCCGGGGATAGCGAAAAGCACCTTTCCGAAGTATTCAACATACAAACCCACGGGCTAGCGAAACGGCTGGTACATACCGGTGTACAGAACGCGGTCATGGGTATCTCCGGGGGGCTGGATTCCACCTTGGCGCTGTTAGTAACCATGAACGCGTTCGACCGGTTAGGGCTTCCCCGTGAAAATATCCACGGCATTACCATGCCGGGGTTCGGCACCACGAATAGAACATATGATAACGCGATCGCGCTCATGAAGTCATCGGGTATAACCGTGAAAGAGATACCCATCGCGGATGCCGTAACGCGACACCTTCAAGATATCGGGCACGACATCAATAACCACGACGTGACCTACGAAAACAGCCAAGCACGGGAACGGACACAAATCCTGATGGACTACGCGAACAAAGTAGGGGGGCTGGTCGTGGGCACCGGGAACATGTCAGAATTAGCATTGGGATGGGCCACGTACAACGGCGACCACATGTCGATGTACGCAGTGAACACGGGTGTGCCGAAAACGCTGGTCGCCACGCTGGTTCGATGGATTGCCGACAGTCGGATGGATGAAACCGCGCGTGACATCCTGCACGATATCCTCGACACACCCTTCAGCCCCGAATTGCTGCCGGCAGGAGAGGATGGAAAGATAGCTCAAGAAACGGAGCATTTCGTGGGCCCTTACGAGTTGCACGATTTCTTCTTGCATCGCGTACTGCGCCACGGGGATACTCCAAATCGCGTCCGCTTCATGGCCGAGCAGGCATTCAGCGGAAAATACTCTCCCGAAGAGGTATTGAAATGGTTAAAGGTGTTTTACACCCGCTTCTTCGCCCAGCAATTCAAACGTTCCTGCCTGCCCGACGGCCCGAAAGTGGGGTCGGTGAACCTTTCACCGCGGGGTGACTGGCGCATGCCCAGCGACGCCTCGGCAGATACATGGTTAAACGAATTGGAAAACCCCTTGTAAGCTAGGGTTGTTTCGAGTTAAAAAGCAGGCTACCAAGAGAGAATAATTGAGAAAGGAAATCACGATGCAGCAACTTGTATCCCTATTTACCGCGTATACCGGGAAAGTAAACCCCACCGTGGAGGCATTGCCTTCGTCCGGTTCCAACCGAAGGTATTACCGACTCACGCGTGATGATCAATCGCTGATTGGTGTTCACGGTGAATCGCGTGATGAGAACCGGGCGTTTATTCACCTGGCACGCCATTTTCGTGAAAAGGAACTGAACGTTCCCGAAGTACTCGCTGTCTCTGAAGACCAACTATTCTATATCCAACAGGACTTGGGCAACACCATCCTGTTTGATGCTATCAAAGGAGGCAGGCTCACGGGGGTGTTCAGCCACGAGGAGAAGATACTGCTACGCGAGGCCGTCGCGATGCTGGCCGATTTTCAGGTAAAAGGGGCGGAAGGGCTCGACTTTGATGCCTGCTACCCGTTGGCTGAATTCGATAAGCGATCGATCCACTGGGACTTGAACTACTTCAAATACAACTTCCTGAAAACCACCGGAATGGATTTCAGGGAAGACTTGCTTGAGAACGATTTCGAAAAATTAGCCCAGGATTTGTTGCAAGACCAACCAGATACTTTCATGTACCGTGATTTTCAATCTCGCAACGTGATGCTGGTGGACGGGACTCCTTATTTTATCGACTTTCAAGGAGGCAGGAAAGGCCCCGCTTATTACGACGTGGCATCCTTCCTGTGGCAAGCAAAGGCAAACTTCCCGGGAGAACTGCGCGACGAGCTCGTGGAAACCTACATCACATCTCTCCGGAAGTACCGGCCCGTTGACGAGGTGCGTTTCCGGAATCAACTGCGGCTATTTGTCCTTTTCCGCACGTTGCAAGTACTGGGTGCGTACGGGTTCAGGGGCTATTTTGAAAAGAAGCCCCACTTCATCCAGAGCGTGCCGTTTGCCTTGGATAATCTCCGGGAACTGCTGAAAGAAGGGTTTGAAGAATACCCGTACCTTCCCGGCATGTTGAGAGAAATGACAGAGTTGAAACAATTTGCCGATTCCCGAAAACGGGCACTGGAAGTACGCGTCTTTAGTTTCGCGTACAAGAAAGGAATTCCCAACGATGTCTCGGGCAATGGCGGAGGCTACGTGTTCGACTGCCGGGCCATCAACAATCCCGGCAAGTTCGAACGGTACAACAACGTGAACGGGCTGGACGAACCGGTAATCAAGTTCTTGGAAGAGGATGGTGAAATGGTGGAGTTCCTCCACAACATTTACCCGTTGGTTGACCGCCACGTGCAACGATACATCGACCGTGACTTCACCGACCTGATGATCTCGTTCGGATGCACCGGCGGCCAACACCGGTCGGTATATGCCGCCCAACACGTGGCCGAGCATATTCATGAAAAATTCGGGGTGAAGGTATCCCTCGTTCACCGCGAGCAAAACTTGGAACAGGAATTCCGCCCATAAAGCAAGCGACTATATGAAAGCAATGATCTTTGCTGCCGGCCTTGGCACCAGACTAAAACCGCTGACCGATACAATCCCGAAGGCTTTGGTGCCGGTAGCAGGAAAACCGTTGCTGCAACATACGATTGAAAAACTGAAAGCGGCGGGGTTCGACGAGATGATTATCAACCTGCACCATTTTCCTGATCAAATCATCGATTTCGTTGAGGCAAACGATCATTTCGATATACGGATCGAGTTTTCCGACGAGCGAGAGAAGCTGCTCGATACCGGAGGCGCCATTAAAAAAGCATCGTGGTTTTTTGATGACGACCAGCCTTTCCTTATCCATAACGTGGATATCCTATCAAACATCGACCTTCAAAAACTCTTAATCCATCACCGCGAAAACGACTCCATCGCCACGCTGGTTTGCAGTGAACGTCACACGTCACGCTACCTTCTTTTCGATAAAAGAGATCACTTGAAAGGATGGATCAACGAAAAAACGGGTGAAATAAAATCACCTGTTCCCGATTTTAATCCACTTCATCATCAAAAACTCGCCTTCTCTGGAATCCACGTCCTGCAACCGGCTATCTTCACCTCCGCGCAGCATTGGCCCGACACGTTTTCCATCATCGACTTTTACCTTGCTTCTTGCGATACCCACGTTATCACTTCTTATGCCCCCGCCGGCTTGCATACCCTCGATGCCGGCAAACCAGAGGCTTTACCCGAAGCAGAGCACTTTTTCACGTGAACGAGACACAAAGTAAAGAGGGTGCAAACAATAAATGCAGAACGTTTCTTAGGAAACAAACACCCGCTAATATTAAAATCTTTATGGTTATCGACCCTCTTTTACCAATCATTTTAAATTAACAGTAAATCAAAAAGGGCCCAATCAATTAAAAAATATTATATATCGCCGATATAATAAATATATTTAGGTTTAGACTTGCATTGATGGCATTATTATATTTTATTTGCATCACATTACTTATTTATTAAACATAAACAGTGGGATCCGCAGGATAATTAAATTATTTAATAACCAAACACTAGTAAAACGTCGAATTATAAAAATGATAGATTTTAGCGTCCTTAAAAAACAATATAAGTCAGAACTGCTTAATAATGTAGCACCATTTTGGCTATCTCAATCTCAAGACACTGAGTTCGGGGGTTATTTCACTTGTTTAGATCGTCAAGGGAGTGTTTTTGATACCGATAAGTTCATATGGCTCCAAGGAAGACAAGTATGGCTTTTTGCTATGCTATACAACAAAGTTGAAAAGCGACAGGAATGGCTTGAATGCGCCATTCAGGGAGCAGAATTTCTCAAGAAACACGGCCACGACGGCAATTATAATTGGTACTTTTCATTAACCCGGGAAGGTCGGCGTATCCGGAATGATTGTATCTTTGATCCTCATCGGAGTCTATTTCTTGAAAGGAGAAGCATTGGGCTTAACCAGCATCTTCTTGTTGGCTTGCTTTCTGGCATACATATTCTTCACGGCGGGATCTATCAGTGCTGTTATTTTCGTGTTCCTTTCCGAAATGTACCCCACTAGGGTAAGAGGATTAGCTATGTCAATCGCCGGTTTTTCCTTGTGGGTGGGCACGTATCTCATCGGCCAACTAACACCCTGGCTTTTGGAAAATGCCACACCCGGGGGCACCTTCTTCCTCTTCGCGTTCATGTGCATCCCTTACATGCTAATCGTCTGGAAACTGATGCCCGAGACCGCTGGGAAATCACTGGAAGATATCGAGCGTTTTTGGATGAGAAGAGAGAAAAAACAACTCCCTGAACAAAACAGCCCGGCTTAATAGAGTTAGTGGTGTAAGGGGAAGACTTGAAACGATCGGTTTTCCGCCATTACAACAAGTGTTAACGCGAGAGCCGGTGCTCAAACCCGCCCCTCGCTGATTTCTTGTACGATTTCGGGGTTGACCAACGTGGTCATATCCCCGAAGTCGTTTTTCTCCCCCTCCGCGATCTTCCGGAGGATGCGTCGCATGATCTTCCCTGACCGGGTCTTGGGCAGCCCCGTCACGAACTGGATCTTGTCCAACTTGGCAATCGCCCCTATCTGGTCAGACACCAGCTGGTTGATCTCCTTCACGAGGTTAGCGCGGTCACGCCATAGCCCGGTCTCCTTCAGCACCACGAAGCCGTACAGGGCATTTCCCTTGATGTCGTGCGGGTACCCCACGATGGCACTTTCAGCCACCGTCTGGTGTTGATTGATCACGTCCTCGATGGGCGCGGTTCCCATGTTGTGTCCCGAGACGATAACCACGTCGTCAACCCTGCCGGTGATACGGTAATACCCCACTTCGTCCCGTAGGGCCCCGTCGCCCGAGAAGTATTTGCCGGGGAACTTCGTGAAATAGGTGTCGATAAAGCGCTGGTGGTCTCCCCAGATGGTTCGCGCGATACCCGGCCACGGGTAGGCGATGCAGAGGTTACCCGATTTCTGGTTCTGTTCGATCTCGTTCCGCAGGTCGTCCATCAGCACCGGCTGAATGCCGGGGAGGGGAAACGAGGCATAAGTGGGCTTGGTGGGGGTCACGAACGGGATCGCCGATATCACGATACCGGCGGTCTCGGTCTGCCACCACGTGTCCACCAACGGACATCGCTTGTTGCCCACGTGGTCGTTATACCAGTGCCATGCCTCCTCGTTGATGGGTTCTCCCACGGAGCCGATCACCTTGAGGGAGTCCAAGATGAAATCCTGCACGTACTCGATTTTTTCTTTTGCCAGCGAGCGGATGGCCGTGGGCGCCGTGTAAAACTGGTTCACCCGGTGCTTTTGGATTACTTCCCAGAAGCGGCTGTGGGTGGGATACGACGGGATCCCTTCAAAGATTACCGTGGTAGCGCCGTTGAGCAACGGCCCGTAGATGGTGTAAGAGTGGCCGGTAATCCAACCGATATCCGCCGTGCACCAGTAGACGTCGCCCGATTCGTAATTAAACACGTTTTTAAACGTGTACGCGGTGAAGACCATGTACCCGGCCGTGGTGTGCACCATCCCTTTAGGCTTCCCGGTAGAGCCCGAGGTATAAAGGATAAACAAAGGGTCTTCGGCGTCCATCACCTCTGCTTGGCTGGTCGTCTCCGCGTTATCCACCAGCGGTTGCAGCCAGAAGTCACGACCCTCTTTCATCTCCACCTCTTGGTGGGTACGTTTTACCACCAGCACCTTTTCTATTGAAGGGGTTTTGAGCAGCGCCTCGTCTGCGATGCGTTTCAAGTCGATGGTCTTGGCTCCCCTAAACCCGCCGTCCGCGGTGATCAAGAGCTTGCAGTCGGAGTCGTTGATACGCGTCGACAGCGCGTTGGAAGAAAACCCGCCGAACACCACCGAGTGAATGGCCCCGACACGCGCGCAAGCCAACACGCTAAAGGCCAACTCCGGGATCATGGGCAGGTAGATGCAAACGCGGTCGCCCTTTTCCACCCCCTGCTCCCGAAGCACGTTCGCCATCTTGGACACCTCTGTATACAACTCGCTGTACGTGAAATGCCGGGCAGGCTCTTCGGGGTTGTTAGGCTCGAAGATGATGGCAGTTTGGTCGCCCTTGTTGGCCAAGTGCCGGTCGATGCAGTTCTTGGTAATGTTAAGTTTGGCATTTTTAAACCAGGTGAATTCTGCTTTTTCCATGTCGAACTCCACCACCTCGTCCCATTTCCGGTACCAGGTAAAATTATTTTCGGCGATCTTGTTCCAAAATTTCTTGGGCTTTCGAACCGATTGTCGGTACACTTTAAAATAGTGCTCCAATGATTTAATCGAATAACCGCTCATGCTTCGCTGGATTTTTAATAGTTGCAAATAAATAAAAAAAAATCTAGCAACCTTTTACTTTATAACATATGATGCGATTTTTATTTCATTTTAAGACAAAAAGGGTCGATATTCAATTTTATTGACAATAAAGAGGCCATCAGCCTCGTTTAGTTAAGAATATTGTTTTTTATGTGTCAAACTCCCGATGCATTCAACGCTAACAATCAGGGTAATCATGAGCTATTATTTAAAAAACACCGGACCATTGACAAGAAAGTGCCTTAATATTTGTTTTTAATTAAAATAGTTGCTTTCTTTGTATTTGTTTTACTTAATTCATTTCTTGGATTATGTAAATCACAGCTACTATATTTTTATATTCGTTAACTGCTGATTCCGGGTAGCTATAGGCAAAACTTAAATTAAATCTATGAAGCATCGTATCAGATTATTGGTTTCGTCGCTTTCATTCGCGTTGCTGTTGCTTTATTCATGCGAAGATGATCGATCCATTTTAGATGAGTATGAAAGCCCGTATTCTCATTTGATTCTGGAAGCCCGGAATTATTTTGAAGAGTATGCTTCCATTGAGATGGAAGGTGAACCAACCGGATTGCATCCCGGAAATATTGCCCCTGAATGGGATAAAGCAAAAGCTTTTTTTCGCCCCGGAACCATGGCGGTAAATGTTCCTTTAGTAACCGAAGCTACTTATGAGGGTTCATTTTATAGTGATCCCGATACTGCATCTAGTGAACCCGGGGATACTTACTGCACTGCCATGCTGCAAAAACTAGTCGTTGTCAAGAATATGGAGACAGGTATTTATAGTTGCTATATCGCGACCATTATTCCTTCGGAAGAGCATGCGACTAAGAACAGTAGCAAGATAGACAAAACTTTCTATGGTGGAGATCCGGAAAGTAAGTTTAGCGGTACTGTGGTATATTCTACTGTCACAACCAATTATACCATATCGGTAGAAAAGTATGCTAATGGAACAATGGTTCAACAAGAATCATTATTTTATCCCAGAGCCAATCTCGACGAGTCTCTTAATGAGATGTCTCAACTCTTGTGCGCCGGACGGATTAAAAGAAATGTAAGGACTATGACAAAAAACGGAGAATATGGGGGAGGGGGCTCAATCGTGTTACCGCCGGTTATAGTTGTTGCCCCCGCACCTCCCCCCCCACCACCTCCATCATTACCTCCTCCTCCTGCTCCTCCTACAAATCCTCCTACGCCTCCCTCCGGGCCTCCTTCCGGTTACCCTCCTCCCGGACATGTCCCTCCTACATCGCCTCCGAGCACGGGAGGAGGCGGTGGTAGTGGCAGCCAACCTCAATCTCCTCAATTATCCAGCCCCAATCCGGACTACGATGAAATAACTGAAAAAGTTAATGAAATTCTTCTTGAAATTTTTGAAATATTAAGGGAGTTGGGAGTTGATTTGAATGATTATGAGATTGAAATAGCCGTTGGTTGTGCAAGCAATGCAAGAGTAGATAAAGACGGAACAATCGGTATTTGTGCGAGTTTTGTCAATAAAGGTTATACGATCAACGATCAAGCTTCAATACTATGGCATGAGGTTTATCATGTGAAGAATGATAAGGATTATAGTCTGACTGAGCAAAAATTGACTTCACCAATAACGTATTCTAATATTCCTGTTGATATTGCCAATTATATCAAAAATGAAGCACATGGATATGTACTTTCTGATCAGGAATACAAACAAGAAATAACAAGGTCAAGCATATCTGATCCCCAGTATTATAGGAATGAGATAGCCGCTTATCAGGCGGAAATGAAGAATGGTATCAATGTTTCACCTGCGTATGCTAAGGAACGAGAATACGTATATTGGAGACATCAGCAAAATTTAAAAATAGCGGAACAATATTATAATAAATAATGATTAGATTTATGAAAACAAAGAATGTTTTATTAGCCATCATTCTGTTATTGCCAATAGGGTTAGTGGCACAACCAAACTTCAGTATAAGTGCCGATTACTCGCCATACGAATATACGATATTCATTCATTTGGTAAACAATACCGATAAACCAATGCGAATACGTAATAGCTTTCTAGACATTGGGTCCGGTAGCCATGTACAATTTATTCTTAAAGATAAGGCAGGTAAGGAAATCACAGTGTATGACGCTGTTTTTTATGAAGGAGTAAACTATCAGCGTTTTGTAGATATCAGCCCGCGTTCATCCAAAACGATCAGGTATCCTTTACAATTTTTGGTTCCGTCGAGTCGTAATGTGTCGGAAATCTATTCAGTGGATGCGAGTTGTTTCATTAGCTACTCAATTCCGGAAAAAAATATATATGAAAACATCCATAAAGTTTTGACCATTAATACAAAGCAGGATTTGATGATTTATCCGGGGTATGATAGGTATGCTAAAAGAATGATTATAACCCTCAATAATGCATCCGATCATGAGATAAGTGTCCGAAATCCTTCTTCAGCAGTCAAATTTGAGCTTTTGAATCAACAGGGTGCCAAATTCGCCACAAGGAGTTACCCTTTTATAATAAAAGGCAGCGGTGCCCCGAGTGTCATTAAAATAGCACCTAAATCGAGTGTTATACTTGAATACAGTTTTAGTCAAATCGCCGCCGGGTTAGCTGATCCTTCTCAAGTGATAAGCGTGGAAGCCCATTTCTCGGCATATTATGATATCCCGGCTAAAAATGTGACGAATGCGTTTTCAGGCAGAACTTACACATTTGATGCAAAGTAATTTTAAACGTCGGGGAAGCATCGATTAAAATCGAAGGTCATGAAGCCATTTGTCTTTTTTTGTGGAATTGTATTCTTTGTCTCCTGTACTCCCCGTCCCGATTATTCTCCTGAAATAAGGGAAGCATTATCCGGGGCGGGGGATAACCATAGCCAATTGACAGAGGTGCTGGAACACTACAGTAAGAATCCGGAGGATAGTTTGAAATTGAAGGCCGCACAATTTTTAATAGCCAACATGCCCGGGAAATATTCGGAATATTATGATGCCCCATGGCAAAACATCGCTTCCGCTTTGTATCGCTGGGATAATGTACCAAACAAGGAAGAGCTATTGACAAAATATGATTGGGGAGAATTGAAAGTTGAAGAAGATGTAAAGTGTATCACATCCGAATACCTAATTAATAATATTGACCTGGCATTCAGAGTGTGGCAGGAACAGCCATGGGGGAAGCATATTCCTTTTGATGTGTTTTGTGAAGAGATACTTCCCTACAGGGTTGGGAATGAGCCATTGGAGAACTGGCGTGAAAAAGTCCTCGTCGCGTTTGCCGATCTGGACAGCTACTTCAAAGCACATCCTGATATAACCGTGGTTGAGGCATGCGAAATGGTGAACAGGCAATTGCCGGCATTTATCTGGGTGAATTATCCCATGCCGGCAATGAATTATTCAATGTTAATGGCTACCCCAAGGGGAACATGTGATGAGATGGGCGCATTGGCTATTTTTGTAATGAGGGCGTTGGGCATACCTGTAACCAGAGATTTTACGATACAATGGCCGAACAGGAAACTTGGGCACTCATGGAATTCTGTTTGTGACAGTAGCGGGAAGCATATATCTTTTATGGGGGTGGAAACCAATCCCGGTGATTACCACTTGGGTACGCGGCTTCGGAAAAGCAAAGTGTACAGGAATACATTTGCCATGCAAAACTGCTTTAATGAAGCTGATAGTCTTGTCCCCCCTGAACTGAGGAACCGGTATATGAAAGATGTTTCTTCGGAATATGACGGATGTGATTTTAATGTGGAGTTGCCTATACATTTTATGAATCCGTATAACAAGGAGAGCCGGAGTGTGTTTTTACTTTCGATGGGGAAGGAAGCGTCTGCCATTGTCGACAGGGGACAAGTTAAAGACGGCAAAATGTTTTTTTCAGGTATAGGGAAAAATGTGCTTTATCTTCCCATATTTTACTCGGGTGGAGAGTATACTCCCGCCGGGTACCCATTTCGTTTCAACGATACCGGACAGTTGCAGGTCTTCAAACCCGATATGGAGAAGCGTGAAATACTTCTTGTGCATGATGCCGGAAAAAGTCATCCGTGGCTGTACCGCATGCAGCAGGGAGTCCCGGCACGCCGCCGTAGATGGCCACG
>ERZ1032852.195-NODE-195-length-16655-cov-11.213795_pt1 | contig 16655 bp, 17 predicted proteins | sample MGYA00516689_ERZ1032852 | MGnify/ENA primary metagenome ERZ1032852 (study PRJEB33719, sample SAMN04262499) | wastewater metagenome | biome: rural village; feature: composting latrine chamber; material: composting feces with ash | place: El Salvador | collected...
TTAAGAATTTGCACACTGTATAACTAAGAATTTATACCGTTATTTGCAGGATAATAGAACAAATAAATTGATATGGAATTTACTGCAAAACAGATAGCAGATTTCTTACAAGGAGAGGTTGAAGGTAATCCAGATGTAAAAGTAAACAATTTTGCTAAAATTGAAGAAGGGAAACCCGGTACTCTCGCATTTCTCTCAAATCCAAAATACACCCACTATATATACGATACTAAAGCAGATATTGTATTGGTAAATGCTGATTTTAAAGCTGAAAAAGAGATTAAGGCTACACTCATTCGTGTTGCCAATTCTTATGAAGCACTGGCTAAACTACTTGAATTGGTTGAAAAATCTAAACCATCAAAAGTTGGTATAGAGCCAATGAGCTATGTTGCCCCTTCTGCAAAGATGGGCAAAGAGGTGTATGTTGCAGGATTTGCTTATGTGGGTGAAAACGTTGTTGTTGGAGATAACAGCAAAGTGTTTCCTCATGTGTTTATAGGCGAAAATGTTGTAATAGGAAACAATGTTACTCTATATTCGGGTGTAAAGATTTATGCCGGTTGTAAAATTGGTGACAACTCAATTATTCATGCAGGTGCCGTAATTGGATCTGATGGATTTGGATTTGCTCCGCAAGCTGATGGTTCTTATCACAAGATACCTCAAATGGGAAACGTGGTAATAGAGAAAAATGTGGAAATTGGTGCTAATACTGTAATTGATAGGGCTGTAATGGACTCGACAATTATAAGAGAGGGCGTAAAGCTCGACAACCTAATACAAATAGCTCATAATGTAGAAATTGGTAAACATACAGTGATAGCTTCGCAATCAGGAGTATCAGGTTCTACAAAAATTGGCAAAAACTGCGTGTTTGGTGGCCAGGTAGGACTAGCAGGACATCTCAAAATTGGCAACGAAGTGAAAATAGGTGCTCAATCCGGAATTGGCAAAAGCCAAAAAGATGGATCAGAGATAATCGGAACGCCTGCAATACCTATAAGAGACTGGTATAAATCTAGCGTTATATTTGCAAGGCTACCCGAAATGTACCGTGAGATTGCACAACTAAAAAAAGAGATAAACGAATTAAAGGATGAGAATAGTAAGTAATTGATTCTTTTTTTGACTATATTTAGTATAACCATCCAAGAAACAATCATCAATTAGGAACGAAGATATGAGCCAAGTAAAGCAAAGAACCCTAAAGAAAAACTTCATTTTAAGTGGAGTCGGGCTACATACAGGTAAAGATATTCATGTAAATTTTCTTCCAGCACCCGACAATCACGGCATCAAAATAAAAAGAATAGACTTAGAAGAGCAAACTATTATACCTGCTTTAGCAGAGTTTGTAACTGGCACTCAGCGTGGAACAGTTATTTCTAGAGGCAGTGTACAAGTAAGCACTATTGAGCATGCTATGGCTGCGCTATACGCAATGGGCATAGACAACTGCTTAATTGAAGTAAATGCACCAGAGTTTCCTATTTTAGATGGAAGTTCTTGTCAATATGTTAATGCAATAAACGAGGTGGGCACAGAAGAGCAAAGCTCATACAAAGATTTTTATATTGTGCGCCGTAAAATGGAGGTTTCTGATCCTGAAACAGGTGCAAAACTAACACTGCTTCCTGATGAAACTTTTAGTATAAACTCCTTTATTGAATTTGAGTCTCAATTAATACACAATCAGTCTGCTAGTATAGAAAACATGGCTGACTTTGTAAAAGAAATTGCCCCTGCTCGCACATTTGTTTTTGTACGTGATATAGCAGATCTTCTCAAAGCTGGTTTAATTCAAGGTGGCAACCTCGACAATGCAGTTGTAATATACGAAACAGAGATGCCTCAAAAAGAGCTAGATGAGTTGGCTGATATACTTGGTGTTCCTCATCAAGATGCAAAAGAGCTAGGCTACCTCAACAAAGACTCTGTGCTATTTCCAAACGAGCCTGCAAGACATAAATTGCTGGATATAATTGGTGATATGGCTTTAGTGGGCAAACCCATTAAAGGACGCATTATAGCAACACGTCCGGGACATAAGATTAACAACGCTTTGGCACGCAAACTAAGAAAAGATATAAGACTAAACGAGGTTCAACCCCCTGTTTACGATGTAAGCAAAGAACCTTTGATGGATATAAACCAAATTAGATCGCTTATTCCGCACAGGTATCCGTTTTTACTTGTAGATAAAATTATTGAAAAAACAGATAAATATATAGTTGGCGTTAAAAATATTACTGTTAATGAACCTTTTTTCGTTGGACATTTCCCCGAAGAGCCTTTAATGCCTGGGGTATTGCAAATAGAAGCGATGGCTCAAATGGGCGGTATATTTGTACTATCTACACTGGAAGACCCTAAAAGTTATTCAACATACTTCTTAAGAATAGACAATGTAAAATTTAGAAGGAAAGTTGTTCCTGGCGATACTCTAATTTTAAGAGTTGAACTAACAACTGAAATAAGACGAGGCATTGCTACAATGCGTGGCCTAGCATTTATTGGAGAAAAAGTAGTTTCTGAAGCTGAGTTTACAGCGTTAATAGAAAAAAACAAATAATATTTAATACTATCATGAGTAATATTTCATCATTAGCTTACGTACATCCCAACGTTGAAATTAAAGACGATGTAATTGTTGAACCGTTTGCATACATTGAAGATAATGTAATAATTGGTTCAGGCACTCGCATTATGCCACATGCTTGCGTAATGTCTGGTGCTAGAATTGGGAAAAACTGCACTATTTTCCCAAATGCTGTCATCTCAGGAATTCCACAAGACTTAAAATTTGAAAATGAAGAGAGCTTAGCAATAATTGGAGATAACACAACTGTAAGAGAATGTGTTACAGTAAATAGAGGCACAAAATCTCGTGGACATACTATTGTAGGCAGCAATTGCTTACTTATGGCATATGCTCATGTAGCACACGACTGTGTTTTGAAAGACTATGTGATCATTGGAAACTCTGTGCAAATAGCTGGAGAGGTAGAAATCGACGACTACGCAATAATTAGTGGAGGAACGCTGATTCACCAATTTACAAGAATTGGCAAACACACCATGATTCAAGGTGGCACAAAACTAGGAAAAGATATCCCTCCATATACTTTAGCTGGTAGAGAACCCGTTAGCTATGTTGGTCTAAACATAGTAGGCCTTCGCAGAAGAGGCTTTTCAAGAGAGCAGATAAATAGCATACAAGAAATTTATCGCTATCTCTATCTGTCAGGATACAACATTACACAAGCTTTAGAAAAAATTGAAAGCGAAATTGGTGATTCGGATGAGCGCATCGAAATTGTTGATTTTGTTCGTGCATCTACACGGGGTGTTGTTAGAGGTAATATGGATTAACAATCTTTTTTTAATTTCCTTGATATGAATTCGATTCACTTTCCTGCAGAATGGCATCCTCAAAGTGCTATGCAGCTTACTTGGCCTCATAAAGATACAGATTGGGCTGATATTATAGATGAAGTAACAACATTTTATGTAGCTCTTTCAAAAGAGATTATAAAACATACTCAGCTGTTAATAGTGTGTGACAATGCTACTGAGATAAAGAAACACTTCACCTTAGCAGAGCAGAAGAATCTTATTTTAGCTGAGATTGAAAGTAACGACACATGGGCACGCGATCATGGTGCTATTTCTGTCTTCATCGATGGAAAGCCCGCAATCTACGACTTTGGGTTTAATGCCTGGGGACTAAAGTTTGCATCGAATTACGATAATCAGATTACACAAAAACTTTTTGCTGAAGGTGTTTTTGCAAAAGAGGTAAAATACCACAACCACCTTAACTTTATATTGGAGGGTGGAGCCATAGAATCGGATGGAGAGGGAACGCTGCTCACAACATCTAAGTGTCTGTTGGCACCAAATCGCAATCAGCCTCTTACAAAAGAAGAGATCGAACAGTATTTAAAAAAGATATTTGGACTGGAACAGGTGCTATGGTTAAACCATGGATACCTCTCGGGAGATGATACTGATAATCATATTGATACATTAGCAAGACTTTGTAGCATTGATACTATTGCATATATACAATGCAAAGATGAAAAAGATGAGCATTATGTAGAGTTGAAAAAAATGGAAGAAGAACTTGCCTCTTTTCGAACGCTTAAAGGCGAGCCATACAACTTAATACCACTTCCTATGGCAGATGCTGTGTATGAAGATGACTATAGACTGCCTGCTACCTATGCCAACTTTCTTATTATGGACAAAGTGGTGCTTGTGCCTACATATAACTCGAACAAGGACAGTGTTGCTAAGAAACAGCTTGAAAAGGCATTTCCCAATAGAGAGATAATAGGGATAGATTGTCGAACACTTATCAAACAACACGGATCGCTGCACTGCATAACTATGCAATATCCAAAAGGATTCCTATAGTTTTGTTACAGCTAAATAGCAGAAACAATCAATTCGAAAAAAACAAAGGTGCTAAAAAGGATATAAATCTCTTTAGCACCTTTTGCTATTATATATGTGGACCTCCAGGTATTGGAAGTCTTATTTAAAGCTATTAGTTTACTTTAAATGTTTTGTCTCCACTTTCAAGAAAAGCAACAATTTGTTCTGCAGCAGCAAGACCGGCATTCATGTTAGCCTCAGCTGTTTGAGCACCACACTTCTTTGTAGATGCTAAGTAGCGACCAGCAAACTTTTCAGCCATCTCAGCATTGTTTGCTGGTGGAATATCAGTTGCATACTTAAAGTTAGGACGCTCTGTCATTATTTTCACCATATCAGCTTCATTGATAACCTCTTTACGAGCAGTGTTAATAATGATTCCATCCTCTGGTAGACGACTCATAAGCTCATAGTTGATGCTCTCTTTTGTGTGAGCATTAGCAGGCATGTGCAATGATACTATATCACTATTGTCGTACAGCTCCTCTGGATTTTGACAAGCAGTTACTCCGTGTGGCTCTCCAAGTTTAGGATCTCTTGCTAATGATGGTGAGAAAGCAAATACCTTCATACCAAACCCTTGTGCAATTTCAGCTACCAATTTACCAATGTAACCAAATGCATGTAATCCTAGTCTTTTACCTCTTAATTCTGTACCTGCTTTTCCCGTGTAACCATTTCTTGCAAGGTATACCAACATACCAAATACAAGCTCAGCTACAGCATTTGAGTTTTGACCAGGTGTGTTCATTACGCAAACATTATTAGCTGTTGCAGCTTCTAAGTCTACATTATCGTAACCAGCACCTGCACGAACAACTATCTTAAGTTCTTTAGCAGCATCAAGCACTTCTTTATCTACTTTATCGCTTCTGATAATTAAAGCGTTAGCTGTTTTAACGGCATCAAGTAGTTCTTTCTTGTCTGTATACTTTTCTAGCAAAGCTAGTTCGTGACCATTTTTTTCTACAATTTCTCTAATTCCGCTAACGGCTTCTTTAGAAAAAGGTTTTTCTGTTGCAATTAATATTTTCATGATTGATTTTATTAAGTTTACTACTCTCTACAAAATATGACAACTTATGTGTGTTTGTCAACACTTGTGAGAATATCTGTTTATTTAAAGGCAATTAATAGGAATAGGTTGAACATTTGCTTAAACTATCGATATTGATGGGTTTGCACTAATAAAAGAACAACCATTCAGCAGCTATAGCAATCACAAATATTTAACCTATTCTTCTTTATTTAGATTGTAAGTTTATGCATTCTCTTTCTCGAAGTCTTGCATACATTTAATTAATGCTTCAACTGCTTCAACTGGACAAGAGTTATAAATAGAAGCACGGAAACCACCTACCGAACGGTGTCCTTTAATTCCTACCATACCGCGTTCTTTAGAAAACTCCATAAATGCAGCTTCTTTATCTTTGTATTCTTCATTCATAACAAAACACACATTCATAAGAGAGCGGTCTTCTTTTGCAGCTGTTCCTACAAACATTTTATTTCTATCAATTTCGTCATAAAGCATTCCAGCTTTCTTTTCATTGATTTTTTGCATCTCTTCAACACCACCCAATGATTTTACCCATTTCAATGTTTCGTACATAACATATACTGGGAATACAGGAGGAGTATTGAACATAGAACCACCTTTAATGTGCGTGCGATAATCAACCATTGATGGAATTTGACGCTCAACCTTACCAAGTAGATCTTCGCGTACAATAACAAATGTAACACCTGCTGGACCAACATTCTTTTGTGCACCACCGTAGATAATACCATATTTAGATATATCTATAGGACGACTCATAATATCAGACGACATATCTGCAACCAATGGTATTGGGCTATCTATATCTTCTCTTATTTCTGTTCCGTAAATTGTGTTGTTAGTTGTAATGTGAAAATAGTCAGCATCTGTAGGTATAGTATACTCTTTAGGTATATACGAGAAAGTTTTATCAGCTGAGGAGGCAACAACTTCAACATCACCATATAACTTAGCTTCTTTTATTGCTTTTTTAGCCCAAACACCTGTTTCTAAGAAAGCTGCTTTTTTTGACATTATATTTGAAGGTACAGTAAAGAACTGTGTGCTAGCACCACCTCCCAAGAAGAGAACTTTATAGTTTTCTGGTATTTGCAACAACTCGCGCCATAAAGCTTCACATTCGTTCATAACTTTATCCCAGCCTGGAGTTCTATGCGAAATTTCGAGAAGACCAATACCGGTATTATCAAAATTGCGAATAGCTTCGATTGAAGCTTCAACTGCTACACGAGGTAATACGCATGGACCTGCGTTAAAATTGTACTTTTTCATAAATTAATTGAATTAATTGAGGTTAATATATTGTTTAAATTCACTTTTACAAACAAAAATAGAAGAGCTTATTCTTTGCTTTTCTATAGATACACAAAGCTATAAAATTATTGCACATTCTCAAACAAAAATTCATCTTTTTTAGAATATTTTGATTTGACACATCTCTTTGATAGAGCACACTATCTCTTATTTTACTACATTTGTCCAATATAAGGATTCGTGTTATCTTTGTAGATAAATTAAAACTAAGTAAATGAATCAACCTTACCCATCAGCACTTCTCGAAAAAGCAGTAAGCGAATTTTCCAAACTACCTGGAATTGGAAGAAAAACTGCGCTTCGCTTATTGTTACATCTATTACGTCAAGACGAGCAACATGTAGAAAGTTTTGCCGAAGCAATAACAACACTGAAGAGAGAGGTTAAGTATTGTTCTTCGTGTCACAATATTTCGGATAGTAAAATATGCAATATTTGCGCTGACACATCAAGAGATACTTCGGTAGTTTGTGTTGTAGAAAACATTAAGGATGTGATGGCGATAGAAAACACAGTGCAGTACAAGGGGCAATATCATGTGTTGGGAGGAATAATATCGCCCATAGATGGTATAGGTCCTTCAGATGTTGAAATTGCCAGCCTAATAAACAGAGTGAAAGAGAGTGATGTTAAAGAGGTTGTATTGGCATTGAGTGCAACAATGGAGGGTGATACAACTAACTTCTACATATATAGAAAACTAGAGCCGTTCGATATTAAAGTATCTATAATTGCACGAGGGGTTTCGGTTGGCAACGAATTAGAGTATACCGATGAAGTAACTCTCGGACGCTCGATATTGAACAGAACTCCATTTAAGGAATCTTATAAACTTTCGCAATAAATGAATTCAAAAACATTAGTATCAAACCTAAAGGGGTTGTTCTATATTGCACTAGTACTTCAGGTAGCTTTTTTTGTAAGTTTCGCTTTTAAATGGATAGATATATCCCCTACTCCTCCACTAGTGTCAGTTGTGCTAGAGCGGTATGCTCTTTTAATAACCTTGTTGGGAATTCCAGGTTCATTAAAACTGTTTTCTATGATAATAAACAAGAACAGTCATCCAAAAGATAACGACATTACAACGGATGTTTACAAAAAAGCATTTTTAACACGGTTTGGCATACTTTTTTTGGTAGCCACAATGAATATTGTTTTATATGCTATTTCATTTAATCAAAACTATATGCTCCTCACATTGATTACATTCACTGCATACATTTTCAGTTACCCCTCAAACGGTTATTTATATGCAAATGAAGAGAGTATACAGCAAGATGAAGAGGAAAAAAAGAAACTAACTAGTAATAAAAAATAGACCAAAATGACTATTGCAATAGATTTTGACGGAACAATTGTTGAACACAAGTATCCAAGAATAGGGAAGCCTATCCCTTTCGCAATTGAAACCCTTCTTCAGTTGCAAAAAGAGAACCATAGACTTATTTTATGGACAGTTCGTGAAGACGACCTTCTGCAAGAGGCTATCGATTATTGCGCTGAGCGAGGATTGGTGTTTTATGCTAACAATGCTAACTATCCAGGAGAGGAAACCCCATCCCCTCGAAAGTTATCTGTAGACATGTTTATAGATGATAGAAACCTAGGTGGTCTACCCGATTGGGGAGTAATATACAAGGCTGTACAAGCTACTGCTAGAGGAGAGAGCTCTTTTCAAACAATTATGTCGTCTCAAGAGACGCAACAAGAGAAGGACAAACGCAAGAAAAACATTTTCCTGCGAATAGGTGAAGCATTGGATAAAAAACAAATTTAAAATATGACTGAATTTCTCAAAAACAACACCATCCATCTTCGAGCCCTAGAGCCAGAAGACCTTGAAGTACTTTATAAATGGGAGAATGACACTGATGTTTGGAGATATGGCTCAGCCATGTCACCCTACTCAAAATATGTGTTACGACAATATATTGTAGATGCACAAACAGATATATTCGAGTCGAAACAACTTCGATTTATGATTTCGCTAAACAAAGAAGACAGTAAAATAGGTACAATAGACTTATATGACTTTGACCCTTTAAATAGTAGATGTGGAGTTGGTATATATATTGACCCTGAATATCGAAGAGAAGGTATTGCAAGGCAGGCACTAACACTGTTGGAAAACTATGTGTTCGATTTTTTAAACATTAATCAGCTCTATGCTTTCATCCCCACAAGCAATAAAGCTAGCCAAAAGCTTTTTAAAAACAAAGGCTTTTCTAAATCAGGAATTCTGCAGCAATGGATAGCTGATGAGAGCAACTATGAGGATGTTATCATTATGCAGAAACTAAAAACAATATAACGAATGAACGAAGATATAAAGAAAGCAATAGAAGTGCTAAGGGAAGGTGGCATAATACTTTATCCTACCGACACAATTTGGGGTATAGGTTGCGACGCTACAAATGAAGAGGCTGTTGAAAAACTATATGCCATAAAACATAGAGACAAAAGCAAATCAATGCTTATTTTATTAGACAATCCTGGAAAACTACAAGCCTATATTCAAGATGTACCTGATATAGCATGGGATCTTTTTGACCTAGCCGACAAACCATTGACAATAATATTCGAAAACGCTAAAAACTTAGCTCCAAACCTAATTAATAGTGACGGCACAATAGGCATTCGCATAACAAATGAAGATTTTTCGCGTAATTTGTGCATGCGCTTTAGGAAACCCATTGTTTCAACCTCGGCTAATATAGCAGGACAAGATGCTCCACAAAACTTTAATGATATTGACCCTGAAATAATAGATATGGTTGACTATGTAGTAGAATACCGTCAGGATGAGATGTATAAACAAACACCCTCTTCAATAATTAAACTAGGAAGCAGCGGGGAGATAGATATTATTAGAAAGTAAAAGCAAATACAGCATTAAGTCTAAGAAAGCAAAATTGCCTCATAACAGGGTGTCGTTGCTTGTTCTGATTACACTAATTTTTAAGGCACAATAAAAGAAAGTAAGTATAGGAGAAGAAATTGTCCAAAAAAAATTGTAGATTTGCCAATAGTGTAGCCTAACCATCAACAACTGAACTTCATTTAATGATTTAGGGGTATAAAAAACTTTCTAAAGTTATTGAACTATATATATATTGCAGGCTACTAAGGAGATAACAATCTTTACACACACAAGTTTTTTCGAATATATGTTTGAACGATTTTTGATTTGGAGACGAAAACACATTACCGAACGTGTATTTCTTCTTATAATTTGTTTTATTGTAGGTGTTTTGACAGCTCTTTCTGCTCATGCACTTAAAATGGCTATTCATTTTATTCAAAGTTCTCTCACAAAAAACTTCGATTTTGGTGCAAACTACTACTACCTTCTACTACCAGTAATAGGAATTCTTATAGCTGGCTTATATGTAAAGTTTATAGTTAAAGATGATATAAGTCATGGAATTACAAAGGTGCTGTTTGCTATTTCACAACGAAAAAGCAGAATAAAACCTCACAATACATATACATCTCTTATAGCAAGTTCGCTCACAATTGGCTTTGGTGGTTCGGTTGGAGCTGAAGCACCAATTGTTCTCACTGGTTCGGCCATTGGCTCTAATTTGGGTAGGATATTCAATCTAGAACACCGAAATGTTATGCTACTTGTTGGATGTGGAGCTGCTGGAGCAGTAGCAGGTATTTTTAAAGCCCCTATTGCTGGCGTGGTGTTTGTAATTGAAGTGCTCTTGCTCGACCTCACCATGTCGTCAATTTTACCGCTGCTTGTTACATCTGTTACTGCAACCACCATTGCCTATATGCTCACTGGCACAAATGCAATGTTTGCATTCTCTCAAGTTGAAGGGTTTACTTTCGACCGCATTCCTCATGTTATACTTCTTGGAATTGCTTGTGGCTTTGTATCTCTCTATTTCACTAGAAGCATGAAATGGATAGAGGGTATATTTGGTAAACTCACTTATTGGAAAAAATTTCTTCTTGGAGGGGTTATGCTAAGCGTACTCATTTTCTTCCTCCCACCTCTTTATGGAGAAGGATACACTACCATCGAAACCCTGTTGGCTGGAGATGACTCCTACAAAACCTTGATGGACGATAGCTTTTTCTACTTTTTAAAGAGTAGTTGGGGTATTATAGTATTTGCGCTCTTAATTGTACTAACAAAGGTATTTGCTTCTAGCGCCACTAATGGTGCAGGTGGAACAGGTGGTATTTTTGCACCAACCCTGTTTTTAGGGTGTGTTGTAGGTTTTTTATACTCTTTTTCTCACAACTCTATTGGCTTTACTGGTGTATTGCCTCAAGAGAACTTCTCCCTTTTTGGAATGGCAGGTGTGATGGCAGGTGTGATGCACGCACCACTCACAGGCACTTTTTTAATAGCAGAGCTTACTGGCGGATACAACCTATTTCTCCCTTTAATGATGGTGTCTATAAGCTCATACGCAACTATTATTCTGTTTGAGAAACATAATATCTACTCAACACAATTAGCTAAAAAAGGAGAGCTAATAACTCATCACAAAGATAAGGCTGTTCTCACTTTCCTTCATATAGAGTCGCTATTAGAAACAAACTTAGAGGTGGTGAAACCTGACATGACACTAGGTGAAATGGTGAAAGTAATTTCAAAATGTAAAAGAAATATTTTCCCTGTAGTGAATGACGACGGTGTTTTGGTCGGAATTATTCTCTTAAATGATATACGAAACATTATTTTCAGGCCTGAACTATACGATAGGTTTAAAGTGTCTAAACTTATGACAAATGCCCCTGCTCAAATAAAAACAAGTATGACAATGGAAGAGATTATGGACCTTTTTGAAGATACAAAAGCTTGGAATTTACCTGTAACAGACAATGAGGGAAAATATAAAGGCATTATGTCTCAATCATCCATTTTTAATGCATACAGAGATGTATTAGTTGAACATTACTCAGAAGAATAGACAAACATCATGATAAAGAAAGATTTTCGGATTGTATTTTTAGGAACGCCAACCTTTGCAGTGGAAACACTAAGGCTTTTAGTTGAAAATCAATATAATGTAGTGGGTGTGGTAACTATGCCCGACAAGCCAGCTGGAAGAGGGCACAGGCTGCAAGAATCGGATGTAAAGAAGTATGCAAAGTCTCAGAATCTACCTGTTCTACAGCCTGTAAACCTTAGGGATAAAGATTTTATTGAAGCATTAAAAGCTTTAAATGCTGATTTAAATATTGTAGTGGCATTTCGTATGCTTCCAGAAGTGGTGTGGGATATGCCCAAGCATGGAACCTACAACTTGCATGGCTCGCTCTTGCCACAATATCGAGGGGCAGCGCCTATCAATTGGGCTATAATAAATGGGGAGAAAGAAACTGGAGTTACCACCTTTAAGTTAGTACACGAAATAGATACTGGTAAAATTGCCCATCAATCGAAAGTTGAAATTGGAGAGAGAGACAATGCAGGAACTATACACGACAAATTGATGGTAGTGGGCGCAAAGCTGATGCTTAAAACAGTAGATGCTATTATCGATGGCAGCATCACACTAGAAGCGCAAGACGCAGACTTGGAGCAACTAAAGCCTGCACCCAAAATATTTAAAGAGACTTGTAGAATTGATTGGAACTCGACAGCCCAAGAAATTGACTGCTTTATAAGAGGGCTATCGCCCTACCCTGCAGCTCATACAACACTTGAGAGAGAAGATGAAGTATTCAACATTAAAATTTTTGATTCTCAGCCAATAATAGAGAACCATAATTATAGCGCTGGAACAATTGTGCAGCTCCAACCAAAACAGATAAATGTTGCTGTCGCTAATGGTTTTATTAAAATATTAGAGCTGCAACTTCAAGGCAGAAAGCGCATGAAAGCAGTTGATTTTTTAAATGGATTTCCATTACTAGAAAAAGACATATTGAAATAAAGAAGGCTACCACTTATAATTTAAGCCAAAGCTCACCACTTCATTTACTTGCAAATACTTATAATCATCATGCGCAGGTACACTATCATCGAATCTCAAATTGAGGTAAATTGTTGTGGAAAACATTTGAGTAAGTGACATAGTTAAAGTATTCTCTAATTCAGCCTCTACTTTTCCATAGTTGGTAAAGTATTTTAGACGCGATTTCCACGAAATATACTTAGTGAAATCGTATGTCATATTTGATGTTAAGGTCGAACCTTTATCAAACAGAGATTTATCCCCCTCAGGAATACCATATCGCTTTCTATCTACTTCATTATTTCCTACATAACGATAGTTTACAGACAAGGGAGAGATAGACACATCCAAGCGCAATCTTCTATTTCTTACTGTCTTTGAGCGTTTATCTATATGATACTTCATACCAATACCAGCATTCACATATAAAGGAGATAAAAATGCAGAGCGCAATTCATCTTCATTTGCTTTGTAGCTTTTAAAAAGTTGAGTCTTTACCTCCAGGTTTGTAGAGTATGACCATGATTTTATAAATGCATCATGTCCAAAATCTCCGTAGTAACGAACCATATCATCTCCTATCCTATAGTTGCGCAGTGTGTCATCGGGTGCATTATATACAGATAATCGCCACTCGAGTCTATTGTTAAATTTAATTTTATCCTTCTCATAATTTAAATTTAAAATATGATTGCTGTTAATATTCAGGTTGCTTGTACCTCCCCTATGCCAGTTTGGAGAAAAATAGTTTTGAGAGAACTGCAAAGAGTGTTCACCTGTTTTGACCCAATAAACGCGACCAATTTCAATTCCTTCTACATTTGGCTTATCAAGTGAATAACTTGTTTCTGATGAAAGAAGCTCTTTAAAAGGATTGAACCCCTGACTAACCTCCTCATCTGCTACAGTTTGCTTAAGCCCACTCAAGCCAGATGTCGACAATTTAATACTTGATGGATGTTCTAGATAATAATGCCTTCTTACTTTATCAACAAAGGTTTGTTTTTCTAGATATGGAGCAAAAGTGTTGTCAGAAGAGATAAGAACATCCTTTAACCTATCATCTTTTTGAGGATAAAAAGAGATTGAATCAGGAACTTCAATTCTACCAGTAAAAACGACAGGTACGAAAAGTGGATTATACAACATTGTATCACGAAAGTTCAATGAGCTCAGATATAGTTCATATGGGAACACTTGCTCGGGTAGTTCAAGAGTTCCGTTTTCCTTGCGATTATATACTGAATCTAAAGACGTCCTTATTTCAGTTGGAGTAACAGCAGCAATTTCCACTACTTTGAAAGAATCTAAAGCAACATGAGTTGATATAGTGTCACCTACTAGCAAAATAGTATCTTGCAAAACAACACCGTGGCTACCTGCCTCTTTTGCATCACTTGTCGCTTTTTTTATTAGTAGTTCAATGTCTGTAACTTCATTAAATCCCTGTATCGTGTCAGTTCTATTTAAACCAGAAGCAGACAGGAAGCTCCCCTGTAAAGTCCCTGATTTTTGTCACCCTTACACCAAGCTCTTCAACAATGCCTTCCTTGGAATCAATCTGTACATAGTCTCCAACAGCGTACTGGTCTTCAAGTAGAATGAAAAAGCCGGTAATGATGTCCTTTACAAGGGACTGGGCTCCAAAACCAATTGCCAGACCACCAATACCTGCAGTCGCTATTATGGATGCGGTGTTTATGCTGAAGATTTCCAAAGACATCACTATCCCAATAAAGAAGAGGATGTACTTTACCACCTTTTTCAGGATATTTGTCAGGGTATCCCTTCTTCTGTCTGATATCTGAAATTTACTGAAACTTTTATAGGTTAGGGTCCTGTCTATGATCCTGTTGGCAACCTTAACTATAACCCCTATCGCCAAGAAAATAAGGATTATGATTACAATTTTCCCAAACAGGTTCAAGTCCCCATCCGTGTTTTTTAGAAAAGAGTTTATTGATTGCACTACCCCGTCATACAGGCTTTTCAATGATTCCATCCCTACCTCCTAGTCAAGTTTTCTTAAGGCTCTTTTTCCGTCAACTGTCTGCAAATGATGAAGCTCCTTGTAATCAAGCTTTCCAGATCTCTTCAGTTCCATTATGGTCTCAAGGTCTTCAAAGGCTACCCTTATTGCAAGTCCGCAGCTAAGGGTTATGTCCCTTGGTGTGGGTATTGTCTTCGTTTTTATTCCTTCCTCTGTCAGCACCTTCTCCGCCCTCATTGCGTGGTGGGTTGACTGGAAGGTAATTATTCCAAATTCATTCATCAAAATCATCCTATCGTAATTGTGTTAGTTCCAGACTGCATTTTTTCATATATGGTGTACATGTTGGAAATATCCCCAACGGCTAAATTGTCCTTTAAATTGTAGAAGTCCAGGCATGTCCCGCAGGAAATTATCTCAACCCCTGCCTCCAACAGGTCCTGAAGGTCGTCAAGAACAGGACTGTCCTTTACTGTCAGCTTGACTCCACTGTTGTAGAACAGGATTGCCTTTGGATGAGGTTGTGTCTCATTTACAGTGTATATAAAGCTCTTCATAAGAAGTCTTCCAAGCTCTTCATCCCCCTTGCCCATCTGGTCTGATTGAATGACCAATACACTTCCACCATCTGGGTTCTGATGGGCCTTAACCGGAGGCTTATTCTCTTCCACTTCCCCTGACTTTACAATGGTCACTGCAAACATATCTTCTCCAAGGTCTTCAACAGAAAATTCCAATCCCATGCTCCCTGCAAGCTTGGAAAGATTCTCACGTGCAGTTACATTGTCAACAAGGGTCCTAACAGCTCCATCCTCCATGGCATCAAGCTCTTTTTTTGTAAGTATTACAGGCTTTGGACAGGCAAGGCCCTTTGCATCTATCTCCCTTATCATTTTGCTCCCTCCTCAACTTCATCTTCTACTTCCTTGTCTTCTATCCTAACTATATTTACACCATTTTGGGTGGTTACAATCAAATCATTGAACTGGCTTCTAATATCAACGATCTCCCAATTTAAACTATGGCTTGCAATTTGTTCCATATGCCTGAAGACAAGCAGGTCCTTCTCTCCCGCCAATACTATATACTTGCCATGGGCATGGATCCTTTCGTAGTCAATCCCAAAGGTCTCCTCACTGATTGTTTCTCCATCCCTGCCTATGATTCTCAGATTATCCCCGTATATGGCATAGATTTCATCACCATCCACCAAGACATCCTTAAGGAGCGGCAGGTCCCTTCCCCAAACAACCTGATCTTTTTTCTGCAGGTAAATTCCTGTTTCGGTGACTATCAACCTTTCACTCCCAATACTAAGAACCTTTACTATGACCCGATCTGGTACAAAGTAGACCTCCTCTTCACCCTCACTGGTATAACTTACCATTCTGGTGGCAACACCATCTTTCTCAAGCTCCAAGAGTGTAACCCTGGCAGCCCCAGACTCCAAAGTGTAATCTATTGGGTAGTTGTCTATGAATATTAGGTTCTCCCTGTGCATTCCATCCATTTCATAAATCTTAAGCAGTTCTCTACCCTCTTCCTTTATATGGACGATGTGCCCTTCCTTTCCTGGTTTGAAAGAAAAAATGTTGGAATCCTCCTCAATGTGGGTCACTACCTCTCCATTGAAGTTGATCGCAAATCCTTCACCACTTAATCTATCGTATACACCAATCAGGCTGTCGTTTATGACAAGCTCCGGATCATCCATAAGAAAGGTCCTTTCCCAAAGTGTCTTGCCTGACTCGTCTGAAACTGACATCTTCTCACCATTCCAGGATAGGTATCTTCCGTTGATGTATCTCAATCCCTCTCCTGGTATATGCCTGATCTCCACTACTTCCTTCTCCTGGGTTGAGAAGCCGTCCAGATACCTTACAAACCACTTCTGGTTTTCCTCAAAGGAAAAGAAGATCAT
>ERZ1032852.196-NODE-196-length-16650-cov-6.086351_pt1 | contig 16650 bp, 22 predicted proteins | sample MGYA00516689_ERZ1032852 | MGnify/ENA primary metagenome ERZ1032852 (study PRJEB33719, sample SAMN04262499) | wastewater metagenome | biome: rural village; feature: composting latrine chamber; material: composting feces with ash | place: El Salvador | collected...
GCTTGACTGTTTATGCAACAGGAATCCCCCTCCTTCAGGAGGGGGAGGATGTCAAGGCCTATTCCCACCCAAAGAGGGGATGTTCTTCATCAAAAACTACTCTGTCCTGGAGGGGGTAGCAGAGCAGTTAGAACAAATGGGGCTAGTCACCATTGTCGGAAGGGCAGAGTTTGGCCCCTTTGATGCCAACGCCTTCCTGGTGGAGCTAAATCGCTAACAGACCTGCTGAACCAATGGCCGTCCCTGAGAACTCTCAAAAGACGGCCATTGGTTTTGTCCACATACTGAGACTCGGTTTGTGCTCTATTCTCTAACTGTGTTAGACTGAGATCACGAGAGAAAGAGAGAAGAACATGGAAGACTTCAACACCGCCGCTGTAGCCCAAGAGGTTCTAGAGGACCTACTGGTTCAGCCTGAGTTCGGATGGGCCTACCTAAGAGAGTTCATCCCAGAGGGTGTTGAACCCACTAGAGAGCAGCTAGAAGATCTAGAGAGTCTGGTGATGGCCGCTTCCAAGAAACTCATTCCCCACGCCGCTAAAGCAGTTCAAGAAGCTGTCGGCAACGAGTAACGAAGAGAAAGAAGAAAGACAAATGAAGACCGAATACATCCCCGCGACTGAACTGGCAGACTTCGTGAGCAAGTCCTATGGCACCGTCTACCTATCCGGGTCCCACGGAGGACTCGCCCTGATCACCGGAGGAGTTTCCAAAAACGGTGGGTACGTGATGGTTCCCCTTGAGATCGGGACGATCAACCTTGATGCCGACAGCGAGATAGAGGTAGCCGTCCTAGACAACAGCGAGGTCCCCGCAGTGATCAACCGTGATCACCAGGATGCCCTTGTTGATGCCGCCTCGCGTTACCTCGACGTGCTCTATGAGCTGATTGATGAAGCCGAGAGTGACCCGTTGATCGGTGAAGAGGCCCTTGAGGAATACGAGGCAGATGCTGACCGACTCAATGAGGCACTAACTGCTCGATAGGAGGGGCAGTGGGGAGGTTCCAAAAAAACTTCCCCACAAAAAAGAATAGAGGATCAGAAAAAAGACTACGACCGAAAAACTAGACAAAGAACCGCTAGGGGTTAGACCGTGGCTCTCATTCGATGGGAGCAGGTAATCCCTAGCGGTTCAGCTTTAGAGGCGTAGCTCGACTACCCCTAGTGCCTAAAACCAGTGTTCCCAAATCTTTCCGTCCCCTGCCCTTGTACTACCCGATACTGAGTTGATTGCTTTAGTTGGCTCTAAGAACTAAGGCTCTAAAATAGCCCTCTAAGGGGCTATGTAGACCCAGGGTAACCTAACCCATCTGCCTGCTGTAATACCGTCCTCGGGGCATACAAAAGCCCTGACAACCATGCCAGGGCTTTTGGGTAGTTGCTATGTCAGTCCCGCTCGTATTGCTCACGGATCTCTGCCAGAGTTCCTGCTCGATACCCATACTGGGTCAAGAACTCCTTGACGTGGCGGAGGGTTGTATCCGAGCTGTCCCACATAGGATGCAGGGTGACCTTCTGTGGGAGCGCATAGATCCCATTTGGATCGTCCTCGTGCTCATTGTCAATGGTGACCACTTTGGTCCCATATGAGTACAGATCGGTTTGACCGTCTTCGATTCCGACCGTGGCCTTCCCGCCGAAGCTCTTTCTAGCATCATGGATGGCTCGCAGTTCAAAAGACTCTTTATCTGTCATTCGGGGAGGAGAAGTAAACGATGATCTGCCTCCTGGCACTGCCGTCACACCGCTTTTCTGGTGGGGACAAGTTGGAGTCCTATGTTTGTTGTTCGGGTTCTTCTTCTTGTCTGGGCACTGGGCGTTAGTACATGGGTAGAGCATTGAAGGGTCCTTTCTGTTTAAACCTCGAAGGTGAGTAGAACGGTCACGGAAACCGGAGGGTTGGTCTTAGCGTTGGAAACTGTGTACTCAAGTTTCTTGTATTCCACTGGTCCGCTAACAACTGTCTCTAGTAGGTTCCGCTCAGTCTCTTTAAACCCCATTCCAACTAACGTGTTGCCTGAAACAGAGATGGCTGTTTTCACGATGCCATCTACTGCGGATTCGTAGAAGACCTCTGGGGTTACCGGTCCACCCTGGATTGCCCCTGTGAGCAAGCCCTTACGGACTAGAGGGGTCTCGGTGTTGAAGGTCTCAACAATCATCCTTGAGGTTTTTTCTTCATCCTCTTCATCCCACCATTCTTCATCTTCTAGGTTAGATCGGAGGTTGGACAGGTCTACTGTGAAGGGACCATCGTGGTCTACAAACCCCATTGACTCAGCAATGTAGAAGATCTGGTCCTCTTCGTCACTCTCTTCAAAGATAGCCGTGGCGAGGTTTTCTCGGCCTGCTTTATCGTATGCTGGGAGTAGATCGGCTAGATCTAGATGTACTTTGTCGATTGGGCAGGCGTAGTCCCCGCTCCATCGCTCTAGGGTTATCACCACTGGGAAGGTCATCATGTCTCTATCTCTCTTTCTCTCGTGATCTCAGTCTAACACAGAGGTTACTATGGGAATCTCAAACTGATTTTTGTCTCAGTATGTGAAACGAACTTTATCGTATCTAACACAAGATTTTGAAAATGAGATTCGTGGGTCCAGAGGCTATCCTAGAAAGACACCAACGAGTGAACGGATCGGTCTTGAACACACAGTATGAAGAGCTACTAGCAGATGTCCTTGAGCACGGCGTAGAGAAGCCGGATAGAACCGGGACGGGGACACGATCTGTCTTTGGTCGCAGATTGCGCTATGACCTAACTGAGGGGTTCCCAGTTATCACCACCAAGAAGGTCTATCTAAAAGCGGTCATCGGAGAGTTGCTCTGGTTCTTAGATGGGGCATCAAATGTGAAGCCACTACAGGACCAAGGTATCCGTATCTGGAATGAGTGGGCAGATAAAGATGGCGAACTAGGCCCGGTATATGGGAAACAGTGGAGGTCTTGGCCGACTGAATCTGGAGAGTCCATCGACCAAATCTCGGAGTTAATTGAGACGATCAATACCAACCCTGATTCTAGGAGGATGTTGGTTTCGGCTTGGAACGTTGGGCAGTTAGACGATATGGCTCTAGTGCCCTGCCATGCTTTCTTTCAGGTGTATGTGGCAAAAGGTGAGCTGAGCCTTCAGGTCTACCAAAGAAGTGCCGATCTGTTCCTTGGAGTTCCCTTCAATATCAGTTCCTATGCTCTACTAACAGAGATGATCGCTGCTCAAACAGGATTGGTCGCCAAGGAGTTGATCTGGGTTGGGGGAGACTGCCATATCTACTCAAACCACGTTGAGCAGGTCGAGGAGCAGTTGAGTAGGGACCCCTATCCGTTCCCGACCCTGAAGATGGACCCGGAGGTTCCTTCGCTGTTCGACTACACCCCGGAGTCCTTCGAGATCGTGAACTACAAGCATCACCCTACAATCAAAGCAACTGTGGCGGTCTAGAAGCCCTGTCTCAGTATGTGAGATAGATTCATAGTTTTGAGTGTTAGGATGGCTCTCTGTGTTAGTCTTGAAAACAGAGAGGAAGGAGAGAGGTAAAAGACTCCAATGACAAAACCAACAAGTCTTAAGCAGCAGAGAACCGGCTTTAGGGTTCCCGAAGCATCGGTTACCGGCGTTATTGTTTCTAACTGGAGCGATGATGGAGACCTTTACTCTAGGGTCGTTCTCAATAGCCAGAATGCCTCATACGAGGCTCTTTTGAGTGAGATTGCTGCTCAGTGTGAATCTCAAGGAGTGAACTACAAGGACCTGAGTTCTGAAGGTCTGCTGTACTTACTTCAAGCGGCTCATAAACTAACCGGGGTAGATACCCCGATTAGGGATTAACACAAGCCGGTTGTTATGTATATCGACTAACCGGATACAAGTAAATAGAGAACCGCCTCTTTTTGAGGCAACAGAGAACAAGAGAAACAAGAGAGAGAGAACCATGGAAAACGTAGTACCAGAAAACTCCTCAGTTGAACTGACTGGAGAGACCAAGACTGACGGCGAAGGTGTAGTCCTATACCAAGTAAAGGCCGTAAAAGACCTACCAATGCACGATGTTAAAGCAGGAGACATCGGCGGTTGGGTAACCTCCTTGGTCACCCCATCGGGAAAGACCAGGGTTAGTGGCAACGCTTGGGTTGAGGGAGATGCTCAAATCCAAGATGAAGCAACCGTAGAAGATGAAGCCTTTGTTGGCGGAAGAGTCTTTGAGGGACCAAGGGTTGTTGATTCAGCGACAGTAAGGGGTAAAGCCAAAGTACTAGGTAGTGCCCTGATCGGTAACGAGGCGATCATTGAAGATGAAGCACATGTTGGGGGAAGCGCCCTCGTTGGAAACACCTCAAGGCTGTCCGGTCGAGCATCTGTTGGAGGTTCCTGTGAGATTCTGGGAGATTCCCACATCAGCGATGATGTAAAGATCTTCGGCAGGGTCTACATCTTAGACGGAACCATCAGCGGAAAGACAAGCATCAACCTCTGATCTGCTGACATATAAACCCCCGGCCAAAACGGTCGGGGGTTTTGTTGTTAACGGTGGGCAAAAACCAAGGCCACCTCCCTGCCAAATGGGTTAGACAGGGAGGTGGCCTTGTAGGTATTCGGAGCCTTAAAAGAGAGAGAAGGGCTCTGTGAATACCTGGGAATCTGCGATCAGGGTGATCGCATCAAAAGTCTTACTTGTGCTCTCTTCACTGGCAACGAAGATCACGTCCGTCATCGGGATGACATGTCCGTAGTCTCCTCTCCAGGTGACTGTGCCATCTTCACTGATCTCGGTCAGGGATTTGACGGTTTCGAAGAAGATCTCTTTCGCCATCAGGGCTAGAGCCGGGTGAAGATTAATGCTATCCACATCGAAGTCTTCAAGCAGATCGTTTATGCCGTATAGCAGGCTCTCTTGGGGAGTCTCTTCTGTTGCATCTGAGAAGAACCCCTCAACTAGGACTGTGGCTTCCTCATCGGACTTCTCATCTGCCCAGTCATCAATCGCGTATTCGTTGAAGGCTAGGAGGGCTTCGATGGTTTTCCGGGCATACCGGTTATCGTCTTCGAAGCGACGCTCAATGGGCTCTAGCCGGTTGATTGGGACTAGAGGATTACTCAGGCTTCTCGGTGCCGGAGTGGCGGTGTAAATCTGTTCCATTTTTCTCTCCTACTTCTTTCTTTCTTCGTGATCTCAGCCTAACACAAGGATGGTAACCCCTGGCAACTCTTATGACATTTTGTCTCAGTATGTGGACAAAATGTCTGGCTCTTTCCTTTCTTATAGAGAAGGGGCGAACAGGGGCTAGGGCTTGTGCCCATAACCGGGCTTTCATCAGCCAATTGTGCTGAGTTTTGCATGAACTCAGGAGATGCCCGTTTTGTCTCTAGCCTCGATATAGAGCCGGTAGAGTGGATGTCACTGCCGGAGAAAGGAAGGCATGAGAGATGTTCAGTGATGAGGGAGATCAAGTAGCTACTGAAGAGAAAGTGGATGCCGCTCTAGAGAACCTCAAAGAGGTTGCCGACTTTCTGATGAATAATCGCGGCGTGCCCCTACCCTCGGAAGATGAAGATAGGTACGAGAGTTCCTTTAGGTTCCTCATCAGTAACCCCGATTGGGCTACCCCTGCCATCTCTGGGATGGCTAACCACTTTTGGGAGAGGACACGAGAGGGGGACCCTGAGAGTACTTTTGACCCCACTGTCTACCTAGTTGAACCTGAAGATATAGAGGAAAAGACGGGCCTTTCGGCCAAGGATATCGAGGTAGCCACTGAGATTCTCCAAGCTGCCAAGTCGGGTCTTCCTATCGGAGATGACTTCACTAGCGAAGAGGTTGGAACCTTCCTGCTTCTAGTTTTCCTCCACTTTGGCGGTTCTCTTGCTTACCGTAAAGAGATCGACCTGATCGCTAACAAGATTCTCGCTGATGAGGGTAAGTTCCCTTCATCTAAAGCAAGCGACTTTGAGGGTACTAATGCTAAACGAAGCTCTGGTTTTGACACCTCGAAACTTGAACCCTCTAAGCCTTTGCCAGCCGGAGAAGGGGTACAGTTCTTTGATGTTACCTCTGTGATTGAGGACTTTAGGAACCTGCTAGATCAAGGTTCTTTGACCCCTGACACCCCAGTCGCTTTGACCGATTACGTCTCTGAAGAGGCACTAGTGACCCTGACAATGGAACCAGTTATCGGGGAGATGGTGACCTCTATTTTCGCTAAGGATGCCTGGGAGAGGATGAGGTCAAGGAACTATGAGGCGGCGGAGGCCTTTGACCCCTACAATTTCGACATCAGGCGTGTAGCTCCTGACTTGAAGATCAGTAAACGAAGTGAAGACAAGGCTAGGGAATACCTAGCCAAGGTGAAGGCTGGGGCTCTTCTTCCTAAGCTCAGTGACCCCGAGGAGATCTCTGCGGCCATCGTGTTCACCTCCATCTTCGCTCTGATGTTTTTGATCAACGTCGAGATTGGTAATCCGGGTCCATAGTGGTGAAAAAGGACTGGCAAAAGAAACAAAAGCGGCACCAAAAAGGGGGCAAAAATCCCGATTGAAAAAAGATAACCGTAGTTACTCAATCAATCTAGGAGATGGGTGTAGGGGGCAGAGCGCTTGAAGGATAAAGCAGTAGCAGCACTCGAAGAGATAGTGGACTCTATGAGAGAGAGTGGGGGACGGAAAGGTTTTAGTGACCCCCAAGACGAGTGCCGCAGTTCGCTCTATGCTCTAAGGAACCACCCTGAAGCAGGTGCTGAAGTGCTAGGTGAATACCTAAGCTACCTATGGAACAAGGTAATAGAGGACTACGGAGACTTGTACTTTGATAACCCTCTCTACGGTCTCGCATTTGACAACCTCATAACGACCGCCTCCTTCCCTCTTGAAGAGGTCGAGTGGGGCGTGAGTTATTTAGAGGCTGCTCGAAACGATGAGCCTCTACTTGCTATCAAGGATGGGGAGGACCTATTAGTGGCTATCCTTATCTCCCTTTCCTACGCTCGATTTGCTTTTGCCTTCGCACAGGATCAGAGAGACCAGGAAAAAGTCTGGGGTCCAATGGTTGATGAAGCTGTCTTTGGGGATGATGGCTGAAACACTCACGCCCTATCTCAGTATTTGAGACAGGGCGTGAAGTACTAGCGGCTAACCCAAGCCAGTTAGACTAACTTAAAGAGAGCAGATTGGAGGGCCTCGTGATCACTCTTTTTGTGATACTCGGAATCGTCATCCTCATCGTAGGTTTCATCCTACGAAAACTTATCCCCATCGCATTTAGGATCGCCATCTTTGTCGTTTTGGCTATGGCTGCACTTATGGCTCTTGGGGTTCTGATCAATATGGTTGAAGAGAGTCAGTTGGACTTAGAGAACAGTGGGAACACAGACTCAGATGCGTTAGCCCATGCTAGTGCGTCATCTGGACAAAGGTACGTCATGCCGAATGCGGCCACCTCGTTCATCTTCTGATACATCAGGTCCTTGTCTTCGTCTGAAAGAGGGGTTGGGTTTTCCGATATCTCCCGAAGCGTTGGATCAGTCAGTAGGTGATTACGAACAACACTAGGGTTTACCTTGTGATTGTTGAGGATCGAGGTCTCACAGCCCTCTAGTGCCACTACCAAGTAGATGTGCTCAAGATCGTCCGTCATCTCGTAACCTTCTTCTTTAATGAAGGACCCTTGAGTGTTGATGAACTCTTTTTGCTTCGGTGTTTTGGCTTTCAGTTGAGAGCCAACTTCGAGCTGCTGGTCCTCAATGAACTTGTCTCGTTCAGCCAGCACATCCACCATGTCGAGGTCTTTATCGTCCCTGTCTCCGTAGATGAACTCTCTCATCTCCTCAATAGCCTTATCAGGATCTGTCATATCAACCTCTAAGAACTCTTCACCGTTCTTTGAAACAGCCATAGAGTTGCCTTCCTTAGAGGAGGAGCATCCTGCTAGCCCCAGAGATAGAGCCAGTCCACAAGCAACGGCAACTACACCTTTTATCGACTTCACGTTCCATCCAATCTTTCGGTATGCGTATTGACCTTATCGCACGCCCTAGTCTAGAAACTCAAAATCAAAGAACATTTGTTCTGGACTAGGTTTTTTCTGGTACTGAGGCATTTGGCTTATAAGGGACTTGATTAAGGTCGGGGTAATCCGGGAATAGGCCGAGACCTTCTCCCACCGTGGGTTCCCAACGCTCTCTTTGAGTAGAACGGTGTTGCTCGAATCGACTGCTGATTCAAAGCTTTCGTCGTTGTTCAGGGCAATAGGTCGGGCCGTTAGGTAGTACCCTCGCTTGACGTGCTTATCCCTTACATAGTCGTGACCTCCGAGAAGGTAGTAAGCCTCAACCATTACGTGAGTGGCTTTTCTGTCCCCAACCTCGATATCTTCGATGTTTAGGTCTTCCACACCCACTAAAGCTGAGTTTCTGTCCCTATCCTTGTCTAGGAGGGCCTTAGCAATACGTGTGAAGGGGTCTCCGTGTTTATGGCTCGTGGGGTTAGGTGGTAGCAGACCGAACCTCTCTGTTGCTGTGTTAACCTTACTGACCCTCTTTGTGTATGGACACCGTGGGGTCTTGTGCTTGTTGTTTGGGTTCTTCTTTTTCTCTGGACATTGGGCATTAGTACAGGGGTAAAGTGCCATGTTTTTCCTTCGCTTGACTACCTACAAACTAGCAGCACTTAGTGTATTGGGGGCGTAAACCCCTAACTGGTAGGTCAAAAGAACTAGGACTCCCCTTCAAATGGCGTTGTAGAGTACTGGACCAACTAGTCTCTCGATGTCGAAGTCGTTGCCCATAAGGCAACCGCGAAAGTAGAATGGTCGCATAGCTACTTGATCGTTACTTGTAGCCATAGGGGTTCAAATCCCCCTTTCGCACTAACCCTCACGAGAGAGGCCAGAATGTCTAGTCCATATATCCCCTCTGATCCTGACTCAGAGCCAGTCCAAGGGGAATACGAAACCCAGTACACCGACTATCAACATGAGCCGGGTGGGTACGCTGAGTACCAACAGACTTACATCCAGCAGCCTCAGCCATTCACGCCGCCGCAAAGCAATAACACCTCTGCGATCATCTCTTTCGCGTTGTCACTTGGTGGCATATTCGTTTTCGGGCTGAACATAGCCGCAGTGGTTATGGGGATCATTGCCTTGAATCAGATTAAGAAAACCCCACAAGAGGGTCGTGGTTTCGCTATTGCAGGGATCGTGATCGGCGGGGCTTCCCTCGTTCTTTACATCCTCGCTGCTGGGATCTTTTTGCTCTTCCTCATTGTAGGTCTGTCAGCTGAGATGGGTGGCATTGTCTAACTGACAAGACCCTGACACTAGAAACCCCCGGACTTGGTAATCAAGCCGGGGGTTTCATCTGTTGACCTCTAAAGGTTATTTGATTGCTGTCTTACGGCGAACAACCACTAATGAACTCCCTAGTAGTAGTAGGGACATAGACCAAAGAATCAACATGTCATCCATACCTGTCTTAGGCAGGTCTTTAGTGTAGGTTGCCGACATCGACTTAGCGCTATCAGTTACCTTACCCTTTGAGTGAGTCTCAAAGCCCGCTGGGTGAACTACAGCGGCTCCGGCCTCCTCAGCGCCTTCGATTGCTCCTTCAACCTCTTCCTGCGCTGCCAAAAGATCCTTTAGCCTCTTCAGTGCCTCGTCGTATGTCTTTTGAGCAAGGGCTACGTCTTCATTGGCTAGTGCTAGTGCTTCCTTAGCAGCGTTGTACTTGTCTAAAGCAGCCTGTAGGTTCGCTAATGCCTTATCCAGTTCAAGTTGAGCAGCGGCAGTGTTTTTCTCTGCCAACTTCTTCAACTCCTCTAGTTCAGCCTTAGCAGCCTCATAGGATTCTTGAGCAGCGGCTAGATTTTCTGTAGCAGTTGCCTGCTTGTCCTTAGCAGCCTGTAGTTTGTCAGCAGCCAGACCCTGCTCGGCCTCAGAAGCCTCTACAGCCGCCTTAGCCGCCTCTAGAGCACCCTCAGCGTCAACTACCTTCAAGAATGCTTCGTGAGCCTCCTCGTACTTCTCACTAGCCTCTACCCACTTGTCGTAAGACTCTTGGGATTTGGCAGCAGCATTGTTGTACGCCTGCTCTGCTTGGTTGTAAGCACCTTCAGCCTGGTCTTTTGCTTCCTGTGCTTCCTGGAGGTATTGCTCAGCGTTTTCAAGGTGATCCACCTTGTCATCAGCCTCTTGTTTTTGAGCAGTTAACTCATCGACAATCCCCTGAGCAGTAGTGACATCAGCGTTAGCTGTAGCGTAGTTAGACTCTGCTTCAGCGACCTTTTGCGCCGCCTCTTCTTCAGCAGCCTTATCTTGGTTTGCTTTGTCTTGAGCAGCGGTCAGGTTCTTATAGGCCTTGTCCATCTCCTCTTCGGCAGCAACCTGTTCATCAGTTGCTGTAGTGACCGCATTTACCGCGTCAGCAAGTTTTTGGTTTGCTGTCTGCTGGTTATCAAGCGCTTCAGTTACAGCCCTGTCTGCCTCTTCGCGGGCCTCTTTGGCAGCGTCTAGACTTTCCTGAGCCTCACTGAGTTTGACCTCAGCCTCAGCCAGTTCTGCTAATGCTGCTTCGTAAGCTCTTTGAGCCTCTCCGCCATCAGCCGGTTCTCCGGGGTTGGAGTCGATGTATTCATTGAGGTTATCTAGGTAGTCCTCAATAGTCATCACTCGACCAGAACCCAGGTTGATTGGATCTGGCGAAGCACCCCACCAACCGTCCTTGAACAGTTGGACGTAGTAGCGACCTTCAGCAACACCAAATCCAGTGTATTTGTAGTTGTCTTGGATGATGTTTAGGTAGTGTCCAACTTGGTTAAACAGAGCCGGGTAGTAGGCGCTGACTTGGTTGATAGTCATGTCTTTTAGAGCAATCCCGTTTACAGGTGGGTATTCATCAGACTCTATTGCTTCAAACCAAAGAGTCTCCTCTTTGTCGAACCAGCCTCTAAATGGTGAGCCAATGGTTCCCGGAGGCCCGGAGTAACCCATAGCGATGTTCTCAGCTGTCCAAGGCCACTGTCCTGAGTGACCCCACTTAGCCCTCAAGTGGTCAGCGTTTACCATTGCTGCTGCAAACATTGAGTCGCTAACCTTGAGTGGCTCTAGGCCATAGGAGGCTCGCAGTTCGTTACTCTCCTGCATGTAGTGAAGAGCCAGAACCATATTCTCTACTGAAGTCGAACTCCAGTCTGCCTCTAGGTCTACGTCATCAAGGTACTTACTGATCTCAGGGTCGGTGAGGATCTTGTAAGCGTCTGTAGCTCCCATTGCTTGAAAGTAGGTTGCGGCATTGATCCGGCCCAGCTTCTCGATACCTTCTGCAACCTTACGTAGTTCCTCGGCCTTTTCTTGAGCCTCAAGTACTTGTGTAGATGTCGCATTGTAGTTATCTGTAGCGTCTACAACACCTTGAGCTGCGTCAGCGGCCTCATCTTCTTTAGCCGCTACCAATGCGTCAGCACTGTCTTTAACCTCTTGTGCTAACTGTTGATCGCTTTGAGCAGCGAGCAGTTTAGCCTGAGCCTTAGCGTTTGCTGTTTGGGCATTTTCATAAGCCCTCTCTAGAGCAGTTAGTTCCGCCTGTGAAGCCTTAGAGTTAGCGCGTGCCTCTTCTAAGGCAGCTTGCTTATCCTCAAGGTCGGTCTTGGCTGCTTCAGCCTGAGCCTCTAGGTCACTTAGGTCATCAATTGCTGTTGCTACCTCTTGGGTAAGTCTTTCAGCCTCTTTTTTGGCAGACTCAATAGCTTCAGGGGTTGCACTAGCAACAACATCTTTAGCCTCAGCGAGATTGGCTACAGCCTCATCAAGGACAATCCCAGCTGTCTCTTTATCTGACTGTGCCTGATCCTTGGCTTGAGTGTCCTCATCTTTTTGAGTCGCTGCCTGTTGCTCGGCTTCTTTTAGGCCCTCGTAGTCGTACTGTGAGAAGTCCTCTTCAGCCGCTTTAAGGTCTTCTTCAGCGGCGGCCTGGTTTGCCGTATCTTGAGTAACCTTCTCGTTAGCGTTATCTAGATCTTCTTGAGCCCGGTTTACCTCCTCTTCGGAAGCAACAACCTCTGATTCGGTTTGAGAGACGTTGTTTCGTGTCTCTTCAACTACTGTCTCGGCTTGAGCGATACCGGATTCGTTTTTAGCCTCTTCTAGGTTGGTTTCAGCCTGAGCGACTTCTTGTTCGGCTTGGTTGTATTCCTGTTGGGCCTGCTGAACAGCCTCCTTTGCTACAGCCTGATTGGCTTTAGAGTCTTGGAGTGACTGATCTGCCTGAGCTACTTGTTCTTTTGCCTCCTCTATGGGATCACTGGCGGTCTGGGTCACCTGAACAGAATCTGTTTCGGGCGAAGGGACTTCTTCAGCTTGAGCCATAGGTGCTACCACTAATGACAGCGCTACAAGAGTAGCTACCCCTATGCTCCTCGCTTTCAACTTTGTTCTAAACATTGTCCTTCTAACTTGACATGAAAATACGAGGTTTCAACACCCCGGTATTCATCAAGATAGCAGATAAGCGACATTCATTGATTAGCAGGTATTTAGTGGGCGAGTCTGAGGGGTATTCCGCTAATACCTAGGATTTGTTAAGCATTAGGTAACACAAATCCCCCGACTATTTGGTCGGGGGATAGTATTAGACGTTTAGACCAGAACGCCTTGAATGATACGGCTTACTGAGTCGTACATGACATCTGGATCAGAAGTCCAGATCTGCTGGCGATTATTCAGGACCCAGCGGCCATTCTTCTTGACGTACTGGAGGTAGGTCAGACCAGACAGAATATCGTCGCCTGTCTCTTCATCAAAGTCGAACTCGTTTTGGACTGTCGCCTTAAAGTGTTCACCGGCAATATCAATGCTGTCATCGGGGTTCATGTCCCATGAAGCAGTTGGGAACCAGTTCTCAATCAGAGTGACGGCAAGTTCCGTAGCGCCCTCTAGTCGGTCTCGGTAGATCATCTTCTTGGAAGCCATTTTCTCTCTCCTTCTTTCGTATTCTCAGTCTAACACAGTGTCTCTTTAGAGAGGAAGCTGAAACGAGAATCGTCTCAGTGTTCGGACTTCAAGGTAGGGTTGGACCGAGCTTGAATCTAAGTACCTACTACTGGAGGAAAAATGAAGACCGAAGAGATGGTCGCTGATATTGCCAACACTCTAACTGAAGCCCTAAATCCCGCCGTTGAAGTGGATTATCCTGACTTTCCTCCACTACTTGTTATCCCAGTCCAGGGTGAGAAGGAAACCTATGCTTTCGATGTCATCGCTGACGAGGAGAGTGTTGAGGGACTCGATGAAGACCTAGTTTCCGAAGTACTTGCTCGGGCGAAGGTTTGGGTGGCAGAGACCCTAGCCGAGGTTTTGAGCCTGTCCAATGCAATCACAGAGTCAGAGGACGAATAAGCAAAGCAAAAGCGGGTTAGGTGCTATATTCCTAACCCGCTAGTGCTTTGCCCTAACTGAGCAGATTCTCGCAGTCCTCTTTAGGAAACAACCTCCTGGACAATGCTCTTGAGCTGGTCCAATATGTCTGCTGCTTCCAGGTCATCTGGGTTGTCCTCGATATGAGCCTTGAGGTCAGCGATCATTAGAGCGGTGTCTTCACTCATGTAGATCGAGGTTTGCTCGTGCTCTTCTGGGTCCAAATCAAAGGCCGAGAGGCTCATTTTGATTGGTTCCCTCTTGCCAATGAGGATACGAACTAGCTCTAGCAGGAGATCGAGGCGCAAACCCACATCTGCGATCTGGGTCGAAAGAGCCGTGACCTGCGAAAAAGACATGAGAACGGCGAGGTTCTCTTCATCGTTCTCATCCCCAATAATCATCGGGTTGTTGCCACCATTGACGAACTCGATAGCCTCTTCGATGTGTTCAGCGACGAGCTTCGGATCTAGAGCAAAGCCTTCCTCCTTATTCAGGAAGTCCTTTTGTGCCTGATCCATTTTCTGTTGGAATTCTTGCTTGTTCATTAGTTTTCTCTTCTCCATGTTCTCTTTTTGAAACGTTGATCTGTGTAAAGGGTCTGGGATTCAGGTCACCAGACCCCTTTCACGTAGCACAGTCTACGATTGTGTCCCGATAATGAATGAGGGTCTTAACCCTATTGTGGGGCCTTTCCCGACCCATATCCAGCCGGGAAAGGCTTACCACTTTTAGAGTGGACAATCTCTTGCCCACAGAGAGGTATTGGTCAGATAACTGCTTTCATCTCGGCAATACCCTCGGCTGTAAGCGGGGCTTCCGCGATGACCTCAGCGACCTCAGGGATACCCGCATATCCCCCGTAGTGACGAAACAGGACTAGTTTCTTGTTCACGAGGTCAAAGTTGAGGATGTCGTACTCGTTGTCTTCGGTCTGCTTGTAGGCCTCTTCGATACCCTCAACCAGTCGAGGAGAGACACCGCTACCGGTTGCCCCATCGTCACCGTCTGTAACAGTGCGGACAATGGCTCGGGAGAAGTAGGACCCGTCGTAGGCTGCTCGATCCAAAACCTCAACGGCCTTATCGAGAGCGTCTCGCTGAACGGCCTTCCCTCCCCAATGGGAGTAGATGTTGAGCATCAGGTACTTGTCGGTATCTTCGATCTTCTCGGTGATGATGTTTACGTTTGAGCGGTCGCCCATTTTGGTTTCTCTCTTTCTGTTCTCTTTCGTAACCTCAGAGTAACACACAAACTTTTCACTGAGCAAGTCAAATCTAAAACTTCTCAGTATGTGAGATAGTGTCTGTTTTCAAGACTATTTTTCAGTTTCTCCGTAAGCCTCTTTGGCCTGTTCCAGCTTCTCCCAAATCCATGACCAAGTAGTCAGAGCACCGACGTAAAAACCCCTCTCAGAGAGGTTTGAAGCCCCCTGTAAGCCCTCAACATCGGTATTGAGAATCTCGGGCATGACCTCAAGCAGGGACCTTGTACGCTCAATCAGAACATCATCAGGGACATCTCGAACCTCTAGCTCGTCTCTATCTGTGGCATCCGGCGAGTCAGTTAGGGCCTGTAGAACTCTCAAGTGGGTTGACTGTGACCCCTCTTGAACACCTTGGCTTTCTCCAGTTTCGACTACACCGGGAACTGAAGCTTGGAGGGCAGTGATAATCAGTGCCTCTTCACTCAAGATGTTTCTAATAGCTGTGGCAAACTGTTGCTTCGACATGCTGTTCCGTTCTTTAGCTTTCCCATCAGGGTACACGGAACTTTTCTGCCCGTTGGTAGTCGTTGCTAGAGTATGGATATAGATATGAAAGACACAGGAAGGACCAAGATGAGCGATCTCTTCACAATCGCTGTACCTGCCCCAGTTCACATCACCGAAGAGGAACAAGAGCTTCTTCGGGACCCTGCCCTAATCCGTAAAAGGATTGTAAGGGATGATGATTACTTTCTACGTGAAGCCCTCAAATACATCGACTTAGGAAACACTGGTCCCTTTGACGCTTGGCTAGCAGACCTTGATGAGGAAGATGCTGATGCACTCCTTACTGAGTTCGGTCTAAATGTCGGTTGGGACCGCTCATCTTTGAAAGAGGTTGAGGTCAACTTCTACTCAGTTAAAGCCGATGGACAACCGCATGATTTTGATAACGCACCTGAGACGATTAAAAACTACCTACTTCGGGTGGCTAAGGAAGTCATCTATCGAGCTTTGGCTGACATCGGCACCGCGTACTATGATGATGTAAATGGGGTTCCAGTTATTGTGCCTTTCGATGATGAACGAGGCACAGGAATCTTTTGGGATGGTGAGTTCAATATGAATGTTGCTCACACTGCCTATGGACCTCAACCCCTGTTTGTTTCTGGTGGTTGGGAAAGGCCAGATGGAACAGCGCCTACCAAGTGCTTCACCTCATTGGTGTTTCTAGAAGCGATTGGGTTGTTTGACGAACCATTCCAAACGGAAGGAGAGAAACATGAAGACAGCACTACCAGCGAAAGACCTCCCAGTAACTGATGAGAGAGTCGAAGAGTTTATGTCTGCTATTGGGGTAGGAGGGGAGACCTTTCTGAGTGGGATGGAACAAGAGATCTACCTGTATGCCCCCAGCGGCTCCTCAATCCTTTTCGGCGCTCCAGCTAACGGAACTATGGGAGACCTATACAACGCTTTTGCCGATCACATCGCAGACTTCGATGTTGACTACGAGGTGGAAAACGTTAGAGCAACTGGGTTTAGCGAACACGAGGGCATGACTGATGAAGAGATTGAAGAGTTCTTAACTGATGACTATGCCTACTTCCAAGAGATCGTAGATTCGATCAAAGAGGCTTTGGGTTAAGCCGCCAACTAAGGAGAACAATGACTGAAGAAACACAGAGCTTTCCTAGCGAAGAAGAGCAGATGGAAGAGGTAACTACTTTCTTCACTAAGGTTGCCAATGAGAGAGTCCAAGAGGCTTTTCCGGGATTCCCCAAGATCACCGTCTTTCCAGTGAATACCGATGGGGAATGGAGTGTAGGCGTAGAGTCCGACACTAGTAACCCCAACTTCGATGAGGAGTTTGTCAACAACATCATGTCTGATGTTGAGGCTTGGGTAAGCACTACCTTTGCCAAGATTAGGAGGGATGACAGCGACCCGATTCCTCCAGAACTACTAGAGAAGTTCAATGAAGCATTAGGACCACTCGGGACCGCCTTGTATCGAATTAAGAGATACATCAATTATTTAC
>ERZ1032852.197-NODE-197-length-16626-cov-12.733571_pt1 | contig 16626 bp, 11 predicted proteins | sample MGYA00516689_ERZ1032852 | MGnify/ENA primary metagenome ERZ1032852 (study PRJEB33719, sample SAMN04262499) | wastewater metagenome | biome: rural village; feature: composting latrine chamber; material: composting feces with ash | place: El Salvador | collected...
ATAGCTGATAGCTGATAGCTAACCGCTAAAATCTAAAAATAAAGAGACGTTGCATATTTGCAGCCTCTCTTTTTTATATGATATATACACTTTAGTAGGTGAGAAGTTGCTAAAAAACGCACTTGGCAACGTTAAAAGGGTAAAGAATAGTGGATATTAAGTAATATTATGGTTATCTTTGGGGACTAATTGGGTGAGGAGTAAGGGGTGAGGGGTGAGGAGTTTGGAGTGAAGAGTTTGATACTAGCTGAATAAGAAATTATACAAAAAAACACATGAAGTTTTTCAAAAAAATACTTTCCAAAATGGTGTTGCCACGCGCCATGGTATTGATGATAGATGTGGTGATACTAACAACGTCGGTTTTTGTTATTCATATTTTGTGGAATAGTTATGCCAATGTAGCTATTCCTTTTAGCGAATTGATGTTGGTGTTGCCCATACTGTTGTTGGTAAATGTGGTGGCATTTATCTATTTTAAAACCTTTAGCGGTATATTGCGCTTTTCGTCGTTTGGCGATTTGGCAAAGGTGGTGTATGCCCTCACGGTGGGGTATGGCATAACGTTTGTATTTGTAACTATCTTCTCAAGGGGGGGCGGTAGGTTTGAGCTGCATTGGGAGGCGCTGTTTTTGATTTACATACTGAATGTGGTGTTGATGGTGCTATCGCGCATTGTGGTGAAAGAGGTGTATGAATTGATAACGGGCGAGTCGACGGGCTATCAGAATGTGTTTGTGTATGGAACTAAATTGCCGGCTATAAGGATTGCAAAATCGTTGTCGGGACCCAACGAGTTTAACTTCAAAGTGAGTGGTTTTATATCGGACGAGGAGCACATGGTGGGCAAAAATATTTTGGGTGTGAGGGTGTACGACACTGGCGACGACCTCTTTAGAGCACTAGAGCAGAATAGTATTAAGAAGGTAATTGTGTCGCCCCACAAACTGAGGGAGATGAAAGACTCGAAATTTTTGGACAGGTTTCTTGAGTGTAATATTTCGCTGGTAACTACTTTGCCGCTAAGCGAGTGGAAGAGCGAGAAGATGACCAAGGATCAGTTTAAGGAGATTGAGATTGAGGATTTGTTGCCACGCAAGGAGATTCATATAAATATGCAGAAGATTGGCAACAACCTTGAGGGGAAGCGGGTGATGATAACGGGGGCAGCGGGATCGATTGGTAGTGAGATTGTGAGGCAGGTGGCTGCTTTTAATCCGTATAGCTTGATATTGATAGACCAGGCAGAGACGCCACTGCACTCGCTAAGGTTGGAGATAAAGAATAAGTGGAAAGAGGTGAAGGCGCACACTATTGTGGCTGATATTGCTAATAAATCGAGGATGGAGCGGATATTTATGGATGCTACGCCCGATTATATATACCATGCGGCGGCATACAAGCATGTGCCTATGATGGAGGAGAATGTGAGCGAGGCAATACAGACCAATATACAGGGCACGAAGGTGTTGGCTGATTTGGCTGTGAAATATAATGCTACTAAGTTTGTGATGGTATCGACCGACAAGGCGGTGAATCCTACCAATGTGATGGGATGCTCGAAGCGGATATCGGAGATATATGTGCAGTCGTTGGCAAGGCATATAGAGAATACGCGCACGTGTAGAACGCAGTTTATAACCACTAGGTTTGGCAATGTGTTGGGCTCGAATGGGTCGGTAATTCCTTTCTTTAGGGAGCAGATAAAAAAGGGTGGACCGGTGACGGTGACGCACCCCGAGATAACGCGCTATTTTATGACCATACCCGAGGCATGTCAGTTGGTGCTAGAGGCTGGATCGATGGGCAGGGGTGGCGAGATTTTTATATTTGATATGGGCAGTCCGGTGAGGATATTGGATTTGGCTAAGCGGATGATTCGCCTGTCGGGGCAACAAAATAATGTGAGGATTGAGTTTACTGGTTTGCGCCATGGCGAGAAGCTATACGAGGAGTTGCTATCGAATGCCGAGCACACGAAGCCTACGCACAATGATAAGATAATGGTGGCTACGGTGCGCGAGTATGAGTATGACGAGGCGAATAGGTTGATAACGGAGATGATTGAGCAATCGTTTGAGTATGACGATATGGTGAATGTGGGGAATATGAAGCGGATGGTGCCGGAGTTTAAGAGTGTGAATTCGGTGTTTGAACTTTTGGATGAGACAGGGGAGAAGGGTGAGGAGTGAGGAGTAAGGAGTGAGGAGTAAGGAGTAAGGGGTGAGGAGTGAGGAGTAAGGGGTGAGGGGTGAGGGGTAAGGAGTAAGGGGTAAGGGGTAAGGAGTGAGGGGTGAGGAGTTTGGAGTTTGGAGTTTTGAGTTAAGAGACAGGGGACAAGGAGACAGGGGACAAGAGACGTTGCATTAAGTTGTGGCGTCTTTTTTTTGTTTGTATTTGAAAACATAGTGTGTTTATTATTGTTATCTTTGGAGTTGGGTGAAGGGTAAGGGGTGAGGGGTAAGGGGTGAGTGAGTAGTAAAAGATAAAGAGTAGAATTTAATTTAATAAAACATGGAAAATAAAGTAAATAAAGTGAGAACACACCGAGATTTGGATGTTTGGAAAAAATCTATTGATTTGGTAACAAAAATTTATAAGTGCACTAAAGATAATCCTAAAGAGGAAGTATATGGTTTGACAAGCCAAATAAGAAGGAGTGCCGTTTCTATACCCTCTAATATAGCTGAAGGGTCGGCAAGAACAACTAAAAAAGATTTTTCGCATTTTCTTGCGATAGCATTAGGATCTGTTGCAGAGTTGGAAACACAATTGATTATATCTAAAAATCTTGGTTTTTTACAAGATGCGGTATTAGAAGATTTAGTATCGGAATTAACATCGATACGAAGAATGACACTAGGTCTTAGAAAATCAATAAATAAAGAGTAAAGATAGAATAGTAAAGAAGCAGGAGTAAATATCTGCACCCCTTACCCCTTACCCTTTACCCCTTACTCTTTGCCCCTTACTCTTTACCCCTTACTCTTTGCCAAACATTTATACAATATCACAATAAAATAACAATGATAAAAACCAACAACATGAAACATCAAAACAAAAACCACTACTGCATAATAATGGCAGGAGGAATAGGAAGCCGCTTTTGGCCACTAAGTAGAACAGAGAAGCCCAAACAGTTTGTAGATATACTGGGTGTGGGGAGAACATTTATACAGATGACATTTGATAGGTTTGCACCATTTATTCCGAAGGAGAATTTTATGGTGGTGACGGGAGAGGTGTATAAGGATTTGGTGCTGGAGCAGCTGCCCGAACTAACTGAGCAGCAGGTGCTGCTGGAGCCTGCACGCCGAAATACTGCGCCTTGCTTGGCATATGCTGCCTATAAATTGAAGAAGAGAAATCCGGATGCGGTGATGGTGGTGACGCCTGCCGACCATTTGATACTTGACACGCCTACTTTTATGGAGGTGATGCAAGAGGGATTGGCGCATGCCGAGGAGCACGAGCATTTGTTGACCATTGGTATAACGCCCTCGTTTCCATCTACTGGCTATGGGTATATTGAGGTGGCTGACACGGAGGCAACCTTTAGCAAGGTAACGCAGTTTAAGGAAAAGCCCAATTATGAAACGGCGGTGGAGTTTATAGAGGAGGGCAACTATAGGTGGAACTCGGGCATGTTTGTGTGGTCGGTAAGGGCTATTGATGCGGCGTTGCAGCAGCATTTGCCCAAGGTGTCGGAACTTTTTAGGGGGGCAAAGCAGTTTTACTACACGCCTAGCGAGCAGACTAATGTGAACGAGGTGTATTTGGCTAGCGAGAGTATTTCGATCGACTATGGTATAATGGAAAAGGCGGATAATGTGTATGTGAGGAGTGCCGATTTTGGGTGGAGCGACTTGGGCACTTGGACATCGCTTTATGAGCAGAGCACAAAGGATGAGAGCGATAACGTGTTGTCGGGCGACGATATTTTGGCTACGGATACCACAAATTGTTTGGTGAAACAGTTGAACAGAAACAAGCGAGTGGTTGTTGATGGTATAAAGGATCTTTTGGTGGTGGATACGGAGGATGTGTTGCTAATATGTGATAGGACGGATGAGAATCATGTGAAGGGGGTGATTGATAATGCTACGAAGTAGAGAATGAGATATCTAAGATTGTCATTGGATTTGCCATAGAGGTTCATAAAGCATTAGGACCCGGTTTACTGGAAAATACCTATTAAGAGTGTCTATACTATAAATTAAAGAAAGAAGGATTAAAAGTTGAGAAAGAAAAGCCTATGCCAGTTATTTTTGAAGAGGTAAGACTTGAATGTGGATATAGAATAGACTTATTAGTAGAAGATAAAGTGGTGATAGAGCTTAAGAGTGTAGAAATACTGAATGATGTACACGTAGCTTAAACATTAACCTATATGAAGTTAGGTGGATATAAACTTGGACTACTTATCAATTTTAACGTACCTCTATTAAAATATGGAGTAAGAAGAGTAGTAGATAAACTGCAAGTATTAGATAAAACTTTGCGCCCTTAGCGCCTTTTTCGCGTCCTTTGCGGTTAAAAAAAAGAAACCAATTGTAATTTAAAGAAAACAAATATGAACAAACAAAAAGTAGCCCTAATAACCGGCATAACGGGACAAGACGGATCGTTTCTTGCCGAACTATTGATAGAGAAAAACTATGAGGTGCACGGTGTGTTGCGCCGTTCGTCGTCGTTTAATACCGGACGAATTGAGCACCTTTATCTAGAGGAGTGGGTGCGCGATATGAAAAACGAGCGTGCCATTAATTTGCATTATGGTGATATGACGGACTCGAGTTCGATTATCAGAATAATTCAGACTATACAACCCGATGAGATATACAACCTTGCGGCTCAGAGCCATGTGAAGGTGAGTTTTGATGTGCCAGAATATACTGCCGAGACGGATGGTGTGGGTACGTTGCGCTTGCTAGAGGCTGTGAGGATATTGGGGATGGAGAAGAAGACGCGCATTTATCAGGCTTCTACTTCGGAGTTGTTTGGACTGGTGCAAGAGGTGCCTCAAAGCGAAACGACGCCTTTTTATCCGCGTAGTCCGTATGCTGTGGCAAAGCTATATGGGTATTGGATTACGAAGAATTATAGAGAGTCGTATGGGATGTTTGCGGTGAATGGTATTTTGTTTAACCATGAGAGTGAGCGCCGAGGTGAGACTTTTGTGACGCGCAAGATAACATTGGCGGCGGCTAGAATAGCGCATGGTATGCAAGATAAGTTGTATTTGGGCAATTTGAGTGCGCAGCGCGATTGGGGCTATGCACGTGATTATGTGGAGTGTATGTGGCGGATGTTGCAGCACGACACGCCAGAGGATTTTGTGATTGCTACGGGCGAGATGCATAGTGTGAGGGAGTTTTGTACGGTGGCATTTGCCGAGGCTGGTATCGATTTGCGCTGGGAGGGCGAGGGAATTGATGAGAAGGGTGTTTGCAAGAAGACGGACAGGGTGTTGGTGGAGGTGAATCCGCAGTATTTTCGTCCTGCCGAGGTGGAGCAGCTATTGGGCGACCCAACGAAGGCTAAAACTAAATTGGGGTGGAATCCGAGGCAGACTTCGTTTGAGGAGTTGGTGAGGATTATGGTGAGGCATGATATGGAGTTGGTGAAGGGGTGAAGACGGACAAGAGACAGGAGACAGGAGACAGGGGGGAGTAAGGGGTGAGGAGTAAGGGGTGAGGAGTGAGGGGTGAGGAGTAAGGGGATAATTATTAGTTGTTAATTATTAATTATTAACGGGCGGATATTCAATAATTGTAGGGCACTTGAAACTAATTACTAATTACGAATATTGTGTCATTGCAAGACACCAACTGTAGAGACGTTGCATGCTGGCGTCTTTTTAAAGGCTGAAAGCCTGGCATAATTCAGCCCTAGGCAACGCCTAGGGTAAACGAACGCCACCACACCTTTTTTTCTTCTAAAAACCTGTCGGTTTTTAGAAGAAAAAAGAAGCTAATAACTAACAGCCAACAGCTAATAGCCAACACCTAACAGCCAACACCTATTTAAACATAAAACAACAAAACAATGAATAAAGACAGCAAAATATACATCGCCGGGCACCGTGGTCTAGTAGGGAGTGCCATTTGGAGCAACCTGGAGGAGAAGGGCTATAGTAACTTAATTGGGCGCACATCCAAAGAGTTGGACTTGATGGATGGTGTGGCTGTGGCAAAATTCTTTGCCGAGGAGAAACCCGAATATGTGTTTCTAGCGGCGGCTCATGTGGGGGGAATTGTTGCTAATAATACCTACAGGGCAGATTTTATATACCGCAATTTGCAAATTCAAAACAATGTGATAGGCGAGAGCTATAGGCACGATGTGAAGAAGTTGCTGTTTTTGGGAAGCACGTGTGTGTATCCCAAGGGGGCGCCACAACCAATGAGCGAGGATGCGCTATTGACTTCGCCACTCGAATATACCAATGAGCCGTATGCGATAGCAAAGATTGCGGGACTGAAGATGTGCGAGAGTTTTAATTTGCAGTATGGCACCAACTATATTGCGGTGATGCCTACCAACTTGTATGGTCCGAACGATAATTTTGATTTGGAGAAGAGTCATGTGTTGCCTGCCATGATAAGGAAAATTCATTTGGCTAAGTGCTTGATGAAGAGCGACTGGAGGGGTATTGAGAAGGATTTGAACAAGAGACCTGTGGGGGATGTGACGGGCGATAGTAAGCGAGAGGAGATTGAGGCAATGCTAAAGAGGCATGGGGTGAGTGTGAACGAGGTGAAATTGTGGGGCACGGGCAAACCATTGCGCGAGTTTTTGTGGAGCGAGGAGATGGCTGATGCGTGTGTGTTTGTAATGGAGCAGGTAGATTTTGACGATTTGAAGGGGACGGACAAGGAGGTGCGCAATTGTCATATAAATATAGGTACGGGCAAGGAGATAAGTATTAGGGAATTGGCGATGCTTATTAAAGAGGTGGTGAAGTATAGTGGTGTTATTAGTTTTGATAGTTCGAAACCGGATGGCACGATGCGAAAATTGACGGATGTGTCTAAGCTAAATGCGCTGGGATGGAGGCATGAGGTGGAGGTTGAAGAGGGGGTGGAGAGGATGTATAGGTGGTATTTGAAATAAATGGGTGAAGGGTAAGGGGTGAAGGGTGAGGGGTGAAGGGTGAAGGGTAAGGGGTGAAGGGTGAAGGGTAAGGGGTGAAGGGGTGAAGGGTGAGGAGTTTGGAGTTAGGAGTTTGGAGTGAAGAGTTTGGAGTGATGCAACTGCTCTAGAACTGTTGATAGGAAAGGTAAGTAAAAAGTTAATAGTTAAAAATTAAAAGTTATGCTGTGCCTCGCACCCCGTAACGCGTAACGCGTGATGAGTAATGCGTGATCTGCTCACTGTTTACTGTTCACTGCTCACTGTTTACTGTTCACTGCTCACTGTTTAGATATTAAATAATGCCCAATGCGGGCCATAGCCGCAATGTGCTCTAGAGTGATGCAAATGCTCTAGAATTATTAAGGGGATCTTTCACTACGTTCAAGATGACAGCAAGTGCCACAATATCAGTTCATTAACAATTAACAATTAACCATTAATAATTATTTTCACCTCGCATCCCGCACCCCGCACCCCGCATCCTACACCCCGCATCCCGCCCCCCGCACCCCCACAAAAACCAAAATAACGAAACAATCGACAACAAATTCTCAAAAACCCTCCCTCGTTCCACAAAAAATCACTAATTTTGCCCCCAGTTTGATAAAGTAGAAAAAATTCAAATACACAACATATGCGCAAAGAGATACCTGCACGTTTGATTCTTGAGAATGGTGCAGTTTTTTATGGAAAATCGTTTGGCTCGCACAAGTCGAGTTCGGGAGAGGTGGTTTTTAGTACCGCCATGGTGGGTTATCCCGAGAGCTTGACCGACCCATCGTACGAAGGACAGATATTGACACTAACTTATCCAATAATCGGAAATTACGGAGTAGCGCCTAAAGGCATGACAGACGGAGTTTCCGATTTTTTTGAGTCTAATAGGATTCATGTGAGGGGGTTGGTGGTGTTGGACTATTCGGACAACTATTCGCACTGGAATGCACAGGGGAGTTTGGGCGAGTGGCTTGTGGAGCAGGATGTGCCGGCTATATATGGCATCGATACGCGCCAGCTTACGAAGGTATTGCGCGAGGAAGGGACGATGAGCGGAAAGATTGTGATAGGCGATGGGGCAAGTGATAGTGATGATGGGGCAACAGATTTTTACCATCCGACGAAGGAGAACTTGGTGGCAAAGGTGAGTTGCACCGAGGTGAAGGAGTACAGTGGGGGCGAGAAGCGTGTGGTGCTGCTAGATTGCGGTGTGAAGCACGGTGTTGTGCGCCATCTGTTGAGCAAGGGGGTGCATGTGATAAGGGTGCCGTGGGATTATAATTTTAATGCTATGGAGTATGATGGGCTGTTTATTTCTAACGGACCGGGAAATGCTGAGCTATGCAGGGCTACGGTGGATAATATACGGATGGCGATGAATAGCAACAAGCCAATTTTGGGTGTGGGTATGGGCAATGAGTTGCTGGCGCTGGCGGCTGGTGCGAAGGTATATAAACTGAAGTATGGACATCATGGCGATAATCAACCTGTGAGACGGGTGGGCGAGGAGACTTGCTATATTACTTCGCAAAATCATGGTTATGCAGTGGATGCCAGTGGATTGGGTGGTGAGTGGGAGGCTTATTTTGAGAATATGAATGATGGTACCAACGAGGGGATAAGGCATAGGACGAAGCCATTTGTGGGGGTGCAGTTTACTCCTGAAACGGCTGACGAGGCTACGGATACGGAGTTTTTGTATCAGCAGTTTATAGATAGCTTATAGAAATAATTGGATAGAAAGATAAAAAAATAGGATGACTACAATAGATAGAACAACAAATAAGAGATTGGGATACGCACGCGAGGATATAAAGAAGGTGTTGCTGCTGGGATCGGGGGCGCTAAAAATTGGCGAGGCGGGCGAGTTTGACTACTCGGGTTCGCAGGCTCTGAAAGCCCTGAAGGAGGAGGGGATAGAGACGGTGCTGATAAACCCCAATATTGCTACGGTGCAGACTTCGGAGGGGGTGGCTGATAGGATATATTTTTTGCCGGTGACGCCATTTTTTGTGGAGAAGGTGATAAAGAGGGAGCAACCTGATGGGATATTGTTGGCGTTTGGTGGACAAACGGCGCTGAACTGTGGGGTGAAGTTGTTTGAAGGGGGAGTATTGGAGAAGTATGGTGTGAAGGTGCTGGGCACGCCAGTGGAGACGATAATGGCGACGGAGGATAGGGACTTGTTTGTGAGGAAGTTGAACGAGATTGATGTGAAGACGATACAGAGTGTGGCTACGGGCACTATGGCTGAATCGCTGGCAGCTGCCGAGAAATTGGGCTATCCTATTATTGTGAGGGCGGCTTATTCGTTGGGGGGACTGGGGTCGGGCTTTTGCAACAATCCGCAGGAGTTGAAGCAGTTGGCAGAGAAGGCTTTTGCTTATTCGGACCAATTGTTGATTGAAAAATCGCTGAAGGGATGGAAGGAGATTGAATATGAGGTGGTGCGCGACCAGTATGACAACTGTATAACGGTGTGTAATATGGAGAATTTCGACCCGCTGGGTATTCACACGGGCGAGAGTATTGTGGTGGCGCCATCGCAAACGTTGACGAGTGTGGAGGTGAAGAAGTTGCGCAGTATTGCTATTAAAATTGTGCGCCATTTGGGCATAGTGGGCGAGTGTAATGTGCAGTATGCTTTCGACACGGAGTCGGAGGATTATAGGGTGATTGAGGTGAATGCACGGTTGAGCCGTTCGTCGGCTTTGGCGTCGAAGGCTACGGGATATCCGCTGGCTTTTGTGGCGGCTAAGTTGGGACTGGGCTATGGGTTGTTTGATTTGAAAAACTCGGTAACGAAGACTACGAGTGCCTTTTTTGAGCCTTCGCTAGACTATGTGGTGGTGAAAATTCCGCGATGGGATTTGGGTAAGTTTACGGGTGTAACCAAGGAGATTGGCTCGAGCATGAAATCGGTGGGCGAGATAATGGCTATTGGTCGCACTTTTGAGGAGGCTATTCAGAAGGGCTTGCGCATGATTGGGCAGGGGATGCATGGGTTTGTTGAGAACAAGGAGTTGAAGGTGGCAGATATAGACAAGGCACTGCGCGAACCTACGGATGAGCGGATATTTGTGATAAGTAAGGCGTTTAGGGTGGGGTATACCATCGACGAGATACATGAATTGACGAAGATTGATAGGTGGTTTTTGTATAAACTGCACAATATATTGGAGACGGCTGTAGAGATTGAGGCGCTGTCGGCAGAGGAGACTGATATCAGCAAGGAGGCGAACCCCAAGTTTGATGGGTTGATGAAACGGGCTAAGCAGCAGGGTTTCTCTGATTTTCAGTTGGCACGAGCCATTTGGAAGGAGGAGATGCCCGATGATGGTACGGAGCTGATGCGCAGCTATAGGAAGAGTAGGGGTGTGATACCGGTTGTGAAACAGATAGATACGCTGGCGGCTGAGTATCCGGCGCAGACCAATTACTTGTATCTTACTTATAATGGCACGGAGAATGATGTGCATTATGTGGGCGACAGGAAATCGGTGGTGGTGCTAGGGTCGGGGGCTTATAGGATTGGGTCGTCGGTTGAGTTTGATTGGTGTTCGGTGAATGCTTTGAAGACGGTGCGGGACGAGGGTTATCGATCGGTGATGATTAACTATAATCCTGAAACGGTGTCGACCGACTATGATATGTGTGATAGGCTCTATTTTGATGAGTTGACTTTTGAGCGGGTGATGGATATTGTGGATTTGGAAAATCCGCATGGGGTGATACTTTCGGTGGGTGGACAGATACCCAACAACCTGGCTGTGCGCTTGGATGGGTGGGGTGTGAATATATTGGGCACGCAGGCGGATAAAATTGATAATGCGGAGAATAGGCATAAGTTTTCGAGTATGTTGGATGAGTTGGGCATCGACCAACCGCGTTGGAAGGAGTTGACATCGCTTGACGATATTGAGAGTTTTGTCGACGAGGTGGGCTATCCGGTATTGGTGCGTCCGTCGTATGTGTTGTCGGGGGCGGCTATGAATGTGTGTTCGAACTATGATGAATTGAAAAACTTTTTGCAACTGGCTGCTGATATCTCTTCGAAATATCCGGTGGTGGTGAGCGATTTTGTGGAGAATGCCAAGGAGATTGAGTTTGATGCTGTTGCCAACAGGGGCGAGATTGTAACGTATGCTATTTCGGAGCATGTGGAGTTTGCGGGTGTGCACTCGGGCGATGCTACCATTCAGTTTCCGCCACAGCGTTTGTATGTAGAGACTGCTAGAAAGGTGAAGAAGGTGGCTCGAAAAATTGCGAAAGCGTTGGAGATATCGGGTCCGTTTAATATTCAGTTTTTGGCGAAGGATAATAAGATTAGGGTGATTGAGTGTAACTTGCGTGCATCGCGCTCTATTCCGTTTGTATCGAAGGTGTTGAAGATTAATTTTATTGATTTGGCTACTAAGGTAATGCTAGGATTGGATGTGGAGAAGCCTAATAAGAATGCTTTTGATTTGGATTATGTGGGGATAAAGGCGTCGCAGTTTTCGTTCTCTCGATTGCAAAAGGCCGACCCTGTGTTGGGTGTGGATATGGCATCGACGGGCGAGGTGGGATGTTTGGGCGATACGTTTGATGAAGCTTTATTGACGGCTATGTTGTCGGTGGGGCACTCTATTCCGAAGAAGAATGTGCTATTTTCGACAGGACCTGCAAAATCGAAGGCTGAGTTGTTGGAGTCGGCACGATTGCTGCACAGCAAGGGCTTTAACCTGTTTGCAACTGCGGGTTCGCAGAGGTTTTTGAAGGAGAATGGTGTGCCAGCTACCAAGGTGTATTGGCCAAGCGAGAATAAGAGTCCCAATACGATTGAGCTGCTGCAAGAGAAAAAGATTGATATGGTGGTGAATATCCCCAAGAACTTGAGTGTGAGTGAGCTGAAGAATGGGTATATGATTAGGCGCACGTCGATTGATTTTAATATTCCGCTCATTACCAACACGCGATTGGCTAGGGCTTATATTCAGGCTTTTTGTGAGATGGATGTGGAGGAGATTGAGATAAAATCTTGGCAGGAGTTTATTTAATGGTTAATGGTTAATGGTTAATGGTTAATGTGTTGGCTGTTAAAGGATAACGATAACTTGCAACTGATTACGGCTAGTTTTTAACCGCAAAGAACACAGAGAAGGCGGAAAGGGCGCGGAGTAATTAATAATTGTTTTTCCGCCTTTCTCACTTGTTTTTCGGCTCGTCGGACGATGTCGCTCCTGTAGAGGAATTTTATCGGTACATTAATGCTGTACTTTTCTAAAAACCACGTGTAACATGGGCTTTTCTTTTTCTTTAAAATTATTTCTTTGCGAGCTTTGTGCAACCTTTGCGTTCTTTGCGGTTAAGTGATATTCGTTATTTATTCGTGATGTTAGCTATAATATATTAGCTATAAAGTCATTTTTTTACCATTTCTACCAAGCTTGCATCCATCTCCACCGTAGCACACCCAATGCTCTCAATGGTAATGGCAATGATAGATTTTCCTTTAATATTGACAAGTGTGCCAACAAGTCCCATGAGGGGTCCTTTTGCTACACGCACCTCTTCGCCAATTTGCATACAATCTGCATCGAAACTAACGGCACCCTGAGAGTGCTCTACCATAAAACGAAATTGCTCCATTTGGTGGTTGGGTATTGTGGCGGGGGTGCGCTCGCCTCGCAACACCATATAGCGCAACACAGAGGGGGTTTGCAGCACTTGTAGCTGCTCTTTGGGGTTGACATACACAAACACCATCATGGAGATGAGCACGCGCTCTACCTTCTTCTTGCGGTCGCTCCACTGGCGTGTTTCGGTTTGGATGGGTACGAAGGATTGGATGCCCTGGGCTGTGAGGCGCTCGTGTACCTTTTTTTCGTGGTGCATCTTTACATAGGCGGCTAGCCAGCGACGATCTGTGTTATCTACTGTAGGGGTCATAATTATGGTGTAATAAAATTATTGTTATGCTTTTGAATTACAAAAATACAAAGAAATGGGCATTTTTGGTACTTTTTTATGAAATCGACCGTGTAGAGTGGGAGTTTAGTCTCATGATTGCACAATCTACCGCATAAGATTGAGTTTTTGTGACTTCTTGCTGTTATCGACCTGGTAGCTTCGACATTTCTCACTCTTGTTTGACTAATCTACCATATAGAGCCAAAAATACGACGCATAAATGGAAAATTCTATCCGTTGAACCAAAAAAACATCATTTATAAGGGCTATTCTATCTGTAGAATTTAATTTGCGAAGCGTATTGCTATAATCTACCTTGTAGTGTAGGTTTTTTTGACTCTTGAGGCTAGAATTTACTAGATAGAACTGAATTTTCAAGACTTTTTGGGATAATTGGACGGATAAAATTCAAAAAACCAGAACTATTTGGATAATTCTATCAAGAGGAGTGCATTTTAGTAACTTACTGCTGAAATCGAATGTGGTGAGTCGGTTTTTGCCACTCTTTGTGCTATAATCTTACGTGGTGGTGCAATTGAAACGAGGCAGGAAACTTTGGGTGGAAGTGTAGGATTTTGCAAACGAGTCTGAAAAATGGCGCCAGATTTGGTGGGTGGTGCAGATGAGACTAAAAAGTGCTGCATGATAGGGTGATTGAAGCAAATGAGAGTGAAGTTTTCTGCTTGACGAGGTGAATGGTAAGAATGAGAGTGAAAAATGGTGCATTGCAATGTAAATGGAGAGAATGAGAGTGACTATTACCGTGGAACTGTATGGGTGAAGCAAACGAGAGTGGAAATTTGCGTTTGCTGTGGAGATTGGGGCGAATGAGGATGAATATAGATGCTTGCTAAGGAGAATGGAGCAAAGGAGGCTAGAAAATGGAATTGTAGAGAGTGGGCAAAGAGGATGTGGGTGACAAACTCTATTGATGGGGCAATGGTGGAGGAATGAGAGTGGCGCGCCCCACCCTATGTGGAGAATAGGGCGAAAATGATGCATAAAAGTGGCTCAATTGCGAGACGGCTAATTACTAGTGAGTTGCGAAGCGCACTGGGGGTGAAAAATGACTAGTTTTGACTATTGTTTGTGGTGGTTATTTAACACAATTGTGTGAGATATTAATTTTTTATTTTATTTTGATTAGAGAAATGACAAATTAAAAGTTGACGAAAAGCGATTTTTTGAGAACTATGGGTGTGAGTGGTTTTCGCAAAGTTGTTGCATAAATGAAATATTTTTGCTCTCTAACAAGAGGTTAGGCGTTTTTTGAGATCTGCATAGTGGTTTTATAATAATCTGCATATAAATGGAAAAGATGAAATTTTGTAGCAAAACAAAGAATTTTTTTTAAACCTTTTATACAACTCATTATCAGTCTGTTGAGTGCTTAAATTAAGCTGTATTTGAATATTGTTAATAAATAGTTGAAAAATAAATTGCATTTTGATTTGTTATATCATTTCTTTTCCTTATTATTGTATCGTAATTGAAATTTCAGGCGCTACTAGAGCTAAAAATAGAGGTTTTTTGAATTCTTATTTGAAAATTGAGTGCAAAAAGTAGCAGCGTGATGTTTGGTTAAAATAGACAAATGTAAGATTGTTTATAAAGGTATATCAGTATTAATTTTAACTACCGATTTTAGACCATCTGGAAACAACTATATTTGTGCTATATATTGGAGCTTGAAAAAGCTACAATACGTTCTTTGACATGTGGGAGTACAAAAAAATGATAGCAATGGATTTCTGATGCCTTTTGCAAAAGAAATATCGGCTATTGAATAAGAAGCAGCATATTTATGTGTGAGCAAACATAGATATACAAGATAAAAAAAGGGTGAAACTGCCTGCCCTTGAAACAAACTATTAAGCGTACGGTAATAGTTGGTGATAACAAAAGGCAGATTATTTTATTAATTAATATTTTTCATAGAATGAAGTATTTTACAAACAAATTGGAGATTAACCGACTTCCAATTTCAAAGATGCAAAAGCTAGAAGTAGCTGAATTTGCAGAAGAGGTTATAGGAGTAGTACATAAGTACAACCCTGAGGAAATGCAAATCAATGCAATGTATGATTTGTTAGTGGCTAACAAACCTTTAATTGCTCAGTTGAAGGTGCACTATGGTGTAGATCCATATCGTTTGGATTTGAAGCCTGCGCGCGAAATGATGATGTTGCTTGTAAGTAACATTAAGCTAAAAGTGCGAATGGCAACAAAAACAAACGACCCTAAGGATTTTCATGTCATAGAGTCGGCAATCAACAGCAGTTTGCGCCATTTGTATAGGTGCAGGAATGCTAAAACAGTTACTCAAAAAATCAGAGGTTTTTTGAACGACGTTGAAGCTGACCAGGAGTTGCAAGCCGCTATTACTCAGTTTGATTTACTTGAAGATGTAATGCAACTAACCGCTGCGGTGGATAGGGTGCGAGAATTGTCGAGGAAATCGTACAAGAGAACATCGTCGCGCATTAATGTCTCATCAACAGTGCATATGAGAGCTGTATATAGTGCAGTTGAGTATGTATTTAATGAGATAGAGATGGCACACTTGATGAATCCTGAATTGGATTATTCACCTCTTGTGGCAGAGCTAAATGTGCTTGTAAATAAGTACAGGAGCCTGATAGTTATTCGTGAACACAACAATAGACGCCTAGCGGCTTTGAAAAAGGCTGAAGAGGAAGCTATGAATGATAACGATGCTAATGGTACTGATGGTGCTGATACTGACGATGAGATGAACAACTCGGAGTCGTCTACTGAACAGGATTCTACGGAGGGGGAAACTTCGACGGACGAGGAGACTACAGTGGAGGATGATGATGAGGAGGGTCATGAATCGGATGTGCAGACTACTTCTATTGAAATGATGGATATTCCATCGGGTGAGACAACTACGCTGGAGTCGCGTGACGATTCTGATGAAAGTGCTGACCAGGAAGCTGCTGCTTCTGATGATTCCGATCAGGAATTATGAACTGTTTTTTAAAGCATTGAGTCGATCTTTTATAAAGTTGACTTAACGCGCGTATAGGAGCTATTTAATCCTATATCTTCAACAAAAGAAGAGAACACGCCTACTGTAGTTTGACGGCTATGGTGTCCTTTGAAAAGAGGGGGTGGTTCTCTTCTTTTTTTTTGCTTTATACTTTTTAAGGGACAAGGGTTTTGAGTGAAGAGTTTGGAGTTAAGAGGGCATTGCGGCTAGAGTCCGCATTGACCATTGGTTGCAACCTATCGCAAGGGTTTATTTGCAGCCCGTGTGGTTTGCTTGCGCACATTTGTAATGTGTGCAATTATATCTATCTGCATTCGCAGCACACCGATTTGGAAATCGGCGCGAGCAGCATGACATGATTGAGGGCATTGCGGCTAGAGTCCGCATTGACCATTGGTTGTAACCTATCGAAAGGGTTTATTTGCAGCCCGTGTGGTTTGCTCTGCAAATATTGAATAGATGCTTCATTGCATTACCAATGACATAATTTATAATATGCTGTTATTTATACAATTACATTTTTTATG
>ERZ1032852.198-NODE-198-length-16582-cov-7.395474_pt1 | contig 16582 bp, 8 predicted proteins | sample MGYA00516689_ERZ1032852 | MGnify/ENA primary metagenome ERZ1032852 (study PRJEB33719, sample SAMN04262499) | wastewater metagenome | biome: rural village; feature: composting latrine chamber; material: composting feces with ash | place: El Salvador | collected...
GTGTGGTCGCCCGACATGCCTGAGCCCGCACCCCAGTTCCACCTCACGTTGTGTGTGGGGGCCGAGGCCCACGCAAACGCCCCATTTATATATGGCAGTTACCACCCTATCTCGAAACGGGGAGGTGATTGATAGGTATGAAACACGATTCGGTATTCGTCGGTTGGAAATGGATCCAAATCAGGGAGTGTTGGTCAATGGAGAGCTCGTGAAAATAAAAGGATGAACCAGCATCACGATCTGGGTGCACTGGGGGCGGCTTTTAACGTGCACGCCGCGGAACGTCAACTAGCGTTGTTGCAGGAGATGGGTTGTAATGCTATTCGTATGGCGCATAATCCGCCGGCGACTGAACTCCTGGAATTGACGGATAGAATGGGTTTTCTCGTGGTAAACGAAATATTTGATTCATGGGAAAGAAAGAAAACACCGTTGGACTTTCATCTCGTTTTTCCTGAATGGTCAGAGCCTGATACCCGCTCTTTTATTCGCCGCGACAGGAATCATCCTTCTATTATCATGTGGAGCTTTGGGAATGAGGTGGGCGAGCAATACACCGCGGAAGAGGGTGCCACGTTGGCGCGATACTTGAACGGCATTGTCAAGGAGGAGGATTCGTCGCGTCCTACCACGCTCTCCATGAACTACGCGAAACCGGATATGGAATTTCCCAAGGTGGCAGACGTGATAGGGCTCAATTATCAAGGGGAAGGAATCAGGCAAGAGCCCGAGTTCGAGGGAACGGATCGTATTCGGACAGAGCCGCAATATGACAAGTTCCGCGAGAGATTCCCCGAGAAGGTAATCTTTGGTAGCGAGGTGGCTTCTTCTTTCAGTAGCAGGGGAGTGTATCTTTTCCCTGTAACGGAGAAGATCTCTTCTCCCGTGAGGGACGGGGAGGGTGGTGACTCAAGGCTGGCTCGAGTGAGTTCTTACGAGCTTTACGCGGTAGACTTTGGTTCGTCGCCGGATAAGGTATTCATGATGCAGGATAAACATCCGTTCGTGGCCGGTGGATTTGTTTGGACCGGCTGGGATCACCTCGGTGAGCCCACTCCTTATTATTCCTCGCGCAGCTCGTATTGCGGCATTATCGACCTGGCAGGATTCAAGAAAGATAGGTTCTACCTCTACCAGTCTCGCTGGCGGCCCGATTTTCCGATGGTGCATGTATTGCCGCATTGGAATTGGCCTGATCGAGTAGGGGAGGTGACGCCGGTTCATGTCTTTACTTCGGGCGATGAGGTGGAGTTGTTCTTGAATGGGCGTTCCCTCGGACGAAAGCAAAAAGGGGAGTTTGAATACCGGTTGCGGTGGGATAACGTGGGATATGAACCGGGAGAATTAATAGCCGTTGCCTATAAAAATGGAGAAAAGTGGGCGGAAAAAACCGTACAGACTACCGGGGAAGCAGCGTTGCTGCAGATGGAAGCAGATCGGGATAAGGTTACCGCGGATGGGTCAGACCTCTCGTTTATTGCTATCAAGGTGGCCGATAAGGAGGGGCGTGTGGTGCCCAACGCCAACCCCCTCATTCATTTCACGATAGAAGGGCCGGGAGAGATCGTGGCTACCGACAACGGGGATCCCGCCGATTTGACAGAGTTTCAATCGACGAAGCGAAATGCTTTCAGCGGGCTCTGCCTAGTTATCGTGAAAGGAAAAAAGGGGGAGCCGGGCAACATCAAGGTGAACGCGGAGGCAGCCGGTTTGCACCCTGCTTCCATCGTTATTAAGAATCAATAGTATTCTTACAGGCAAATAAAATACAAGATTACGCAAAAAGTGTACTTGTTTTGGATTGTTTAACTCTATTTCTTTGTATTATATAATATTGTGATAAAGGCAAGGGCGCTGCAAAGTTATTACGTGAAAATAAAAAAATAGGAGAGTAATTGAAGTAAAGAGAGGGAGAATGGCAGAAAAAAATCAATTTGATGTTTCAGGGAGAGTCGCGGTTATAACCGGGGGAAGTGGTGTTTTAGGAGGAAGCATTGCTGAAAGTTTGCTTTCCGCGGGAGCAAAAGTGGTTATCATCGGACGGACCCCGCGGAACGTGGAGGATAAAACGAGAAAACTGGAAATGATTTCGAGTGATGTGATCGGTATAACTTGTAATGTTCTTCATGTTGATGAGATCGAGAAAGCACGGGATGTTATCTTGAGAAAATGGCATCGAATAGATATCCTGGTAAACTGCGCCGGGGGTAATATCCCGGGTGCCACTCTTGATGGAAAGCAGTCTTTTTTTGAAATGGAAAGTGAGGCATGGAACGCGGTGTTAGACTTGAACATGAATGGAACGGTTTACCCCTCCTTTGTTTTCGGTGAGGTGATGGCACGACAGAAAGAAGGGGCCATCATCAATATCTCTTCCATGGCAGCTATAAATGCTATCACGAGAGTTCCGGGCTACTCGGCCGCGAAAGCGGGGATTGATAATTTCACGAGGTGGTTGGCCACCGAGATGGCATTGAAGTACAGCGACCGGATACGAGTAAACGCGATAGCTCCCGGTTTTTTTATCGGCAACCAGAATAGGAACGTGCTTTTAAATGCCGACGGTTCTTTAACAGAACGGAGTGAGAAAGTATTGGCAAAAACTCCCATGGGAAGGTTTGGGGATATTAGCGAGTTGAACGGTGCCGTGCAGTTATTATGCTCTGACGCCGCCAGCTTTATCACGGGAGCCGTATTGCCGATAGATGGAGGATTCAGCGCGTTTAGTGGAGTTTAAGCCTTAACGCCCTATGCTGATCGCGAGCCTAAATAGCCACAGCTGGATGTGTCTGGATGTATGTGGAGTGTTTTTCAAAGAGTAGAATATTATGAAAATTACATGACGTTATAAACCTAAACAAATCAGAGAATGAAAAGAGAAACAATGAATCTATTAAAAGGAATATGCATTCTATTTTTTAGTGCATTTTCCTATGCCCTTTCTGCTCAGACTGTTAACCTGACAGGGACGGTTGTTGATGTGGAAGGGGAGCCATTAATTGGAGTTACCGTGCAGGTTCAAGGGACTACCATCGGTACGATTACCGATGCAGATGGTGCTTTTGCCTTGATGAACGTGCCTTCCGAGGCAACAATTGATGTATCGTATGTAGGGATGGAACCCCAAGTTATAGCGCTACAGGGGAGAAGTTCTTTGCAGATAATATTGGAAGAAGATGCGGAATTACTGGAAGAGGTTGTGGTGATAGGTTACGGAACGATGCGAAGGGAAGCGGTCACGGGATCAGTATCATCCATGCAGGGAGATGTCTTGCGAGACGTGCCGACGGGAAACCTTACAACTGCCCTGCAAGGTCGTCTACCAGGGGTACAGATGCAACAGAGTAGTTCCAAGCCGGGGGCTGATCTACAGATCCGTATCCGGGGGACCCGTTCGTTGAATGCAGATAATGACCCCTTAGTGGTGTTAGACGGGATTCCCTTCGCGGGAAGTATTTCAGATATTAATCCCAATGATATAAGGAGTATTGATATTTTGAAAGATGCTTCATCGACTGCTATCTACGGATCAAGGGGTGCCAACGGTGTGATCATGGTGACTACCTTTAGAGGGGTAGCAGGACAAGAACCAAGGGTAAATTACAACGCTTACTATGGTGCCAAAACCCTGTATAACCGTTACCCGATGATGACGGGCGATGAATTGTATCAATTGCGCCATGATGCCGGTGTTTACCGTGAAGACTTAGGAGGCGGAAATAGCCGGCCCACCATGGGGGCGGATGAAGTGGAGGGAGTCAATACCGATTGGCAGGATTTGATGTTTGAATCGGGGATGGTGATGAGTCACGATATTGGTGTTTCAGGCGGTACAGCCACGGGCAGCTACAATTTCGGCACAGGATATTATAAAGACCAGTCGCTCCTGCCGGGGCAGGACTATAGTAGGATTAATCTTCGTGCCAATATTGACCAAGCTGTAGGTCACTATTTTCGCTTCGGGCTTACAACAAATAATAATTACAATGTGACCAACGGCCAGAGCTTGGGTATGTATAACACGCTGGCTACATCGCCATTGATCGACCCGTATGACGACCAGGGAGCGTTGAAACCTATTGTGCGGTCCATCGCCGACGATATCTGGACTTATACACGGGGAAGAATTTTAGACCTAGACGACAAGTACGCCGACAACCGGCGTGGCTACGGCTCGTATAACTCATTGTATGGGGAAGTGAAAATACCTGGCGTGGAAGGGTTAAGTTACCGGATCAACTTGGGGCTGAACTTGAGAGGTTACAACAGAGGTCGCTATCAAGCAGAAGGGGTGTTCAGCTCCACTATTACCGCTGCATCCTCTGGATCGCTTGAAAAGTCACTCACCTACCAGTGGGTAGTGGAGAATATCGTTACTTACGATAAATTTTTTGGGAAGCATCACCTAAACTTCACCGGTTTGTATTCGGAAGAAGCTACCCATTATGATCGTTCCTTTGTAGAAGCAAAAAATATTCCTTCCGATCATTTCCAATATTGGAATCTCGGGCAGGCTGCCAAGGAGGATGTTACGGTTGATCCCAATAACCAACACTACGAAGAGTGGGGCTTGAAATCGGTGATGGGGCGTGTGATGTATGATTATGACAGCCGCTATATGGTCACCGTGGCCTTACGTTCCGACGGTTCTTCCCGCCTTTCTCCAGGATACAAATGGCATACTTACCCGGCTGTTTCAGCAGGATGGAATCTCCATAGGGAAGCGTTCATGGAGCACGTGAGCCGGATCGACGAGCTGAAGCTCCGCCTCGGTTGGGGGCAAACATCCAACCAAGCTGTATCGCCTTATGCTACCTTGGGGCGCCTCGAGGTGCGTCCGTATAATTTTGGAAATGAAACGACCATTGGGGCTTACGTCTCGGAAGTGCAAAATCCCGCGCTCGGATGGGAATTCTCGAACACCTATAATTTCGGTTTGGATTTCTCTTTATGGAGTAACAGGTTGCGCGGCGCCGTCGACTATTATATTGTCAATACCAATGATCTGCTGATGCGGGTAAATCTCCCTTCCACTTCAGGAGTTGCCACCTATTGGGACAACATTGGGAAGTCACAGAACAAAGGATTGGAGATTGCATTGAACGGTGCGATTATCGAGAACCGGGACGGTTGGTCGTGGGAAGCAGGCCTGAACTTCTACACCAATAGAAACAAAATCGTGGAACTCTCCTCGGGACAAGATCGTGACGAAGCGAACGCGTGGTTTGTCGGGCATCCCATCAATTCTATCTATGATTATGAAAGGATCGGGCTGTGGCAGGAAGATGATCTGCATATGAATATTCTTGAACCGGGCGGAAACGTGGGAATGATCAAAGTGAGGTATACTGGTGATTATAATGCCGACGGCACCCCGGTAAGACAGATCGGCGCTGCCGACCGGCAGGTGATCAGTGCCGACCCCGATTGGCTGGGTGGATTCAATACCCGCGTGGCTTATAAGAATTGGGATTTGAATGTGATCGGTACGTACCAGCACGGAGGTGTTTTGGTAAGCTCACTCCATGCCGCTAATGGTTACCTGAATATGCTTACCGGACGTCGTGGAAATGTGAAGGTTGATTATTGGACACCGGAAAACACCAGTGCCAAATATCCTAAACCGGGAGGGGCGCAGAGTGGTGATAACCCCAAGTATGGTCCTACCTTAGGCTATTTTGACGCCTCCTATTTTAAAGTGGGACAAATAACCCTGGGATATAATTTCGACAGGAATGCATCCTGGTTCAAAAGGGCCGGTATTGACAGTGCCCGTCTCTATTTCACGGTGCAGAATGCATTTGTGCTCTTTTCGCCCTTCAATAACGAGACAGGGTTGGATCCTGTAACCAATTCATATGGTAATGACAACGCAGCTGTTACAAGCGATCTTCCCTACAATGAAAGCACAATGCTCACCGTAGGGACTAATACACCGCAGACGCGCAATTACCTGTTTGGGCTGAATCTTACTTTCTAACTACTTTAAAACTATCTACAAATGAAGAAAATAAATTATATGATAACCGTGGGGATGATTGTTTCGATAATGATCTCATCTGGTTGTTCCAACGATATCCTGGAAGAAACTCCTCGGGCAATTTACGAGCCGGGTTTTTTCAAAACTGAACAAGGTATCCAGTTAGGGCTGACCGCATTGTATGCCCATACACGTTACTTTCTCGGGCAATACTATTATGCCGCGGCGCAAAATGGCACCGACGAATATACATGGGCGCAGAGTGCCGATGGTAATTTCCGTGATTCCGATATGTCGGGAGTCGGTTCATTGACTCCCCAGAGTAGCCGCTCCGATGCACTTTGGAACGCCGTCTATTCCAATATCAACACCGCCAGCGGTATAATAGAGGAGGCCAGTGAAGTTGGATTTTCAGAAGCCCTTATTTCAGAAGCTCGATTCTGGCGTGCATACGATTATTTTCTCCTAGTGCAGACCTTTGGAGGTGTCCCGCTTGATTTAGGATCCGGAGAATTGAAATATAATACATTGCCTTCACGGGTTTCTGTACGCAATACAGTGCCCGAAGTCTATACAAAGGCGGTTTTCCCCGACTTGATAATGGCCATAGACAACCTTCCCGCAACGGGACGTGTAACCGGTGGAGTGACAAAAACGGCTGCTCGCCTATTCTTGGCGAAAGCTTATCTCACCTACGCGTGGTGGCTCGAAAATCCGAATAATATCCCTACTTATCCTGAAACACCTCGTACAGATCCCGACGGTCATGACGCTACCTGGTATTACCAGCAAGCCTATGACATTGCTTTAGAAGGGATCAATAATCCGGGACCCTTTGGATTGCAAGAATATTTTTATGATGTTCACCTCGGAAGTAACGACCGTAACAGTGAGATTGTTCTTTATTCCGATCATATTGAAGATGAATATTATAATGCTGTAAATGATCTTTCTTGGGCCAACGGAGGTGCTCCCGAGAATTTTGCCGTATGGTTTGTGACTTGGAATTATACGGATATAAGGAGTTCAGCAAATGGGACAGATTATAATGTTTCTTCTGTACAACGCGATGCCGTGCAGTGGGGCGGCCGTCCTTGGACGCGTATGGCACCAACCATTGACGCTTATACTGAAACTTTTGCTGATAAAACGAACGATAGCCGTTTTGACGGCACATTCGTAACCACTTATTACGGCAACTGGAGAAAAGCAGGCATCTCGAATGAAAGCTTGCACAACGCGAATGGCCTACCGGTAAGGAACGGAGAAGCGGTACTCACATTCTTAGAAGAAGAACCCGATACGCCTGTAAATTATTCGGAAGGAAGCGGTCCGAGCAATATAGGTGCAGGTACGTTGCCCGGCAGGGCCGATTGGGTGATTGCCCCGAGCGGCATCAGCCGCGTTGTATATCCAGGGCTTTGGAAACTGGGAACATACCGCACCGATAGCGGAACAGGTCTCGGGCAACCCAACGGATCGCTCACACGCCCTTGGAATATTGCCAAATTCTCGGAATTTTACCTGATTGCCGCCGAGGCAGCCGTAAAGGGAGCTACAGGATCCATGAGTGCTCGTGAACTAGTGAACGTGATCCGTGAGCGCGCCGGTAAATGGCGCTGGAAAAACAATGGTGATTATGAAAAGATGGAAGATAATAGTGCCGCGATGGTAGCCGCCACTCCTGATGTGATCAATATCGATTATATCCTGGAAGAACGCAGCCGGGAATATTTTGGTGAGGGGTATCGCTGGTACGATCTGGTGCGCACCCAGAAATGGGCGGAAGTAGGTGCCACTTACGAGATATGTGGTGTTTCAAAAGGTGACCATACACCCGTGACCTACACACGGGATATCCAACCTTATCACTACCTGCGACCCATACCACAAGGTCAGATTGATGGTATGACCATGAGCGAGGAAGAGAAGGCTGCTTACCAGAATCCTCACTATTGATTATTTTTTTTGATCGCGAGGGTGCATCGGGGGATGACACCCTCGCTTTCGTAATGGGGGAGTCCAAAACAAAAAGATGAGAATGAAAATTAAACGCAGGAGATTTACAGTAGTTCTATTATCGGCAATGGTCTGTTTCCAGGTGTTCGCTATTGATAACAAAGGTATAATTTTCAGTGAGTTGTCGCCCTGCCGATTCACGCTTATTGAGAATGGAGTACCTGGTAGTATTTTGATCGATGAAAACGAAGATGCAGGGGTAATAATTGCTGCCCGCAATCTTCAGAAAGATTTTGAGAGAGTGTCGAGCAATCTTGCTCCACTTTTATTCGAACCAAACCATAACCGGTTGATTATAATAGGCACTTTAGATAGCCGGTATATTAAAACGTTGATATTTAATAAAAAAATCGACGAAACCGAATTGAAAGGGAAAAATGAGAAATACCTGATGACGGTGATCGATGCACCTATGCCTGGGGTGGAGGAAGCATTGGTGATCGCGGGCAGCAATAAACGGGGTGCCATATACGGCATTTACGAATTGTCGGAACAGATAGGTGTATCGCCTTGGTACGACTGGGCCGATGTTCCCGTAATACAACAACAGAATTTATCCATTGCTCGCGGAAGCTATACTGCAGGTGAGCCTGCGGTGCAATACCGGGGAATTTTTTTGAATGATGAAGCACCCTGTCTGACAACATGGGTATTGAATACATATGGAACCCGATACGGCGATCATCGTTTTTATTCGCGCGTGTTCGAGCTAATCCTCCGCTTACGGGGAAATTTCTTGTGGCCCGCCATGTGGGGCTGGAGTTTTTATGCCGACGATCCGGAAAACAGCCAGTTGGCTGATGAAATGGGAATCATCATTGGTACAACCCATCACGAACCGATGGCACGGAGCCATCAGGAGTGGGCAAGAAACCGAAAAGAATATGGCGTGTGGGATTACAGTTCCAACCAAGAGGTGATCGACCAATTTTTTCGCGAAGGAATAGAGAGAGCGGCCGGAACTCAGGACCTGATTACCATTGGTATGCGTGGTGATGGGGATACTCCGATGGGTGGAAAAGAGGGAGAGGACCATAACTATGTACCACGTGATGAAGAAAATATTAAACTGTTGGAGAGGATTATCAAGAACCAGCGACAGATTATCAAGGATGTAACCGGTGAAGCACCGGAAAAGACTCCACAGGTTTGGGCTATCTACAAAGAGGTACAACGCTATTTCGATATGGGATTGCGTCCTCCCGATGATGTTATCGTGCTGCTTTGCGATGATAACTGGGGAAATGTACGTCGCTTGCCCAGAGGAGAAGAAAGAAACCATCCCGGGGGATGGGGGATATACTACCATTTCGACTACGTGGGTGCACCCCGTAATACCAAGTGGCTCAATGTTACTCCTATCCAGAACATGTGGGAACAACTTCAGTTGACGTATGACTATGGCGTGGATAAGATATGGATCGTGAACGTGGGTGACTTGAAGCCGATGGAATACCCAATCACCCTTTTCCTAGATATGGCATGGAGTCCCACTGATATCACCCTCGATAACTTATTGGAGCATACGCGTCAATTCTGCGCGCAACAGTTTGGAGAAGAACAGGCGGGTGAAGCAATGCGTATTCTCAATTTGTACAGTAAATACAACGGACGGGTCACACCCGAAATGCTCGACCGTAATACCTACAATATCGAGACCGGGGAATGGAAACAGGTATCGGACGAGTACATCAAGCTGGAAGCAGAGGCGTTGCGCCAATACCTCTCGCTTGAACCTGAGTACCGGGACGCGTACAAGCAATTGATCCTTTACCCCGTTCAGGCAATGGCCAATCTCTACGAGATGTATTATGCCCAAGCAATGAATCACAAACTATACAAAGAGAATAATCCGCGGGCGAATTATTGGGCAGACAAAGTTGAACAAACGTTCAAGCGCGACGGTGAGTTGGGCCATGATTATAACCACGTGATGTCGGACGGCAAGTGGAACGGTATGATGATCCAAAAGAAGATTGGTTACACCTCTTGGAACGATAATTTCCCCAAAGATACATTGCCGGAGATTTATCGCATCGAAGAGCCAGAGAACGCGGTAGGCGGTTATCTCTTTACCGCTAAAGACGGAGTTGTGGTGATGGAGGCCGAGCATTACTTTGAAGCGAAAAACGCGCCGGAAGCCGAATGGAAGGTTATCCCCTACATGGGACGTACGCTCAGTAGCATTGCCCTGATGCCCTATTCGAAACCGGTCGAGGGAGCTTCCCTCGCGTATAAAATGCAAATTCCCGAAGAGGTAGCAGAAGTAAATGTACATGTGGTCGTGAAATCTACACTGCCGTTTCATGACGATAAAGGGCATGAATACACGATAGGGTTTCAAGGAGGGGAAGAGAAAACCGTCAACTTCAACTGGAACCTGAACGAAGATCCCGAGAACGTCTACACGGTATTCTATCCCACCGTGGCGCGACGAGTGGTAAAGAAAGATGCGACACTTCAGCTGCCTGCTTCTACCGATGGAGTACAAACCCTCGTCGTTAAGCCGCTGGATCCGGGCATTGTATTCCAAAAGATAATCGTTGATTTTGGAGGATACCATGAAACTTACTTGTTTATGGATGAATCACCTAATAAAAGAGGATTATGAAACAATTTTCAACAACATTTGTACTTTTTAGCCTTATCCTGTCATTGTCAGGTTGTGGCAATTCCGTGACGGGGAATACTCCCGTATCATTAAAAGCAGCTCTGAAAGATAATTTCTTTATCGGTACAGCATTAAATCTTCACCATATACATGGAGAGGATGAAGCCGGACTGGAGATTGTGAAAAATCATTTTTCATCTATCGTGGCGGAGAATTGCATGAAAAGTATGTATATGCAACCCGAAGAGGGCATGTTTTTCTTTGATGATGCCGACAAATTCGTGGAGTATGGCGAACAGAACAAGATGCATATCACCGGCCATACCCTGATATGGCACTCTCAGGCACCTTCATGGTTCTTTACAGATGAAAATGGCAATGATGTTTCTGCCGACCAGCTCAAAGAGAGAATGAAGACCCACATCCAAACCATCGTGATGCGCTATAAGGGTCGTATTCACGGATGGGATGTGGTTAATGAGGCCATTGAAGACAACGGTGAATTCCGGAATAGTAAATTCTACCAGATACTGGGAGAAGATTTTATACCGCTGGCTTTCCAGTATGCGCATGAAGCAGATCCGGATGCCGAACTTTATTACAATGATTACAACGAATGGCATACGGGGAAACGTGATGCCATTGTCAGACTGGTGAAATCCCTGAAAGAAAAGGGTCTCCGGATTGACGGAGTGGGAATGCAGGGACATATTGGGATGGACTACCCGTCGCTGGAGGAATACCAGGCAGCTATGGATGCTTATGCAGGCGCGGGCGTGAAGGTGATGGTTACAGAATTTGACATAAGTGCACTTCCTTCACCCCGCCGCAATATAGGGGCAAATATTTCGGATATGGAGGCGTATCGGAACGAAATGAATCCGTATACCGAGATGTTACCCGACTCGGTGATGGCAGAATGGGAAAACCGGATGCTTGATTTCTTTAAGCTGTTCATTCAGAATAGTGATAAGATCAGCCGTGTGACCCTGTGGGGGGTAACCGATGGGGACTCCTGGAAAAATGACTTTCCCATGCGTGGAAGGACAGATTACCCATTACTCTTTGACAGAGAATATAATGCCAAACCGGTAGTCAAAAAAATTGTAGATATGGCTCATAACGAGAAATAATATACAAACGAACAATGAACTTACATATCTCTATCCCCTCGAATCAGCACATGAAACTCCTGATGTTATTGTTTCTGATGTTGGTGGGAACGCACTCTCTCCTATCCGCCATACGTCTTCCGGCACTTGTCAGCGACAGGATGGTGCTCCAACGTGATACTGAATTGGTGTTATGGGGCTGGGCTGATGTGGGAGAGAAAGTAACCGTGCGTTTTCAGGGCGGGTTGTATGATACCGAAGGTGGTCCCGATGGGAAATGGTCGGTCACCCTGCCACCCCAAATGCCCGGAGGCCCGTTTGTCATGGAGATAAATGAGATAACGATCCGCGATATTCTAATAGGTGATGTCTGGCTCTGTTCGGGCCAATCCAACCAGGAAACCCCGATTACCCGGTTGGTTGACAGGTTTCCGGAAATCAACGTGTCGAATAACCACATGATCCGCCACTTCAAGGTACCCGGTCAGGAGACGGTGGAATTCCCCCTGGAAAGCATGGCAGAAGGAGGCCGATGGCATTCGGCTACAGCTTCCGAGGTGCTGCACTGGACTGCGCTGGCCTATTTCTTTGCCCAGGAAGCCTACCTCACCTACAATGTGCCTGTGGGGATGCTTGTATCAAGCAAAGGCGGCTCGGCCATCGAGAGTTGGATCAGCCAGGAACAGCTGAAGGACTTTCCGGAGTTTGTAGTGGACAGGGAAGCCTTGGAGATGTTGAAACAGGCCGAAACGGATAAAGGCATAGCAGGGAAATGGGCTTCGTCAGGGCTGGATGACGCTGACTGGGAATCGATGGAAGTGCCCGGCCGATGGCAAGAAAACGGATTGCATACCAAAGGAGTGGTGTGGTACAGAAAAGATTTTGATATGCCGGACTCGATGGACGGGAAGCATGCCCGTCTCCACCTGGGTATGCTTATCGACAGTGACTCCGTTTTTGTGAATGGCCGATTTGTGGGAAGCACCTCCTACATGTATCCACCGCGAAAATATGATATTCCGGCAGGTGTCCTCAAACAGGGGAATAATAATATAACGGTCAAACTGACCGCTCATTCCGGGAACGGCGGGTTTGTGGATGACAAGCCCTACAAAATTGTGGGGGACAATGTCGAGATCGATCTTACCGGGAGTTGGAAATACAAGGTAGGCAAAGACCTCAACGGCGTGGAACAATATGTTGCCCGTATAAAGAATCTGGATGCTGCCGGCTCGGGACTGTACAACGGGATGATCTATCCCATCCGTGATTACAAGGTGAAAGGAGTCATCTGGTACCAGGGGGAGTCCAATGCCGGCCGGCCGCAAACATACACTTCTCTGTTGAAATCCCTGATTGCCGATTGGAGGGGATTGTGGAATAACCCTGCATTACCATTCCTGATGGTACAACTACCCAACTTTATGGAGAAGAGTGATCAACCCTCCGAGAGTGGGTGGGCGGCCATCCGCGAAGCACAATTGAATGTTGCCATGGCGGTCCCAAACACAGTGCTGGCGGTTACCTATGACACAGGTGAGTGGAACGATATCCATCCGCTGAATAAAAAAGATGTCGCACACAGGCTCTTTCTGGGTGCCCGCGAAAAGGTGTACGGAGAAGAGATCGTAAGTGCAGGTCCTCTTTATAAAGATATGGAAATTGAGGGGAACAGCATAATCATGACCTTTACAGAAACCGGAAGCGGACTGACTTCACGCGATGAAGCGCCATTGAAGCATTTCGCCATTGCCGGAAATGACCGGAAATTTGTCTGGGCAGAAGCCACCATCGAAGGCAATAAGGTAAGGGTCAGCAGCGAGGATGTACCCCTTCCGATGGCCGTACGCTATGCCTGGGCGAATAACCCGGAAGAGGCAAACTTGATAAACAAAGAAGGGTTACTGGCATCACCATTTCGGACAGATAACTGGTAATTTGTAGAGAGATAAAATACAAAATTTCACATTACAAACACCTGAAATTCAAAAACAGGTGGATGATTTATATAATAAAACGACAATCGAAGAATAGGATGAAAAGGAGCAATATAATAAAAGTATTTTTGGCTGGTTTATTGATAGTCTTCATGGGACTATCAATGAAAGCGGAAGCTGCTTCTCCCAGCAGGATGGAGACTGATACAATTTATAGTAATACGCTGAAGGTGAAAAGAGCTTACTCCGTCTATTTGCCGAAAGGTTTCGACAAAAATCCGGAAAGGAAATATCCGGTGCTTTATCTCCTTCACGGCATGTGGGGGAACAATGCCGATTGGATGAATTCAGGGCATGTCAAGGAAATTATGGATCGGCTGGCTGCCAGTGGAGAAGCCTGTGAAATGATTATTGTCTCGCCCGATGCCGGAGGCGGTGATCCGGATATTCATCAGAACGGTTATTTCGATATGCCGGGTTGGGCTTACGAAACATTTTTCTTTTCCGAATTTCTTCCTTTTATTGAGAAACGTTACCGAATCGTCGGTGATAAGCAGCATCGTGCCATTGCCGGACTGTCGATGGGCGGAGGAGGAGCCACTTCGTATGGGCTTCGTCATCCGGACATGTTTTGTGCCGTATATGCAATGAGTGCCTTGATGGATATTCCCGAAGAAGGGGCGGCGCGCTTTGATGATCCGAACGGAAAATTGGCTATACTGACCCGTTCCGTCATCGAGCATAGCTGTGTGAAATATGTCCGGCAAAGCGACGAGGCTCACCGGCAGCAGCTCCGGTCTGTAACGTGGTTTGTGGATTGCGGCGATGATGATTTCCTGCTGGATCGCAACATCGATTTCTATCGAGCGATGCGGCAAGCCAGTATTCCATGCCAGTTTCGGGTGCGCGATGGAGGACACGATTGGGAATATTGGCGTTCGGCGCTATATGACTGTTTGCCATTCGTAACAAGGAATTTCAAATAATCGGGACAATATGGTATCCCCTACCATTGAAAGTTCGCCGGGAGTAACTGTCCTGCATTCTCGTGTCCTGGTAAATTAGAAAATAGTGTGAAGTGCATTTGATAACATAGATAAGATTTCACCGGAGTTTTCTTCTTTTTCTAAGGGGAAAAGAAACCGGGGCAGATCATGTACTTTGATTATTGGATGTTTTCAAAGTGAAAATATAATTTGAATTAGGTATGAATAAAATAATTCTATTTTTATCGATATTCGCATATTTATGTGGTATAAATCTATATTCTCAGGATAAACTTTATGGGAATAGTTTCTCATTGAAGGATATCAAGTTGTTAGACGGGCCATTCAAACATGCCTGCGACCTCAATATTGAGGTCCTGCTCCAATATGATGTAGACCGTTTGTTAGCTCCTTTCCTGCGTGAAGCCGGTTTGCCGCTGAAAGCGGAGACTTATGGCAACTGGGAAAGCGATGGGCTTGATGGCCATATCGGCGGACACTACCTTACAGCGATGGCGATCCATTATGCGGCGACCGGGAACCAGGCCTGTAAAGAACGGATGGATTATATGGTATCAGAACTAAAACGGTGCCAGGAGAACAGCAAGCAAGGCAATGGGTATATCGGAGGTGTGCCGGTAGAGAAAACAATCGACGGGAAAGTCTACAATCTCTGGGAAGAACTCAGGAAAGGAAATACCGGGATTATTTGGAGATACTGGGTACCCTGGTACAATCTGCATAAGACCTATGCCGGCCTGCGTGACGCATGGATGTACGGGAACAACGAAGAAGCTTTACCGATATTTCTGGCCTACTGTGACTGGGGTATTGAACTGATTTCCCACCTCGACGACAACCAGATGGAAGCCATGCTTGCCAATGAATTCGGGGGGATGAACGAGGTCTATGCCGACGCGTATCAGATTACTGGGGAGGAGAAATACCTGGATGCCGCCAAACGGTTTTCCCACAAGGAGATATTCGACAGCATGAAGAGACGGGTGGACAACCTCGATAACAAACATGCCAATACCCAGGTTCCCAAGGCCGTGGGATACCAGCGGGTAGCCGAAGTGAGTAACGATGCCGGTTATACTTCTGCAGCCGTTTTCTTTTGGGAAACAGTGGTGTATAACCGTTCCCTTGCCTTAGGAGGAAACAGCCGCCGTGAGCATTTCCCTTCTGCGCATGATTGCGATGAATACATGGAAGACAGGCAAGGCCCTGAGACCTGTAATACCAATAATATGTTGAAACTTGCCGAAGGTTTATTTCGCATGACTCCCGAAGCCAAATATGCAGATTATTACGAACGGGCCATGTACAACCATATCCTCTCATCCCAACATCCCGGGCATGGCGGATACGTGTACTTTACTCCCGCACGTCCATCCCATTACCGGGTATATTCTGCCCCCAACTCAGCGATGTGGTGCTGTGTGGGTACCGGTATGGAAAATCACGGGAAGTATGGTGAATTTGTATATACCCGTTCCGGTGACTCTCTATTTGTCAACCTGTTTGTGGCATCGGAGCTGACATGGAAAGAGAAAAATACAGTAATAGAGCAGAACACCGATTTCCCGGTGGAAGAGGGAAGCACCCTTACCATCCGGGTGCAGGAACCGACCCGTTTCAAACTGTTGATCCGCCATCCCGGCTGGGTCTCAGCAGCCGACATGAAGGTCCTTTGTAACGGTAAGAATTATGCCGAAAACTCCAAACCTTCTTCCTATATATCGATAGACAGAGTCTGGAACAACGGAGATGTAGTACAGATAAAAACACCGATGAAGGTGACTGTGGAGGAGATGCCCAATGTGCCAACCGCTATTGCCATCATGCGAGGTCCCATATTGATGGGCGCTAAAACTGGTACAGACGGCATGAACGGACTCGTCGCCAACGATCATCGTTGGGCGCATATAGCACAT
>ERZ1032852.199-NODE-199-length-16550-cov-11.691785_pt1 | contig 16550 bp, 11 predicted proteins | sample MGYA00516689_ERZ1032852 | MGnify/ENA primary metagenome ERZ1032852 (study PRJEB33719, sample SAMN04262499) | wastewater metagenome | biome: rural village; feature: composting latrine chamber; material: composting feces with ash | place: El Salvador | collected...
TATAAGTGGTGATTTCTAATTGCCAAAATGTGAGGAAACAAAGTTACTGATTACATTCACACTATCTACACTTACAACTAAAGTATTAATAGCACCTATCTTTTATCGATAGGTGCTATTTTTATCTTGCCTTTGTCTTAAAGTAATATGTAAACGATGTGTTGACACTTTGAGTTCCTTAGAATGCTAAACCCAATATGGTTTTGTAAACGATGTTATGATACCTCTAAGGGCTTTAGAAGTGTCAACGATGTTATGATATGTAACAATTAATCTTTAAGTCCATAGTCAAGTGATTTTCGAAACAATGATTATTGAATAGAACTGTAGGATATGGATAGCAGAAAAACTCAATCTTTTTATTTTATGTGTAGTAACTTTACTATCTTTACCAACAAACCCTAAAAAGGCTTCATAAAAATGAAAATAACAACCTTAACCGACAATCGAGCACAATCGAACAAACTAGAAACAGAACACGGTTTATCGCTATACATAGAAACAGACTGTGGGCAGAAGATATTGTACGATACTGGGCAAAGTGATTTGTTTATGCGCAACGCAAAGAAGTTGGGTGTAGAGTTAAAAAATGTCGACAAGGTAGTGATTTCACATGCCCACTACGACCATGTGGGTGGCTTATTAGCATTTCTAAAAATAAATAAAACTGCAAAAGTATATATGAACGCTACCCTCTTCGATTACGAATACTTTTCATTGAAGAGTGGCGTGAAGAAGCTTAATGGATTTCCTACTGAGCTGCTGGAGTATCGTGATAGGTTTGTTTTGATTGATAAGAACACTTCTGTTGATAATCTTTGGATGATAACTGATATCAAACATACATACAAAATGCCAAAAGGCAATTCGATACTTTATAGACAACGCCAAGGTGTGGAAGAGCTTGATAAATTTGAACATGAATTGATTTTAGTGGTAGATACAGCAAGAGATTTATGTGTATTTACTGGTTGTGCTCACAATGGTGTCCTCAATATTGCCACTACTGTACTATCTGTTATCCCTTCCAAAAAAACACATTGCCTCTATGGTGGCTTCCACTTAATAGATGGCAAAGAATATGTGGAGGTTGAAACTACAGAAGAGCTAACTGAGATAGCAAACGAACTAACAAAACTTTTACCCAAAGCTCACTTCTACACTGGGCACTGTACTGGTGAAAAAGCCATTGAAGTATTAAGTGAAAAAATGGAGGGTAAACTTGAATCATTCTATGTAGGTATGGAAATAGCAATCTAATTAATTAAACTATATATTCACATTTAAAATTGGTATGATGAAAAAACAATTACTTATTCTTTTTACACTTCTACTTACAATCGGTGTATCTGCACAAAAAAGCCCACAAGATGTCTTTTGGGAAACATTGAGCAGTCATTGCGGAAAATCGTATGAAGGAACAATAACTTCAGAAGGAAAAAATGAAGGATTCGATGGTAAGCGATTGGTAATGCATGTGAAGACATGTACAGAGGGAGAATTAAAAATTCCATTCTTTGTGGGCGATGATAAATCGAGAACATGGGTTTTAACAAAGTATGATGATGGTATTCTATTGAAACACGACCATCGCAACCCTGACGGTACGCCCGAGGAGGTAACTATGTATGGTGGTAAAGCAACTAATTTGGGAACCGAAAACATGCAGTTTTTCCCTGCCGACCAAGAGACAAGTAGTATGATTCCTTATGCTTCGTTCAATGTGTGGTGGATTACGGTTGATGAAACTAGTTTTACTTACAACTTACACCTAGTAAATACCGAACGTGTATTTACAGTGACGTTCGATTTGACTAAAGAGATCGAAACTCCTGGAGATCCTTGGGGATGGGAAGAGAATTAAATATTTAAAGTTAAAAATTAAAAGTGGCTATCTTGTTCTAAGATAGATCGACACAATTGACACAATTGATACAATTTAAAAAACCAACCTCAAAAGGTTGGTTTTTTTATATCTTATACTATGCAAACAATAGTGTTATACTGAACAACTTGTTCTTTCTTTCCCTATTTTCTCTTCAATAAAATTGTATAATAAACGCACACCCGAAGCGGTACCTCCTGCTTGGATATATCCTTTGCCTTTCTTAACCGAAGCAGGTCCTGCAATATCTAGGTGTATCCAATCGTAATCGGTAAAATGCTCTAAGAACTTAGCTGCTGTGGTTGCACCACCTTCACTACCTCCAATATTTTTCAAATCAGCAACTTCACTCTTCAGCATTTCGTCAAACTCTCTCCACATTGGTAGTTCCATCAAACGCTCGTATACATTATCGCCCGATTTCTTTAACTCTGCCATTGCAGATTTGTTATTACCAGCCATTGCAATACCAAACGAACTTGTAATAGCTGCGGCAGCACCAGTCAATGTTGCTAAATCGATAACCAACTCTGGTTTAAACTGTTTAGCATAAGCCAAGGCGTCAGCCAACACTAAGCGACCTTCAGCATCAGTATTCTGAACCTCAACAGTTGTACCATCGGAGATGGTGATAATATCGTCGACTACAAATGCATTGGCACTAATTTTATTATCAGTAGCTGGCACTAAACCAATTACATAGTAGGGAAGTTTATTTGCAGCAACTGCCATAAGAGTTGCCAATACAGTGGCAGCTCCTGCCATATCAGTTTTCATGTCCGTCATATAATTGGATGGTTTGAGTGAATATCCACCAGTGTCGAACATCACACCTTTACCTACCAACACAAGTGGCTGTTTGTTTACAGCTTCTTTGGGTTTGTGAGTAAATATATTGAAAGTAGGTGGAGTATTCGAACCTTGGTTAACAGCTAACAAGCCACCCATATTCAACTCTTCAATCTTTTCCTTGCCGAAGATTTCTGTGGTGAACCCATGCGTATTTGCCATCTCTTTGGCTAATTCAGAAAACTTAGGTGCGTCGAGGTAATTAACTGGTTCGTTTACTAAATCTTTGGCAAAAGAGACAGCTTTAACTAAGTTTTCTAACGCTTCTAGCTCACCCTCTACAACAGACGCTTCGTCCATATACACAGTCTTGAGCGAAGATTCATTTTTCTTCTTCTTATATTTATCAAAACGATATTGTGCTAACGACATTCCCTCAAGAAATAAACTTCTCTCGCAAACAGACAACGCATCAGTGAAACCTAATAATTGAGCCTCCTCAACTTTTTCTATTTCCAACTCTTTATAGACTGCTGCTCCAAATAGGCGCAACTCTTCTGAGTCGTTCACAACTTCAGCCTCATCTTTTGCATATACTGATACTAATTTAATAGTATCATCTTGGTACAAAGTAAAAAAACCGTTCTCTTTATCTTCAATAAGTTTTTCTATCCTTTTGATAACAGCTTTTGGTAGATTATAATCTTGTGAACTGTTTTTTGGCGATACTACAATTACATGGCTTACGCTTTTAGGCACATCGTGTATGCCTACTTTAAATTTTATCATATCTGTTTTTTTATTAACATTTTCGTAAAGAGACAAAAATAAGGATTTTATCTCATCTTTGCTATATCTTATAAGAAGGAGAGAAGTAAAAGCACACCTAACTATCTGTTTTATATCTAAAAATTTTATATTAAACCTACAAATGCTTCAATTTCATCTTTTGTCGTAAAAAAGTTGGGACTAACCCTAATATTCTTTCCCTGCAATGTTACCAGCACTTTTTCGTTTGTCAGTTTATGATAAAGTTGCTTAGTAGCCTCATGAGAATCAGTAGTAAAGTGAACAATGGCTGACCTCTCGTCTCTATTCTTTGTTGGAGTTATTATTTTATATCTCTTTTTTCTAATCCCCTCAAGCAAAAGATCAGTATTTTGCAAAGCAAGTTCATAAATATTATCTATACCAATATCAAGAAGCAATTTCAACCCTGCGCTCCATGCATCAAAAAGCGAATAAGCAATTGTGCCTGTTTCAAACTTTCGTGCATCGTTGTGGTAACAAAGTTTATCGAAATGATGCTCGGCAGCAAACATACCTGGTAGCATTGGATCAATCACTCCGCAAACTTTTTTACTTACATACAAAAAACCTGTTCCATGCATTCCCAACAACCACTTAAATCCACATCCCGCCATTATATCTATATCATCGCGTTCTATGTTAATGGGAGTCATACCTGCTCCTTGTGCTGCATCTACCATAAATAGTACCCCTTTTTTATGCACCATCTCTCCTATTGCCGACAAATTTGGTCTGAAACCACTATTGAACCTTACTGCTGCAATTGACACAATGCGCGTGTTGTGGTCGATGAGTTTATCAATTGCTTCTACATTAATGCTATTATCGCTGTTGAGTTTTACAAACCTTACTTCAACACCTCTTTTTTGTAGTTCAAGCCAAGGAAAAGTATTATTCCAATGTTCTAGTTCTGGAACAACTACATTATCTCCTTTTTTTAAATTAATACCCTTAGCTACTATACCAATACCCACTCCGGTGCTTGTTACCAAAGCATATTCTTCTGGTACCCCACCTAGTAGCTTCGAAAGTAAAACACGTGTATCATTTCGATTAAATGCTTCTTTACCTGCAGGGTTTAACTCCGTTTTTAAATGATTCTGAAGCCTATCATTCACTAAAGTGTTTAGAGGAGATTGTGAGGCACTATTAAGGTAAATGGCCTCTTTTGTAACTGGAAATAGTGACCTGATTTGTTCTATGTTCATATAGCGTAGCTTTATATATAATATAAAAACAAAGGTAATAAACAGATTAGAGATAAAGAGTACAAATAGCTTGAAAGCCAAAATATTTAAACCATCTTAGCTATATCTGAAGAAGCAGAGGGAAATACAAATGGAATTGTTTTTAGATTTTCAGCTTTCATTCCTGCCTGCATTGCCACTGCAAAAACATTGATAGTTTCTTCTGCGTTTGGTCCAATAATGTGAGCACCCAAAATAAGGTCAGTGTTTTTATCTATTATTACTTTAAAAGCATAAGTTCTTTCACCCAAATGCTTCGCAGCATACCAATGTGGCACAGATCGATAATTTACTGTGATGTCTAAGTTCTCTTTCCGTGCTTGCTCTTCAGTTATACCCACCATTGCTAAAGCTGGCAATGAATATACTACTGTTGGACGAACACCATAGTCTGGTTTTTTAATATTACCATCCACAATATTTGCGGACACAATGTGTCCTTCCATTGTAGCAAAAGGAGTTATGGGTAATCCAAAGGTTGCACTATTATCACCTGCAGCATAAACCCTTGGATTGGTTGTACTTTGCATGTAGTAACTCACCTCTATTCCTTTATCTGAATAACGCACATTACCTTTGTCCAAATCAAGATTATGAACAGCAGGCACCCTACCCGATGTATTAAACACCACATCAGTTGTAAATTCTTTTAGATTACCATTATTGTTTCCTACAACAAGATAGCTATCGCCATTTTTCTTTATTTGGGTTGCATTGGTATTCATCACTAAATTAACACCTAGCTCTTTTGTGGCATCAACCAAGTGCTTCACAATATCTTTATCGAAGTGTTTCAAAAGCTTTGAACTCCTTTGCAAAATAGTAACTTTAGCACCACTATGAGCAGCGATGTGTGCAAATTCGAGAGCGATGTATCCTCCACCGATAAAGAGTAGCGACTTTGGTAGTTCTTCCATTTTAAAGAAATCATCACTCGACAAAGCATGCTCTGAACCTATAATGTTTAATTCTCGCGGCACAGCACCTGTGGCAACAACTATTTTCTTAGCTTCAATTATATCGTCACCTATTTTCAATTGATTTTCAGCTATAAATTTCGGGTCACCATGATAGGTGTATATTCCATTCTCTTTAAAGCTTGCTTCTTTATCTTCTGGCATCGGATCGGTAAAAGTGTCTTTAAATGCCTTCAATTCCCTCCAGTTTATTGATGGTAAGCTTTCTACACCTTTTCTCTCAAGATTCTTTGAAGAGGCTACTGCATCAGCTGCTCCTACCAGTATTTTCTTAGGAATACAGCCGTGCAAACCACATGTGCCACCATATTCACGATTGTCAACTATACCAGTTTTAAAACCAGCTTCCGCACTTTTGTTGGCTATGATTGTTCCTGCTACTCCTGTTCCTAATATAAACACATCGAATTTTTTCATGATATATATTTTTGTTTATTCGTACTTTTACTCCTTCCTTTAAAAAGAAAAAAGCTAGCCTTATTCATTCTCCTAATTTAAAGACCCTTATATAGTTGAACAGTGAGTTCAATATAATGTTTACAATTATTATGTAATTAAAAACTCTAAGGACTAACAACAAACACTGTTACATGTATATTAATCCATCTTACTCAACAGTTTCTTTGGTCTCTCCACAAGTCAGCATTGCATCTCCAAAATAAGGATTTAGAATATCTTTGGTGCTACTCAACCAATAGGCTCCTTTATCATTGTTAGCCATTGGGCAATACTGGAAGTAAGCACTAGTGTTCTCTAAACCAAATATTTTTACACTTTCGTAGAATGCAAGATTAAATTGGATATACTCGTGACGTTGTTCTTCGATATCATTCGATTTGCTGATTGCATTAATTGTTCTATTCAAGATTTCTAGTTGATCCATCCATTTCATGTGTGGATCATGTTCAAGCAATGCCATATCAACAGATTCAATAGCCTTAATTACTTTTTTGGCTTCATTAGCCACACTCTTAGCATTCGATTTAACAAAAGCATCATTCATCTTCAAGTAAGCATTATACACTTTTGTTAATTGTGTTTTAAATACAGGGTTGATATCGCTGATACGTTCAATATCAGATATTTCCTCAAAGGTGGCCATCTCTCCATGATTATGTGTCGATGTTGAAGGAGCTGCATCAGGACTCATCATACTGGGCTTACCAGCAAGTTGTGCAGCAGCATCAATACTGAATGTGCCATGTACAGCTATCTCCTCGCCTAGTGCTAAGCCCTCATCTATTACAAAACTATCACCCAATGAAGGACCAAGCGTTACCTCACGAAGTTGAAAATTAACACCTTGGTCGGAAACAGATTTTACATACACAACTGAGCGCTGTCCTGTCCACATAACCGCAGATTTTGGAACGACCACTGCATCAGTCATGTTTTTCAATTCTGCCTGCAGAACACCAGAAACAAACATCTCAGGCTTTAGCTTCAATCCATTATTAGTAGTTGCAACCCTTGCTTTTGCAACCCTTGTAGTAGGATTAATCATAGGGTCGAGAAAAGAGATAGTTCCTGTAAATGTTTCACCAGGAAGTGAAGCAACGGTATATTCAACCTTGTCGCCCTTATTAACCCAACCCATATCCGACTCATAAACATCAAAAAGTACCCATACCCTTGACAAATCTGCTATTTCATAAATCGACTGTCCTCTCTGAACGTAATCCCCAACACTTACCATTTTTTGTATAACAGACCCTGAAACATCTGACCTGATATCAAAAGTTGCAGTTGCAACTCCCGATTGCACCATCTGCTCAATCTGACTATCTGTCAATTTCCATGTTTTCAGTTTTTCTTTAGCTGCATTGAAAAGCTGTGGTTGTGTATCCAACATTTTTTGGGCTTGAAACAACTCCTCCTGTGCAGTAACCAAATCTGGAGAATATACAGATGCAATAACTTGTCCTTTTTGCACATAATCGCCTGTGAAGTTTACTTTCAAGTTTTCAATCCTTCCAGGCACGTGAGATGACTGTGAGAAAAGCAATCGTTCATCCTCCTGTATTTTTCCGTTCAATCGCACCTCTTTTACATGATTTATTGCTCCCACAACTGCCGTTTGAACATTAGCTAGTTGCATAGCTGTTGCCGACATACTTATAGAATTTGGGTCTATACCATCATTTTGTTCATCTTCTAGTGGAATTAAATCCATACCACAAATAGGACAAGCGCCTGGTTCGTTTTGACGAATTTGAGGATGCATAGAACAGGTCCAAATTGTTTCCTCATCTACATGAGAGTGCTGCGATAGATTTTCACCATCATTACTACTACCGGTACTTCCAAAAATCAACCAACCCAATAACAAACCTATTATTAGCGTTGAAAGAACTATTATTATTGTTTTTCTATCTGTTTTCATTTTCCTATATGTTTTGCAGTGATGTAATTTAGTTTTGCCAAAGCAATATAGTATTCTACTTCTGCCGTGGCTTTCATTTTTTCGTATTTAAGCAATTGCTGTTGCATTCGTAAGACTTCTTCAAAATCTTTTCCAGAGTTGCTATATGCACTAAAGAGAAGGTTTAGCGACTGATTACTCTCTTTGGTTTGCTGTTCATACAAGCTTATTAGCTCTTTTTGTTGTTGTATTTCAAACCATGTCATCTCATAGTTTGAAATAAGTGAATTAGCAACTTCCATTTTTTGAAGGGTATAACTCTCTTGCATCAATTGTGCCTCTTTCTTAGCAGCTTTATATTTTTTCCTGTAAATGGGTATGGAGATTGATACCATGGGCATCACAATATTTTTACCATTATCCATAATTGCATAATCCAACCCTACACCCAGTTTTGGCAATCCATCTTTCTGTGCTGCTATTTCGCTGGCTTCGCTAGCTTTTATTTTCAAATCCAAGGCGTTCAACATTGGATTGTTAACCGCTATAGAGTCTCTACGAAAACTGCCTCTTAATGTTTCAGTAGCAAGAGATGTGTTAATAGACACCTCTTCAGTAACATCTCTATTAAGCAACTTATTAAACGTAGCCTTCAGCGACTTCTCTTTCATATTAAGAATACTTAGATTGCTAACTGCGTCTTTCAACATAATATCCACGCGCAACACATCTACCATTGGAGCTAAACCATTTTTAAACTTAGAGTTGGCAATAGATTTATACGACTCTAATATGTCGATATTTTTCTGTTCAATCTCTCTCAAACGATTCAATTCATACAGTGGATAATATGCAGCCGAGACCTCATAGTACAATTGATTTTGAGCATCAAGAAATGATTGATATTGCGCCTCTGCCATTAAAGCTGCTGCATTGCCTTGTGCACTTAAAGTTCCAAACCATGGAAACATTTGTGTAAGCGAAACAGATGCACGTTGCGACATCATTTTAGGAAAGAAATAGCTAAAAGAAACTGTTGGATCGGGTAAAGAGTTTACTTGAGGCACTTTCTGAAGCGCTGCTTCAAACTCCTTGTACTTCGACTGCAATCCTGGATTATTTTCAGCTGCTGTTTTAAAGTATTCATCTAACGTTTGAGCATGTCCTGATGCAACCCCAAGAATTACCAGCAATATGATATTTAAAATATATTTCTTCATGATTGTATCTTTTTTAATTTTCGTTCTTCGCGCATACTATATAGCACGGGTACAATAAAATAGGTAACTGCTGCAAAAATCATCCCTCCAAATGCTGGAATTGCCATGGGTATCATAATATCAGCACCTCTCCCAGTTGATGTAAGTATAGGCAGCAATGCAATAATAGTTGTAGCAGAGGTCATAACGGCAGGTTTAATCCTGCGGTATCCTGCTTCAACCACTGCATCTCTTATTTCTCTTAAATTGTCAGTTTTATTTCTTGCAAAGCTTTGGTCGAGGTAAGTAGCCATCAAAACTCCATCATCGGTAGCAATACCAAAGAGAGCAATAAAGCCCACCCAAACTGCAACACTCAGATTGATAGTTTCCATTTGAAACAAATCACGCATATTAGTACCAAATAGGGAGAAGTCTACAAACCAATCCTGCCCATAGAGCCATAACATTATAAAACCACCACTAAATGCCATAGCAATACCCGAAAACACCATAAGAGAGGTAGTTACCGATTTAAACTGGAAGTAGAGAATTAGGAAAACAATCATCAAAACAATTGGTACAATTATAGAGAGGCGTTTCTCCGCTCTTATTTGATTTTCATAACTTCCCGAAAACTTATAGCTAACACCAGAAGGCACATTTAAATCACCTGAATCAATACGTGCCTGAATTGCCCTCTGCGCATCATCTACTACTAGCCCTTCAGAGAAACCATCGCGTTTGTCAAACAATACATAGCCAACCAAGAAAGTTTCTTCACTTTTAATGGCTTGTGGTCCTCTTACGTATTCAAAATCTACAATTTGAGAGATTGGAACTTGAGCTCCAGTGGGTGTTGAAATTAAGATTTTACCCAACGATTCGGGATTATCCCTCAATTCACGCGGATAACGCACTCTTACAGGATATCGCTCTCTACCCTCAACCGTAGAAGTTATTTCCATTCCTCCAATAGCTGTTTCGATAGTTTGCTGCACATCTTCAATATTCAATCCATAACGAGAAATCTCATCACGGTTAATATTCAAATGCAGGTAGGGTTTTCCTACAATTCGCTCGGCAAATACCGCCTCTGCTTTTACGGAAGGAACTTCTTTCAACACTTCTTCTAGCTGCATTCCAAACTCCTCTATAGTAGGCAAATCAGGTCCATAAACCTTAATTCCCATTGGAGCACGCATTCCAGTCTGCAACATCACCAATCGAGTTTCGATGGGCTGTAGTTTAGGTGCTGACGTTACCCCTGGTATTCTTGCTACTCTCACAATTTCATTCCAAATATCATCAGGTGACTTTATTTCAGGTCGCCAGTTGCGATAGTAATTACCTTTTCTATCAAGAATCAACTCCTCATAAGTTACACCACTATGTAGTGCTTCTTCATTAGAAAGTGTGTCTCCATTATTTAATATAAATCTATCATCTCTATCTACCTTAAACCTTACTCTATGTCCGTTTTCATTAAGCATATATTCAGGATGGTAGTTAATCACATTTTCGTACATAGAGATGGGTGCTGGGTCGAGGGCTGACTCTGCTCTGCCCAACTTGCCCACTGTAAGCTCCACTTCGGGTATGTTGGTCAACAACATATCCAATTGCCCCAGCACCTTTCGATTGTACTCAAATCCTGAGTGGGGCATGGAGGTGGGCATCAACAGAAAGCTTCCTTCATTAAGCGAAGGCATAAACTCTTTACCTATAGCTGGAAAAGTATGAGTCAATCCCGACCACACTTTAGTCGTTCTGATATTCACTCCCACTGTATCAAATCCTTTAGCCACAAAGCCAAACATATTGTTAAATCCCATCCAACTAGTTATTCCGAAAAGGATCAAAAATGTAGGAATCAATAGAAATGTCACTTTATGATTTAAGCTCCAGCGAAGAATTGATCTATAGTAATACTCTAGGATAATGAAGAAACCTAAGACAATTATCACAAGTAATGAAACGAAGAGAACATTTGTGGTCAAGCTTTTCGCTGCTCCCAATGGAAGCCAGTATTTGGCTAATAGCCATACAACACCAATCACCACAATTATAACTTCTGCATATTCGAGCATCCATAAAACAAATGATTTCATGCGTTGTTGCAAAGTGGAATTAGAACTTTCGCCTTTCTCTTTTTTATCTAAACCGTAACGCTCTACACCAAACTCTTTAACTATACCAACAATACCAAACGCAAGTAGAATCAATCCAGCCCATGTTTGTCCAACAAATAGAAGAACAATTCCGATTGGAATCAGTGCTATATTCAACCACTTTCTAATCTTTTCATTTTTAATTTTTACACCAAAAAACCAATAAGCCAAAGTTGGCATAATTATTAATGACACAATAAGTGATGCTATAAGTGCAAATGTTTTAGTAAATGCCAGTGGTCCAAATAACTTACCTTCAGCAGCCTGCATAGTAAACACAGGTATAAAGCTTACAATAGTGGTAGAAACCGCAGTCAGTATTGCAGAACTAACTTCTGCAGCCCCATTATAGATAGTAGTTTTAAGATTTTGTCCTTCGGGTGCTTCATCAATATGTTTGATAATATTCTCGGATAATATTACCCCCAAATCTACCATAGTACCAATAGCAATTGCAATACCCGACAGGGCTACAATATTGGCATCGACATGAAAATAGCGCATGGCAATAAAAACCATTAGCACAGCAATAGGTAATAAGCTGGAAATCAAAAAGGATGCTCTTAGGTTGTACACCATTACAATAACAACCAAAACCACAATTAGAATCTGAAGCGAAATAGCCTCTTCCAGTGTCCCCAGGGTTTCGTAAATAAGACCAGAACGATCGTAAAATGGTACAATGGTAAGTTGACTTTCAACTCCGTTCGCCAATGTCTTTTTGGGGAGTCCAGGAGATATCTCATCAATTTTATCTTTCACATTGTTGATAACCTGCAATGGGTTTGCACCAAACCGTGCAACTACCACACCATCCACAACTTCAGCTCCATCTTTGTCCAATGCACCTCTTCTGGTAGCAGGTCCCAGTGAAACCATGCCAATATCTTTAATACGGATTGGCACATTGTCTTGAACAGCAACTACTGCTTTCTCAATGTCTTCGATGCTCTTTACATAACCTAGTCCACGCACAAGGTATTCGGCCTGGTTTATCTCAATGGCTTTAGCACCAACATCTCTATTCGATTTTTGCACCGCCTCCATTACTTTGTGAAGGGGTATATTGTATGCTTTTAGTGCATCGGGGTTTACATCAATTTGGTATTCTTGAACAAATCCACCAATGGAGGCTACTTCCGAAACACCTTCTGTAGCATTTAGTCCATATTTCACGTAGTAATCTTGTACGGTACGTATTTCGTGTAAATCCCAACCTCCCGTTGGATTTCCATCTTTATCTCGTCCCTCGATGGTGTACCAGTAAACTTGCCCCAAAGCAGTAGCGTCTGGTCCTAAAGAAGGTTGCACCCCATCGGGCAACAATCCAGCAGGTAATGAACTCAACTTCTCTAATATTCTTGAACGCGACCAGTAGAACTCTACATTATCGTCGAAAATGACGAATATACTAGAAAAGCCAAAAATGGATGAACTACGGATGGATTTTACACCCGGGATACCTAACAGATAGGTTGTGAGCGGATAAGAGATTTGATCTTCAATATCCTGTGGAGAACGACCCATCCACTCGTTAAATACAATTTGTTGGTTTTCACCAATATCTGGAATAGCATCTACAGGAACAGGGTCTCTTGGCAAAATTCCCTCATTCCAGTTGAATGGTGCGGTTGATAAACCCCAAACAACTAGAAAAACCAAAAGTAATGTGGTTACCAACTGATTGTCAAGGAAATACTTTATAATTCTATTTAACATTATATTATTAGTTTTTTTATGATGGATACTCAAACATCTTTATGTTATAATAAATTCAGAACATAAAATGTTTATGATAATCACATATAAGTGGACGTGTTAACAGAAATCGTTAATAGTCTCTGATTGTATAATCCACTTTTTTGCAACAAAAATGTTACGAGCAAAAACTAATTATTGACTAAAGTCGGTATGTACAAACTAAGGAAAGGAAATCTAGGGTTTTTACATAAAACCCTTGTGTAGGGAAGTTCAAATTAGATTTAACTGCTGTATCTGGTGCAATTAAGCTAACTAAATAATTGAGTATAAACCCACCTGGTATAAGAGATGTCTCAGTTGGCGACTCAATAAATTGAGAGTTGTTAGTGGTGAAATTGTCTGTTACAACTTCGATATTAGTAGTAGTACAGCAGCAGTTTTCAGACTCTCCAAGCTCAAGTGTTGGAAATCTCAGATTCTCACCTTCGCCTATTTCTTCAAGCATGCAACACATATTACCCTTGCTCAACACACCGATGTTGAGTGACTGCAATTCATCTCCACAAAAATGCAAAGAAAGAACCGGATGCACACTAAAAGTAAGCATCAAAAGCAGCAATATGGATGTAGAAATGCGTTTCATCTCTCTATATAATTGTCTTTTTTTCAATTTTAGCTCAAAAAGAATAAAACTCTATGAGCTTACAAAAAACATAACATTTAAAATGAGAATTTGTTTAACTAGGACTATTCATAGATTAGAAAGTTGGATGAAATCTAGAATGTTTCAACACTTTATATATAGGTTTTATGTATAATCTATGGTTGTCTATTATAATTAAAACAACCAACTCATTTCAAAAACATGGTACAACAAGAGAAACTATAGGCTATACCTCAACACAACACCCCAAGATTTATTATAAATCTTTATCGATTTCTGCTCGGTAGTATTATCAAAGATGGGCACTAATCCATGATTATATCTCACACCAAGACTGATGGTTTTGTTTAACTCAAACAAAACTCCGGCTGTTGTACCAAAATCTATTTTTTGTAAGTATTTATTTTTCTCTGTCTCTTCATCGGATTCACCAAAAATGGATTTATCTTTATACGTATTGCCCAACTCATCTTTTCTATTGATTCTTGCATCTAGAAGTGTTGATGCATAAGGACCTACATAAACTTGAAAACCTTTAATCCTAAAGGTTACATTCAGTGGTTGCAACTGCAAAGAGTTCATTCTCAAGGTCGATAGATACTCTCCATTAATAGCATCACTCAACAGCACCTCTGCACCACTAATATTGAAGTTCAATTCATGTTTAAACGAGATGAATTTACTAATTTGTGGACTTTTTGATGAAGAAGTTCATTTAGTGACATTCAAACGTTCTAATATGAAAAACAGTTTAATGTCATTAAGTGATAAAATTCTTTTTCGCAAGAAACGAGTTATAGAATCCATAAATGATCAGCTGAAAAACATCTGTTCAATTAAACATTCAAAATACCGTTAAACTAATAGCTTCATCATGTATATTATTAAAAATCCTTCGGTCAAGATTGAAGTAAATAAATTAAACTAATTAACAATTTAGAGATAATCCTATCCCAAACTAACGTTAGAATTGCCACATAGCAGATTACTCTCCTTTAAATAAAAAGCATGTGCAAAATCTTTTGTTGTTAATTAATTTATCCTTATATTAGCATCCTATTCATCAGGAGTTTTTGCAATTTATGCAAAACACCAACCGAGAGACCTATCTTCACGGTGGTTTAGAATGAGGGCATCCTGCCAAAATAAAAGGATACAATTCCCCACTCTTTCCTGTTGATAAATTAATTGTGTGAGCGCATAATATGCTTCCACTAAAGTTTAATTTATTAATACAAACAAATTATGTACAAAGATTTATCGAAGCAGTTCGAAGAGAGCTTCCAAGAAAAAACAGACCAAGAACTAATCGCAATTTTCAACCAATATATTGGCAATAAAGGTTGGTGTAGTGCAAAGGCTGTCTATATAGCAGCTTTAAGAGAAGAAATTACTAAAAGAAATTTCGACAACACCAGCATTATCATTGCAGGAGGTTTAAAACTAAACAAAAGAGTAATGCTTATTGGCAATAGACTAGAGTTTGCAGCATCAAACTCCTAAAAAAGGAGTTTTATAGAATTATTTCATCTATAAAACTCTTTTTTTTTATGATTCTAGATAGTGATATCCACATCAGTAGTAGCCTATCCAAAAAACTGTACTATCCAATACCAAAAAGGAATAGTAATAAACGATGCAAATATACCCACACTCAGTATAAGGCTACAAAAGCGCGGCTTCAAATCATAACTACTTGCTATTATTCCAGCAGTAATCATAGGAGCCATGGCTGACTCTATCAAGGTTATCTCTATCATCTGTCCACTTTGCTGGAAGAATATAAAGTATAAAACAAATATTATAGCAGGAAAGAGCAGCAGCTTAAAGCCTAATCCCATCCAAATATATTTCCAATAAGTGCTTTTGAAATCCAATTCCAATTGCATCCCCACAGATATTAGAGCCAATGGAACAACCAAACTACCTAAAGCTTCAAAAATAGTATTGATATCAGTTGGAATAGCTATTTGAGCAACATTTGTTACAACACCTAGCACAAACGCAATAAACGGTGGAAACTTTAGAATGTTTTTAAAGATACCTGCAGTAGTTGGTTTCTGTTTATCCGAATAGATGTTGGCTATAAAAATACCTAATGTGGTTAATGCTACAAAACTACCCGGTTGATCTACCATTATCACCGTTTCGATACCTGCCTTACCATACAACGCTTGAATGATTGGAATACCTACAAACGAGGTGTTGCCAAAACCTGCCATAATAATTAAAGCTCCAGTAATAGCCTTACTCCACCCCAGTCTTCTACCCAAGAACCCAAATAACAGCCACGAAAGAATGATATTTATCCATGGCATCAATATTGGGAAAACCAAATCGGTGTTTATCTCTATATTGGGTATGTATTGTAAGGTTAGCGCTGGTAGTGCTACATAAATGATAAGGGTGTTTAGTGCTTCAAAGCTATTTGCCTTAACAAGATGATATCTTTTGAGCAAATAGCCAACTATGAGACAGATAAATATTAGTAAGATTGATGCCATACACAAAGTTAAATCAATAAGCTGAATAAAAAAGTATAGATGCAAAAAAAGCAGCCTAAATAAAGCTGCTCCTTCGGCACTATGGACGGGACTCTGACACGTCTCGCCCATGGCGAGATGACAAGCAGGTATTATAACCAAACGAAATTGTATAGAAACAAAAAAAAGCAGCCTAAATAAAAGCTGCTCCTTCGCCACTATGGACGGGACTCGAACACGTCTCGCCCGTGGCGAGATGACA
>ERZ1032852.201-NODE-201-length-16429-cov-6.345426_pt1 | contig 16429 bp, 15 predicted proteins | sample MGYA00516689_ERZ1032852 | MGnify/ENA primary metagenome ERZ1032852 (study PRJEB33719, sample SAMN04262499) | wastewater metagenome | biome: rural village; feature: composting latrine chamber; material: composting feces with ash | place: El Salvador | collected...
GATCTTGTCCCCGAGGGTACGAAGAGCCTCGTCAAACTCTTCCTTCAGGGCGATGAGCTTCTGGTTCTTCTTCGCTTTTGGATGGGCATCTCTTGAGTAGGCCATCCGGCGAATCTGCTCCCAACCAGCATCCCAAGTGTTCGCTTGGTACAGCGGCTCTTGCTTGGCGTACTCGTCCCTGTACTTGAAGGACTCAATGAGAATCTGGTCGGCAATATCCAACAATACCTGTCCTTCATCTGAGAGGTCGTTAGCGTGCTCTGTAAGCCAGTTATGGACGAACCGAGGTCCACCAAAGTCCTGTAGGTCTTGTTGCACTGCGAGGTTAAAGTTCTTAGTATTCCTACCGTTTTCACGCTCAGTAGCTAGCGCCTCAATGAAGTCAGGCCCATGCCAGAAGAACTGGTTTTCGATATCCCAGAGTCGAGGGGTTCCATCTTCGTTTTCCCCATACTCATAGTCACGCATAGAGGACTGGTTGGAACCCTTTTCAAACAGCGAGTACACAACCGAGTCAGCCACAAACTCACCCCAGTCATCCGAGTCCTGGAAGTCTTTGGTTGGAGCAGGAAAGACATCCTTATCCCGCACCCAGAGTAGGTCTTGGTCGGCAATGATGCGCTGCCAGGCCTTACGCACTGAGTAGTGAACAGCGATTTTGTCAAAATTGTCAGCAGCAACTGGCTGACCGTTAGCGGCAGCAAAACACAAAGAATAGAAGCTTGTGTACTTATCTGAGTACTGGACGTTAGATCCATTCAGCTGTGCGTACCCTAGTGAGTCAGAGAACATCCTCCCTCTAGGCGGTTTCTTTGACTTACTTTTCTCAAAACCGTTAGATGTCGCTGGAAAGTCCCCAACATCAAGGATCTTTTTGTGCTTCTGACTAGGAATGAAGTCAGAGATGTTCCCTTTATAGATGTTCCTTCCCAGCCAGTTGGTCTTGTCGAAGATCTCCACTTTGCTATCTACTAGACCAGTTTGCTTCACAACAAACGGGAACTCTTCTTGACGGTCCTCTTCCTTCCGGTCCTCTTTGTCCTTGAGCTTCCAGTGGGAGAAGATGATCCCCCAAGAGGTGCTCGTCCCACTGAACTCTCCAGCATTGAGCATGAATCCATCTTCAAAAGAGAAGTCCGTAGTCAGTTCTTGAGTGAACCGTTTGAACGACGGGCTGGTTAGGAAGCCCTTGTTGAAGAAAAAGAAAAAGTGGAACTCGTTGTCGTAGGCAAAGGTGTCAGCGAGCATCTGAACACGCCTAATGAACTGAGTGTAAAGCTCCGATGTTGCATGGCCCATCTTCTGAGGACGCATGAGTTTACCCATCTCGGTGTCAGCGATCTTGGCTTTCGTGTTCCCTTCCTGCTCTGTTGCCTGCCCGTATGGGGGATTCATAAAGAACACAATCGGCTCGTTGTTCTTCAGGGCCTCCAGTAGTGCCGGTGGCATTTTGAACTGAGCATGGTGGTATTCACTAAGCAGATTCACCCCACCTTCAGTATTTTCAAATGCCTCGTGCAGCTCAATGTCATCGTTCAAGAAGTCATACTGAAAGGTGGTTGCTTCTGGGTTGTAATCACTAGAGACAGCCAACTCCTCATTATGAAGGGTAGACAAGAATAGCTTCCCTGGCCCCCACTTGTAATCCCGAGTCAGGTTCTTTGACCCACAAGCGGCATCCCACGTCACGTACCGATTTTTCCAGTCAGTAGTCCCCTCTTTAAGCCGAGGGGTTCCATCCCACTCAAGAATAACCTTTCCGTTTTCATCAACCTCATATTCGTTCAAGGCGTTAGAGATCAGTTTATGAGCCTCATCCGCCCAGACCTTCGGAGTCCAAAAGTCACCATGAAAACGGCGATCAAAGTCCTCAATAAGAGTATCGGCAATCTCTGTGATGGCCTTCCGCTCCGAAAGGGTGTACGAGTTCCTGTCGTGTTCTTCAAAGAACTCTTGGTAGGCCCCGAGATCGAGGGGTAGTTCCTTAGATGGAGACAGCTCTTTGTAGACCGTATCCCCACTCTTGGTTTGCTCGGCATACATCAACGTATTGGCCTTAACGGGGTGAGAGAAGATGTCCTCATTGCCGAGTAGAGACTGAACAAACACGCTCATCTGGAGCATCGTGTCAACGGTAGAGGCACCAAACACCCTCTTGTTGAAGTCATCAAAGGCCCGAGCAAGGTTATCAGGGGTGACGATGATCTTTTCAAAGCGGGTATTCTCGATGGCAGCGAATAGCCTGTCTGCCGGATTGTTGAAGTCAAAGTCCCTGTTGATGTGATAGACGTAAATCGAGGAAACGTTTTTGTCTTCTCGAAGTGCTTTGACAAGTTCAGGGTTCTTGTATCCAGCCGCTGAAGGGGCAATAGACCAGTCGTAATCCTTGTCTAGGTAGCTTTTGATGACCTTCCCCGACAAAACGAACATCTCGTCATTGTCAGCGACTACCACCGCAGCGGGAATACGGCCTTCTTCTTCTCGAATCTTGTGATAGTAGTAGACCACTTGAGCGAGGACTACCGCCCTGTGCTCTAGCACCTTGTCACGGTCAGCCTTACTGTCTCCACTAAAGGACATATCCTTCTTGGCCTCAACCAACACAAGGAACTCTGTATGACCTAAAAACCCAGTCGCACCGTCGAGAAGTGAACCGCCGCTGGGGATGAACCTAACGATACCGTCAGTGTTGTAGGGGTGACTGATAGTAACTGTTCCAAACTCGCCTAACCGCTTACGAACGGCCATCTCTACGAAGTCGCCAGTGACCTTCTCAACGGCCTTTTCAACGTCGGATGTCTGTTGTGCATCTAGGTATTTCGAGGCGAGAGCTTTGCTCTCTCGCGCTGTAAACCTTGTCTTGTCTCTTGCCATTTTCTCTCTAACCTCTTCTCTAGTCGTGACGAGCGGTGTCACTTATTGCTTTGACGCTACCATGAGAAAACCCCCTAGACTGTGTTTTTCACCTATCTATTGAGGTCAAGTTCTCGTTTTGTTGAATCATTTGTTAGTTGCTTTTGAGAGTCGATACAAGAAACTCCCCCACCTAAACAGATGGAGGAGTTTCGCTAGTAGTTAGTCCCTCGGGCAGTCCTCGAACCACTCTTCTTCGTCCTTAGACCAAGTGCAAATGCACTGGTCTTCTTTGTCTTGATCAACGAAGTCTTGGTGAGACTCAGGGATATCCCATGTCCGAAGAACCTTGATCTCGCCGTTCTTCATGTCGAACTCTTCACCGAAGCCCTGCTCTTCTTCCCAAGTCACTGAGAAGTCAAGGTCGGGCCACTGCTCAGAAACAGCCTTGTAGAAGGCCTCTGGAGCACCCCAAGCAGTCTCGAAGGTGTAGTAGGCGCTGTCCTTGGAGTAGCGGTCAGTTTCGACCATACCGGCATCCCACTTGGTTCCCCAGTTGTTGATGTTCCAGTAATACCAGTTAGTACCATCGAAGTAGTTCTGAAGGTCGGTCGGAGCAACAGCGTTCCAGAAGGAAAGCGCTGAAGGCGTCTCGTCTTCCTTGGTCTCGATGGCATAGGAGCCATCTTCCTGCAAAACCCCATTGGGGCGTGGTTGGCTCATCTTCTCGATAAAGCGGGTGAGAACCTCTTCAGGTCCCGATACAGTCATTGAGTTGTAAACCCAGTTTGGCATTTTCTTTTCCTCTCTCTTTCGTACCCTCAGTCTAACACAGCTTGGGGGTATAAAAGCAAGTCCAAAATGGTTTTGTCTCAGGTTTTGAGATTGACTTTCAGAGATCTTTCAAGTCTATTTTCCACACGCATAACGCGCTAGTTGGTCAGCTCTAGCGTTGCCAGGATTACCTGAGTGAGCCTTGATCTTCCTGAAAGAGATAGCGTCATCCCCAATAACCTCAGCCAGCTCGATGTAGCGGCGATTGTATTCCCTACTCACAGGAGCGGTAGCTCTACATAGGCCCATAGCCAACTTGCTCGCAGTAGAGAAGTCATGGCAGATCTCTACCTCGTTACAGCCGTGATCAATCGCCCATTGGATAGCCATGAGGACAGCAAAGAGTTCTCCAGGAGCATGAGTAGACTTCTGGAACTCTTCATCCATACCCATAACCGCCATCTCAGCAATGATCTTATTGTGGCGGGTAATAACTACCCCTGAGCCATAAGCGCCGGTTTTCCGGTTGTAGGAACCATCTGTGTAGGCCACTACATTTAGGTCAGTCAGGTCTCTATGGGTTGGCTTCTCGGCAATCTCGTTGATCCAGGCCTGAGCCTTTTCACGGTCGTAAAACCCCTTCATCTCTCCACCAGAGATGCCGTGAACATTGGACTGAGCAGACTGGTGCTTGTCGTAGATACCGGTCTTCCTACCTACACGAACTGCGTAGTAACGGAAAGCCATCATCTACTCCTAACTGTTTCTGCTTCAAAGGCAGGGTGAATCCAGTTGATAGAGCGACAGCTCTTACATTCGTAGTTCGCTAGGGAGGCCAGAGCGATATTCTCTGTGCCACACAGCCAGCAGTTAGTCCTGATCACCTTTAGCATTGCCTAAACTTCTCCTTTTGGTTCCTCTTCAGAGTAGTGCAAAGGGAGCTGTTGCACCGAAAGATCCCAACATGTGAGAGCCAGTTATCGGTCGATGTCGGAGCCTCGTGTTAATCTCAGACGAGTAAAGAAGACAGTCAACTACCTCGACCACAAGGGCCGTGGTCCCCGCGCGAGTCTGTTACCGAGAGAGGCTTTTATGGACCCGACAGTGAGATCCGTAAAGGTTTAGGACTACTCAGTGGGGTCTGGGTCTTTGAAGAGCCTCTAAAAGATGAGCCGGAGGAGGAGATTTAGACCAGCCCCAGCTTTTCTCCCTCACTTAGCAACCTCTGGCGATAAATAGCCTTCTCCTCGGGTGTGAATACTGGAGAAAAGACCGGCTCCACAAGTAGCTTCTCTAGCAGAATCTCGTTGCGAATGATCACCCTTAAAGACTTGTACGCCTTGTCTACCTCTCCCCTCTCAAGTTGCTTTTCTAGCATCTCTTGGGTGAACTCGGTAAACCTAGAGAGTACGTTGTAGGCACTTAGGTAGCCGATCCTGATGCTCCTAAGAATCGGAGCAAAGGAGGGATCTACAACGATCATCTTCCCTGAGCTAAGTAGGCACATCTCTGCAAAAGACGGGCTGAACTGAGCACGCTCTAGAAGGGATGAGAGGGAGGCAAACTGTAGGTCGAACTCATCCAAGAAGCGCTGAGGTCGCTTGTCTTTTCCAGTAACAATCACTAGGTAGTCATGGTCACTGTCTTTGGTTTCTAATCCGTGTAGACGTGAGCCAACAGGACCGAAAGCTATAGCGTCTTTTGGTAGCAGATCAAGCACTTTTTGGGCCATTTGGGCTTCAGCGCTAAGTGATGGTTTCATTACTCCCCCTCTCTTCAGACACGAGATTAACACAGAACAGAGAGGTGGTTGAGGCTATCTCGATATGTGAGACAGTGAGTTTTCTAATCAGAGACCATAGCGACTAGCTCATCTACTGACATCAGCTCCCCGCCACCCTTGATGTAATCCCTAAAGGCCATCAAGGTAGGTTGTAGTGGATAGGGCCTGTGCTTACTGAGGTCTCTCTCCTCATTTACGGCAATCCTGCCGTCTATCTCGTCTAGAGCTTTCATGCTCCGACGCTGAATAAGGCGGTCAGAGGGTGGACGGCCTAGCAAGAGGGATGGCTTGAGAATCTCGCTAAAGAACATGGTCTCTAGGTAGGCCAGCTGAGAGTAGATAGCCCGTTTTGGCTGAGAAGTTGGGTCTTGTTTTGATAGCTCTTTTTGCTGGAGTTTGGCTTCAATCAGCACCTCCCTAACGTTCTTAGTACGCTCGGCAACCTGCTCGAATGGGGTCATAGTTTTCGTAGTCATGTGTACCTTTCAAGAGTTTGTGAGAAGAGCTTAAGGCACTTTTGGACACCAAGAAACAGTGGCTCAGAGAGGGAATCAGGCGGAAACCTTCACTGGACTTCGCTGGCCTTCGTATATCTTCGCTAGTCTTCGCTTACAAGAGGTCCCCTGTGACAGGACTCACTGGTCAGGGAATGAATCGTCGTTTGGGTTGGGAATGAAAAGGATCATTTTCTAGCCTCTCCTCAACAGCCTCTGTCATCCTGTTTCTGAGGTCGGTGAAGAAGGAATCTCCCTCGTCCTCAAACACACTTTCAGACCTATCCCTCTTCACACGAACACTAAGGTCTTCAACTATGGCGTACACATCTCCGTAGCGATTGTCATACCAAGGTCTGTACTTACCCGAGACAGCAATGTCGTAGTCACTGTCGTTCTTGACCCGAGAAGAGAAGCTGTCGTGTTTGACCTCTAGCCCAGAGAGCGAGTCATGGAAACCTCTCGTCCTCGCTAGCTCTAGAACACCTTCAAGTGCCATCTCCGCCGCTTCTACCTCTTGATTGGGTACTGAAGGAGGCACGATCTGGGAGGAGGCACCGCTACCAGTACTTCTACTTGAGACAGGTAGGTTCGGACACTCTGGGCTACGGTGCCACTCGTTAGGGCATTTAGGGTTACTACATGGAAACTTTGCCATCAAATTCACTCACTTTTTTAGGTCTACTTCTTAAAAAGTAGACGGAGGAGGTTGGTATTGGCATCAAAACCCCACTCCCTCTAAGGGGTGGGTGTTTAGTTGTTATCGTTCGTGACAGTCGCAGCCACAGGGCTTAGAAGGGCTTCCCCAAACAACGCCTTCACATTTGCTATGTTGCCCTCGGTTACAGGCTTGAGATCGGTGAATCAAGGTTTTCTCCTTTAGGTCGGTGATGGATAGCCCGCCATCTCTTTTTGTCTTTCGTGACCTCAAACTAACACAGTCTGAAAGACTCGCAGTAGAAAACCATCCTTTTGTCTCAGTATGTGAGACAGACAAATAGCCCTAGCTGCCGAAGCAACTAGGGCTACTGTCTCTTTGGTCTAGATCTGACCCATCGAGAACTCAGAGATGATCTGAGGTGCCGAAGAGTCAAATCCGACAACATCCAACATCCCAGGATCATCCGGGTCAGCAATCGAGAAGCCATTGCTGGTCATCCCAACCACGATCAGACGTGCATCCTTGATACCCATCTTCTGCCGGTAGTCCTTGAGAGCCTGGAATGGGTGGATGTCCCCAGCCCATGTCTCGCTATCGGTGTAAATTATGAACACGTCAACCGGAATCTCATTCTTCATCGCGTATAGCATTGGCTGAGCACAGTCAGTACCTCCGAACGGAAGCCCGCTGATCTCATCAATCACCTGAGACAGAGACATGCTCGGACGAAGGTTCAGAGGAATCACGCCTTCTGGAGCGCCCCACCAAGCGCCTCCTCCCGTAGCCTTCGGGTCGTAGGTGAACCCCACAACCTCGGTGTTCTCAAGGCCTTCTGTACGAAGGGTAACCATTGCCATTGCCGCTGATCCCTCACGAGGAGTAATCGGCGCTCCAGCACAGTTACTAAAGGACATAGACCCTGATACGTCAAGAGCAAGCATGGTTCGCTTACCGGTCTTCTCTACGTTGCCAAAGGCCTCGTAGTAAGCCTCTTCCAACCCCTCAGTGATCAGAGGTGAAGGAGTCCAAGACAGAGAGCCTCGAACCCCACGGCCCTGCTCATAGGTCCGAAGAGCAATCAGGAGGTCTAGAGGGTGAACGTGAGACTTGGCAATAGCCTCCTTGTTCACGATCTTCCCGTAAATCTCCTTGTTGGTCTTCGACATTGCCTTGGTCATCCCAAGAGCAGAGAAGCGTCCAAGGTTACGGATCATGGCCCGGTATGGCATCTTCTCAAGAAGAGCTTCCCAAACAACTGCCGAGGTTAGAGCCGCATCTGGCAACATCTCCCAAGTCAGGTCGTACTCACGAACAAGCTCTGCCCACTCTTTAGGAGTCTGATCTTCCTTAGCCTTCAAGAACCCTTCCACCTGACGAGGCAGGTTTTCATTCACTTCATCAGAGGTAAGGAACTTGTAGAGAGCACGGTGCTCGTCAGTCACTGGCATTGGGTGAGACAGACGAAGAACGTCTTTGTGGGTGTAACCCTCGCGGTTACGGTACTTCAGGGTCTGGTATGCAACCTGATCCCCGGTCTTTTCGTTGTACCAATCCCCTACAGCACGGCGTAGAGCACGTCCCCAACCACGCATCTGGGACACAAAGCTCACGTACTGGAACAGCTGAGTTCCGGTACGAGCAATCTTTGGAAGCAGAGCAAGAGCCTTAGCACGCTCCTCTTCGGTTCCGATAGAGGAGGCAATCGCCAGAGCAAAGATGCCGTATTCAGGCTTTGGAGCCTTGAAACGAACTTCCTCGATCAGCTCAAGGAGGCCAGCATGGTTCTCATTGGCTAGACGGACGATGACATCGGTGTTTTCCTTAGTCAGCTTCTTACCAGAGGTGTAGTAAGTGTCCTCACTACCTAGGATCAGGAAGCGACGAGCACGCTCAAGATCATCAATCTCAAACACGTACCCACCAGCACTGTTCTTAACCTGAGTCTTCCCATAAGCAGGTTCGCTCTGTGGAGTTGCCTTCAGGCTGAAGTCACGAAGGTTCTTGTTCATTTTTCTCTCTTCTCTTTCTCTTGAATTGCGAAACCCCGACTCTTTTGAGCCGGGGTCATCATTACTTGGTATGGGGTGAGCGAGAGAAACACCCCCACCGGAGCGGGGAATGCTAGGCCTGTTGCCCTAAATCTACGGCTCACACCGAATACCAAAGTTTTGATGAGCAAATGTTAGCATCCGAGTTTTTAGTGTGCTGCCATTACATCATAAAGCTTGTTTAAGCTTCGGTAGGAATCGAACCTACACCACTCGTTTTCCATACGATAATCGAACACCGGCGGCTCATCTATAAAGTTGTAGAAACAGAGTAACACATCCAATCTCAAACTCAAGTTGAAACTGAAAGTGTCAAACTGTTTTCAATCTAGTAGTGAGCAAATGGTGACATCCGGGTTTTAGTGTGCTACCACTACACCACAAAACTCATTCGAGCTTCGGCGGGACTCGAACCCGCGCAACTCGTTCCATATACGATAACCGAACATCTGCGGCTCACTATTAGATTGTGAAAACAGACTAACACATCCAACTTCGACTCAGGTCAAAATTCAAAGTGCTACCTGCTAGTGCAACCAAGTAGTGAGCAAATGATGACATCCGAGTTTTTAGTGCTCTACCCCTGAGCTACTAGACGTATCTAGGCGGGAATCGAACCCGCGACCACTCGTTTAATAGACGATAATCGAACATCTTCGGCTCACTATCCGGTTGTAGAGACACAGTAGCACAGGATCTTAGAGATGGTGGATTTTTCTCCACAAGTTCGCTGATTCACCCAACACCCCTTAGACATGCCTCTCCCCTTGTCCTAGTTTGTCTAGTAGAAACCATTGAGGCTTTGACGAAAAGACACTCAAGAGGCGTTTCAAGAAAGGTAGGAAACATGTTGGTTGATTGTCCCAATGGGGGAAAGTGCGGAAACAAACAGCACAGGGTAGACAGCGGCAGCTACATAGAGTGCATGAGGGTAGCAACAGCAGCGGCTACCCCACCAGACCCGAGTGGAGATATACGTCGTGCTACTTCACAACCCCCAGCCATCCCTGACTACTACAAGCAGAACCTAGAAGAGCTTCAGGAGGCGTACAACTCTAATGAGATGACCGCTGATGAACTCAGTGACTTGATACACCAAGGACTGATCCCTGAAGACTTCGAGGACCGAGCAGAGAGAAACAAGAGAAAAGACGAACTTCTAGAGCAGTTCGAGTCCGATGATAACATCGTCGGAACAGAGGAAGGCGATGACGGCTACACCTATGCCTGGGCCTTCGCATCTCCTGGACACATGGTTAGTTACTCAGAGATGGGTTACGCCGCAGAGGCAAACTTTACCGCTATCGAAGAGGGAAACCTACTCTCTGTCGATGAGGATCTAGGAGGAACCGGAAAGACTGAGGTCAGGACTAACAAGGGCTTTGATGCCTTCTACGTTCCTATTCTCGATGACTCTGGCGACGTTACCGCAGAGGCCATCAACATGGCCGAGATTCTTGATGGACTTCGGGACTACCCCCTCATTGATGATGAGGTTTACTCACGACAAGAACGAGAACGAGAGATCGAGACAGTTGAGGAGATTCTTTCTTTCAGGGGTTACGACGATGAACTCAAGGATGTCTACGATGGTCTGAGCACTAAGGATGCCGAGGGTGTCAGTTATGAGGTTGTTTCCTACCTGTCCGAGAACGGCCTATTCGGTGATAACGGAACCTTTGTTGATGATGATGACTTTGAAACAGCGATAAGAGACATCATGGAACAAAGAGGTCTCCTCTAAGCCGTTAGGTACTCAATCTTTTGACCCAGCTGCAGCACCTTGTCCACTATGTGAGACAGGTTGGCGCAGTTGGGTCAATGTGCTCCTAGGGAATCTTTAGTCATCCCAAGGAAGCCAGCAGCCCCTTAGCGCAGTCTATTGTTCGACCCACGATCAGATCGTCTGCTCTTTTACCTTGGATGAGAGCATCTTTCATAACAGCCAAGACATCTGTACCACTAAGAAGCTTTCCGTCCCTGTTTAGTACAGGGAACCCAGCCTCAGCGAGTAAGAGAACTCCCATTAGATCCCACGCATAACTCTTGGATGCCAGTGCTCCGTCAGCGGAGGCAAACCCGAGAGAAGCCAACAGCCCTGCTGTCCCCGCCAAGGGGTTTATCCAGTGGATATCGGGGTTCTTTTCTAGCATCTTGGTTACGTTAAGAATTTGCTGCCGTCTAGCAGCGGGGATGACCCAGTGGCCCCTACTAAACCCCTTGTGCTTGTCTTTAGCCCTAAGCGGCACCTCTAGGCCATCAGAGCGAAGGAATACACCCTCTCCATCAGAGAAGACCTCTCTACCGTCCCCTAGACGAACTGAGCACTTGAACCTGTCGCCATCAACAAGAAGAGCACAAGCAGCCCAGCCGGTTCGCTCACCCATAGCGACTAACTGGTTGGTGCCATCAAGCGGGTCTACCAAAAAGAATGGTCGATTTTGATCAAGGATCTTTTGTACCCATCTACCCCGAATCTCATCCTTACCTCTGTGTTCGTCTTCTTCTCCAAGAAGCGGGGTTGCTCCTCCGTATTCATCAACAGTGTTTACGGCCTGTTGCCAGCAAAGACGATCTACCTCGACCGCTCCTTCACCCCAGTAAGCACCCTGATCACCAAAAGAGCCGCTTCGCAGCAACTGGTTTTGTTCCCAGTTCCGAGCGGCTAAAAAGCAACGATGACTGATTTTTCGGACTACCATCTACACCAATCCCTGTTCGTATCTAAGGGTACCGAGAAACAAACCCAAAACGACTATCTGTTCTCAAGTTGACCTCAAATCACAGCTGAAGGCTTTTCTTTCGTAAACATTTTCAGCTGATACGATTTGCACGAACTGTAAACGTAACCCTTCAGGAATTTAGATGTCAAAAGATAATCAGTACGAAGAAGTAGACCGAACCCAAGAAACTATGGTGATGAACCTCGGTCAAGCAGGCTTCGGGGAAGAGGAAGTAAAGAGGACTGTAATTCGCTCTTCAGTGATGCCAGCGACCACCACCATGTCCCAAAGAAGGAACACAGGGCAACTCCCTATCCCTCAACCTCCACCAGCTCCTCCCAGCCCTCCTCAGAGGCAGCACCTTCCCTATACACAGTCGGTAGTAACCTCCTCTGTGAAGGAGAAGGAAAACCCTTGGTACAAGGCGTGGCAGACGTGGGTACTAGCAGCCTTCGTCTTCATCGTGACCCTCTCCTTCACCTGGTTCGTCACCTCCAACAGCATCGAGTCCAAAGATGCTGTAGTTGATGGTGAGTACGACTCCTCTATTGCCTCTCTAGAGGAGAGTAAGGCCAGCCTACAGACCGAACTCGAAGAGCTAACCAAGACGAACACTGAGCAGGCCGATAAACTCAGTAAGGCTGAAGCCGATCTGCAAACAGCCGAGCAGAAACTAAAGGACTCTCAAGCAACCGCCGAATCACTACGGCAGACTCAAGACTCTCAGAACCAAGATCTGATCAAGGCGAATGACGCAGTAACTAAAGCCGAGTCTGAACTAGCAACTGCAAAAGACTCTCTCAACGATGCGAAGGCCGAGAGAGACAAGTGGGAAAAAGTAGCCCTAGAGATGGCAGATATTCTTGAGCAGAACGGTTACCAGACCCCGGTGCTGCCAAACCAAACTGGCTAACCCTTACAACTGACATCTGGGTAAACAAGAACCCCAGTACCCGCTAAAGCTAGCAGTGGTACTGGGGTTCTTGTTATCTAGGAAAACATTGGCTTGCTAGAGGTGAAAACCCCTTCTGGGTCAAGCGTGAACTTCATGGCGAACTCACGACCTTGTTCATCAGTCCAAGTCGCTAGTGCGTCGTGGTAGCCATCGTCACCTTTGTCGGCTGTCTGCCCATCAAGGACAAACAGGGCAAAGTCTGGATGACCGGAGATCTTGACGATCTCGTCTTCAATCAGGTCGTACATCTTCTCAGGAACGTATGAGGTAATCTTCTGGTTCATGGTCTTTTCTTCTTTCTCTCTCGTGATCTCAGTCTAACACAAGATAGGAATGTAAAAGCAAGTCCAGAATCATTTTGTCTCAGAGTTTGAGATAGGTTTCAAATCTACTTTGAGTTTAGTTCTAGCCAAATCTCCATAGCCTCTGCTGTGGTTGTAGAGAGCTTGTAGCAGTTGTCCCTGGTTACCAGGTACTGACCGTCAATGTTAGAGGTCTCTAACTCATCAATCTCTAGGAAGATCACATCATCACCATCGGTATCTGGAGCCGGGTTGCCAGTGAACACAGAGACGTACTCTTCCTTGGTTCCGGGAAACTCGATCTCAGCATACAGGTTCGGCTTGTTTCCCTCTTCTAGATCAAAGAAAACCGCCTTGATCCAGTCATCCTCAAAGACTACAGAGAACCCGGCCTCATCAAGCACCTCTTCCTCTACAGCCTTCTTCACCCCATCAGGCCTAAGTACTCCATTGCCATCAAGGGCGTACTTACCCTTCACTGAGCCGGTAACACTCGCCCCTAGTGTGTTCTTTCCAGTAGAAACCAGTGCGTTCCTTTTAACAAAGGCAATCGAGTCTTCGACCTGGACCATCACTGTCGCTCCGAGGTGGTTAGACAGAGGGCTGATCGCAAAAGGATCAAAGCCCTCTCCTTCAGGGACAAGCAGTTCTCTAACTGTCTGCCCTGAAGGCAGTTCTACTCCTAGGGAGCGGTTGGTTATCAAGGTGTCAAAGTAGGTCGTTGGACAAAGATAGATGGTCAAGCAACCATCGTCATTTTCAGAGATGGAATCTACCCTAAGCATCTCGTTGTCAAAGACCTTAGACCTAGTTTTGTGATGGTCAATCAAAGACTGTCGATGAGGCTCTAACCTTTTAGGTGCCTTGTATTGGATGCCCCTCCATGCAAAACGTACTTCCCTTGGGAAGATGACTACAGAGAGAGGCTCTGAATTGGGCACACCTCATCACCAATCCCTTTCTGTGTTGGTTTAGGGATTAGCGTGATTGGGTTTTAGGACGAGGGGCAGTAGTCCCGCTAGGAGGGGCAACCGGCTTCTTTTCCATTGGCCTCTCCTCGGTCGTGGTTATCGGAGACTTGGTTACCGCTGGCCTAGTAGCCGCTGGCTTGATTGCCGGGGGCTTAGTATCTGCTGGTTTAGCGGTTTCCGTTGGCCTCTTTTGAACAGTGGCAGTTGAAGGCTTAGTAACCCTTACTGGCTTCTTTTCGGCAGGTGTTACCTCAGGTTTTTCAACCATCTCAACTACCTCTACCTCTTCCCCATCACCATCTTTGAGAAGGTCATCTAGCCCTTCGAGGCTGAACTCTTCAATCTCTTGCTCAGGCTTTGCCGATGGTGGAGGAGGCGGCGGTATCGAGGAGCTTAGTTTCGTCCCTACTACACCGGACCCTGTGTCTGCCAACTTCGGCTTCTCGCCAAACTCAGCCTTGAGCCTCATCTGGTCGTTGTTCTCAACTACCCGCTTATATAGGTCACTGGCTGCTCGAAGCCTTGTCAGTCCAAGGTCTAGTGCATCAACACAGGTGCGTCGGTCGTACTTCCCTTCAACCGCTGGCTGCATTGAAGGAATTTGAGCAGAGAGACGGCGTGCTGCTCTCTCGTTGAAAAAGCCCGCCTGGTTATTCAAAAGGCTCTTTTGAGAGTTCCACTGACGGAGGCGATTCTCAGAGTTGAAGTAGTTGTAGCTGCTAAGCGCTAGGCCTTGGATTCTAGTTGCTAGAGCATCAAGAGAATTCTCTCCCTTACCCACAACCGACTTGTAATCGGTGACTAGCTTCTTTGGGACTCCGTTAAGTGCCCGCCCGGATTCGATCAAGGACTTCAGGCTATTTACCAGCTCGGGATTTTCCCACGGCTTTTCAGGAGCTTCAGCCCCGGTTATCTCTACGGCTAATAGAGCGTCATAGCCGACCAACTCACCGTAGAGACCCCTTAGAGCATCTGGCATCTCGACATCTTCTACATAAGCCCCAGCCATCGCATTAAGCCGGTCTACTTCCAAAAAGTTCTTCTCTGACACTTGTTTTCCTCTTGTCTTGTCCTGGAGGTGATTTTCCCTAACTACCTTACCGGTTTTCCCGACTTAGTAAGAGTCCAGGGTGCGCCGTGTCCCTATCTCACCTATTCGACTGACTCTGTGATTTGCACAGATCCATCTTCAGATACTTCTACCTTACGGTTCTCTACGACTGGCTTGACCGGGATGTACTCATCACCAATATCAAACAGGGTAGAGGCAATCAGCATGTCTGCGGTCGCCACATTGCACGCATAAGGGATGTTCCAGAAGGTCGCTAGGCGAAGTAGAGCCTTCACGTCTGGGTCGTGGGGTTGTGGAGAAAGTGGGTCCCAGAAAAAGATCAGGGCATCGAGTTCCTTCGTAGCGATCAATGCACCGATTTGTTGGTCGCCGCCTTTGGGACCACTGAGCAAAATCTCGACAGGAACCTGAAGCTCTTTAGCAAGCATAGTTCCGGTAGTGCCTGTAGCCACCAGCTCTTGACGGGACAGGGTTCCTTGGTTGAACATCGCCCATTCAAGTAGGTCTTCCTTCTTGTCATCATGTGCCACTAGACCGATTTTCATTTTCCATCCTTCATGTAGTCGGAAGGAGCTAGCCTATACATAAAAGAACACGAAAGAATGTGAGACGTGCGGCAGGTCGAAGTGTGGGTTTTGCTCGGCATCCCTTAGACACCAGATCGTCTCTTCTGGAAAAACAAGACCCCTGTTAGCACTCCTCCAAGAGCTAAGAACCCACCACCAGCCCAGAACCAAGGGATGAGGCTAGATGACTTTTTCGGAGCACATAGAGATTGTGGACTTGGTTTTCTCAACTCAAAGGTTTCAGAACTAGTGATCTTCCCTGTCTTGGTCAAAGAGACCAGCTCAGGGGAAGTTAGACCTTCAGAGCGAGGGTCCGATATTGTGCCCTCTCCCACTCGTTGCCAGTAAAGACCATCAGTGACCATGATGTTCTCTTCACCTAAACCTAAGTCAGTCTTTTCACCTAGGATCGTTTTAGGACCAAGCACGAGTTTGATCAAAGAGTTTGTGTCAGAGAACATCGAATCCGTGTCACTAACTTTGCTCATATCCCAACCAGAAAGATCTAGAGACCTAAGACTGACGCATCCCTTGAAAATGTCCTGCATATCGACCACTTGGCTTGTATCAATCTCACTTATTCCTTCGATCTCAGTTAAGTGGGTTAGCCCCTCGAAAAGACCGAAACTGTCTTTGGGAAAGGCAATACCGCTGGGGTTCTCAAAGACAATCTTCTCGATGTACCAAACTGGTAACCCAAACTTATTGCGAGGGCCTTTCCAAGGAGGGGAACCCCACTCAGATGCATCCATATCGGTTGAAAAGCTTTTAGGTACAGGGGTGTTTAAGACATAAGGGTTCTTTGGGTCCTTACTACCCTTGATAGTCACCGTGTTAGTTGAGATGGTGAGACTCCAGGAAGCATCACCCCACTCGCCAGAGAGATCAGGACCCGCCTCTGGGATTGTGGCTCGGGATAGCGGGGAGGATGCTGCTAGGGAGGTAATGGCTAACATGCCCACCAGTAGCATCCCGAGTAAAAGGCGTACTTTAGACCCTGTATGAGACACCTAGTTCCTTAGAAAGGGGTTGGAGGGTGCCCGTCTACACCCTCAGGGGTTGCCATCTTTGACATGGTTCCCTTTAGCCACTCGTTCACTCTAGTAAGAACCTCACCCATCAACTCTGGGTCCTGAGTTTCGGCATCTTGAACCTGAACATCAATAGCCACGTCACCAGGCATATCTCCCGGAGCCATAATGATCTCTACAGATGGAAAGTCTGGGT
>ERZ1032852.203-NODE-203-length-16263-cov-7.170163_pt1 | contig 16263 bp, 11 predicted proteins | sample MGYA00516689_ERZ1032852 | MGnify/ENA primary metagenome ERZ1032852 (study PRJEB33719, sample SAMN04262499) | wastewater metagenome | biome: rural village; feature: composting latrine chamber; material: composting feces with ash | place: El Salvador | collected...
AGAACAAGATGGGGATCAAGGGAGCGCCCACCTGCGAGTTGGTTTATAAAGACGCGAAGGCAGAGCTGGTTGGTTCTCGCCGGATGGGGCTGATCAAGTACGTGATGTCGCTTATGAACGGGGCCCGCCTGGGTATCATGGCCCAATCGGTAGGAATCTCGGAAGCAGCCACCCGGGAGGCGTATGAATACGCGTTAGAACGTCGCCAGTTCGGCAAAGCCATTATCGAGTTCCCGCCGGTGTACGAGATGCTGGCCACCATGCGTGCCAAGACCGACGCATCGCGTTCGTTGCTCTACGAGACCTGTCGTTTCGTGGACATGTATAAAATACTCGAGGATATTGCCCGCGAGCGAAAACTTACTCCCGAGGAAAGGACCGAGATGAAGTACTACTCTCGCTTGGCCGATGCCTTCACCCCGCTGGGCAAGGGGATGAGCAGCGAGTATGCCAACGAGAACGCGTACGACTCTATCCAGATCCACGGCGGTTCTGGCTACATGAAGGATTACAAGTGCGAGCGGCTCTACCGTGATGCCCGCATCACCAATATTTACGAGGGAACCACCCAGCTACAAGTAGTAGCCGCCATCCGGCACGTCACCACGGGATCCTACTTGCAACGCATCAAGGAGTACGAGGCGATGCCCGTGGTGCCCGAGCTGGAACCGCTAAAGAATACCCTCGCGAAGATGACGGAGATGTACGAGAAAATGGTCGGGGTTGTTACCACTCCCAAGGACGAGGACTACCTCGACTTCCACGCCCGCCGATTGGTAGAAAGTGCCGGTCACGTGATCATGGGGCACCTGTTATTGCAGGACGCGAACAAGAGCCCCGAGCTATTCCGCCGGAGCGCCGAGGTGTATATCCATTACGGCCGGGTAGAAGTGGATAAAAATTACCAGTTCATCACCCAATCCCGCGTGGAAGACATGGCGTACTACAAACCGGTATTGAACGGATAACGATTGATCATTTCCAGATTATAAAAAAGCGAGGGAATTTACTTTCTCCCGCTTTTTTTTACACCCGAAGCGGAACTCATTGTTCCTTCTATAATGGCCGGTGTATTACAGTATTTTACGGAGTGCTTCAATGTTTCCCGGTGAGTCAGCCTGTTTCCCTTCCACGGTGTAGAGGGAGGCAATCCTGTCCGCGTAGGTTTCGTATACCTTATGCTTCACGATCTTCAGGGTAGAGTTCACCAGCCCGTTTTGTTCGGAGAACGGTTCCTCTATCACGGCAAAGGCCGAGGGGATCCACCGGTGGGGAAAGAGCTCCTCGTGCTTTCCACCTTTGCGGTACTCGTTGAGCGCGCTTTCGATCAGGAGAGCGGCTTGCTCCGGGGTCGCGTTCTGCTTTTTGAGTTCCGTCGCGTTGGGCACGATCAGCGCGGTGGTGTAGGGACTCTGGTTGTTGTACAACACGCATTGGTCGATATAGGGCGAGGTAGCGATGATCGACTCCTCGATTCCTTCGGGGGAGAACTTCTCTCCGTCGTCGCTAATAAGTAGTGACTTGGTGCGTCCCAACACGTAAAGGTAACCGTCCGTGTCAAGGTAGCCCATGTCTCCCGTCCGGAGCCAGTCGTCCACGATGGTTTCAGCCGTAGCTTCCGGATTTTTCCAGTACCCTTTCATCACGTTCCCCCCGCGAATGATAATCTCACCCTTTTGGCCGGCAGGTAACTCCTTCAGGTTATCGTCCACGATTTTGATATCCATGCGGGGCATCGGCTTGCCCGATGATCCCAGTTTATGTTCGTATTGGGTATTTGCCGAGATAATGGGAGTAGCTTCCGACAGGCCATATCCCTGGTACATGGGGATACCGATCGCGTAAAAAAAGCGTTGCAGCTCGATGTCGAGCAGTGCCCCGCCACCGATGAAATAATCGAGGTTGCTGGCAAACGATTGCCGTATCTTCGAAAAGATCAGCTTGTCGTACAGGGCCAACATTAAACGTCCCCGCCCGCCTTTGTTATAGCCCTCTTTGTTATACGCGTAAGCCGTTTTGAGGGCTCTTTTAAAGAGCTTTGCGGTAAATTCGCCTTTCTTCTCGATCTCCGCTTCGATGCTCTTCCGGAAGTTGGCAGCCAGCGCCGGAACACTCATTAAGACGTGCGGGTTGATGGCTTTCAAGCTTTTGGGGACATTTCGCAGAACCTCCATGGGGGATTTTCCCATGACAACGGAAGCGATGGAAGCTCCTGATTTCATGAACGCGTAGATGCCTGCCGTGTGACCAAACGAGTGATCCCACGGTAGTATCAGTAGCGTCCGGTAGTGGGTAGGCAAGCCCCGGAGATGGTCTATTGCTTGTTCCGCGTTGCAGACGTAGTTCCAATGGGTAAGCATGATTCCCTTGGGATTAGCGGTAGTACCGGAGGTATAGGATATATTGGCCAGCGAATCGGGTTTCACCGTGTCCATTCGCTCTCGCAAGGCATCCGGGTCTGTCTCCATCAATTTTCTTCCTTCCTCCAAGACCGTTTCAAACAGTCGCTCGTCATCTTCCAAGGAGTCTTCCGGATCGAGCAAGATATAGTGCTTCACGGTATCGAACGCTTTTTTCATGGGCCGCAACTTCGCGATCTGCTGATCCGACGCGAGCACCGCCACGCACTCGGAATGATTAATACGGAAGCCTAATTCCTGCTCTGTCTGTAGCTTCACGGAGAGGGGTACGCAGACTGCACCGGCATGCAGGATCCCCAGCTCGCCAATCACCCAGTAGTTCTTCCCTTCGGAGATAAGCGCCACGCTGTCGCCCGCTCTAATACCCATCGCGATTAATCCGGCGGCGAATTGCATGGATTTCTCCTGGACTTGCTGGTAGGTCAGGTAGCTGTATTCTGTTCCTTTTCTTGCTTCATAAAGATAGGGACGATCCCCGAATTTTTCGACGGACTCGTTCAAAAAATCCAATATGGTTCTCTTGTTCATCTATTTTTTGTTGTTAATTGCTTCGTGTTATATGCCTTGTTTATTCTTATCGCGTGCCTTCCATGATACCAGTTCCGCTTATTATCTCCTTCCCGGTCGGAAAAGCAACTCTAATTTAGGCTGCGGCCGCATCTTCCCGGAAAACATATCCCGCATCCAAATCATTCCCCCTTCCACGCCCATCGTCGGTTTGAACCAGTATTCCAAGGATCCGCCGTAGTAGGTATTGTTCATCATCGGCATCATCGGTGCGTTTGGTTGGTTATTGCGCTGCATTACCGGCATCCCGCCGTACGCGTTCAGGTACCAATCGTCCGAGAGGCGGTAGCGTCCGTGGAGATCCATCATCACGGCCGATTGATTTAAACCGAAACCGTTGCGGGCCGTTTTCAAGTAGGTTAATCCCCCGTCTACCGACAGGTCGGGGCTCACCATGTAACTCGCGTTCATGCCGGCGTTCCAATAGGGGAGGGCCCCGAAGTTGGAATTGTACCCACCGTTTATCCCCACGTTTAACAGGGGGGTAACCGCGTAGTTTGCACCCGCGTTCAGGATATAGTAATTGGCTTTGCCAAAATAGGGCGTTTCAACCAGGCCTAACGTGGCAGAGGAATACATGAACAGGTTGGGAGCAGGCATCATAGACGCGATCGCGGTGCGGCTTTTCGAGTTGATGAAATCGGAGGAAGCGCCGTCCCACTGGATAGGTGGAAAACCCGTATCGTTCACGCGTGGGGGTGAGAGCGTGTGGTGTTGATAAGGAGTGAACTGGGGTAACAAGTTCTCGGCAGGGTTCAAACGCGGCAACCTTAAAGGTAAGGCAAGTGACCGGGTAGAGTCGGTTGGTGGCTCCGAGAATCGTAACCTCAAACTGTCATTCTTCGACGGCAACTCCTGTGCCTCGCTTTTCGCGTTTGCCAGAAAAAGGGAAATCAGTAAAAACCACAAAAAACGTTTCATAGGCTTAGGGAGTTAGCAGCATCATACATGAAAAGCAAAGGTACTAAAACTTTTAATAATACCTTACTCAAGTTTCGCTTGTGACGTATCTACAGCTAAATATCTCGACTTCCACTATTTAGTGACCCGTTATCGATTCATAGGCTATCTGATAAATAACTCACTGCGCTCGAACAGCTTATCAGATCACGCCTATTTCATCGGACGGGTCCCCACAAAATAGTTATAGGTCTTATATTTAGCTGTAAAATCATTTGCAAAGCTCGATACCTTACTATATCCTACTCCCTTTAAATCTTGTTTTAACACTTTTTGCTTGGTGATTTCCCGAGTTTTATTTTTCTTTGTTCACAAAAGTTAGGCTATTTCTACGTTCGATGTCGCTTGAGACGAGTCGATTCTCGTTTGTCATCGTGAGATAGCCGACTGATAATGAAAATACAAACACTAAATTAATTGCCTATACGTCCTCTTTACTCGACTAAATTAACATAACTATTTAAGAAGTAAAGCAATGGATACTTTTTACACGATGACCGACGAGGAGTTGGTCGTCTCGTATGCTCGTGGCAATAATGAGGCGTTTGAGGAGTTGTTAGGGAGGCATCAGCAGCCCCTTTATGCCTACATCTTTTTTACCGTGCGCGACAGCGGCATAGCGGACGATATCTTCCAAGATACTTTTATCAAAGCCATCACCACTATCCAGCAAGGGAAATACATCGAGTCGGGTAAATTCAAAGCATGGATCACCCGGATCGCCCATAACTTGATGATCGATCATTTCCGACAAAAAAAGAGTGAAAATACCATTTCCAATGACCATTACGAGGTGGATCTTTTCAATAACCCGTCGCTATGCGAGGATACCGTCGAGACCCAAATGGTGAAGGCACAGGTGTTCAGCGACGTGAAGAGGTTGATGAATAGCCTTCCCGACATCCAGCGTGAGGTAGTAGAGATGCGATATTACAAGGATTTAAGTTTCAAGGAGATCGCGGATGTCACCGGGGTGAGCATTAATACCGCGCTCGGGCGGATGCGGTACGCGATCCTCAACATGCGGAAAATGGCTGCCAAGCATGATATGGCGTTGGCGTTGAATTGACCTGTCTCGGTTGAATCTCTATTGAGACCGCGCCATACAAAAAAAGCCCCGGGGAACCGGGGCTTCTGTGTGGTAGGAGTTCAAATCGTTCTGTACGTTCGCGTGCAGAAGTCGAAATCGCGTTCAATGGAATAAGGGAATCTTGATAAAACCAGTAGAAGTTAAAACAGGTGTTTTATGTCTGTCGTTGGTTACTACAGGCCAATACTTCAGAATGCGGATACTTCAAAAAACGTCTAAAACAGTGTTTGAAGCTGTTGAAGCTGCTCTGAGAAGTCTTTATATATCGTCTAATTCGATAACATTTAAATCGTCTGATATAAAAATTTCCGGACTGTGAAGCAGGATCAATCTTTCGAATGTATCTCCCGGCCCTTTGAAGTCTTATCATCGATTTATTTTCACGAATGAAAAGTAGGTCGATAGATTCTCTTCATTTACAAACTCTTGTACCGGTTTCGGATAAAGTCGACGTTCCGGTAAAGGGTTGTCGTTCATCTGAAAGGGTGAACAAAAGCAGTCACGAAATCTTCTAACGCGTGAAGTTAAATTCTTCCATTCTTGGTTTAGCGTTATATCGCGTTCCACGTCGATACAGGCGAGCCCGTAAAGATGGCGAAAAGCTGATTTAAGCAGTATTGTAATACTGCTCGCGCCACAAGATGATAGGCGTGCCTAAAAACTGGAGGTGCATAACAAAAAACCGTTGGGTTTAATCCGGTAGAAACACCAAGTGTTTCACACTTCATGAACCACGAGAAAAACAAACGTGTTTGTTAATCCCCAAGTTGAATTTTCTTCCGCTCGTGTACAAAATGTCAATGAACTCCTATGTATCTTCAGTACGAAAACCGTACTCTTGTTCTCTCAATCGTGTATCTGCAAATATAACGTCCCAGACAAGAAAATGGCAAATATTTCACCCTGTATTTCTCAACAACTTCTCCACAGCTTTTCAACAGGGTTATCAACATTTAGCATAATCATCTAATTATCATATTAATACACTAATCGAACATACTGTTATTGGTTAAGTTTATCGTTCATTTATAAATCTTATGGCTGGATTCTTTATCCTCTGATGAGATTTTAATGATGGGAAGTGGTGATTTGCAGTCCCACGATCGAAAAAACGAGCAAGCTCAGGAAGAAAAGCCGCCAAAAAGTAACAGGCTCGTGAAATACAAAAATGCCAAGCAGCACCGTACCCACGGCACCGATGCCCGCCCATACCGCATAAGCGGTTCCCGTGGGAATTGCGTGAGGGCCGCCCATCGACTTGTATAATAAAAACATGCTTAATGCCACGCAAATAATAAACGTGAAGAACCATTGCCACATCTCCTTCCCGGATGTCTGTTGCATTTTGCCCAAGCTCATGGCGAATAGTGATTCGAAGATCCCGCCAATAATTAAAAGTAACCAGTTGATGCTCATATTATCTAAAATTTAATCATAAAAAAAGCATATCTCCCCTTCGCACTTGGCCTATGCGAAGAAGGGATATGCTCGGCTGCATTCATCCGGCGACAAATGCAGTTGCTCCTTATTCAGGAGTTGCAAATATAGCACTAACCGGCCGATTTACCCAACTCTTTCCGGGTAAAATAGTAAAATGCTTCACTCCCCCGTGCTGTTAATTGCTAACCTCTCAACGGCACACCGCGGCCCGCTTTTAGCGTCTACCACAAAAACCCTCAACGAGATGCCACAAAAAACATCAATGAAACACCACAAAAACCCTCAACGAATCGAATACTCGTTTATTAAAGTGCTGGTAAGAAGCTATTCAATTAAAAGAAGAGATAGTCCTTGCAGGCTTAAAATGAAACAAAGCAGCAAGAATAATGGTAGTTACGCACGATTTGCTATGTTTGTGAACTAAACATCCGAAAAAATGTAGTGAGCAGTTCACGAAACGAAAATATACTTTTCCTGATTTATCGAGACAGCAGGACAGTAACTAATCATCCCGGTTTGTAATGAGGCTAGAGGGTAAAATCCTGTGAATATAGACGACATCTCCATGTACGGTATAGATAATTGCCATTTTCTTAAAGTTTACACGACGGGCATTTGGGCCATATCGCAAGAACGAAGCACTTTTTTGTATGACGTACCTTTCAGGAAGATATTCTAAGCTTCTCAACACGTTGAACAAGTCTTCATAATGGCGCAATGCGGTGAGAGGAGCTTTGCAATCTTGTATGATATAATCAATATATTCCTGCAAATCTAATTCTGCCTCTTCGGATAAGAAGATGCCATAACGAGTCATTATAATTCTGATTTCAGTTGCCTCATATCTACACCATAATGTTCGCTCAATTTATCTAACCCACGTTCATATATCTCTTCCAATGTATAGGTCTTTCCTTCCGGTAAGGGATACTCGAGTTTTACGGCTCTTTTGTTTTGAAGTTCATACACGATCTTGCGACCGGATGGCCGTGATATATCAATCGTGGCAATTACTTTGTTATTTTTCTCCATGTATTGTTCCTCCTTTCTATGGCAAATATAGCGATTTTTTTGTGTCATCCTCTTTTGTTTTATATTTCCTAAATCGAACGTTACCTGGATCTCTATCTAATCCAATTCTCCTTTTGAGGATGAGACCTCAAACCTTAACACATCTTGCAGCAAAGTTGACTTAATATTCAAGTAGAATTATCCAAGAGAAATAAATCAGTGAAAATAACGATAATTCCCCGATATTGGCTATATTTGTGAACTAAACATCCGAAAAAATGTGATGAACAGTTCACGAAACGAAAATATACTCTTTTCCATTTACAGGGACAGTAGAACGGTGTTCACGCTGAACGATATCGCTGTGCTTACCGGTGAAAGCGATTTCAACAGCCTGAACAAAAAGATAAACTACCAAGTGGGACAGGGCAGATTAGAAAGGCCTCGCAAAGGGATTTACGTGAAAGAGGGATATAACCCGGAAGAACTTGCATGCAAACTTTACGTCCCCTCTTATATATCATTAGAATACATCTTACAGGAGGCAGGAGTAATGTTTCAATACGACAGCCGAATTACATCGGTATCATACCTCACCCGCGAGGTTACTATCGAGCAAAAGACCTACTCGTATCGCAAAATCAAAGGAGAGATCATGATCGACACCTCGGGAATTATTAGAAACGGGAATATCAACAAAGCTACCCCGGAAAGGGCATTTCTTGATTTACTATACCTTAACGGCGACTATTACTTCGACAACCTGAACCCGCTTGATAGAGATGTGATAAACAGGTTACTTCCTATATACGATTCGAAAATATTGCCTAAACGAGCTCAAAAAATTTTAAACCATGGTTGATATCGCGAAACATAAACTCTATCTCTTTCAAATATTAAAAGATATCTATTCCGATATCGAATTGTCCATCTCGTTAGGTTTTAAAGGAGGAACAGCCCTTATGTTCTTTTACGACCTTCCGCGGTTCTCGGTCGATCTTGACTTTAATCTTCTTCATAGCGAAAAAGAAGAGGTCGTTTACAATAAAATTAGAGAGATAGTTCTTAATTACGGCAACATCCACGACGAGGCAATGAAGTTCTATGGCCCCATTCTCGTGTTGGATTATGGACACGGAGAACGCAAACTAAAAATCGAAATTTCAAATCGTGACTGGAACGATAAATACGAGATAAAGAACCTGTTGGGGGTAGATATAAAGGTAATGGAAGAGTCTTACATGTTTGCCCATAAACTGTGTGCTCTTTTGGATCGGAGTGAAGTAACTAATCGTGATATATTTGATAGTTGGTTTTTCTTGAATCGAAGGACCCCCGTGAACAAAGAGGTAGTTGAAACCCGGATGGAGATGCCGTTGAGCCAGTACCTTCAAAAGTGCATCGACCTATTGGAAAACAGAAGCGATAAAAAGTTACTTGATGGCCTCGGGGAATTGATGGATGCCGAGATGAAAAACTTCACTCGCACGAAACTCCGCTCCGAAACCATCTCGTTACTGAAATTCTATAAAGAGCACCCGATTGTAAGTTGAACCCAGTCTTCCCTTACATATTTGATTTAGATAATGAGTTAACGATTTTTCCGTATCACTGTACACAGGTTTAAGCTGACTTTCTGACTATGAAGGTAAATTTATCGTTTTACTCCGCACCAACTCCACACAATGTTATTCAATTTTGATATGATTTTTAATTTATTGATTCATAGGCTGTTTATTTGTCGTTGTGGCTTGAGTAAGTTTCAATATCGTTTGAGCTCCGCACCAACTCCGCATAACAAAAAAACAGATTATATATTAACAAAAAGAGTGAATCACGGGGTTTTGTATCGGTATATTTAACAAAAAACCGTATATTTGTAGAATATAGGATGCGCCTTGGCAACACTCAGTAAACTTAGACTATTTGAGTCGCCTTCGCTCCTCGATTTTCAATTCTCGCTATGGCATAGCTTAAGCAAGTTCAGCTCTGCTCATTTAGCTTAACGGAATAGTTCAAGCAAGCTTGGTGCTGCTCTAGGCTTTCACTATATTTGAAGCAAAAATGAGGTAGCCGCTTTTCGTGAGCCTATAAATAGCATTACGACGTTACGCTGTCACGACTTAATGGTGTATCGGCGTAATAGGGTCAGACCATGCAGCGTCACGATGCTTCAACCAAACGGCGTCCTGATCACACGAACACACACGAGGTGCATCGGCGTTGAAAGCGAGAGGTGCATCGCTTTTTATTTTCACAGGGAATCAATGTCAAAAAAATACAAGTTTTCATTTACTGCTGCTTCTTTGCAGGTACCCATGATGATTGAGCTGTCTCAAAAGATCATCAGTGACGGTATTATGCCGGATCAGTTGCTACCGGAAAATATGGAAAAAGCGCGTTTCATAACTGGCAAACGCGAATTGACGGAGATGAAAGCACGCCTCAATACCTTGTCAGCAGACGAAATCAAACTGCTGGCGTACGGTGATGCCGATGAGCAGCGTTACCTTTCGCTTGTAGCCTTTGCCAGAACATATCTTTTCTTCCGGGATTTCGTGTTGGAAGTGATAGCGGAGAAAGTATCCGTCTTCGACTTCGCGATAACCGATATGGATTACAACGTTTTTTTCAACAACAAAGCCATCGATCACCCCGAAGCGGAAAAACTGACGGACAAGACGAAAGGAAAAATTAGGCAAGTCACGTTCAAGGTTTTGGAGCAAGGGGGACTTATAAACAATATCACGGAACGAAAAATTCAACAACCTGTTTTAAGCCAACGATTGCAATCGCTTCTTTCCGAGAAGAAAGTGGACTTACAGGTGTTGTTGCACTGAAAAATAGAAGATGATGATAACACGAAACATCAGCGACTTTAATCATATCTTTCAAATCGTGACCAACCCGCGATTTATCAATATGGAAGGATTGTCGGGAGAGATCCCTTTTTGGGTAGCTCCCTACAACATCAAGGAAGAGAGAAAAGTGGAAACCGAGATCAAGCACCTCGTGAAGAGGATTAGCACCAGCGGACTGAAAGCGTTGTGCATAGATCTCTTCGAGCTAAGTTGCGATATTATCGAAGAGAACATCGGAATGGAAGACCTCAAGCAGGTCGAGGCGGATATGGATAAATCGTTTTTCTTGGATGCCCTCCAATCCACCATCAATATCCACGACCGTTTTATCCCCGCTATCGGGCAAAAAGTAAGAGAATCCAAACCCAACATGCTATTTCTTAAAGGTGTTGGTAAAGTGTATCCTTTCATTCGATCGCATATCGTGCTAAACAACCTCCAGAGTGAAATAACAGAAATACCTACCGTAATGTTTTACCCCGGCGACTATTCAGGCCGTTCACTAAGGCTGTTCAGCCTGTTAGAGGACGATAACTACTACCGGGCATTTAATATTTACACGTACAACCTATAACATAACAACCGTATGCAAGTCCCTGAAAAGCTGTTCTTGAAAGATGTTACCCGGCCTATTGAAACCGTTATCAAGGCCGATGATCGTTCCCACATCGCGCAGGAAGTTGACGAGTATGTAATAACCCGCGAAGTATCCAACCAGCTGGGCGATTTCTTCGAGTACTACAACGACAAAGGCTCTTTAATCAACGGGGCGTGGATTTCCGGCTTTTTCGGTTCCGGTAAATCGCACCTCCTTAAAATCCTCAGCTACGTGCTCGAAAACAAAGCGTACGATGGTAAACACGTGGGCGACATCTTTGCCGAGAAAGTGAAAGATGATATAAAGCTCAAAGGCGATATCTTGCGGTGCGGCAGGAATATCCCGTCGGAGAGCATCCTGTTTAACATCGACCAGCACGCGCAAATCACCTCCAAGTCCGACGAGAATGCCATCTTGAAAGTCTTTTACAAGGTCTTTTACGATCACCAGGGGTTTTACGGTTTCCAGCCTCACGTGGCCGCGTTCGAAGAGAGCCTCGCCAGAGATACCAACTACGAAACGTTCAAAGCCGAATTTGCCAACCAGTACGGCTCGGGGTGGGAAGATGCCCGTAAAGACTATATCAAGCCATTAGTCAACCAAGCCATCGCCCGCGCGTGTGGAACCATTTATAACGTGGACCCCGCGGAGTACACCAATATACTGTTGAAGTACCAGAGAGACTTGAAACAATCGGTAGAGGACTTCGCCATCAAAGTGAACAGCTACATCCAATCGCGGGAAAAGAATTTCAGGTTAAACTTCTTCGTGGACGAAGTGGGGCAGTTCATTGCCGGGAACACCCGACTGATGCTAAACTTGCAGACCATCGCCGAGACACTCTTCACCAAGTGCAACGGCAATAGCTGGGTAATCGTAACATCGCAAGAAGACCTCGAGAGCATCGTGGGAGACGATACCAAGACCCAGAGCGACGACTTCTCGAAGATACAGGGGCGTTTCAAAGCCCGTCTGCCCCTCACGTCAGCCAACGTGGACGAAGTAATCGAGAAACGGTTGCTCGACAAAAGCGAAGAGGGACAGCTATTCTTGTTGAACCTATACAAAGAACAGCACGAAAACATCAAAACGCTTATCACCTTTTCCAGCGGGAGCGTCCAATTCAGGGGTTACCAAGACAAAGAAGATTTTGTACAGAAATACCCGTTCCTACCCTATCAGTTCGACCTGTTCCAGCAATGTCTCAAAACCCTCTCTCGCCATAATGTCTTTCAAGGGCAGCACCAATCGGTGGGTGAACGCTCCATGCTGGGCGTGTTCCAACACGTGTTAAAGCAGATGCCCCAAGATAACCCCTATCGGCTGGTAAGTTTCGACCAGCTTTTCGAGGGAATAGCCGGCACCATCCGTTCCGAGGCGAGAAACTCCATCTTGCTTGCCGAAAAGAACCTGAACGAGTACCCCATGGCATCCCGCGTGCTTAAAGTTCTCTTCATGATAAAATACTACGAGGGGTTCAAGGGTACTCGCCACAACATTGGTGTCTTGCTTCTTGACGACCTTAAGGCCGATATTAACGCGCTAAACAAGTCCATCGAAGAGTCGCTCAACCTGTTAGAACTGCAATCCTATATCCAAGTGAATGGCGACGAGTACGAGTTCCTCACCGACGACGAAAAAGATATCGAAGAAGAAATCAAGAACGTCAAGATTGACGAGAGCGAGATAACCGACTACATTAACAAGCTCGTCTTCGATGGCATTCTCAAAGACAACAAGATACGGTACCACGTGAACAAGCAGGATTTCGAGTTTACCCGTCGTGTGGATGGCGTGATGTATCTTCGCGAGAAAGAGCTGAAAATCGAAATCATAACACCCAAGTTCGACCAGTATAATCACGCTGCCCACTTTCAAGGGAACACCATTGCCGATAATACCCTGATGTACGTGAAGCTGCCGCCCGACAAGCGGCTCATCCACGAGGCAACGCTCTACCTCCAGACCAACCGCTATATTCGCCAAGCCAACAACAGCTCCGTGAATACCTCCAAATCGAGAATCATCTACGAGAAAGGAAACCAGAACAGCCAGCGCGAACGCCAGCTAACCAATTCGCTCAACCAACTGTTGGCAGACTCCACCATCTACATGAACGGTGTAATAAACAACAGTTCCAGCAGCAGCGACGGCCGAACCCGGGTGATAGAAACGGCACAAGACCTCATTCTATTGGCTTATCCCAAGCTGCAACTACTGGGCAGTGCCACGTTCGACGAAGCTCAACTCGCGCTCACCATGCGAGAGAGTGGCCCCGAACTATTCAAAGACAGCAGCGAATCGCTATCAGCCCCTGAACAGGAAGTGCTCAACTTTTTGGAGCGAAGAAAAGAGATACACGACCGCACCACGTTGAGCGACCTGAAAGAGCACTTTTCCCGGAAGCCCTACGGCTGGTCCACCCTCGCCATCTGGTGCATCACCGCCCGCCTGTTCAAGCGGGGCAAGGTAGAAGCAAGCATCGCATCCAACTCCCTCGACGACAAGGCGATGTTTAACGCGTTCAACAACAACCGCGAGTGGGACAGAACGTTAATCACCCCGCAGGTTCAGTTCTCGCCCAAGGATATCACCTTGCTCAAACAGGTCTATCAAGAAGCCTTTAACGAATCCAATCCCTACAACGAAGCGAAAGACGCGGCACTGCAATTCAAGCGGAGGGCCAACGAGGAGATACTAAAAATCAAGGAGATTCTCTCGCACGAGAACCAGTACCCGTTCTTGAAGGAGCTAAAACCTCTTGCCGATCAGTTCCGCGTGCTAAGCGATATGGAGTATGGCCGGTTGATTACCGACATACGGGAATACGAGAACAACCTGTTGGACTTGAAAGAAGAGATATACGACCCCGTGTTACAATTCTGGAATGGCGAACAACGAAAAATATACGACCGCGTCCTCACGTTCAAGAACGGCAACCAAGCCAACTTCGACTACGTGGAAGCACCCGAGAAAGAGGTACTGTCGGCCACGTTAGAGCACCCCCAACCCTACAAGGGCAACGTGATGAAAGAGGCCAAAGAGGCGATGGACACGATGTCCGAACGGATAAAAGAGGCCATCGAATCGGAGCGGGAGAAACTTATCGAGGAAACCACTCGAAAGATAGAAGAGGTGAAAAAGAGCTACAACTTCGACGAACTTCCCCGGAACATCCAGCTCCAGGCCACCAAACCATTCGAGGATATCCTTTCCCGCGCGAAAGGCCAGCGATACATAGGCAATATGAAAGTAGATAGGGCAAACCTTGGCAACCTGTATATCGCGCAACTCAACTACATCTCCGATAACAAGCCTCGTCCCGTTCCAGATGTTTTGGGTGAACCACCCGTTCCCAAGGTACGGTACACCTCCATCGCTGAAATCGAAAAGCAGGTAAAAGTCTCCAAGTCGAAGCTCGAAAACATGTCCGACGTGGACGAATACCTCCGTGAACTGCGCCAGGCCCTTGAAGTGAAGATAAACGACAACTACAAGATAACCCTCAAATAGATGAACACCTCCCAGTTAAAACGATTTGCACAGGAAGCTCGCTTGAAGCTTTTAGAGCAGGTAGCTGCCAAGCTCAACTTTGTAAAATCTGCCGACACCTCCCAATTGCGAGGTAAATCCGAAACGCTGAACAAGCTCAACAGTGAAATCCGGAAGTGGGGCGAAGAGGGAGTCATCGACAAAGTAGCGTACACCTGGTTCAACCGGTTAGTCGCTCTTCGATACATGGATGCCAACGGCTACCAACCCTTTGGCATGTCGGTAGTCTCGCCCGCCACCCCCGCGCAAGTCAGTCCCGAGATACTAAGCGAAGCCCACCGGGGTAACATCTTTGCAGGCTCGCGTGTCAGCAAAGAAGAGGTTATGAACATACTCAACGGCAGCCAGCCCACCAACAACCCCGACAACGAAGTATATCGCCTCCTTCTTGTCTCCTCCTGCAACCACCTGAGCCAGCTCTTCCCTTTCCTTTTCGAGCGGATAGACGACTACACCGAGCTGTTATTGCCCGACGACCTCACCTCGCCTTTCAGCATCGTCACCGATATATACAAGGGCATGAGCGACGAAGATTGCCAAGAAGTCGAAATCATCGGTTGGCTCTACCAGTTCTACATCTCCGAACGGAAAGACGAAGTATTTGCTGCCAAGAAAGCGGTAGAAAAAGAAGATATACCTGCAGCCACCCAGCTATTCACACCCCGATGGATAGTAGAGTACATGGTTCAAAACACGGTCGGCAAACTGTGGTTGCAAAACCGCCCCAACTCCAAGATAAAAGAGTCGATGCCTTACTATATCGAATCACCCTCGGCAAAGGCAGACGACTACCTGAGACTCGAATCGGCAGAAGATATCAAGCTGTTAGACCCCGCGTGCGGGAGCGGGCATATCTTGGTGTACGGCTTCGAGTTACTCTATCGAATATACGAAGAAGAGGGATACAGCCCGAACGAGATACCCACGTTGATAATCGAGAAAAATCTCCACGGGTTAGAGATTGACGAACGTGCCTCCCAGTTGGCTGGGTTTGCTCTAATGATGAAAGCACGAAGTATGCATCGTCGCTTCTTCCGTAAAGAGGTCAAGCCCAACATCGCCTGTTTCCAAGACTTGCGAGTAACGACGGAAGAATATGAACAGCTCTTTGCCGAGTTAAAAATCCCCTTGCCCGATACCCTGAGCGAAGATTTAGAGCTGATGCACCAAGCCACCAACTTCGGTTCATTGATACAGCCCGAAACACCGCTTGCTGAACTAACGGGAATAAAGGAACAGCTGGAAGTGGCAACCAGTACCGCCAGTGTATTCAGTAGGCAAATGATAGATGAATTATCCACGGCAGTAAAACAGTTGATGGCTCTTTCCCGTAAATACCATTGCGTGGCAGCCAATCCCCCTTACATGGGTGGAGGAAAAATGAACAGCGAATTGTCCTCGTTTGTCAAGAAAAACTACCCCGACAGTAAAGCAGACCTCTTTTCCTGTTTTATAGAACGGGTATTAAATTTTATTCCACAAAATGGATATGCTGGGTTAATTACAATGGAGAGTTGGATGTTTTTATCAAGTTATGAGAGATTGAGAAACAAGTTCTTGGATGATAATAAAATAGACTCATTAATTCATATGCCATATTTAGGCAAAGGAGGAACAAGTTTAGGAATTAATTTTGGAACCAGCGCATTCATAACGATTCAAAATTCAAAAAATCAAAAAAAAGGGATATATCAATGTATTAGATACTTCCGTGCCCGGTGTAGACCAGGTTCGGGGAGACCTCGTAGAGGCCGCCGGACTCGA
>ERZ1032852.204-NODE-204-length-16122-cov-9.503828_pt1 | contig 16122 bp, 12 predicted proteins | sample MGYA00516689_ERZ1032852 | MGnify/ENA primary metagenome ERZ1032852 (study PRJEB33719, sample SAMN04262499) | wastewater metagenome | biome: rural village; feature: composting latrine chamber; material: composting feces with ash | place: El Salvador | collected...
GTGAGGGGCGACCAGCGGTAGGGTGAATTGAACGGGCCCGCACCCACGTCGAAGCCCCTGTGGGTGGGTTCACCTTATGATTCCCGGCTCTCACGCTTGTTTACCAGGAATCGGCACCGGGGGAGCGCAGAGGTTGCGCCGGTCTACAAGTCGGGACGCAACGTCCGGTTTGTCAACAACCCACAGCAGTTGGAAGAGGATATTTTCGGTCGCCAGTTTGGTCCCTGGGACTTCCCTCGTTCCGTGTTCGTCCAACACGCTTCCGACCCGGTTGTTTGGTACACGCCGCGACTGCTGATCTACGAACCTGATTGGTTGCGGGAACGGGTCGGGTTGGACGTCTCCAAGTCGATGCGTTACACGCCGATTGCCACGTACCTGCAGGTCCTGACCGACCTTCCCGTCGCAGGGCTGGCGCCTCCCGGGCATGGGCACACTTACCATCGAGAGTTGATCGCGGTCTGGATGAAAGTGCTCGGGTTCGACCAGGAAACGGCACTTGGGCGAATAGGGAGCACCGACTGGGTTGACAAGGAAATGAAAGAGCGCATTGGGAGCGCCATTGAACGCGACCACCTGAAGGCCGAACGTAAGACTGATATTCAGCGTGCTCAAAGAACCCAGCTTCCCCAGGAGTAGCAACATTAGCTGGGCGTGCCGCTTCTGGAGCTAAAGCAGCTTTCTCTTTTCCATCACCCGGAGGGCGATCCACCCGAACGGGATACGACCGTAGAAGGTCACCAGGCGGAAAACCACGGCGGTTGAAAGGGCGACGGCCGTGGGGATGCCCGCGACTTGGAGACCCGCTGTGAGAGCGGCTTCCACTGGGCCGATGCCGCCCGGGGTTGGGATGACCGACCCCAAGGTCGAAGACAGCAAATACGTGATCGCCAGCGTAAACGGGCTGAGGTTGTAACCAAATGCTGCAAGCGCACACCCAAACGCTGCGATGTATCCCAGGTTCTGGAGGAGGTTGCCACCGAAGGCGACCAACAGTTCCTTGGGGTGTCCAAGAGCCCAGAGGAACTGGGGGTAAGCCTGATCCCAGAAAGGTTGGATGATTTTCCACAGGTATCGCCTGAGTGCCGGTATCGACAGGACCGCTACGGCAATCGTCGCCACGGCGGCGGCAACCCAGATGATGGTTGTTGTCGGGATTTGTACGTCGACGGTGGCCCCAGTGCCGACTACAACGACGACCAGCAGGACGACGGAAGTGAGGAACTGCGATACCTGCACCAGTGTGACGGTGGCGACAGCCACGGGCAACGGCACCTTCTGTTTGCTCAAGAAGCGCCAGTTAAGCGCCGCCGGACCCACGCCCGCAGGTGCTACAAGGGTGACAATGGACGCCGCCATTTGGGCCATGGTTGCCCAAAATAGGCGGATCTTGACTGGGGAGAACGCGACCAACGGGATTGCCGCACCCACCCAGGTGAGGGCGCCGAAGAGGGCTGCCGCAAGGATCCACCAAAGGTTAGAACCCCTGACAGCTTCTGCCACGGCGTTGAAGTTGAGGCCGCCAAACACCACCACCAGGGCGGTGGCACCCAGTACGAACATGAGCACGGTTCGCACCGAGAAACGCTGAAGTTTGAGCGGTTCCGGAGCCTGTACCGCCGGAGCGATCTTGGAGAGTTTGTCCCGGAGCTGGTCAAGGATCTTTCGTCTCCGCGCCGCTTCCCGCACCGAAGTGGGCAGTGCGGCGCTTTGGAGCACCAGGCCGGTTGCCAGCACCTCGGACACCCCGATCTGCCGGACAGCTGAATCGACTGCTCGATCCACATCCGTCGCCAGGGACTGGAGAACCAGCATCTGGGCGAAGTCAATGCGCCGGGTCATGGGGGTCGCGCCCACTTCCCCCTCGCTCCAGTCGACGATCCAGACGTTCATGGCCTCGTCAACCCGGACAGCGTCTCTGCCCAGGTTTCTGTGCGAGGTGCCCCGCAAGTGAGCACGGTGCAACTGAGACCAAGCCTGGTCCAAGATGTCGTCAGTGACCTCCATGCGGTGCTGCCGCAAAGTGATGATGCTGACGGTTTGCGGCATGGTTTCCCACAGCACGGCAATCGAGGTTCCAGCCTCGGCGAGCCCGACGGGCATAGGAGTCCTCACTCCAGCGGAGGCCGCGGTAGCGGCTGTGAGCATGGAGCGCTCTGCACTCGCCTTGATCGAAGGGGTGACCCACCGGGACATCCCCTTGAGGCGGAAGTTAGTCCACACGTCGCCAACCATTGAGGTGAAGCTGGTGGCGGGGTCAATGATCTGCAAATCCACGTTGGGTCCGTCGTGTTCCCACACCTGGTACATGCGGTCGGCAGCCCGAGAGAACTGGGGGGAGACCTCGAACTCCTCCGAAGCTTCCTTCACAGGCTCAGTGACTAACGGCGGATGGATCTGGCCGCGACGGTAGTCCGGTTTGTGATCGCTTTCTTCCACCAGCCACGTTTCCAGCGGCTCAGACGTTGTGGAGACATCGGCACGAACAATCCGCGCCGGCAAGATATTGACATCCAGGCAGGCGCTGACCAAGTCTGCTGGCATTGCTCGGCCATCGCTGAAACCCGCGACCCACCGGGCGAGGGTCCCAAAAAGGCGCCCACCCAGCACCGTCAGCACCACGCCGGGCAGGGTGGTGGTTCCGCGAATCAAGGAGTAGAGCAACAGGATCCACACGCCCCACCAGGAATACTGGATGGCCCTGCTGGAATCAGCGGTGCCAGCGACGGTCAGCATTGACACCAACACGACGATGACGACGTCGACGGCGGAAAGCTGACCTGGCACGGTTGAAACTATGAGGGCGTCCCGCACGACCTCAGGAAGGTGCGGCAAAGCTAGGAGGTAGCCCCAACCGATAAGGGAAACTCCGATGGCCGTCAATATCGTGTTTATGATGACGGCGAAGTCTCTCCTGGCGGCCAGGTGCACGATGATCCCAACGGGTGCGACGATGACAAACAAGCCCTCCAAGACGGAGAACGGCAGGAACAGGACTTTCCGGACAATGTCGGAGAAAACTGCCCGGACGTCTTCTTCAACGCCTTGAGTTGTTGATTGCAGAAAGATGGCGATCAGGAGCATCAGTACGATGCCTGCCAGAGCGAGCCCGGCTTCAATCAGGTCGTCGGTGCGGCGCAACCGAATGGGGACTCTGTCGGACACGTACACGGGCTTTGGGAGGCGTGGAAGAACAATATTGGCGGGGATCTCCTCCACCGCGCTGGGGGTCTCAACCTTTACGGGGGCCTCTGCTTCAGTCAGCTCCTGGATTTGTGCTTCCTCTGCCGCTGCCCCGGCCGTTTTTTCCTGCTCGTCTGTCGCTCTGCTTGTTGGAGCTTCCGTTGGCATCGGCTTTCTTGGGGCCTTTGACGCGTCAGGTCTTTTGCCTTTGGAGGTGGTTCGAGGCATGGCAATTGGGGAGGTGGAAACCTCACCCTTCCATTTTCTCCCCGACGTGCCCTCATTCTTCTTGGGCATTCCAGGCCTCGTAACCGGCATGTGGATCAGTCTAAACGCATGGGCTAGATGTCTTGGGACTTGGCATCGGGTGCTTCGCCGTTACTTGGCGGTGTGTCTGCCTCGGGCTGGATCTGGCTTGGCAGGGGCGCAAAATCACACAGGAGACACCGGGTGCCCCCGTTAGGCTAGAGCCCGTAGCTTGAAAGGCATCCGTTAGCTCACAGTCGGCGTCGTAGATTGGAGCGACGCTGCCAGGACAGCGCGACCGCACGCTTGCACAGAAAGGCAGACAGCGATCGAACCTGTAACCGAGATTCTGCGTTCCTCTTACGCAGTCCTTGCAACCAACTTCCCGATGACTGAGGGGGCCGGTGACCCTTCTTGGTTTGAAACGATGATCGGTTGGTTTAGGGATCCCGAATCACTCCTAATTGCGATGGGACCCTGGGTGCTCCTGGGTGTGGTGCTAATCGTTTTCGTGGAGTCCGGGGTGCTGTTCCCAGTGCTCCCGGGTGATTCGCTGATCTTCGCGGCAGGTTTACTTCACCTCCAACTGGGCATCAACATGTGGGTGCTCATTGGTTCGATCCTCGTCGCTGCGTTCCTTGGAGCGCAGACTGGGTATTGGATCGGGTGGAAATGGGGACGAGGACTGTTCAAAGACGACGCTCGCTTCCTGAAAACCGAGTACCTGGTGCAGGCAGAAGGCTTTTTTACGCGTTATGGGGGACGGTCCTTGGTGATCGGACGCTTCATCCCGTTCGTTCGAACGTTCGTCCCAATCGCTGCGGGGATCGCCCGCTTCCCGTATGGCCGGTTCCTAATCTTCAACACGCTTGGTGCGGTCATTTGGGGTGGCGGGATCACCTGGGCGGGCTCTGCCCTCGGGGAAGTTCAGTTCGTGCACGACAACCTTGAGATCATTGTCATCCTCATCATCTTTGTGTCGGTCCTCCCAATGGTCGCGGAGTACTTCTTAGCGAAACGTCGTGCCAAGAACGAAGCCGCGGGCGGTGAGAAGTCCGATAACTCCGTGGGGGTTGTCGACACGACCGTGGTGGATCCTGGGCAGGAGCCGGCTGAGTCGTGACGTTGCAGTGGGTGCCGGAGTGGTTGGCGTTACTGCCCGTGGTGGCGGCGATGCTGGTCGTCTGGGTGGGAACTTCCTTTTATTGGCTGCGTGTCGCCAGGATCCCAACGTCGGTGGCAATAGCGGTGTCGCCGGCGGTGACCGGAGCGGTTGTTTGGCTGGCCAGTCTGGTCTATTACCGGCTTGGATGGTTCTGGTCGGGGGCAAGGGTGCTGCCGGTGCTGGTCGCGTTTGGGGCTCTGGGGGCCGTCGCGTACGTCCTCGTCACCCGAAAATGGGGACCAGTACCATCTCGCCAGACGTTTGGATTCCGCGAGGTGACTAGCGCTCTTCCTCGCCCCAAAGTTTGGATTTTCGCGCTGGCGGTGCTGGCGGGTTGGATCCTCGCGATCCTTCCAACGATCTTGGTGAGCGCGCCTGATAATCCGGTGCAGCAGTGGGACCCCTCGTTCCACATGAACGGGGTGTGGGGCATAACGCAGTTGGGTATCGGTGCGCCCGGAGAAGGGTTGGCGCACAACTACGGTGGGTCACCAAGTTCTGAATACCCGATTGGTTGGCACGCGTTCACGGCACTGTTTGCGACCGGGCCAACCGCGGTGATGGCGTCCAATGCCTCATCTCTGGCGATTATGGCCCTGTGGGTTGCGGGGGTGGGGATCTACGCTCACACCCTCTACCCGGGGCGAACAATTGCTTTCGCGGCGCCTGTGATTGCGGGGATCATGCCCTCGATGCCGGCGGATGCTCTGACTATGTATTCGCAGTGGCCTAACGCGCTTTCGGTCGCGTATTTGCCGGGGATTGCCACGCTGGCAGTGATTGTTGGGCGAGTGGTTCTTTGCAAGGCAATGGACGGAACGATCTGCCCGGGGTGGCCAACCGTATTGAGCTCGACAGGGGTCCTCTTGGTGGCGCTTTGGGGGGCCATCCAGGCGCACCCAGTCATCGCGTTCAACCTGTTGGTGTTGCTCTTACCAGCGGTAATCGGAGGGGGATGGGCCCTGCTGCGCTACGGCCTGTGGCGTAGAAGGCCCCTGCTGTTCCTTGGTGTTCCTCTCATTGCAGTGCTTGGGGTTGGCGTGTTGACGTTTGTCATGCTTACTCCAGAGGTGACGTCGATGCGGAACTATGTCCGCCACGGGGTTGGCCTTTCAACGGCGTTCTCTCAGATCGCTACTCCCCTCCCGCCGTTTCCAAGCGCTGTCGGGTTGACGGTCGCGGCCTCCATTCTCAGCACTCTGGCAGTGGTGGGGACGCTTTGGATTGTCCTGGCACGGTTCTCTTTCAGGTCCGGGTACAAACGCCTTAGGTGGGCTCGCTGGACCGCCTTGCGGAACCCGGTTGTCTGGCCGGTTTGGTCCTACGTGTTATTCCTGGTGCTCGTTTTCTTTGCATATGGACCAGACTGGTCAATCCGAAAGTGGATTGTGGGGCCCTGGTTCTCCGACGGCCGACGCATCATGGAACCGATGTCGGTGGCGCTGGTGACGTTGGCAGCGGTCGGATTTGAATGGCTTGTCATCTGGATTGTGCGGTGGTGGAACCACTCAATGGCACCTGGCACTTCCAAGCAGCGTGGGTTAGCTGCGCTTGGTCTGGGATCAATCCTTCTTGTCGGGTCGGTCGTTGGTGGTATGGACGGCCGAGTGAACGGCGCACGGTACGTCATGGACGCGGACAATCTTGGGAAACCGGGCATGGCAACGCAAGGCGTGCTGGACATGATGCGAACTCTTCCGGAAATTTTGGACGAGGACGCCGTGGTCCTCGGCGACCCACAAGCCGGCGCCATGTATTCCCAAATGCTGGGGCAACGGTGGGCGTATTTCCCACAACTGTCCTTCTCTAACAACGCGGAACAACAAGACGTTTTGATCCAGAGGTTCAAAGACATAAACACTGACCCGGAGGTGTGCGAGGTTATTCGGGAGACCGGCATAACCCACTACTTCGCCAACGCAGACGGAGCGTACTACGGGCGCATGAGGTCGGATCGGGCCCCGGGTCTTTACAACGTCGACACATCAAACGGGTTCGAATTGGTTGCCGAGGGTGACGAGGGGCGACTCTACAAGATCACCGCCTGCGACTAGCCCTCGCGCCACTATGGTTGGAGAGTCCAAACCACTCAGGAGAGGATGCAATGGCTAAGCAGTCCACCACTAACCTTCCAGGGCCGCCCCCAGTGGGAGACCACATGACGGTTGCTTTCTTGGGGCCGTTTGGAACCTTTACGGAACAGGCCGTTTGGAAGGTGGCGCCGACAGGGGCGGAGCTGCTCCCGGTCTCTTCGGCCGGACTCGCGTTGGAAGCGGTTCGGAGGGGTGAGGCAGACAGGGCAGTCGTCCCGATCGAAAACTCGATTGAGGGTGGGGTAAACGCAACAATTGACGCTCTCTCCCGCGACAACGGACTGATGATCGTCGCCGAAATGGTCATCCCGGTGCGCTTCTACCTGGCTGCGCCCAAAGGCACGAAGTTGGAAGACGTCAAACGTGTGGGGACCCATCCGCACGCGTGGGCGCAGTGCCGCGAATGGGCGGCGAAAAACATCCCCGACGCGATTCACGTCCCAACCACGTCAACTGCTGCGGGGGCAGAACTGTTGGCTGATACGGAACAAGGGGAACGAGCCTTCGACGCGACGCTTTGCAACGAGACTTCCGTAGGCAGATACGGGCTGGAAGCGCTGGCAGTCGACGTCGCTGATAACCGGGACGCGGTCACGCGTTTCGTGATGGTGTCCCGTCCAGGAGACGTTCCACCGCCGACCGGGGCAGACAAAACAACGATCCAGGTCAAGTTGCCTCACGACGAGGCAGGGGCGCTCCTATCGATGCTGGAACAGTTCAGCGCCCGCGGGGTAAACCTGTCGCGCATTGAGTCGCGGCCCTCCGGCGATGGCTTGGGGAGCTACGCGTTTTCCATCGACATTGCCGGACACCTCGCAGAAGAGCGGGTGCAGGCTGCTCTCGCCGGGCTGCACCGGACGTGTCCACAGGTTATCTTCCTGGGATCGTATCCGAGGGTGGATGGGGTGCGCCCGGACATTCGCAAGGGGACCTCGGACGCATCATTCAAGGCGGCACGCGAGTGGGTTAACGGACTGACCCACTAGGAACTCACCGTCGGTGTATCACGAGGCCCTTCGGGGCGGGCCGCGTTGCGCTTGCGGCCTTGCAGTTTGAGGCTTGCGCCTACTCCTTGGGTCGGGGCGCCTTCATGATCAGGGCCCTACGATCAACCCGGGCGATGATTGTGCGGGCCGAGCCAATAGGGTCACCGTCTATTTGGACCGGGTAGGCGCTTGCCAGGTCCACCCGGGCGTATGGCGTCTGCCTGAACTGTATTGACGCAGCATCCTTCTTCATGTTGAGCGGTTTCACGCCTGCGCTTTGGCCCCAAACTTTCGCAGTTAGGTGCACCCATCCCAGGAGCCCCGCGCGGGTATCAATCGCGATAATGTCTAGTTTTCCGTCGTCGACTTGAGCCTGCGGTGCCAGTGTTGCAAAAGGTAGTGTCCCGCAGTTCGCGAAGAGGATAGTGCGGGCGCGGAGGCTGGTCATGTCCCAGGTGTCTCCGAACTGCGAGGCGGGGGAGACCCCCTCCGCTGAGCCAAACGTGTGCGAGTGGTGCACGGCTGCCTCAACCTTCCGGGGGATATACCCGTGCCTGGTTGACTTGAAGACTGTCGCGCCCTTGCCTTTTTCGTGGAAAATCGTCACTGTGGCACGCATCCGCTCAATGCGCAAAGACTTGAGCGCGGTCAGAACATAGGCAGACCAGCCCACCTTCTTCTTCAGCTTGGCGGGGGTTTGCGCCATGGTCTCACCATCGAACCCGACGCCTGCGATGACGACGTACGCGAACTCCTCAGCGGCCGGCTCTATACGACCGTCGGGAAGGGTTCGAACGGCGGCGGGGTTTGCCCTCTTTAGGAGAGCACCTTCAGCCGGGATAGTCGCTGCCTCCGCGACCCGCTCAAGTCGCATCCAAGCAAGGTCGGTGGTGCGGGTTGATTTGCCGAGCGCGAATTTCAGCGCCTTGTCAAGGTCAAGGGGCAAGTCAAGGTTACGGGCCAGAAGGTTTCCGGTGCCGACCGGCAAAAGCCCCATGGGCACCCCGGAGTGAGCCATGCCCGCAGCGACAGCGCGGACGGTTCCGTCACCGCCTGCAGCGATGACAACAGAGGGCTTGTGCTTGAGTGCTTCCACAGTTTGACCCGTTCCTGGATCTTCCACGGAAGTCTCTATCCACATGGCCGGATGTCCGGTGGCGCCGATGACGGCTGCGTTCACAATTTGTTGAAAGTTCTGGTACCCGCCGACCCTCACCCCCGCCTTAATGGGGTTGGCGACAATCCAGGCGCGGCCGCGAGCCGTGCTCATATCGGTGCTAGGACTTTCGTTCTGTGGCTGGGTCACGCGCGCGCCTCCTTGTTGCTAGTGGTCAACACCCTGCGGGCGAATATTCTGCGCTACATGCGCCCCAGCTGCAAGGGTACCCGTGAGCCGAGGGGGAGGGCAGTGCCAGCCATCCTCGTCGGATCCCTACGCGCCAACCGAGCGCAACGATATGCGTGCGGACCTCTGAGGGTCCGCAGTCCGGGTACCATTGCCCCCATGATCGACATGCGTGTGATTCGCGAAAATCCAGAACTTGTTCGGACCTCGCAAGAGAAGAGGGGCGAGGATCCCGGCCTAGTTGACCGGGTCCTGGAAGCCGATGCCGCAAGACGTGCGGCGCTTCAAGAGTTTGAATCTCTTCGAGCCGAGCAAAAGCAGGCATCTCGGGAGATAGGAAAGGCCTCCCCGGAGGATCGCCCTGCGGCGTTGGAAGCCGCGAAGAAATTGGCTGCCAAGGTGAAGGAAGCGGAGGCTCGTTCGAACGACTTGGGGGAGCAGTTCACCGAGTTGGCGATGAGTCTGGACAACGTGGTTGAGGCTGACGCCCCGGCCGGTGGCGCAGACGACTATGTGGTGTTGCGGCATGAGGGCCCCACTCCCCGCGACTTCCAAGCAGAAGGCTTTGAGCCGAAGGACCACCTGGACCTGGGTGAGGCGCTGGGCGCAATTGACGTGAAGCGTGGCGCCAAGGTTTCCGGCTCCCGGTTCTACTTCCTGAGCGGGGTCGGGGCGCGGTTGGAGTTGGCGCTCCTGTCCATGGCCGTTGACCAGGCAACTGAGGCTGGCTTTACGTTGCAGATCACCCCGACTTTGGTAAGGCCAGAGATTATGCGGGGGACCGGGTTCTTGGGGGAGCACTCGGACGAGGTTTACCACCTTGCCACCGATGACCTCTACCTGGTCGGCACTTCCGAGGTCAGTCTGGCGGGCTACCACGAAGGGGAAATCCTGGACCTTTCCAACGGGCCAATCCGATACGCAGGCTGGTCCACGTGTTACCGGCGTGAGGCGGGGGCAGCAGGGCGCGACACCCGCGGGATCATTCGGGTGCACCAATTCAACAAAGTGGAGATGTTCTCCTACTGCCGCCCCGATGAGGCAGACCAGGAGCACCAACTGTTGTTGGGCATGGAAGAGGAGATGCTGAGGAAAGCAGAGTTGCCCTATCGGGTGATCGATACTGCGGCGGGTGATTTGGGGTCCTCGGCCGCCCGCAAATTTGACTGCGAGGCTTGGCTCCCCACTCAGAACCGGTGGATGGAACTGACCTCCACCTCGAACTGCACCACGTTCCAGGCACGTCGGTTGAAGGTGAGGGACCGCGCGGAGGATGGTTCAACACAGATCGCCGCCACCCTTAACGGCACGCTTGCAACCACAAGATGGTTGGTGGCGTTGCTGGAGAACCACCAACAGGCAGACGGATCCGTGCGGATCCCGAAGGCGTTGCAGCCGTACATGGGCGGACTCGAAGTGATGGAGCCACTGTCGGTGGGGAAGTCTGGATGACTAAAGCCGTAAGCAACCCTCTTCTTGTTCCTCCGCCGCACCAGGGGCCACCCATTCCCTACCAGCAGTTGCTGGAGGAGGCACGGGAGACTCTTCCCTCCTTCCTGCCGACAAAGGCGAAGGAAGTGATGCTGGCGCTGGACGTGGATGGGACACTGCTTCAACCTGAAGGTGCGTCACAAAATGTGCGGCGCGCAGTGTCGGATGCGTTGGACGCGGGGATCAACATTGTCATTGCAACGGGGCGAGGTCGTCCTTCGACCAGACCCGTTTTTGAGTCGCTGAATCTTCCTGATGGTTTCAGTGTTTCCTCGAACGGCGCACAGACTTTTGAATGGCACCGGCCCGAAGGTGGAGAGCATCAGTCCCGGCTCCTACGTGAAGTGCGGTTTCAGCCCGAGGAGGCGGCCCGCATCGTCCTGGACGCGCTACCGAATGCCCTGATTGGGGTTGACGACGGGGTTGATGGGCTGCTGGTTTCGGAGTACTTCCCGAAAGGGGAACTGCTGTCGAAGGAACGCGTTGTGCCGATAGACAAGCTTCTGAAGTTCTCTACTCCTCGCCTGGTGGTCCGGGCTCCATGGATGGAACGTGACCACTTCGCGGACATCATGGACGGATTGCCGTTGGAAAACGTCGAGTACTCCGTCGGGTGGACCGCTTGGGTCGACATTTCCCCTGCTGGCGTAACGAAGGCGAGTGGGTTGGAGCAGTTGGTCGGAGACCTCGGCGTCCCTAAGCAAGGCACGATTGCGATAGGGGACGGCACTAACGACATCGAGATGCTGCAGTGGGCCGCTCACGGAGTCGCCATGGGTGGGGCAACGGAGCAGGTGAAAGCTGCGGCCGATGCTGTGGCGGGACCCGTTGACTACGACGGGGCCGCGGCGGTTATTGAAGCTTTGGTTGAGAGGTACTAGGGGAGGACGGCCTCAGTCCTCCTCGTCATACCCTCCACGGGCCTTCAGCAGCAGCACGATCACGCCGCTGACAATCATCACGATTAGAAGGATGATGACTGCGGAGGGGACGTTTCCTACGGCGTCGGAGACCACGGTGGTGATGTCCGACGGTGCCTCGCCCACCCCCGACTGCGTGGGCAGACCGAGGAGTGCGAGTGGCCACCAAAACATTTTCGCTTTCCTCCCAGCGCCAAACAGTGAACCTTTGGGACTTTAGGTCCCAGATAGACCAACCTTATCTTGGTTGATGCAGTCTTCCTTGGGCAGAGTCAATCGCTGGGCGTGTAAGAGCCTTATGCTTGAGGGGCTGTCCCGTAGTGATGAAGCTTGTCGGAAACCGGATGTGACTTATAAACATGAGTTGGATTGAATCGATAGAGCACAGCCGCTGGTTGTCACGCCAGTTGCAAGAGCTTTTGGAGCGCGGGAAAGCCGCTTGGGCTCCAACGGGTTTCGGCTACTTCAAGGCTGACGGAAGTCTGGATGAGTCTCGCCCCGTCGACTTGGCAATCACCGCGAGAATGACTTTCGCATATTCCCTTGGCGTGCTTCTGGGAATCCCCGGTTGCCGAAAGTACTGCGACCACGGAGTTCTCGCGCTGCGCACCTACTTCAAGGATCGTGAGTACGGTGGCTGGTTTACAGCGATCGAGCACGCGCCAAGCGATGCGGGTCTGGGCGTCCCATGGGAGGACTGTGGGGACGAAAAGTGGCAGTACGCCCACGCCTTCCTCATCCTCGCAGCAGCAACTGCGGCTGTTGCAAACAGGCCCGGTGCACACGAACTTCTCCGCGACGCCCTCGAAAACCAAGACGAACGCTGGTGGGATGAAGAAGTCGGTGCCGTCGCCGATCGTTACAACCGGGACTGGTCAGAGTGCGCACCTTACCGGGGCACCAACTCTTTGCTCCACACGATCGAGGCGTACCTGGCCGCAGGTGAGGCGATGGGCGACCCGCTGTGGATTGAACGCGCAGAACGCATGCTTCAAAGGCTCATGAATGAGGCGAAGAAGTACAACTGGCGGCTCCCGGAGCATCACGATGCCAACTGGGAACCGATACTTTCGTTCAACATTGAAGCGCCAAACACCCCGCACTACCCGTATGGGTTCGTCATTGGCCATGGGCTGGAACTGTCCCGCCTTGGCGTTCAGATGCGCGGGGCGATACGGGAACTTGGGCGTGAGGATCCGGAATACCTGCTTGCCGCTTCCACCGAGCTTTTCGACCGGTCCCGTTCCGACGGCTGGCGCCGCAACGGTAAGCCCGGTTTCCTTTACACAGTGGACTTTGAGGGCCAACCCATCCTGACGGAGAGGCTTCAGTGGGTGGTGTCCGAGGGCATTGCCGCAACCGCCGCCATGCGCCGCGCCGTCCTCGATGATGGGGGGCGCATGGGTGACGTGGAGCTTTACGACCACTCCTACCGCACATGGGTGGACTACCTGAATGACTACATGATGTTGGATACGGGGGTGTTTGCTCGGACGTTGAACGAGGACTCCGAGCCCATGGAAGGCACCATCACCACCCGCCCCGACATTTATCACACGATCCAGGCTCTGCTCACGCCAAGGTTGCCGCTGTGGCCGCCGATCGGGGCGGCCTTGCAACGGGGTCTTTTGGACAAGCCTCAGGGTGCACTGCCGAAACCCCCGCAGAAGCGTCCCTGGAGACGCAGGGGGAACTCGACGACTTCCATGGCTTGGGGTCGCTAAGTTCACTCGCTGATTCTCGCCTGCCGGCGTTCAGGTTTTCCTGGCATTCGGTCTCTTTGCCTTGTCGCCCGGCGATGGCTCTCCGCTTACACCGCGTTAACTTTAGACACGGTTCACTTTAGACACGCGAACGCTCCATAACGCTGTGCGGACACTGCAAACTAGCTCCTGTGTGTCGAAAACGGACAACTCGGTGTGTGTCAGGCTGGTTGTGAGTCAGTTGGTTGGGATTGGAGTGATTATTTATGACTATTTCGCCGGGTTTTACTGCTGATGAGATTGCTGGGTATGTTCGGGAGTATTTGCGTGTGCCGCATGGTTCTAAGCGGTTGTGGTTGAGGGATCAGCCGTTTACTGAGGGTCAGATGGCTCGTTGGAGGAGGACTTACTTGGCTGGGGATTTGCATCGGGGGTTGGTGCCTAGGGGTAGTGGTGATGGTGATTTTCTTGAGCGGACTATGGCTGCGGAAGAAGAGCTTGAAAGAGTTCGTGCTGATTTGCTTGCTCAGATAGCGCGGCAAGAGGCGCAGATCCGTTTGTTGGAGGAAGGGACGGTGACGTTGGGAAAAGCTTTCGGGCTCTTGCAAAAGATGAGCTCGCAAGAGCCCGAGAACGAGTAGATGTGGTTGCTAGGGAAGAGATTGGGTGTTTACGTTTCCAGGCGGTTGAGGATTTGATTGATAAGGGGTGGCCGGTTAGGCGGGCTTTGGAGTGTGTGGGGGTAGCCCGTTCGACTTGGTATTACCGCGCTAATCCTCGTCCCAAGGTGGCTGCCCCGATCCCTCAAGGGCAGCGTCGTTATCGTAAAGCGTTACGGGAGGAAGAGACACAGCAGATGGAAGTGTTGATTTCTCGGGCGTGGGAGCAGGGCCAGTCAGTTAGTTATGCTTTTGCTAAGGCGTGGAGTAGTGGGGAATACATCGCTAGTCATCGTTCTTGGTATCGGGTGGCTAACCGCATAGAAAACCAGGATTCACGTCCTCGCCAGCCTCGTAGGCGGGGGAGGAAACCGGTGATGCCGGTAGTAAAGGCCACCAAGCCTGGCCAGGTGTGGATGTGGGATATCACGGACTTGAAAGGCCCTTTTATGGGGGTGAAGTACAAGGCCTACTGCGTGCAAGATCTGTACTCCCGCAAGATCGTGGCCTATGGGGTTCACAACAGTGAAACCGATCGTTACGCCACCGCTATGTTCGAACGTGCTTTCGGTATCGAAGGCATCCCTAAAGTCTTGCACTCCGATAACGGACCCATCATGCGTAGCGGCGAACTTGCCAAGCTGTGTGGTGAAGTTGATGTGACTATGTCGTTCAACCGGCCCAGCGTCTCTGACGATAACCCTTTCAAAGAATCAGAGTTTCGCACCATGAAACACCGACCCAACTATCCCGGATACTTCAACACCCTCGAGGACGCTCAAACCTGGATCAAGGACTACGTCCACTGGTACAACACCGAGCACCACCACTCAGCCCTAGCCCTGCACACCCCCCAAAGCGTTGCTGACGGCACCTGGAAAACTATCCACAAAACCAGAGCCGAAACTCTCAACGCCCACTACAAAACCCACCCACACAGATACAACAAAAAACCAAAAACCAAACGACCACCCAAAAAAGTAGGTATCAACCTACCCAAAACAAAAAAACAAAAACAAACAACCCATTGACTCCAAACAGGTTGACACCCACCGACTGGTCAGAAGTGGACGATCAGAGGCCGGGGAAACGCTGCCCAGTAACAGCTGCCCAGAAAAGGGCACGCCACAAATGACCTGCGCCGGGGGAGCATGTCCGGGCTTGTTCGAGTTGGAATGTGAAGTGCGCGGGAGAGGTGCAGCCCATTTTCCTCTGTGCGCCGTCGGGCTGTAAGATCATGGCGTTGGAGAGCTGACCGAGTGGCCGAAGGTGATGGTCTTGAAAACCATTGTGTCCGCAAGGGCACCAAGGGTTCGAATCCCTTGCTCTCCGCTACAGGCCCCGGAAGTCCAAAGGATCCGGGGCCTTTTGCTTGCCTGATCAGCCCTCGCGGATGATTGCTACGCCGTAGGGTTCAAGTTCGAGTGTGGTCTCGGGGTCGGTTGCGGCTCCCGTCAAAATGTCGACGCCAGCCTGCGGGGCGACGTCGCGCACCTCGCCCACGGTGTTGAGGTAGAAGCGGAAGGTAGTGCCGTCCTCGGACACACGCGCTGGCGCAAACACGCCGTCGTGCGTTTCGATTCCTTCAATGTCCAGTCCGTCGATCAGTGTTTGAGCGATCCTCGTCGTAGCGGCCGCGTCGGGAATTGCAGACGCATAGTAGACCCGCCCCTCGCCCCACTCGTTCACGCTGAATGCGGGGCGGCCGGCGTAGAACTCGTTGCCCCCATACACGGCGAGTTGCTGGGCTCCTTCAAGGTGAACGACGTCGAATAGAGTGCTCACCGTGCCGGCCTCGGTCATTTCGCCGTCCGAGGTTGCCCACAGCATCGGCATCGCCTGCTGGGGTGGAAGGGCGTCTGTTTCCTCGGCCCAAAGCCCCGCGATCTTCCTCAGCGGGCCGGGGACGCCGCCCATATGGCAGCGGTCATTCCCGTCGACGATCGAGGTCATTGTTGAAAGGAGTAGTCTGCCTCCCTTTTCAACGAAGGAGGTGAACTTCTTTGCCGTCTCGTCTTCGACGATGAAGAGGTAGGGTGCCAAGACCACCTCGTACTCATCCAAATTTGCGCCCACTGGAACCACGTCCGCGGGAATGTTCTGGTCATGGAACGGCGCGTAGTAGTCCCGAACAGCCGACAGGTAGTCGAAGGCGGCCGAGGGGCCAACCGAGCCGAGGATTGCCCACCATGACGGCCAGTCAAAGATAATCGCCACCTTGGAAGGTGTCCGGGCGCCCAGGATCTGCGAGCCCATGTTTTCCAGCTCTTGCCCAAGCTCCGCCAGTTCGCCGAACACGCGAGTTTTCGAAGTGCCGTCGTGATCGATGAA
>ERZ1032852.205-NODE-205-length-16121-cov-22.882547_pt1 | contig 16121 bp, 15 predicted proteins | sample MGYA00516689_ERZ1032852 | MGnify/ENA primary metagenome ERZ1032852 (study PRJEB33719, sample SAMN04262499) | wastewater metagenome | biome: rural village; feature: composting latrine chamber; material: composting feces with ash | place: El Salvador | collected...
AGACGTCGCTGAACCAGTGGGCGCCGCTCAGGATGCGGGGCGCGCTGAGCACCACCGCGGCCACCAGGCTCACCAGCATTACCCTGAGTCCGGCGAAGCGCCACATGAAGGCGGCGAACAGGAAGAGGTTGACCCCGTGGTCGCCGGGAAAACTCGAGCCGGAGCTGTCCTTGGTGGAGAAGTCGACCATCTCGGTAATCAGGTTGACCTCCTGATAGACCACCGTGGGGCTGGGGTGGGAGTAGTCGATGGCCATGCGCACGCCCTGGGCCATGAAGACCGCCACCAGCAGCATGGTGACGCCGATGCCGCCCCAGCGCAGCAGGCGCTGTTCCCGCACCGGATCCCGGGAGAGGGCCCACAGGTAGATCCCCAGCAGCACCAGCAGGCTTGCCACATCGAAGAGGCGCGCATTGGTCACCGCCACCAGCCACACCCAGGCGCCGTTCTCTTCGGTGAGCCAGCCGTTGGTGGTAAAGAAGACGGCGTCGTCGATCTCGGTCCAGAACAGCAGGTCCGGCGAGAGCCAGGTGAAGATCAGCAGGGCTCCCAGCAGGTTGAACAGCAGCAGGCTGCCCACGGCGAGGGCGGGATGGGTCTGTGGCATCGTGAAGTCGCGGGTCGGTGTATGTTCCGGCCCATTCTAGGTGAAGGGATTTTGGGGGAACAGTGTTTCTTAACAGAAACGCAACCTTTCTGTGTTGATCGGGTGCCTGGGCATCTCGATGATGGCCCGACGCAAGCGGCCCGCCAATGGCGGGCCGCTTGCATGAGGTGACGCAGCCGAATCAGAGCGCGGCGATCTTGTCGCGCTGCTCCACCAGCAGGCGGTGGGCGGACCGGAACTCGGCCAGCTTGGCGCGCTCCTTCTCCACCACCGCTTCCGGGGCCTTGGCCACGAAGCTCTCGTTGGAGAGCTTCTTCTCGATGCCGCCGATCAGCTTCTCCTGCTTCTCGATCTCCTTGGCGAGACGGGCGAGCTCGGCGTCCTTGTCGATCAGGTCGGCCATGGGCACCAGCACCTCCATCTCGCCCACCAGCTGGGTGGCCGAGAGGGGCGCCTTGCTCGGATCGTCGAGCCAGGTGATGCTCTCCAGCTTGGCCAACTTGGCCAGGAAGCGGCGGTTGGCCTCCAGGCGCTCCTGGTCGGCGGCGCTGCCCTTGGTAAGCAGGACATCCAGCGGCTTGCCCGGGGCGATGTTCATCTCGGCGCGGATATTGCGCACCGCCACGATCACCCCCTTCAGCCACTCGATATCCCGGGTGGCGGCCTCGTCGATCAGCGCCTCGTCGGCGGCGGGCCAGGGCTGGGCCATGAGGGAGTCGTCCTTGCCCTGGCGGGTGCCGGCCAGGGGCGCCACCCGCTGCCAGATCTCCTCGGAGATGTAGGGCATCATCGGATGGGCCAGGCGCAGGATCGCCTCCAGCACCCGCACCAGAGTGCGGCGGGTGCCGCGCTTGGCCGCAGGGCTTGCGTCCTCGTCCCACAGCACCGGCTTGGAGAGCTCCAGGTACCAGTCGCAGTACTCGTTCCAGACGAACTCGTAGAGCGCTTGCGACGCGTGGTCGAAGCGGAACTCCTCCATGGCCTTCGTCACCTGGGCCGCGGTCTGCTGCAGGCGGGAGAGGATCCAGCGGTCCGCCAGGGAGAGCTCCACCGGTTCGCCACCCAGGCCGGTATCCTCGCCCTCGGCGTTCATCAGCACGTAGCGTGAGGCGTTCCACAGCTTGTTGCAGAAGTTGCGGTAGCCGTCCAGGCGCCCCATGTCGAACTTGATGTCGCGCCCGGTGGTGGCCTGGGAGAGGAAGGTGAAACGCAGCGCATCGGTGCCGTGGGACTCGATCCCCTCGGGGAACTCGCCGCGGGTGGCCTTCTCGATCGCCCTGGCCTTCTGGGGCTGCATCATGTTGCCGGTGCGCTTCTCCACCAGCGCATCCAGCTCGATGCCGTCGATCAGGTCGATGGGGTCGAGGACGTTGCCCTTGGACTTGGACATCTTCTGGCCCTGGCCGTCGCGCACCAGGCCGTGGACGTAGACCTGCTTGAAGGGCACCTCGCCGGTGAACTTCAGGGTCAGCATGATCATCCGCGCGACCCAGAAGAAGATGATGTCGAAGCCGGTGACCAGGACGCTCGAGGGGTGGAAGGTGCGCAGCTCCTCGGTGCGCTCCGGCCAGCCCAGGGTGCCGAAGGTCCACAGGCCCGAACTGAACCAGGTGTCGAGCACGTCCTCGTCCTGGGTCAGGCGCGGCACGCCGAGCTTCTCCATGGTCCTGAGGGCGTCGGGGGTCATCTCGCTGGTGCTGCCCAGCAGCTGGTTGAAGCCGCGCAGGCGCATGGCGGTGTCGAAGTCGCCCTGCTCATGCTCGATGAAGTGGGCGAGCTCGACCAGGTAGTCTCGGGTGGCCTCCACTTCGTTGCGGGCCACGAAGACGTTGCCGTCCACGTCGTACCAGGCGGGGATGCGGTGGCCCCACCACAGCTGGCGGGAGATGCACCAGTCCTGCAGGTCGCGCATCCAGGCGAAGTACATGTTCTCGTAGTTCTTCGGCACGAACTGGATGTCGCCCTTCTCGACGGCCTCGATGGCGGGCCTGGCGAGGCTCTCCACGGCGACGAACCACTGGTCCGTGAGCAGCGGCTCGATGACGTCGCCACTGCGGTCGCCATAGGGCAGAGTGTTGCTGACCGTCTCGATCTGCTCGAGGAGCCCCGCGGCCTCCATGTCGGCGACAATCCGCTTGCGCGCCTCGAAGCGGTCCAGGCCGGCGTAGGCCTCGGGCAGGCTCGGGTCGATATCGGGCAGCGGCCGGCCCTGGATATCGAAGGCCTCGGCCTCGGGCAGGATCGCCGCGTCCTGGGTAAAGACATTGATCAGCGGCAGCCCGTGGCGCTTGCCCACCTCGTAGTCGTTGAAGTCGTGGGCCGGGGTGATCTTCACGCAGCCGGAGCCCTTCTCCATGTCGGCGTGCTCGTCGGCAACGATGGGGATGCGACGTCCCACCAGGGGGAGCTCGACGAACTTGCCCACCAGGGAGGCGTAGCGCGGATCCTCGGGGTTCACCGCCACGCCGGTGTCGCCCAGCAGGGTCTCCGGACGGGTGGTGGCGACCACCAGGTGGTCGAGGCCCGCGTCGGTGGTGATGCCGTCGGCCAGGGGGTAGCGGAAGTGCCAGAACTGGCCCTGCTGGTCGCGGTTCTCCACCTCGAGATCCGAGATGGCGGTGTGCAGGGTCGGGTCCCAGTTGACCAGCCGCTTGCCGCGGTAGATCAGCCCCTCCTTGTGGAGGCGCACGAAGACCTCCTGGACCGCCTTGTAGAAGCCGTCGTCCATGGTGAAGCGCTCGCGGGACCAGTCGACGCTGGCCCCCATGCGGCGCAGCTGGCGGGTGATATGGCCGCCGGACTCGTGCTTCCACTCCCACACCTTGTCGATGAAGGCGTCGCGGCCGAGATCGTGGCGGCTCTTGCCCTCCTCGGCGGCGACCTTGCGCTCCACCAGCATCTGGGTGGCGATGCCGGCGTGGTCGGTGCCCACCTGCCACAGGGTGTTGCGCCCCTGCATCCGCCGCCAGCGGATCAGGGTGTCCATGATGGTGTCCTGGAAGGCGTGGCCCATGTGCAGGCTGCCGGTGACGTTGGGCGGCGGGATCATGATGGAGTAGGGCTCGCCCTCACCGGAGGGGGCGAAGCGGCCATCGGCCTCCCAGCGCTCGTACCAGCGGGATTCGATCTGCTCGGGTTGGTAGGTCTTGTCCATGGGCGTTCCGGGTCCAGAAATGATCACCGCCGGCCAGGGGGCCGGACGGCAGGAGAGGGCGACGAAAAATGGGCCCTCGCGTCATGGCGTGACGCTGCCAAGTGGGAGCCTGGCTCCGCCGGGCGAATGGCGCCGCAGGCGCCTTGGCGGTGTTGCCTGGGCTGGCGTCTGCTGCCAGGGAGTCCTTCGGCCTCCATTCGCCGGGCAAAGCCCAGCTCCCACATGGTGGTTCAGCCTCAACCGAGATGCGCGCTAGATGGCAGCGATCCCAAAAAAATGGTCCCGATTATAGCGCGGCGAGGCCCCCGGCGTCAGCCGGACTGGCCGCGCAGCTGGTGGGCCTTGACCGGGTAGCCGCGCTTCTTGTAGGTCTGCCAGCACTCGCGCTTGGCGACGAGCACCTCCTGGTGCTGGTTGATGATCTCGGCGACCCGTTCGAAGCGCGAGAACCATTCCGGGATATCCGGCGCCAGGTTGAGCAGCGCCTGGACGGCCAGGTCGGGGGAGGGCGGTGCGCCCCAGCCGATGGTGACCGGGATGCGCGGATCGGCCTCGCCTTCGTTCCTGCCTTCACCCAGCAGGGCGTGAGGCACATAGGCGTCGGGGCGGAAGGTCCAGAGCCGCTCGTCGAGCGTCCGGGCCATGGCCTCGTCCTCGGCGTGCAGGTGCAGCCGATAGCCCTTGCGCTGGATGGTCTCGGCCAGCCGGCAGGCGAAGTCGAGACGCGCCTCCAGGGTGGTGTCGGGGAGGACGTAGAAGTCGATCTGGGTCATGAGACTCTGTCCAAACTGGACTGCGCTCCTGCGGGAGGGCTCGTCGCCAGGGGCTCTGTGGGAGCTGGGCTCCGCCCGGCGAATGGAGACCGCAGGGCTCCCGGGTAGCAAGAACCGACTCCGGCAGCACCGCCGGGGTGCCTGCGGCACCTTCGCCCAGCAGAGCTGGGCTCCCACAGTTGCCATTGGCGCCACTCATCGGCCGTTGTGGGAGCCCCGTTTGCCGGCGAAGCGGTTACACCAACCGCGTCAGCCAGCCGTGGGTGTCCTCGGCGCGGCCATACTGCAGGTCGAGCAGCTTGGTGCGCAGGCGCTTGGCCACGGGGTTGCCGCTCTCCTCCTTGAGGCGGATGGAGCCCTCCTCGGTGACCAGCTCGCCCACCGGGGTGATCACCGCGGCGGTGCCGCAGGCGAATACCTCGGTCAGCTCGCCGGAGGCGGAGGCCTCGCGCCACTCGTCGATGCTGATCGGGCGCTCCTCGGGGGTCAGCCCCTCGTCCCGGGCCAGGGTCAGCACCGAGTCCCGGGTCACCCCCTCGAGGATGGTGTCGGTGAGGCGCGGGGTGGCGATGCGGCCATCCTTGAAGACGAAGAAGAGGTTCATGCCGCCCAGCTCCTCGATCCACTTGTTCTCGGCGGCGTCGAGGAAGGCCACCTGGCCGCAGCCGTGGTCGCTGGCCTCCTTCTGGGCGGCCAGGGAGGCAGCATAGTTGCCGCCGCACTTGGCGAAACCGGTGCCGCCCGGGGCGGCGCGCTTGTAGTGGCCGGAGAGCCAGATGGAGACCGGCTCCACGCCGCCCTTGAAGTAGGCCGCCGCCGGTGAGGCGATCACGTAGTAGTCCACCTCCCGGGCCGGGCGCACGCCGAGGAACTTCTCGCTGGCGATCATGAAGGGGCGCAGGTAGAGGCTGCACTCGTCGGCCTCGCTCTTCGGCGTCGGCACCCAGGCGTGGTCCTGGGCCAGCAGCGCCTTGAGCGAGCCGATGAAGTCCTCGTCGGAGAGCTCCGGCAGGGCCAGGCGGCGGGCGCTGCGGCGGAAGCGCTCGGCGTTCTTCTCGGGGCGGAAGGTCCATACCGAGCCGTCGGCGTGGCGGTAGGCCTTGATGCCCTCGAAGATCTCCTGGGCGTAGTGCAGCACGGCGGCGGCGGGGTCCAGGGTCAGCGGCCCGTAGGGGCGTACCTCGTGGCCGTGCCAGCCGGCGTCCAGGGTCCAGCGCACGTGGGCCATGTGGTCGGTGAAGTACTGGCCGAAGCCGGGGCTTGAGAGGATGTCCTCACGGATCGAGTCGGCCGTGGGGGTGGAGTTGGGCAGGAGTTCGAAGCTGGCATTCGACACGGCAAGGGGTCTCCGCTACGCCCGGGGCGTGCCGGCCCCGGGGTGATACTGGAAGCTCGGGCCGGCAAGGGCCGGCCCGGGTCGTGGATTCATCGTCAGTCTCACATGAGAAAGGCGACGCGGGAAAAACGCAAGAGCGAGGCGTTATTCCGCCTCGGTTTCCGCTCCGGTTTCCACTACGGCATCGGCCTCGCGATCCAGCAGGTACTGGGTCAGCAGGCCGACGGGCCGGCCGCTGGCGCCCTTCTGCTTGCCGGAGGTCCAGGCGGTGCCGGCGATGTCCAGGTGGGCCCAGGGGAAGGTGTCGGCGAAGCGCGAGAGGAAGCAGGCGGCGGTGATGGTGCCCGCCGGGCGGCCGCCGATATTGGCCAGGTCGGCGAAGTTGGAGTCGAGCTGCTCCTGGTACTCGTCCCACAGCGGCAGGTGCCAGGCGCGGTCCCAGGCCGCCTCGCCGGCGTCGAGCAGGTCGAGGGCCAGGTCGTCGTCGTTGGCGAGCAGGCCGGTGGCGTGGTGGCCGAGAGCGATGATGCAGGCGCCGGTCAGGGTGGCGATGTCCACCACGCTGGCAGGCGTAAAGCGCTCGGCGTAGGTGAGGGCGTCGCACAGCACCAGGCGGCCCTCGGCGTCGGTGTTGAGCACCTCCACCGAGAGGCCCTTGAGGGTTCGGATGATGTCGCCGGGCTTGGTGGCGCGGCCGTCGGGCATGTTCTCGGCGGCGGCGACGATGGCCACCAGGTTGATCTTCGGGCGGATGCCGAGCACCGCCTCGACGGTGCCGAACACGCTGGCCGCGCCGCACATGTCGAACTTCATCTCGTCCATGGCCTCGCCGGGCTTGAGCGAGATGCCGCCGGTGTCGAAGGTGATGCCCTTGCCCACCAGCACGTGGGGCGCCTCGTCGGCATCCTCGGCGCCCTGGTACTTCATCACGATCAGCCGGGAGGGCTGCTCGCTGCCGCGGCCCACCGAGAGCAGGCTGTGGGCGCCCAGTGTCTCCAGGGCCTCCTCGTCGAGGATCTCCACCGCCAGGGCGCCGCCGGAGGCCTTGCCCAGGGCCTCGGCGCGCTCGGCCAGGTAGCTCGGGGTGCAGACGTTGCCCGGCAGGTTGCCCAGGGTGCGGGCGACGTTGATGCCCTGGCCCACGGCGTCACCGATGCGCGCACCCTCCCGGGCGTCTGCCGCGTCGCCGTCGTCGCTGACCAGCAGGGTCACCTGCTCGAGGCGAGGGGCGGGTGCCTTCTCGGACTTGAACTCGTCGAAGCGGTAGAGCGCGCGGTGGCTGGCCTCGGCCACCATGCGCGCCTTCCAGGCGGCGTCGCGCTCCTCGAGGGGGACGTCGGTGAAGGCCACGGCGCAGTCGTCCGCCGGCAGGTCGGCCAGGGCCGTGAAGGCGGCGTCCAGGGCCTTGCGGAAGGCCGCTTCCCGACACTTCTCTCGCTTGCCCAGCCCCACCAGCAGTAGCCGCTCGGCGGAGAGCCCCGGGGCGAAGGGAATCAGCTGTACCTTGCCCAGCCTGGCGTCGAAGTCGCCGCGCTCGATCAGCTGGCCGAGCAGCTTCTCGCTGGCGTCGTCGAGGCGCGCGGCGGCGGGCAGCAGCGCGCCCTCCTGGTACACCGGGATGACGAGGCAGGCGGTCTCGACCTTGGCGGGGTTACCCGTCTTTACTGGGAATTCCATGGCGTCTCCACAGACAAGCGAAATGGATGGCTGTCGCTGGATTTGTCAGCGTCAGGGTTACAAGTGCAGGGGGATTCTGGATAATGCCGGCACGTCGCCGTGTCGCATCAGTGTACCCAAGGCATGGCCCCATTGCATGGCAGACGCCGCATGATCATCTTTCGCTACCTGACCCGTGAAATCCTGCTGACCATGGCCGCCGTCGCCGGCGTGCTGCTGCTGGTGATCATGGGCAGTCGCTTCATTCGCTACTTCGCCGACGCCGCCGAGGGCGACATTCCCGCCAGCATCCTCGGCACCCTGATGCTGTTCCATCTGCCGGGGTTTCTCGAGCTGATCCTGCCGCTGGCCTTCTTCCTCGGCATCCTGCTCGCCTACGGCCAGCTCTATCTCAACAGCGAGATCACCGTGCTGGTGGCCTGCGGCACCAGCCCCAACCGGCTGCTGCAGGTGAGCCTGCTGCCGGCGACCCTGGTGGCCCTCCTGGTGGGGCTGTGCAGCCTCTGGCTGACCCCGGCCGGGGCCCTGCACAATGCCGTGATGCTCGAGGACCAGCGCAGCCGCATCGACTTCTCGGCCCTGGCGCCGGGGCGCTTCCAGGAGTTCGGCAGCGGCCGTACCGCCTACATGGAGGGGCTCAGCGATGACGGCAGCGAGATGCGCGGGGTCTTCATCAGCGAGCGCCAGCGGCGCAGCGATGGCACCCCGGAGACGGCGGTGACCCGCGCCGAGGGGGGCTACCAGACCCTCGATCCCGACACCGGCAGCCGTTTCCTGGTGCTGACCGACGGGGAGCGCTACAGCGTCGATCCGGGCCGCCACGCGGCGGAGCGGCTGGAGTTCGATACCTATGCGGTACGCCTCTCCCAGGCCGAGGAGCGGCGCGAACTCGACTCGCCGGAGTATGCCTCCACGGCGGCCTTGTTCGGCGATGACTCTCCCCGCGCCCAGGCTCAGTTGCAGTGGCGCCTGGGGCTGCCGCTGATGGTCTTCATCCTGACCCTGCTCGCCATGCCGCTCTCCCGGGTCAATCCCCGCCAGGGGCGCTTCGCCAAGCTGCTGCCGGCGATCTTCCTCCACGTGGCCTACCTCAGCCTGCTGCTGGCTGCCCTGGACGCCATCGGGCGGGGCAGCCTGCCGGCGGTGATCGGTATGTGGCCGATTCACGGGGCCTTCCTGGCCCTCGGCCTCGTCATGATGGCGCGGGCCCAGCGCAAGGGGATGAGTGGATGATTGCCGATCGCTTCGACCGCTACCTGGCGCGTAACGTGCTGGGGGCCATCATCGTGGTGCAGGTGGTGCTGCTGGGCCTCGACCTGGTGATCACCTACATCAACGACCTGGACGACGTGGAGGGCGACTATGGCGCCTTCCAGGTGCTGCTCTACCTGGTGATGCGCCTGCCCTGGCGCTTCTACCAGTATGCCCCGGTGGGGGTGCTGATCGGGGCGCTGATCGGGCTCGGCAGCATGGCGTCGAGCAACGAGCTCACCGTGATTCGCGCCGCGGGGCGCTCGCTGACACGGATCCTCTGGGGGGCAATGAAGCCGATCATCGTGGTGATCGTGGCGGTGCTGCTGGTGGCCGAGTACGTGGCGCCCCGCACCGAGCAGTTCGCCAATGCCTGGCGCCTGGAGCAGATCCAGGGCGCGGGGGCCGTGGTCACCGAGCGCGGCGGCTGGCAGCGCGAGGGGGACAGCTTCTACCGCTTCGGTGCCATCCGCGCCGATGACACCGTGCTCGACCTGACCCGCTACCGCTTCGAGGGGCAGCGGCTGGTGGAGGCCGCCAGCGCCGAGCGCGCCGCCTGGCGCGACGGCAGCTGGCGGCTCGAGGGCGTGGAGGTCACCCGCTTCCATGACGAGTACACCGAGGCGGAGCGCCACGCGGTGCTGCCCTGGGAGACCCGCCTGACGCCGGAGCAGCTCAACCGCCTGCTGCGGCCCATCAACAGCCAGGCCCCCAGCGAGCTTCTGGCCTATGCCCGCTACCTGCAGGCCCAGGGGCAGTCGGCCACCCAGCCGCTGCTGCACTTTTGGCAGAAGATGCTGATGCCGCTGACCATGGGCTCCCTGGTGCTGGTGGCCGCCTCCTTCGTCTTCGGTCCGCTGCGCACCGTGGCCGCCGGCACCCGGGTCTTCTACGGCGTGGTCACCGGCCTGACCTTCAAGTACCTGCAGGACCTGCTGGCGCCGGCCTCCACGGTGTTCGGCTTCTCGCCGGCCTGGGCGGTGCTGGCGCCGACCCTGATCTGTGCCGCGGTGGGGCTCTACCTGCTGCGGCGAACCGCCTGAGCAAGGAGCCCCCATGCAGCGACGTTTCGGCAACCTCGACGATGTCTGGCCCGCCGGCCTTGCCCGGCGGCTGGGCGCCATGGTCTACGACGGCTTCCTGGTGGCCGCCATCTGGATCCTGATCACCGGCCTTCACCTGACGCTGATGCGCCAGGTGGTGGGCATTCCGGCAGAGGAGATCGGCACCGGCCTGGCCCAGGTGCTCTCACTGCGGTTCGCCCTGCTGCTGGGGGCCTTCCTCTTCTTCGCCTTCTTCTGGGTGCGCGGCGGCATGACCCTGGGCATGCAGGCCTGGCGGCTGCGGGTGCAGACCCTGGAGGGCTGCTCCATCACCCTGCCCCAGGCGATGCTGCGCTTCGCGGTGGCCTGCCTCTCCTTTGCCGCCTTCGGCCTCGGCTACCTCTGGGTCCTCATCGACCGCGAACGACGCAGCTGGCCCGATATCGCCTCCAGCACCCGGGTGGTGGTGCTGCCCAAGCCGGCAAGGTAGGGCGCGCGCAGGGATCTTGACCCGGGTCAGACATTGGTCGCGTCCCGCTTGCAGTGGCCTATGCGAATCATTTACATTTAACCTTGCAATCGCAGCGAGGTGATGTCGATGTACGTATGTCTCTGCAAGGGGGTCTCCGACCACCGGATCCGCCAGACCGTCGAGGAGGGCGCCCGCAGCTGGCGTGAAGTCCAGCGCGAGACCGGCTGCGGCACCCAGTGCGGCAAGTGCGCCGTCCAGGGCAAGGGCATCACCCGCGAGGCGGTGAAGGCCGAGCTGATGATGGGCGCCGAAGATCTGGCCTACGCGGTATAGGCGAATCGGGATCATTCTCGGTTTCGTTATCAATTATTTGATTTCATTGGATTTTTTCTTTCCTGCCGCTAGACTGGGTGGCAGTGCATGGCAATGCCGTCGATGGCATGTCAAGCTGCACTTCCCCCTACCCGACGACATCCAGAGGTGAGTCCATGAAAGGCGACAGCAAGGTCATCGAGTATCTCAACAAGGCGCTGGGCAACGAGCTGGTGGCGATCAACCAGTACTTCCTGCACGCCAAGATGTACAAGGACTGGGGCCTGCAGAAGCTCGCCAAGTGGGAGTACGACGAGTCCATCGAGGAGATGCAGCACGCCGACAAGCTGATCGACCGCATCCTCTTCCTCGAGGGCATGCCCAACCTGCAGGACCTCGGCAAGCTGCACATCGGCGAGAACGTGCGCGAGATGCTGGAGTGCGACCTCAAGATCGAGCACGATGGCCGTCGCGACTACATCGAGGCGATCGAGTACTGCGAACAGGTGAAGGACTACGTGACCCGCGACCTGTTCCGCGACCTGCTGGCCGACGAGGAGAGCCATATCGATCATATCGAGACCGAGCTCGGCCTGATCGACAAGGTCGGCATCGAGAACTACATGCTCAAGCAGATGCAGGTGGCCGGCGAGGAGTAACGCTCCCTTCCGTCACCTCCCTTCCACGAAGACCGGGGCCCCTGAGGCGCCGGTCTTCGTTTGAGGCGATGGGGCGGCTACTGGAACGCCTTCTCCAGGGCGAAGCGCGGCACCGGCTCGCCCTGGACCTCCACCGTTTCGGTGAACATGGCAAGAGGCCTCACCCAGAGGCCGTAGTCGCCGTAGAGGGCGCGGTAGACCACCAGGGGCTCCTCGGTCTCGCTGTGGTGGGCAACGCCCATCACCTCGTAGCGGTTGCCCTTGTAGTGGACGTAGATGCCGGGAACGGGAAGCGGGCGGGGCATGGCGAAGACTCCTGGAGAGGATGGGTCAGGAAGAGGCCTGGGCGCTGCGGGCCAGGCGGGCGAGCACCCGGGAGGCGGCGACGAAGCCGAAGCTGCCGGTGACGAAGGTGGCCGCCCCGAAGCCCGAGGCGCAGTCGAGCCGCGTCGACTCGCCGCTGCCCGGCTTCTGCAGGCACACCTCGCCGTCGGGGCTCGGGTAGACCAGCTGCTCGTCGGAGTAGACGCACTCCACCGAGAAGCGCCGCTTCGGGTTGCGCGAGAAGCCGAAGTCGCGCCGCAGCCGCGCGCGCACCTTGGCGAGCAGCGGGTCGTGCTCGGTGCGGGCCAGGTCCGCCACCCGGATGCGGGTGGGATCGGTCTGGCCCCCGGCGGCCCCGGTCACGGTGATCGGCAGCTTGCGTCGCTTGCACCAGCTGATCAGCGCGGCCTTGGCCACCACGCTGTCGATGGCGTCCACCAGGTGGTCGGCGTCTTCGGGAATCCGCTCGGCCAGGTTGGTGGGGGTGGCGAAGGCGATATCCTCCACCACCTCGATGCCGGGCTGGATGGCCCGGCAGCGCTCGGCCAGCACCTCCACCTTGGGCCGGCCCACGGTGCCGTCCAGGGCGTGGAGCTGGCGGTTGACGTTGGAGACGCAGACGTCGTCCAGGTCGATCAGGGTCAGCTTGCCGATGCCGGAGCGCGCCAGGGCCTCCACCGTCCAGCTGCCCACGCCGCCGACGCCCACCACCACCACGTGGGCGGTGCGGAAGCGCTCGTAGGCGCGGGTGCCGTAGAGCCGGCGGATGCCGCCGAAGCGCAGGGCGTGGTCGTTGGTCTCGACGCTCTCCTGGGGGACGACGGCTTGGGAAGAGAAGGGCAGGTCGGTCATGGCGGCAGTCGTTCAGTCGGTGGTGGCGGAGGCGGGGAGGGAGCGCACGCTCTCCTGCACGGCGTCCACCGGCAGGTGGCCGGCCCAGCCGAAGCGCCGGAAGAGTGAGCTCATGGTGGCGTCCAGGGCGCCGCTCAGGCGCAGGGGACGTCCGCTCACCGGATGCACGAAGGCGAGTTCGGTGGCGGCCAGCAGCAGGCGTGGCGCCTCCAGCTGCTCGGCGAAGAAGCGGTTGTGGTTGCCCTTGCCGTGCTTGGCATCGCCGATGATCGGATAGCCCCGCTGGGAGAGGTGGCGGCGGATCTGGTGGCGGCGCCCGGTGAGCGGGCGCGCCTCCATCAGCGAGTAGCGGCTGTTCGGGTAGCGGTCCACCTGCACCGGGAGCTCCACGCTGTCCAGGCGCTGGATATCGGTCACCGCCTCCTGGGCGGGCATCTCGGCCTTGGGCCGGCTGCCATCCTCCTCCCGCAGGGGGTACTCGAGGCGCTCGGCCTCGGGGCCGATGCCGCGCACCACCGCCAGGTAGCGCTTGGCCACCCGGCGCTCGGCGAAGGCCTCGGTGAGCCGAGTGGCCACCTCCGGGGTCAGCGCAAGCAGCATGACACCCGAGGTAGGGCGGTCCAGGCGATGCACCGGGTAGACCCGCTGGCCCAGCTGGTCGCGCAGCCGCTGCAGCAGGAACTCGCGCTCGCCCCGGGCCAGGGCGGTGCGGTGCACCAGCAGCCCGGCGGGCTTGTGCACGGCCACCAGGTGCTCGTCTTGATGCAGGATGCGCAGGGGGTCGCTCATGCCGGTGAAGTCGCCAGGAGGGTCGCCGAAGGGGCGGCCATTGTCGCCGCCGGGGGCGAGGATGTCACCCTCGAGCGCTCAGCGGGAGGGCCGGCCGTCAGAGGCGGGCTCCGGCAGCACCCGGCGGATCAGTGCCTCGGCCTCGGCCTGGCTCAGGTAGCGCGGCACCGCATAGGTGAAGCGCGCCTCACGCCGGGCCGCCCGGGCGATGGTGGGAATATCGCTCTCCCGCAGGGCCGCGAGGCGGGTCGGGATGGCGAACTCCGCCTGCATGCCGCGGATATGCGCGATCAGGGCCAGCGCCTTTTCCTGGTCGCTGCCCGTATCGTGGCCGATACCGCAGTGGCGAACCAGCTTGGCCAGGCGCTCCAGTTCGGCGCACAGCGGCGCCAGCAGCCCGAGCTCCACCAGGGAGGCGTCGGTGACCACCAGCACCCGGCGGTGGCCGGCCTCGGCCAGGTGGGCGAGAAGGGCCATGGCGCTGCCGCTGCCCTCGAAGAGGCGCGGCCAGCGAAACGGCATCGCCGCGGTCACGGCCCTGAGTCCCAGCATGTAGCCGCGTAGCGGCAGCGTCTTCCACATTTCCGGCGCCCTCCTGGCATGGCTCGCGGACAGGATGCGCTCAGCGGGGCGGGGATGCCAAGCGGCGGATCTCCACGTGGGAGAACCACTCGAGGTCTTCGGCGGCGTATGCGAGGCGCCGGGCGGCCTCCCGGCTCTCCAGGGGCGAGTCCTCGTCGATGCAGGCCACCACGGTCACGGCGCCCTCCAGGTAGTGGAGCTCCAGGTCGAGGAGCCACTGCCACTCCGGCAGCCCCGCCCAGCGCTCGGCCAGGGCCGTCTCCACCGCGGGGCGCAGCGGCAGGCCGGGGAGCTGGCTGGGGTCGCCTTCGCCGGCGTCATCCTCGGGGTCGACGTGAAAGGTGAGGTCGGTCAGCCCGGGGAAGGCCTCGCGCAGGCGGCGGCTCACCTCGTTGCCGATCTCATGGCCCTCGGAGACGCTGATGCGCGGCGAGACCACCACGTGGAGGTCGAGCATGGTGCGGCCGGCGGACTGGCGGGTGCGCAGGTCGTGGATGCCCTCCACCCCGGGCACGCCGAGCGCCACGTCCCGCATCGCCTCCTGCTGGGCCACCGGCAGGGCGGTATCCACCAGCTCGCGGCCGGACTCCCACAGCAGGTCCCAGCCCACCTTGCCCACCAGCAGCCCCACGACCACGGCCGCCAGGGTGTCGATCCAGGTGGCGCCGAACTGGCTGCCGAGCAGCGCGATCAGCACCACGCCGGTGGAGAAGACGTCGCTGCGATGGTGCCAGGCGTTGGCCTCCAGCATCTTCGACCCGATGCGCTGGGCCACGCGCCGGGTGAGATGGAACAGCCACTCCTTGGCCAGCAGGGCCAGAACGGTCAGCAGGATCGCCCAGTAGCCCGGCGGCGGGATATCGGCGGCAGCGATCAGCCGCTCGGCGCTCGACCAGACGATGGCGCCGGCCACGAAGATCAGCACGCTGCCCAGGAACAGCGTGGCCAGGGTCTCGATGCGGCCATGGCCGTAGTGGTGGTCGTGGTCGGGCCCCTGGTGGCCATAGTGGGAGGCGGCCAACACGAAGCCGTCGGTCACCAGGTCGGAGAAGGAGTGCACGCCGTCCGCCACCAGGGCGGCGGAGCCGACCAGCCAGCCTACGATGATCTTGGCCACCCCCAGGACGCAGTTCACCGCCACGGAGAGCAGGGTGACTCGGCGGGTGGCCTGATGCTTCTCTGAGTTGGTCTGCATGACGGGTCCTGGACACGGCTCCGGCCGGAAAATGGCAGAGTGGCGAAACAGGCCAAAGAGTACCGAAAAGGTCCTCTTTGATGCAATGGGACCTCTTGCAGCCGCTGGCCGAGTGCGACAGTGTCTCCTTCAGTAAACCGTAAAGGAGAGAGAGTGTCATGGCTTCCACCGTACTGATCACCGGCGCCAACCGCGGCGTCGGCCTGGCCCTGGCCCGCCACTATCGGGAGGCTGGCTGGAGGGTCATCGGGGTCTGCCGCAGCAGCGGCGAGGAGACCGCCGAGCTGCACCAGGTGGCCGAGCGGGTCATCGAGGGCATCGACGTGACCCGGCTGGAAGACGTGGCGCGGCTCGCCGTGGAGCTGGAAGGGCAGCGCCTCGCGCTGCTGATCAACAACGCCGGCCTGCTCAAGGACGAGCGCCTGGGCGAGCTCGACTTCGACTCGATCCGTGAGCAGATGGAGATCAATGCCTATGCGCCGCTGCGGGTCACCGAGGCGCTGCTCGATAACCTGGGCGAGGGCAGCAAGGTGGCCAATATCACCAGCCGCATGGGCTCCATTGCCGACAACGACTCCGGCGGCCGCTATGGCTATCGCGCCTCCAAGGCGGCGCTCAACGCCTTCGGCAGGTCGCTGGCCATGGATCTCAAGCCCCGCGGCATCGCCGTGGTCCAGCTCCACCCCGGCTATGTGCAGACCCGCATGGTCAACTTCGGCGGGCTGATCGCCCCGGAGGAGGCCGCCGCCGGCATCGCCGCACGCATCGAGGCGCTGACCCTCGCGACCACCGGCACCTTCTGGCACAGCAACGGCGAGCCACTGCCCTGGTAGCCGATCAGCGCCCGATCCACTCTACCAGGCTGGTCGCGCCCAGGGCGTGGCGCTCGTGGCGGATGCGGCAGGTGGCGGCGTAGGGCAGGTCGAAGGCCAGCAGGCGCGAGATCGGCTGCTCCAGCACCTGGCGCAGCAGGGCGTTGGTGACGAAGAGGTGGCAGACCACCAGCAGGTGCCGTCCGGGCGGTGCTGCCAGCAGCGCCCGCCAGGCGCCGCCGACCCGCACATCGAAGGCCGCCGGCGTCTCGCCGCCGGGAGG
>ERZ1032852.206-NODE-206-length-16054-cov-9.727545_pt1 | contig 16054 bp, 17 predicted proteins | sample MGYA00516689_ERZ1032852 | MGnify/ENA primary metagenome ERZ1032852 (study PRJEB33719, sample SAMN04262499) | wastewater metagenome | biome: rural village; feature: composting latrine chamber; material: composting feces with ash | place: El Salvador | collected...
TACAACCTCGCCGACATCAACAAGAAACGCCGCGAACACTCATAGCACAACAATAGAAAACATGCTACTGTCACGCTTAGGGAGCACTTAGAGACCCCACAACAAAGGCAAACGCAATGAAGCGGAAACTCGCGGCACTCACAGCAACAACACTCCTCCTCGCAGGATGCGGCAGCCCCGAACAACTAACAAGCACCACCGACGCAATCAGAGGGATCCGCGAGAGAGTGTTCGACAACTCAACAGCCGTCTCCGATAGCAGCATCGAAGGCATCATGGAATCTGTCTGCGACACACTCAGAGCAGGCAAAGACAACGGGCTCACCTTTGAGCGGTCCCTGGACATCGGTTGGGAAGCAGTCGCCGACCTCATGCCCGTAACTGACTACATGATCGTTGTTGGCTACTCCGCACGCTCCACATGCCCCGACCTACTGGACTGGATAGGGGACAACTAACCCCACCGTTGGGAGGCCCCACATGGCATGGGCGACCAGCACCCGCAGAGACCGGCTCCCCAAAGACTGGCCCAACATCCGCGCCAAGATCATCCGCCGCGCACGCGGCATGTGCGAAGCCACAGACCACGACCCCCGCTGCAACGGCAAGGGTACCGAGGTAGACCACATCACCCCAGGGGACAACCACAGCCTCAACAACCTCCGACTCTTGAACACGTTCTGTCACCGTAAGGTGACCGCCGAGTACAACACCCGCCGCCGCCGGGAGCGCGCCGCGATGAGGAAGAGACCAAGCGAACCTCATCCAGGAAAAATCCAGAAAAACTGAAAAAGTTTTGGCGTTCGCGCGGTCAACACCACAAACCCGCGACTTTACGAACCCGTGACCTGAACGGGGCGACCCCTTGACCTGGGCGGGGACTCCCTCCGCTCATGCGCGTAACCGCTGGACCTAGGTAGAAACCCTTTGCGTGCTGTTTACCGCCAGTTTACCTTGTGTGTTGGGTCGTAATCGTTGGAACGACGCGGTTTATCCCTGTTTTTACCTCTCCGTGTTGAGGGGTGCTTGTTGTGGCTCCTGGTGGGCCGTGTTTGTTGCTCCGGGAGGGCATGATGACTGACGAGTGGAAGCCTGAGCGTGCCCCTAATGGGTTGTCTGAGCGGGTTTTGAAGTTTTGGCGGACGGTTCACGGGAAGTATGACTTGAGGCCAGATGAGTATCGGCTGCTTGAGGATGCTTGCCGGCAGATGGTGATCATCGATGGTCTGGAGAAGTCGCTTCGGGGTGCGGAGCCTGTGTCGAAGGGGTCGCGGGGGCAGCCGGTTGTGAATCCGGTTCTGCAGGAGGTTCGGCAGCAGCGCGTGGTTTTGGCTTCGTTGTTGAAGCAGCTTGGGTTGCCGTCTGATTCTGACGCTACGGTGTCTGAGTTGCCGAGGTCGGTCCAGGCTCGGAATGCTGCGAAGTCTCGTTGGACTGTGGCGCATGGCAAGGCTGGCTGATTCTGGTCCGTCGCTGCTTCGGAATCGGGATGGTGAGCTTGCTGAGATCCGGGCTTGGTATGAGTGGAAGCTTGCTCGGACGGTTCCGCCGAGGGGTTTGGAGTGGGAGCCGGTAAAGCTTGGTCCGGTTTGGGATTGGGATCCGAAGACTGGTTGGAACCTGCCTGAGTACACGTTGGGTTGGGATGTTCTCGCTTGGTGTGGGTTGTGGTTGAACGGTGCTGGTGGGGATCCGTGGGTTTTCACTCCTGAGCAGGCGCGGGCTCTTTTGTGGTTTTATGCGGTTGAGCCTAGTGGCGGGTTCGTGTCGCATCATTACGCGCTGCAAAGACTCAAGGGCTGGGGTAAGGACCCTTTGGCGGCGACTGTGGCTGTTGCTTCGATGGTTGGTCCGGTTGTGCCTGAGTGGCGTGGGGACCGGCTGGTTGGGCGGGATGAGCCGGAGGCGTGGGTTCAGATCCTGGCGGTGTCTTTGGAGCAGACGAAGAACACGATGAAGTTGTTTCCGTCGCTGATTCCGCAGGAGACGCGGAGCTTTTATGGGATTCAGACTGGGAAGCGGAATCTGTGGGCTTTGGGGGATACGCGGCAGGTTGAGGCTGTTACGTCGTCGGCTGACAGTATTGAGGGTGGTCGCCCGACTCTGTTGATCGCGAATGAGATTCAGAACTGGACTGCTTCTAATGGTGGTCACGACATGATGGGTGCGATTGAGGGTAACGCTGCTAAGGCGAAGAAGGACCGGCCCGCGAGGCAGCTCAGTATTTTCAATGCGTATGTTCCTGGCAGGGATTCTGTGGCGCAGCGGGTGCGTGAGGGGTGGGAGTCCACGCAGGGGGATTCTGCGACGCATCGTGAGTTCGGGTTGTTGTATGACAGTTTGGAGGCTCCGCCGGAGGCTCCTTTGACGGCAGAGGCTGCGCCGAGCGTGGTCCGCGCGGTGCGTGGTGACGCTGTTTGGTTGGACGCGGACGACCGGATCCTCAAAAGCATCCTGAATCCTGCTAACCCCCCGTCGGAGTCGCGGCGCAAATGGTACAACCAGGTCACGGCAGACGAAGATTCTTGGCTTTCTCCGCAGGACATTGATGGGTTCATTGATCGCGACAAGGTATTGGACCCGGCTGATGAGGTCGTCGTGTTCTTCGACGGGTCGAAGACTGATGATGCAACGGCAGCCGTCTATTGCCGAGTGTCGGATGGTCATTGTGGCGTGGTTGGGATGTGGCAGCGGCCCCCGATGAACCGAATCGGTGAGTGGGTTGTTCCCCGCGCTGACGTAGACGCAACAATCTCTGAGTTTGTGGAGTCACATAATGTTGTCGCGCTGTTCGCGGACCCGTCTCATGCGCTTGAGGACGAAACAATGGTGTTGTTTTGGGACACTTTGCTGGATGAGTGGCACGACCGTTGGAAACGTCGGTTTAGGTTGTGGGCGAAGCAAGGTAGGGACCGGGGGCACTCGGTTTTGTTCGATATGTCGGATTCTCGGAATCTACGTTTGTTTGTCACTCAGGTTGGTGTGACAACGCAGGAGATTATGTCGCCCAGTGGTGGTGAAGTGTTTTCTTGGGACGGGGACGTTAGGCTTCGCGCGCACCTGCTGAACGCTAAACGCGTCCCAAGCCGTTTCGGAATGAGTCTGGGTAAGAATAATCGGAAGTCGCAGCGGAAAATCGACCTCGCTGTTTGTTTAGTCGGGGCGCGGATGGTGCGCCGAGAATACATGCTTAGAGGTAAGAAGCGGAGAGGGGGTCGGGTCGGGTGACGAACATTAGTGAAGTCATTGAAGATTTGGTGATCCCTGACTTTCAAGCGAACCAAATAGTCGTGCAAGAAACGGCGCGTCTTATGCAGGGCACTGGGTTTCCGTTGTTCGCGAACGTGGAAACCGCTGAAAAGAAACGGATCAAAGACCTCTCCCACACGGCGCTGATTAGTCTGATCGTGGAGTACACGGCGCAGCAGCTAGTGGTTGAGGGTGTGTCGGACACTGAGGGGGACCAGCCACAGATCTTTGAACCGTTTGTTCGTAACGGGTTGCCTTCCCGCCAGCTCGCCCTCCATTCGTCTGTGCTCACTAATGGGGCGGCGTTCGGTCTAGCGATTCCGGGCGACCTGCGGGCTGGTGGGGATCCCTCCCATGCTTTCATAGGTGCGTTCGGGATGGAACGCATGGGCGCGATCTATTCGGACACGGTGTTGGATGAGTTCCCGGAATGGGCTTACCTGCGTGGCAACAGGGCTGGGACCGACACGTTCATGCTGTGGGATAACGAGTTCCAGTACGAGGCTGTGAACGATGGCTCTGGGTGGCAGCTCACCAGCGACCCCCTGTTTCATGGGATGGGGAAGACCCCTGTCGTGAAGCTCACGAACAACGAAGACCTGAATGGTGTCGCGACTGGTGAGCCGATGAAGTACCGGCAGGACGTGCAACGGATGGGTAAGACCGTTGACGACCGGCTCCGTATCCAGCATTACAACTCTTGGCGCGTCAAGTATGCGATCAAACTGTCTGACCATTTGACGGAAGAGGAAGAGAAAAAGGTTCGGTTGAAGCTTGAGCAGGAAGACATCCTGCTCGGCTTCGAGGACACTGAGTTCGGGACGCTGGATCAGACTGATCTCGGGCCGATGATCGCTGCGCAGGAAACTGATCGTGACACGCTCGCGGCAGTGTCGCAGACCCCGGTGTGGGCGTTCAATGGTGGTTCGATGGTGAACCTGAGTGCGGACGCACTGATTGAAGCGAAGAGTGGTAACAGGCAGAAGGTGGGTGCTGTTCAGCGGTCTTTGAACCGTCCATACTGCAACTGGTTCAGGCTTGCCGCTTTAGCTGAGAACCGTTTAGCGGACGCGCAGAACTTTGGTTTAGTCCCAACCTGGCTAGACATGGGTTCACTGTCCTTGTCCGCTGCCGCCGATGGTTTAGGGAAGCTCGCTGTTTCACTGGGTGTCCCCGTGGAGGAACTGTGGGAGTACATCCCGAACGTTCCTTTAGCGAAGGTCCAGGCGTGGCGGGAAAAACTGTCTGTTGGGAATGCTGATCTTGGGGCTTTGGTGGAGGCTCGCCGTGGCACAAACAGTCCTGGGGTCTAGACTCACCCGCTCTTACCAAACGAACAACAGTGGGATCGCGTCTGAGGTGGCACGGAACATGCGTGACCCGTTCGCCCTGTTGGACCCCTACAGTGTTTGGGAGACCGCTGACGAGTGGCTGCTAGAGGCCACGAAAGTCATAGGCGATGGTTACCGGGCGTCCCAAACACTTTCCGACAAGTATGTTCACCAGTTCGCGGTGGCTGAGGGTTTCCGTGTCCCGAAGCATTTGGAGCGGCCCGCGATGAACGTGGCGAAGGTTCGTAGCGACCTCGCCTACTGGGGTCCACTGATGATCATGGAAAAGACCTCGCAGGGTATGGATCCTGGGGTGGCGAAGCAGTCCATGCTTCTGCGGTTGCAGGGTGTCGCGTCGAACGCAGCCAGGGACGGCGGGCGCGGCGTGGTGATTGGTGCGGCAAAGGTCGCGTCACCTAAACGGGTCTGGCGGCGGATTACCACGAGCGCTGAGCCGTGCGCGTTCTGCGCGATGCTGGCAACCAAGGATTTCACTGGTAGCACTAAGGGCGCGGTTGAGTTTGAGGCGCATCCCGGCTGCGGGTGTGAGGCTGAGCTGGTCACTGAAGACACTGTGCTTTCTCCGTTGGAGAAGAAGTGGAATCAGTCTTATTTGGATGCTGCGAAAGCTGTGGATAAGCAGGGTTTGCCGCGCAACTCGAAAAATATTCTTCATGAAATGCGGTTGAACTCCCCCACCCTTTACAGGGATGGGGTGTTCCCCAAAAAACAATAGGCTTCCAACCCAAGAGGGGTTGGTTGGTTGGTTAGACCCAAACAATAAGGTGCCTCCTGGTGGGGTGTTTGTTTGGGTCTTTTGTGTTCCCTGGAGGAAAAACATATGCCCGATAGTGTGGCGACCGAAACGGCAACAAATGATGAAACAACCGCCGAGGTTCTTGAAGTCCCTGTTTCCGATGCGTCGGCCCCCAGTGGGGAAGCTGAGGAAGCGGAAGATGGGGCCTGGGATTCGGAGCGGGCGTTAGCGAAGATCCGTAAAGCGAACGCTGAAGCGAAACGGTTGCGTGAACGGGTGAAAGAGGCGGAAGCGAAAGCTGATACCGCTGTTTCACTCGAGACGCAGCTTGCTGAAGCGAAAGAGGAGCGGGATAAGGCTGTAGCTGAAGCGATGCGCACAAAGGTCGCGCACGCTTATGGTTTGCCGCCTGAGATAGCTTCGCGTTTGCAAGGTGACTCTCAAGAAGAGTTGCAAGCTGACGCGGAGAAACTGTTGGGGATCATGGAAGCCGGCAGGCGTCCGGTGAAACGTGCCCCTTTGAATCCTCCCGCCACGAATGTTGCTGACCGTGACATTGCGGACATGGTTGCGGGACTTCTCTAACCGAAAGTTGTCGGTGTTGCCGACATTTCCATTTCCGGGCCTCCTGAAGCAGGGGGCCTTACCTGTTTAAGGAGACAAAACAATGGGTGACACACCCGCACCTGTGAACCAGGTTTACACGTCTACGCAGGCGGCCAAGTCGATGCTTGCCGCGCTGCGTTATCTTTCTGTCCTTCCGCGCACTGTGCGCATGGACTTTTCTAGCGACTTCATCCCCGGTGGGGGCGCTACCGTCAATGTTCTGAAGCCGGTTTCGGCTGGGACCGCGAAGGTTTACACGCCGGCAGACCGTGCTGGGGGCGACCCGATTGAGTACGGTGTTGTTTCGCAGGAATACGTCCCTGTGAAGCTGGAGAACGCGCTTTACAACGCAATCGAACTCCCTGACGAGTGGGCGACCTTCGACCTGAAGTCTCTCACCGAGCAGGTGCTTATCCCGCAGGCTAAGTCTGTTGTGGACGGGCTCCCTGTCCCGCTGGTGACGCTGATGGAGGCTGTGAAGGCTCCTACAGTTTCCGGTTCTGGTGCGGACGTGGCGACGACCGCTGCGACTGCGCTGAAGTTCTACGACGACGGATCCAATGCCCTCAAGGTGATTGGGAAGCTGCGTGCGCGTCTGAACGCGAACAAGGTACCTCTCACTGGTCGCACCCTGGCTGTTGGTCCTGGTGTTGAGGCAGCGATCCTGTCTCTACCTCAGTTGCAGAAGGTGAACGAAGCCGGAACGTCTTCCCTGTTGCGTGAGGCAACCATCGGGCGACTGTTCGGGTTCGACATTGTTGCAGCGTTCGACCTCGCCGAGGACAAGGCCGTCGCGTATCAGAAGGATGCGTTCGCGTTCGTGACTCGCGTGCCGCGTCTGCCTGGTGGTGCCCCGCAGGGTGCGACCGTCGCGCAGGACGGCTACTCGCTGCGTCACATCATGCACTACAACCCGACCTACCGGCAGGACCAGTCGGTTGTGGACACGTTCTACGGCGCGACTGTTCTGGAACCGAAGGCTGCTATTGCGGCTGGTCTCACCGAAGCTCCGTCCACAGACGACGGTGACGGCGAGGTCGAGTAGGGATCTGAGCTGAGTGGGAAGGGGTCGTCTGATGGGTACAGAAGCAACGATTGATGATGGTCTGGTAACCGCGGGCGACCTTTCCACTTGGCTTGGTGAACCAATCGAGGGTGAGGAGGTGGGCCGCGCAATCGCGGTCCTCTCCTACGCCTGGACCCTGGTTGAAACTGAGACTGGGCGGGACGAAGAGTATTGGGAAACCAATGGAGTCCCCGCCGGCGTCAAGAACGTCGTCCTCCAGGTAGCGTCCAGAGGGTTCACCAACCCCGAGTCGTGGGGTAACGAACGTGTTGACGACTGGGGCGCTGGAGCTAGGCCGGTCGAGCAGCTCGGAATGTATTTGACGGCTGCTGAGAAAGGAATCCTCTCGAAGTGGGGGGAACGGAAACTTTCTAGCATCGGCAGGATTTCAACGTCCCGTGAACATCCTCGGGATGTACCTGATCTGGTGTTCCCCTGGTACGGGTGGGCCTGATGCGTACCGGGATCCGTTCTGGGCGTCGCCGCGCGGAAAAGCTGATGGTGTCCCACGGTGTCTGTAAACGTATGACTGATCTGGTGGACCCTGACGACGGGACCACGAGCACGACCGAAACCCAGGTTTATTCCGGTAAGTGCAAGGTCCAGTCGTTCCGCCCTTACGAATCCGTGATCATCTCCGGTGGTAGGCCGGTCGTGGAGCAGCGGACGGAGATCCACGTCCCTGTTGATTCCGGCCCGTTCCAGGTCGGTGACGTGTGGACGGTTGAGGGGTTCCGTTACCCGTTCCGTGTTGGCGGGATCGACGAAAAGAGTTTGCAGACCGCGCAACACCTTTTGGTGGATGAGGTGACAAACCCGTGAGCGTTGATCTGACTATCGACACGTCCCAGCTAGACGAGTTCGTGGTCCACCTGAAGGGCAGCGGGCAACGGCTCGGACCCACAGCCGCTAAGTCTTTCAAACGGACAGCTCAAGACACTAAGACGAAGATGCAAGCCGACTACGCGCAGTCCCGGATCAAAGGTTTAGCGGCGATCAAGCATTTCGTGAGTTATGACGAACCTTCCGGAACCGGGTCGAACTTAACTACCAGGATCGGGATCGACAAGGAGGGTGCGGGAAACCTCGGGAACGTCGCAGTGTTCGGGACGCCGAAAGGTGGGGGGACGCATCCGCACCCCGAAGAGTTCCTAGAAGCAGAACTCCCCAAGTTCACCAAGTACCTCCTTGAAGCGGTTGAGGAGGCGATCTAGGTGTATCGCGCATATCAGCGTCTAACAGGACTTTTGACAGGGTTAGGGGATTCGTTCGTAGGTGACCCACCTAAAGCTGTTGAACCGCCGTACACGTTCGTTTGGGGGCCGCTGCCGACCACGCAAGAAGAGGCTGTCGGTGAGGGTTTGGCGGTCGTGGACTCGATGGTCCGCGTCTCATGCGTTGCTGCTTCGCCAGCGAACGCTTTGAAGCTTGCCAGTGACGCTGCTGGGCTTTTGCAGGACGCCCAGATCAGCATCCTGGGGTGGCATGTGGACCCGCTAATGGTGGTGCGGTCCACGCATGTTCAGACAGAGCGGGGCGCGTTTGACGCTCCCGCGAACCGGTTGCCGGCCTTAGTGGTTTTGGATCTGCGGTTGCGTGCGTCCAAAGGAAGAGGAGCGGATCTTGAAACGGATGTGGGATCTGAAAACGGGGAAGTGGGTGAGGTTGCCGGAGGGGTGGTTGAACCACCCGACGGTGAGGAACCGCTACCGAGCGACCAAACCGAAACCTAAGAAACGTCAGCCGCAAAAGGCGGTTGAGCAAGTAGCGGGCGACCAGTCCGCAGGAAAGGAAAAGACAGATGAGCAACATACTTCTGTATGAAAAGCGCATCGCGGCGTTCCTGCTGGATGGTGCGCCAGCGGACCCCGCTAACCCGACAGTTGCGGACGCGGCGGGGGCGGTGAACCTTGCCGACCAAGCGTTCCTGGATGGGACGTACTTGCGTCCCACAAACTCGGCGACGATCAACTATCAGTTGGTCAATGGTGACTTGAAGGAAGCTTTTGGGGCTGGGCAGGCTGAAGGTCAGCTGGAGATCGCGCGTTGGTTTGACCCTGAAACAGGTTTGCCGGACGCGGATGACGACACGGTTTGGCCTCTGGTGAATGAGAAGGGCGCTGAGCTTTGGATTCTGTGGCGGGTTGGTCCTGCTTGGGATGAACCGCTCGCTGCGGACCAGGAAGTTTCGGTTTACAAGGTGACTACTGATAATCCCCAGGATCCTCAGGCCCTCGAAAACTATATCCGCAGTGTCATCCCGCTTGCGGTCAGTGACTTCTGGCTGAATAAGAAACTGAAGGCGGGAGCCTAACCGGTTAGTCCGCACCAGTTAGGTGGCCACCCTAGCGGGTGGCTTTTTTAGTGTCCGTGTCCTGCCAGGTTTTCCTTGCCTTTTCCTGGCGGGACACGGCAACAAAAGGTAAGCAAAAAGGTTAGCGAAAGGGTGAGAACAATGGCAGCGAATAGGCTTATGAATCAATCGGCGGGGAAAGCGTCGGATAATGCGGGTGCGCCGAAGCTGATGAGTGACCCGAAACCGAAGGGTAAGGTTTTTGATCTTGCGGCTTGGGTGCAAGGGCGTGGGACCGCGACCCGCAACGTGCGTGTTTGGGGTGACCTTGACGCTTTCGGGGAGCGTGAAAAGCTGGGTGCGGACCTCGAAGCGGCACGCGCCCTCAAGGACACGGCGCTAGTGAAAGACCTCAAAGCGCAGATTGACGCCTTGACTGTACAAATGCTTGGTGACTACCAAGACTTCACACTCCGCGCCCTCACAGACTCGAAACGCATGGAGCTGATCGAGGAACTCCAGGACACAGACCTGGATCCGACGGTGAGCGCTCTGACGATGCTCTCCCACTATGTAGAGCAGCCGGAGGGTGTGACCACTGAGGGTTTAGTGGCGATGGCGGAGTGGGATCCGGTCCAAACGAACAAGTTGATCCAAGCGATGAATGAGTTGAACAGTTTGGTCCCGAATATTGAGGGGTCGCGCCCTTTTTAGATGTCCTGGTAGACGCCCTCGACACAGACCAGTATGGCGGGTTTGTTGAGTTCCTGAACGTCGCCAAGGCATGGGGGCAGCCACCGTTGACCGTGCTCGCTGGGCGTCCCCCTGTGTGGCGGCAGGACGACAGTCTGCTTGCCGCCGCGCACGCGCGCTACCTCGCTGAACGTGTCGGCCCAAGTGGGTATCCCCTGAGGCTCGCGGCTGACGTGGGGAAGCGGTTCGGGTGGGACGTGGACGCTTCGACTGTGGACTACGCGCAGACCGTTTTGGATGGGTGGGCGCGTGACCGGTCCGAAAAGGACGTGGACGCGGTTGTGCCGAAGGTGACCTACCAGGAAATCAAACGCCCCAACAGACCTGGGCGTCTCCACGGGAAAACGGGGTCATAAGGTAGAATAGAAACGGCTCGGCGAGTGCGTCAACACTCGCCGAGCCTAACCGAAACACCTAATCCAGTAGGAGATCGGCTATGGACAAGCCTACCTGTAAAGTACCCGGCTGCGAACGCACGGTCGACTCGTGGGGCTGGTGCCTCATCCACTATGAGAACTGGCGGCGACACGGCGCACCGGTAAAGACGGGTGTGTATTGGCCCGATCCGGACATCCCAGAGGACGAGCAATGTTCCGTCCCTGTTTGCAAGCGCAGGAAGCACACACGAGGACTCTGCTCAGGCCATTACAGCAGACTTCGCAAGACGGGAGACCCTGGCACTACTCCGATTGAACGTAGAGCCACAAAACGTCAGCCTTGCAAACTCGACGGTTGCGATGAGCTAGCGAAGGGCTGGGGCTATTGCTCCGCGCACTTCCAACGAGCAAAAAAACACGGCGACCCTGAGTGGCGACTTCCAGGGGAGATACGAGACGGGAAAAAGGTCTGCCCTCGTTGCGGCAAGGACAAGCCGCTGTCTGACTACGGAGCTAACAACGGGTACTGCCTGCCGTGTGCTGCGGAGTGGGCGCGTGAGAAACGGAAGCTACAGAACCTACTCATTCTCCAAAAGGTCTGTGTCGTCTGCGGTTGCGCGTTCACTGAGGCTTGGGAAAACGCGATCACTTGTTCAAAGAAGTGCCAGGTAAAACGCGAAAAACTGACTCTCGCGAAAGGCGCGGCCCGCCGGCGAGCGTTGCTGGGTTCTTGTGAACGTGAGGACTTCCGCTACGAAGAAATCTTTGAGCGCGACGAGTGGACTTGCGGGATCTGCAATGAGCCTGTTGACCCGGACTCTGAGTTCCCGGACCTGCGCAGCCCGTCGCTTGACCATGTCATCCCGCTCAGTAAGGGCGGCTCCCACACTCGCGACAACGTCCAACTAGCTCATTACATCTGCAACGTAACGAAGGGCGCGCGTCTGCCTGACTAGCGCAATGCCCCCTAACAAAGCTGAGAGGGGGCGTCGCAATGTCGGACAGGTCCATAGAAGTCGAGCTTTCCTTACGCGCGGACGGCTTCGTCAGGTCAGCCGACCAAGCAGCAGACGCACTCGGCAAAGTCGGCAAATCTGGCGACAAAGCGGCCAAAGACGGCGACAAAGGGTTCAAGTCCTTCGGGGACACACTAAAAACGAACCGGGCAGAAGTAACAACCCTCGGCGTCGGGATGACCGCAGTCGGGGCTTCAATGCTCGCTCTGACCACAAAGGTCGCCAAAACAGGGATCGAATACAACGTCCTGCAACAGACCAGCCGCGCCGCACTCACAACACTATTGGGTGGGGCCGAGGCAGCTAATGCCCAGATGGACAAGCTGGATGCGTTCGCGCGAACGTCACCGTTTAGTAAAGCAGTGTTCATTGACGCGCAAAGGACTCTTGCGGGGTTCGGGGTTCAGGCAACCAAAATCATTCCGATCCTTGACGCAGTCCAGAACGCGGTCGCCGCTATCGGCGGGTCAAATCAAGACATCGCTGAGATAGTCCAAATCTTCGCGCAAATCCAATCGCAGGGGAAGATCACTGGGCGCGAACTCCAAAGATTTGGTTTGCATGGAGTTGACGCCGCCCGGATTCTAGGTGACGCGCTCGGTAAAACTGGGGAGCAGATCCGTTCTGAGATCACGTCTGGCGCTATTGACGCTGATACGGCTATTGGTGCTCTTACTGATGGGATGCAAGCGAAGTTTGGTGGGGCTGCTGCGAACGTGAAGGATACGTTTGAGGGCGCTCTCGATCGTGTGAAGGCAGCGTTCCGAGACTTCAGTAGTTCGGCGATGGACCCGTTTGTGGGTAAAGAAGGCGGCGGGCTTTTCGTTAGCCTACTGAACGGTGTCGCGGACGTGATCCGCAAACTGGACGAACTCCCAGAACCTGTGAAGACCGGGATGGTCGTTGTCGGCGGTTTGGGTGGGGCGGCGCTCACAGCGGGCGGGAGCTTCCTACTTCTGGCACCTCGCATCCTGGACACCAAAGACGCCATAAAAGCGTTGGCGGACCAGGGTGGCAAGCTTGGGAAGCTCGCCGGTGCTATCGGTGGGATCGGCCCAGCGGTCGGGATAGCTGCTGGTGCGCTCGCTGTGGCAGCGGGCGCGTTCTTCATTTACAACCAGTACGCGCAGGACGCGAAAGCGCGGACAGACGCTTACGTGGACGCGATGAACGCGGCGGCTGAGTCTGGGCGAAATCTAAACGCGGCGCTACGTGAAACCGTGCAAAACAAGTTCCTTACCGGTGAGGGTATGGACTGGGGGTTCGTGCAGAAGACCGCTACTGGTTTTGACACGGTTGCGGAGGCCGCTGAATCTGTCGGGATAAGCGTCATGAGTATGACTGATGCAGTCATGGGGTCCGACGCCGAGTACCAAACCTATATCGCGACGCTGGATGCTCTCATTGAAGAGCAGTCGGTTTCGCATGAAATGTCACGCAAGGAGCGGGAAGCTCTCCGTGAAGTGAAGGTAGCGGTTGAGCAGGAGCGTGACGCTAAGGAACTGGCTCTCGCGGTTCAGGAGAGGGTGACGCGCGCTCAGGATGAAGAGGCTGCTGCGCGTGGGGATGTTACGTCGGCGATGCAGGCGCAGATTGACAAGACGCTTGAGTTGATGGATGTGCAGTCTGAGGCTGCTAACGCTGCTCTTGGTGTGAGGGATGCTCAACGCAAGTTTGAGGAGACGCTTGCTTCTGCGAACGCGACTATCGCTGAGAATGGTGCCACCCTGGACACGTCCACGGCGGCGGGGCGCGCTAACGAGGCAGCGTTGGACAGTATTGCGAAGTCGGGGCATGACGTTGTGAACCGTATGTCGGAGATGGTGGACGCGAACGGTAACGCGGTCTATTCCTCTGAGCAGGTTCAGGCTGCTATGCAACGCTCAAGGGACGAGTTCTTGAAGGCTGCTGAGGCGGCTGGTATGGAGGCTGGGGAAGCCGCGAATCTGGCGGACAAGCTTGGACTGATACCTAAGAACGTGGTGTCGAAGGTCGCGGTTGAGGGTGAAGAGCAGGCGCGTGCGGTCGCTCAGCGGATCCAGGACACGATCAACCGGATCACTGGTAAGGACGTGTGGGTGAACATTCACCAGAACACGACGATGACGGCGACGAGGGCTGCTACTGGTGGTGCGATCTTTGGTCCTGGCACGGCAACATCGGATAGTATTCCTGCGCTGCTTTCTAACGGCGAGCATGTCTTGACGGCGCGTGAAGTGGATGCTTTTGGGGGCCACGCGAACGTGTACATGCTCCGGCAGATGATGGCGTCCGGGAAAGCGAAGAGCATCCTCGGGTTCGCTGGTGGTGGCGCGGTCACACAGGTTTTGGAGCGCCCATCGGTTGGGTATGCGCCCGCTGGTCGTGGTGAGGTGCGTGTGACAGTGAACAACACGATCAACAACCCGGTTGCTCAACCTGTTTCTTTGGAGCAACGGGACAGTTTGGAGCAAGCTGCCAGCCTTGTGAAGGGGTTTGTGTGATGCGGACGTTCCTCATTGACGGCACGAACCTTGAGAACGCTGCGAAGGGATGGGGTGTCCTCTTTGACACGTCTCCTGCGATGCCTGCTCAGCAACGTTCGGCTGTGTTTTCAGCTTGGGGGTCTTCGCGCAGTGTTGTGGCGCGGGGCGGTTGGGAGCCAGGATCTCAGACTCTGATGCTTATCGTGAAGGGGACTGCGACCGCAACGGTTGAAGCTAACGCGGCTGAGCTAGTTGGGGTTTTGTCGCGTGCTCGTGAGCTGACGCGCGTTGTGGGGTCGTCTCGACTGAGTGTGGGTGTGCAGCGTGTGGCTGTGGCTGAACCTGAGCGTTTGACGAACAGCCTTTGGCGGGTCTCCGCGATCCTCAGTTTGGACCCGTTTTGGTCGGAGCCCTCCACGCTTACTGCGAATTCTCGGGGTGTTCCTGGCATGGTGGTGTTTCCGGAGTGGGCTGGTTCGACTGGTGACGTGGTGGATGGGGTTTTGAGGTTTCGTGGCCCGTTCACTTCGGTTGTTGTGGTGGCGTCGGATGGGTCTGGTTTGAGTTTCGATTTTGAGGCGACAGCCAGCCAGTACGTGTTTGTGGATGTGACTGGTTTTCGGGCGTGGCGGGGTGGGGCGTCGGCGTGGGAGCCTTCCGCGAATCGTGTCCTGTTGGATTATCCGGCGGCTGGGCCTTTGGTGCTGTCCCCGTCCCCTGATGGTGTGCAACTAACGGTTTCTGGGGATGGGTTTGGGAAAGAGTCGGCTGTGGTTTTGCGTGGGAAGCGGTGGTGGCTGTAGTGGTGTTTGCTGCTCGCCTGGTGGCGTTTGAGCCTGCCGGTAACAGGTTGCCGGATGCGCTTCTGGATAGCGTGTCTTTTGACGCTTCTTTTCCGTTGAACGATGTCAGTGCGCTCACGTTGAAGTATCCGAGTGTTTTGGATGCTGTTGGGTTGATGGAGGGCCCGGTTGAGGTTGCGGTTGAGGTTTCGGATGGTGACGGGTGGTTGGAACCCGCGAACGCACGTTTCCTCTCCAGTCAACTGTCTGCGAACTTGACTGAAGCCCTCGACGTCCCCTCCTTTACGTTGCGCGGGCTTGGTTCCCTTTTGGAGCGTGCGTTTATTCTGCGTCCTGACGAAAACGCGGGGAAGCCGTACACGTCGGATGAGAATGACCCGAAGCGTAACTTCCTGTCGGCGACTCCGGGCCAGATTGTTGCGGCGGTCATCACTGAGGCGCGGTCGAAGTATCCGACCATGCTGCAAGGTGTTGAGCTTGGGTTCACGGCTGGGAAAGACAGTCTCGGTAACGGTTGGGACAAACTCGACTCGGTTGCCTATTCGCCGGATACTGACCTGTTGCGCATCTTGGATGATATGACGGCGCGTGGTGTGTGTGACTGGTGGATGCAGGGACGCACCCTCCATGTCGTGAACGCTGACAGTGCTGCTGTGACTCGTGATTTGCGGTTGCTGCTCGGTGACGCTACTGAAGCGCCGTTGCGTGCGACGTTTGAGAATCTGGCGACCCATGTTGAGGTTGCGGGTGGGGATGGTAAGCGGTGGCAGCAGGCGGTGGAGGGCGCTAGCGTCCCTTACGGTGCGAAGGTTGCTCGGGTAGCTAATGAGTCTGTGACGACGCAGGGGACCGCACTCGACCTCATCAATCGCCAGAAAGCTTTGGCGGTGAGCCCGCGCCGCGAGTACACGCGGGCGGTTGCGGACACTCACCGGCAGCCCCCGTTTTTTGCTTGGCAGGTTGGGGATTGGGTTCAGGCTGAGAACGGGTCGGGCGTGTATGAGCCTGTTCGTGTGTTTGAGGCGGGGTTGTCGTTTGATGCTTCGCAGCCGACCGTGACTGCCAGGGTGACTTTGAACGACCGTTTTGTGGACGCCAGTGTGCGGGACGCTAAACGGTTGAAGGGGATCACGCATGGGGCGACCCAAATTCTCGGTGATGGTGGTGTGCCTTCCCGTGTGGATAAGGCTGTCCCTGCCGCCCCCAAGGGTGTTGTGGCGAATAGTCTTGGGTATTGGAAGGGTGCGGTTCCACTGTCTTCGGTGGACGTATCCTGGCAGGCCGTCACAACGAGCGTGGACGGACTACCCCTAAACGGCGTCGACTACTACGAAATCT
>ERZ1032852.207-NODE-207-length-16017-cov-15.457336_pt1 | contig 16017 bp, 31 predicted proteins | sample MGYA00516689_ERZ1032852 | MGnify/ENA primary metagenome ERZ1032852 (study PRJEB33719, sample SAMN04262499) | wastewater metagenome | biome: rural village; feature: composting latrine chamber; material: composting feces with ash | place: El Salvador | collected...
AAATATAAAAATCATAAATTTCTCCTGTTACACTTATGTGTATTAAATCATTGGCAATAAAGAATCAAGGTCTTCGCCTGTCATCTCCTTATAAGCTTTCACAATATCTTTAGCAACTTCTTGACTGGCTTCATTACGACCATCAGTTATGTAGTCATCACTTGCACATTTTAAAATCCAAGCAATAGCTGTTCTTGTAAATGTTTGTTGTAAGGTTCTATGCTCTTTGGTCATCTCTTCAGCAAATTCTTCAGGTTTAAAACTCATAGAGTTAACCATCTCACTAACCATGCTAGCATTTTTTCTCATTTTATCTTTCATTATATATTCCTCCTTTTCTATAATTCTATTATATCAGTTGATTAACTGATTGTCAAGAAAAACAAATAATTTAACTAAGTTTCTATTTGCCTTGCAATGCTCTATATCTTATGATATAATAAATATAAGAAATCTTTAGATTTATCTAAAGGTTAATAATTATAAGGACGTGATTCACTTGAATAAATTAAAAGTAAAAAGTTATAAAAACGTTTCATTTATCAATGTTACAGATAAAACAATTTACCTTGGAAGTGACGATGGTCTTATCTTAGAATTACCACCTTCTGGATTAACGCTAGATACTGAAAATACAGTTACAGCTGCTGGTGTAATTCACGGATGGATTAATTTAACTATAGATAGACTATCTTATACTAGTAAGGGTTACAGTCTAATAACGGATATTTTAAAAGAATATGAAAATGGAGTTATTGTTGGAGATAAGGAGTTGGCTGATGCATATATTGGCCGGGTATTTGTACCGGTGGCTGTCGAATCAGATTCGGCTAGAGCACCCGATGGAGGCCAGTTATTCTATATAGATAGGTTTTCGATTAACTAAAATCATCTATATGTATAAAGGGGGACTTATTTATGAACAAGGGGTTAATAAGGTTTATTAAAAGAAAATTTTCATATGACAAAGAATCTAGCTTTAACAAAAGATTAATGAAACATCTAAAGCGTGGAGAAATGTTGTTTGCTGCTCATTACGATTTTCATAGTTATACACCATATATGATAATAGAACAAGATATCGACAGTTATGAATCAGAGAAGATATTATTAGATTCATTAAGAGAAACAATAAGCTTGTTTCAAAATAGTTATCTTAGAAATTCACTTTTCAATCAAAGACCACAGGTTCACTTGGTACTAACAGGTGGCTCAATAAAGCACAAAGTTCATAAACAGGTTCTTTAAATTCTATATCAATGACCACTCTCAATAAATTACCTGAATACAAAAGAGTGCTAGATGCCGTCAGTGAATCACAAGGCCGAATAAATTACATGTTAATTACACCAATAAATGAAGCTATTATTAATGAAGAGGAGGAGTCAACATGCTAAATGAAGATGTAGAAAGAGTCTATTTAGTTGATTTAGAAAATGTTGGTTGGGGTGCATTAATCGATGCCAATCAGCTTGGTCCTAACGAGGTTGTATATATATTTGTTACTGATATGGTAGGGGATTTACCTGTTAATGTTTCCAGGTCCTTGTTCTCATCGGAAGCCACAATAGAACTTGTGGAAGCAGAAAATGGTTATAGCAACGCATTAGATTTTCAAATATCCTGTTTTTTGGGAATTAAATTAATGGAATATGAAGATGCTGAATTTATTATTAGTGCTGATAAGGGTTACAGAGCCTTAAAAAGTTTTGTGGAACCAACCAGGTTAATAATATCTGAAACATTTAAAAAGAAAAGAAATTATTCAAGGTTCGATAACTATTGGAGAAGTAAAAGAAAAAAACATGAATTATCAGCTGAGATAGAACGAAAGTTAAGATTAGATGATTCTGTCCACTTAAAAAACTATCAATCTGTCGCAGGACATTTGGTTAGTATGATGTATCAAAGTAAAAACCTGAAAGATTTCAAAAAGAAAGTTAGGCGGGTTGATTCAAATGAACATTACCAAGAAAGAATGATAAGTGCATGTTTGCAATATTTTAATTAAGGAGGAAATTATGAATAAAAAAGATGAAAGATTGTATAGAAGAGTATTTTTAGGATTATCAATGTTGTCGTTAGTACTATTATTTACCTTTGCTTTAACCGGATGCCAAAGTGAATCATCTTCTACTGTGGATATAGTGTCACCAGGAGAGGTAATTGAGATGATGGAGGCAGAAAAGACCTTTGCGTTTGCTATTGGTGCCAACACTTGCCCGCCATGCGTTGAATATGGTAAGGAGCTAGTGAAATATATTGATAAAACTGGAGATACTATATATTACATTGAGGTAGAAGATAAAGACATTGACATGGAGGAGTTTGCATCTTTGCTGATTGATTATCTAGACGTTGACCAAACAGAAGCTTTTATAACACCAGCAACATATGTAATAAGAAAAGGTAAAGTTCTGCAACATGTACCTGGTGCAATCACTGCCGATGATATTGAAACCCTAATGTTATTAATTAATTAGAAGGCATAGCCTTCTTTTTTTATGTGTTATAAGGCAACGCCCTTAATTTGAATTTCATGTTTTTATATTTGCAAAAACTACATAATCTTGACGCTGGAAATTATCATAAGCTGTTAAAAGAGTTATTCTTTCAGTTTCTCCTGCCTCCGTTATTTCCTTATAGAAATTTTCACCCCCGGTATTACCATACTTATCAACTATTTTAATATCATTTACAATGTAAGTCGCACCAAAACCCTTAGTGTTTGTTACAGCAATCTCATCTCCAATATCTAAAAACATTATATTTCGGAACTGAGAACCACTCCATCCAATAAATAAAGTGTTTTGATTGTCAATAGGTGAATATACTTCAGCTCCTGACCAAGTAGCAGCAATATGTTGATTTTTTCGAATAAACTGCTCGCTTTCCCTTTGCCCAACATTTTCATACGGTATCTTCGTGTTTTTAAAAAATATGTTTTTAGGTGGTCAATCACCAGACGGTTCTTGGGAATATGGATGATTTTCTTCTTGATTATCATTATCTTTTGTTTTTTCAACAGGTTCTTCTTTAATATTTTCTATATTTTCACCTGGTTCCTCAACCACAACTTCTTCAATTTCTGTAATTTTCTCAGATGCACTAATTCTTTGACCTTCAATTTCCTCAATATCCTCTTTTACAAGTCCACCAATAATTTTTCTAACAGGTCTTTCGTTTGATTGGTCAACAATAATTAGAGATACACAAATCATAATTGCTACCAATATAACAACCTTTAGTTTTTTTCATGACTCCTCCTTTTTTATTTAGAATTCGTTGACTATATGTAAATTGTAACATGCTCAGATTGTATTGTCAAGCTAAAAATGGTATAATAGGAAAGAGGTGAAATAATGAATTGGAAAGAGTTTTTAAAAGAAGAATTATCGAAAGATTATATGAAGGAAATCAAAATATTTCTAGAAAGTGAAAGGGCCACTAAAAATGTTATGCCTGAAAAGGGGGATGTTTTTAGATTGTTTAAAGAGGCAAATGGGATAATTCCTGACATTGTAATATTAGGTCAAGACCCCTACCCAAAGGCCGGAGATGCCGATGGAATCGCTTTTTCTGTCAGAAGGAGTGATAGGTTGCCTGCATCACTAAAGAACATATTTAAGGAAATTGAGGAGGATATAGGGGTAGTTAACGAGTCAGGGGACCTAACCTCTTGGGTAAAGGAAGGTATTTTCTTATTTAACACCCGACTTACTGTAATTGAAGGTAAACCTTTAAGTCATGCAGATATAGGATATGATACTTTTACACATAATGTTTTGTCAAAAATCCAGGAAAAGAATCCCGATGTTATATTTATGCTGTTTGGCAAAAAGGCTGAGGAATATAAAAACTATGCAAAAACAGAAAATCAAATAATAACATCACATCCATCACCACTAGCAGTGTATCGAGGATTCTCTGGCTCTAAAGTGTTTTCAAAGGCAAACCAGATATTAAAAAATCAAGGTAAAGAACCTAAAAGCTGGACCACAGATATATAGTGTGATATAATGTACTTGTAAGGATACACTATAATATAAAAATAGAAAGGGAGAGTGTAATGGAAAAGTACAAAAAAAGAGTATGTTCTAATTGTAAATTTAACAATGTGTTCAATCAATGCGAAACTCTAAAAAAGGAGTTAGACAAATTGCCTGAACCAAAGGACACGATGGAAAGATTGACTCAAGGCTATGAAATTAAAGACAATTTCACCTGTGAAAAGTTCAAATCAAGATATATCGAGTATCCAATAGAAGTATCAGAAATAGTTAGTAAAACTGACTATGGGTGGTATGGAAAAGAGGATATTGGAAAACCAGCAAGAGTAAGACCTTGTGGTGAAGAATATGAAAACAAAACATATTTAGGTATATATCTGGGAGAACTACCACAAAGTCATGCTATAAGTCATCACCCTGAAACAAAAGAACTAACGATTGCTTTTAGAAACAATCCAGCAATTCTTGTTCCCGAGTTAAAAAAGATTATCTTTGGAAGTGAGAGTTTCTGGAGCATAGTTGAGGACCCAGAGGATTTCAAGGATATATCAGATGAGTTAATCAATAACCAATGGTATGTAAAAGCCTTGAAGGACATGTCGGAAAATGAAAAAGATTAGAAACAGAAAAGACCCAGTTAAGGGTCTTTTAAATTTACTATTTTCCAAACAATTCAGGTTTAGATGTTTTAATTTTGTCAATAGTTAGTTTATGCAATCTGCTAAAATCAATCATAGGATTCTTATATTTATTAACTATATTCCACATCTCCTCATTGATTAGCTCATGCCATACATTTTTAAATAGAATCGGAATAAGTTTATTTTCAAATCCTTTGTTAGCTGCTATTAACTTATCTGCTTCTTTTTCAACAAGAGCCTCAGTTACAAAATCATTGATAATTTTATTCTCGATTTGAGTAAATTCAATCTCGCTCCATCCACCATCTTTTCTGTGTTTTTCTCTAAATTCAGAGGTAACGATTTTAGCCCATACTTGGTGTCCACCAGCATCTCTAAAGTCGTAGTTTTTAATAACTAAACCTTCGCCATCACCTTCGCCATCCTTAATTAGATAGTCGTTTCCATCTAGAAAATGAGTAAAGTTTTCCCAGTTTCCATTTTTGATTATAGATAAAGGCGCAATGTACTCAATTCCATATTCGTCTAAAATGGGAGCATAATCTTCATAATGCATGTACTCTATATCACCATCTACAATTTTTCCAACATCAAATACATAAAACTTGTTCCATGCATCTTCTCTGTAAGTTTTAAGTGTATGCGGAACTAACCACTCACCAAACAGTCTTAAGCCAGGGTTCTCCTTTAATAATCTCTCAACAGCTTTGTTGTTTTTAATAGTAGCTAAAAAATCAAAATGGTCCTTTTCTAAAGACAGTTTCCTGTTTCTAGAACCCGCTTCAATAACTCCATTTTCAAACCATACAGAGGTATTAGTCCCATCAATTTTAGGAAACACATAACAGGTTCCATATTCTATACCTTTTACCTTGGGCATTCCATATCTTTCTAATCTTTGGTATCTGTAAAATCCCATATTCTTCCTCCTTTGCACTAATCATACCACTATCTTGACTATTTGTCAAGCTATAATAGTTTTTATTAACTTTTAGTTTCTTTTTTTATTCAACTTTATCCATGTATTATAAGAAAGCTCTTGCTCCTCATCAGAAAACTCTAAGTTGTTTTTTAATTTATTATCCAACCACTTTACTACTTGGTATATGTCTTGACTCTTGGAGAGCTTATTATTAATTTCACCAAGTATCTCTTTTGAGTTAAATTCTTTAATCACATTTGGTAAACGAATATTGGACATATCACCAGGTAGCAACTCTAATAATCCACCACCGAACACTCGGCCTTCTAACTCCATTGATAACTGGGAATAGGATGTATATAGTAATACTACCAGTTCATCAATATCGGTAGAATCTTCAAGTTTAACCCTTAAAAAAGAATCGGATGATATTGCACTTATATCATTTTTAATTACTTTAAGCTCTTTTCCGATTCGCCTTGATATAAACATTTCGGGAATCCAGATAGATGGTACTTTATACCAGGTTTTTCTAATGTTTAGTTTGTATCTATCATTTTCCCCAGATTTTTCAAACTGTGAAATATATTCGAGTGCTCCTTCGGTAAGTTCGTCATCATTATTAAAATCAAGTAAATATTTATCTGTTGTGATAACTGGAATAGCATAATCTTCCAAATTGTACTCTTTAACAGTTTTTTCTTTAACAATAAAAATCTTATTACTTCCAGTTGTAACACCAACCTCTGCCTGAGCTAAGTTGTTAAATAATTGTGTTTTGCTTTTAAATGAATCATTGTAAAACTCCAAGGCTTTACTAGATAAAGAGTATTTTCTCCACTTACTACTATTAGTATATGTGAATTCTTCTTTTGGTATCTCATCAAGCTCTGGCAATTCATCAAGACTATCTATGTTAATATTCCTTATATATGTTTGTTTTTCTTTGTTTCTCTTAATAGCCATAAGGAGTACGACTGATTGCTGTATATCAGGAAAAACCAAGTTATTGAAAGATATAAGATTCACTTCGGAAAATTCTTTGAAAATCATCTCTCTTAATCCTTTTGCGTAAGAAACTTGAAATATATCTGATGGTAAAACAAATGATAATTTACCACCAGGTTTTAAAAGTTCTATTGCTGCAACTGTAAACGACATCCAAGCATTGACTTGCTGACTATCTTTTAGATTGTTATTTGTAAGTATCTTTGACTGCTGGTCTCTATTTTTCTTAGATAACAATTGTTGTTTTATATATGGTGGATTACCTATTACCAGGTCATAGCTTGGATTATTTTCCTCATAAAAATCATAAAAGTCTTTATTGACAATAGTTGCGCCCGGTTCTATTAAAGTACAAGCTAGTGGGTTAATCTCAACAGCAGTTATATCAATATCATCAGCAGCTGACAGCAGCGCACTAACAAACCTTCCGTCGCCAGCGGAAGGTTCTAGTACAGTTATCCCGTCTTTAACAGACCATTTGGTCATATATTCAACTATTGGTAACGGTGTATAAAATGAACCTGTTTGCTTTTTATTCATCCTTATCAGCTCCTAAACTAAATTCTCCTCTAAATAATATTTATAATAGAGCCACTCTGCAGCCTCATACTCATCTTCACTAATTGATGTTTGATAATTTATTTGAGTAGCTATCATTTGACTAACTCCTTCAATCCCGATAGCTCCTAGGTATTCCTTGGGAGTTTCATATTCTTCATTATCTTCTCCACCGTCAAAATAAAACCATAAATCATCTATCTTAGCAACAATCTCATCACCGTCTGGACAATCAATGAGCTTAACCAGGCCCGCCTCGAAACCTTTTTGGATTAACTCAGGACTTACCTGTTCATATAGTCTTTCATACTGAGCAATCCCTTTATCTGTAATTTCTAAGTGTTCAATAAGATTTTCTTTAAACTCCTCGTCATGCTCACTTACTGACAACAGGTTTGTTAATTTGCTTAATGCATAATCTTCCTTTAATAATCTTTCCAATGACCTAACTAGTTTATCACTCATATCAAACCCTCCTTTTTCTTTAATTATATCACAAGCTTGACCTAACGTCAACTCTAAATTAGTGATAAATCACTAAACTTAACAATGTGGTTTTGTAGAACTAAACATGAAAAACCCTGCCAAACACAGGGCTCAACAGGGAGTTATTTTCTTCTTAATTCAATTGCAAAGAAATCACTTTCTGGTTCTATAACTATGAAATGTTTTTGTATTTCTTTATGATTTGCTAAATCCTTACAAACTTGTGAAATACTTAAATCTCCTAGGTTATATTTAATAAAAAGGCTTTCTTTTTCATGAAAAGGCATCAAGTGATTACCTCCAGCAAAAAACCATTTTATAACCAAGTATGTAATTGCTTCATTCCATTGTTTGGTCTTTTCTTCGGTTTCCATATCTCCGCATGTATTACAACAATTGCCTGCTGTATGACTTACGAAATCAAGTCCCCAATTTTCATTAAGCTCCTCCAGAGCTTTTTGCATTGCCCTTCTTTTCATTTTTATCTCCTTTTCAAATATTAGCCAATTCCAAAGTTTACAATTTGTTTCAGTTCTTCAGGTTCATCAATAGGATAATAAATTCCTTTTTCATAATCAAATTTATAGAACCATCGTTTTTGAGCGTAATAATGGATACCTTCACCAACTTCTTCAATAACAGCGTAGTTATAAATAGTTTCATTGATGTCCATAGTGTTATTTTTAAGTCTTTCTTTTGCAGTTTCAAGGTCTGCATAGAAACCAAAACACCTAGAGAAACCATTGACTCCATATTTATCACACAAATCTTCAAAGGCCGTTATCGTGTAAATTTTTATCGGTTTTTTCATTATACTTTCCTCCGTTTATTATATTAGTCCATAAACTGAACTGCTAAAGCCACATATTTTTTACCTTTCTTAACTCCATATACAGGATACATTCCATCGCCTAATCCGGCAGGAACAATAAATCCAGCAATATCATTATCTTCATCTACATAAGTATAGACATCTGGATAATCTTTACTTTTTACCAGTTCATCCATTGCCTCATCACTAAACATTGCTGAAACAATCTTGCCCCAGGTAATATCATCAAAATCAGGTTTATTTTGGAAAAAGCTAGCCATCCCTGAGTCCACACTCATCTCGCCGATTTCTTCCCAGTCATCCTCAGTAACTTTTAATCCACTAATTCGGATTTCGGCTGATGTAACAACCTGGTAGTCAGGATTATCATATTCCTCTATAAAAAGGTCATAAATTCCTTCTTTAATAGGGATATTTCTAACTAACCACCCACTAGTATCACTGTCATATCCGGGGTCAATAACCGACATGTAGCCTCCATTAATTTTTAGCTTTCCGACTTTGAACATATAATCCATATTAATTCCCCTTTCAATATTCTATATTAAATTCTTCAACCAGCTTGTCAATAAATTCATCTTCGTCATCTCCTTCATAACGGAATACAACACCACTGTCGTCTAAAACAACAAATTCGGTTGTCCCAATAATTTCGTCAATAACTCCATATTCAACCTCTAAGTTGTCATCATTAGGCAATCTAATCTCCTGGTAGCCAAGAGCAGTTGCTTCAATACGATACTTCTCTTTAAATTCTGATATTTTCATAATATATCCTCCTTTTATATATAGTATATCATAAAGTTGTCAAAGTGTCAATCTTCTAAGGGTGTGGCTTTATACTGCTGTATGGTTCAAAACTATCACCGTGATAAATAAATAATGTAATTTTATCACAAAGCACAGACTCCAGTGCGTCAGGATATTTTGCAAGAGCTAAACTTCTGTTGTTAATATTAAGCTCAGCGTATTCAAATGCTTCCTCTTTATTATCAAATTCCATTGTAAAATAAGTTTTATCAGTAATCCTGTGATGCCATCCTAGAGCATACTTAGTCTTATCTCTTTCAATACCACCATCGTATAAATCCATTAAATAATTATCGTAATGTTTTACTGTTTCCATAATATCTCCCTTCTTTTATCTTAATTACATTATACCATCTAATTGACAAATTGTCAATACTATAATGCCAAATTTAAAAGAAAAACCCTGTAAAATACAGGGCTTTATTTTTTATATAATGTTTGTTTTTTTATTACGCTGGAAGTCCATATTCCATACCACCACAAAACTCTAGTTGGTGATTGTGATATATATACAGTTTCATTTTATCTGCATTATGAACCTCTAGGATTTCTGATGTACCTTTAATCTCGAGCTTATCTTCAATTAATTGCCTTCTTTCGTTTAGTATTAGGTCTGCGTTTTCTTCTGCATCCTCATAATTGTCAAATGATGCCACAGGGAAAGCATATCCTCCAACCTTGTGATGCCACAAAACAATGTACTTACCTTCTTTTAGTTCAACTAGTTCGTTATAATGTTCCCGCAAATATTCACCATACTCCTCAATGTCTTTTTCAGTTATTAAGTCCTCATAAATATTTCTCATTTAACATCTCCTTTTTTATTTTCTATATATAATTATAACACAAGCTTTACTAACTGTCAAGCGTAATTACAAATAAAAACAGCCGTATTAGGGCTGCTTTATCGGAATTTGAAAATCAACATCTCCAATCTTCCTTCCTGCTGCTTTGTATTCTTCAATAGAAATCCAATCACTACTTTTAGAACCTAGAACCTCCTCATAAAGCTTTATATATTCTTCAGAGCTGGCATTTTCGTCCATTAAGGTTTTCATTTTGGCTTTTACATCAGATTGACCGAACCTTTTATGTTCTTTGGCTGTTAAGACAATAAAGTTAAATCCTGAATAATGATTATCAAAGTAATCAAGCAATTGAGTTACTCTGGTTATCTCTTTACTTCTAACCTTATCAATTAAATCTTCCACCATGTCATTTACCTCAAAGACATGTTCTAAATGTAACTCACTTAAATCACCATCACTGAAATAAACTTTACTGGCTTCTGGTGACCAAGGAAATCTATGTTCTTTAGTTTCTCCCGAACGATTAGTGGTTTTATCTCCTAAACGATAAAACTCCCAATAACCCCTAATGCCAAACCTGTTAAGTTCTCTCTTAAGCAAACTTTCTCGGTGACCATCTGAGTTTACATACATCTTAAATTTATTTAGTATGATTTGAGCGTCCTTACGATTTGTTTTTCTATCAAGCTGCAGTAGTTGATTTGTTAATACAGTTTTCACAAACATCTCCTCCTAGTTTACAATTATGAAAAATTAAACCTACACATCTATTATACCAGGCAATAAGAAAAGATGGTAGAGCCATCTTCACTTAGTAACTATATTCAATTGTTAGCGAATAATGATATATCCACTTAGGAAACCCTGGTGTCCAAGATAGTCCAACAGCTTCCCTGTTAAGAATTCCTGCTTGATACATGGATGAAAGAAGCTTGGACAACTCAAAACAAGAGTTAGCTCCATAAGGCATTACCTGATGCTTGGGATTAAATTTTTCTATATAATCATCAACAAATTTTTCATTAAGCATATCAACAGAGCCTATATTAGTGTTTTTAATGTAATTTATAATCCATTTTTCTTTTTCACTTAACATAAAAACCTCCTAAATTTCTAAATCAAATTGGTCCTTTAAATATTCAAAGAATATCTCCTCATCATCTGTTTCATAGTGAAAAATAAGTTTATCATCTTCCTTTCGTTTTACAGAGTAACCCATTAGTTCGGCCACCTCATGAGAAGGGTTGTAATTTAATAGCATTTCCCCCTTATGATGTGAAATCAAAGCGTCTTGTATGGTAATATTTTCAGCTTCAATATAATATTTCTCATTAAACTCTTTTACTGTCATAACATACCCCTTTCATTTAAACTTCAACTGTTCCATCTAAATCAACAAACTCAACAATCCAATCACTTGGTAATCTTTCAAAAATGTCTTCTATGGTGTAAGTTCCGTTTTGGAAGATTTCTTCAGTAGAGTTTTTAATCTTGTAAATCTCTTTTTGTACAGTTTCCTCATCAAGGTCCTTAACGATTAACAAACCATAAACAATATTATTATCCGAATTCTCTACTACTTTAATATAATTCATAATACTAACCCCTTCCTGCAGTTGATATGTTGGTTATTCTTTGGCGAATTTCATCTTCACTCCAAGTATCTGATAATGTGCTGATTATTTTAACCAGTAAATCATTAACATCTTCCCTAGTTAGGTTTTTCTCTTGTTCAGACATACCCCAAGGAAAGCTTGGTGTGTAGTAAATATAAGCACTTTGAGGATAGATGTCATTTGTGTCACCAAAATAGAAACAGTCTAACCCTTCGTATTCATCACTCATTAATAAAGCATCTAGTACATCACCAGGAGTATCAATTCCCACTAGTTGTATAAAAGACCATAAACCATCATCATAATCATCAAGCGTTTCATCCTCATCTAATTCAAAACACCTATCTCCAACAATCTTTCTAAATTGAAAGATAATGGAGTAACCTCAACACCAATTCCTTCAATAGCCCAATATGATACACTCATTTAATCTTCTCCTTCCCAGTCAATTACTTGACCACACATTTCACAGTGAGTAATATTATAGTAATCATAAATTAACTCATCTTCACAATTTGGACAAATGTATTCTTCATCTTCCTCACCTAATGACCTTTTTGGAGTCATTAGGTCCAGCAAAGAATAAATATCCTCTAGAGCTTTATTAACACGTTTTTCTGTTTCTACATAAGAAAACCCTTTTTCCATACCCTTTGTATAAGATGGAATGATACCTTCTATTAGCCTCATATTGTCTTTAAGTGTTTCTATATCAATCTTTATCATCTTCTATTTCCTCCCCACAGAATTCACAAAGATTATATTTTTCACTACAATCACTACAAACACTATTATTTGGTGGTGAGTTTGCGGTCATAAATTCTTTTCCGCATTGCTTACACTCAGAAACTCCAATAGCGTTAAACCTTACCATGTTTTGGTGCTCTTTACAATATTTCATCTCTATTCACTCCTTATTATTCATTTAAACAAGTTGCTAGAGTCAAAAAGGATAACTCTACCGTCTTTTGTTTCACGGGCCGCCGACCAGTGAAAAGCGCTTCTTCCAATGCCACTTAAAAACTGTTCTTTCCCAAGAAGTTCAATAGCTTTCTTTCTTGAGATTCGTTTACCGTCTAGCTCATAGTTTGTAAATTTTATGAGCATTGCTCGTTCAACTTGTTCAAAATCCTCCTCCGGGTAACCATAGTTTTTCAAAATTTCCTTGTCTTGAATTGATAGTTTCATGTAATCACCTCTTACCTTTCTAACTTAATTATAGCATAATCTTGACAAAATGTCAATTGATTTAGTTAATAAAAAAGAAGTTTTTAAAGCTATTCACCAACAGTAATCCAAAGTCGGTGTTTACCAATTTTAACTTCCATAAAGTCCAGTTTGTCAAGAGTTGTGAATAAATCCGGTCTGTTCTTTCTTACCTGAGAGTTAGACGGGAAAATTCCTAGCTTAACTAATATATTAGGTAAAAATCTTTCTTCAGTAAACAGTCCTATTTCTTCATCGCCATAAAGTTCTTTAATATTGACAATTGGCTCTCCAATGACTATATTAATTAACATTAGCAATCACTCCTTTGTTTTATTATACTTATAATTTATCATAAAACCAAGAAAATATCAAGTACTGTTTGATTGACTTTAGATATATTTCATGATATACTATAAGTATAAGGGGTGATAAACATGAAGAAGAAAATTGCAAAAACTAAATACACTTTAGAACATAGAAAAGCTTATATAAGAACTGCTAAGGAATTAGGAGTTTTTTCATTTAGACATTACTTTCATGATTTAGATAAGTTGTTTTTATATTTTATTTTTGACTTAAAAAAAGCCAGTAAAATTCATAGAAACTGGAGCAGGCATCACAATAAAGCAAAAACCAAGAATGATTATATTGATATGGTAATTGACTGGGAATGTGCAAGGTTTACAAAACCAGATAAACCCTTAAATGCAAGAGAGACATTAAATGCATATTATCCAGAATTAACTAATAAAGTAGAACCAGTATTACAGGAGCTAGGACTGTAAAAAATATAAATAGATGGGTTATCCCATTTTTTTTATGCCAAAAGTGAAAAGCTATTCGTTTAGTGAATACTATGTGTTATATTATAAACGTATGCTTTTAAAAACAAGTAGAATCAGGGAGGGATTTTATAATATGAAAAAGAAAATTGCAGGTGTTCTTTTCGGAACAGCTTTTTTAGGAATATCAGGAATGATAGGGGTAGCGGCATCCAATAGCCAAGACCAGGCGGTGTCAGCAAGATATGAGGAAGATTCAGGTGCTTTATGTTTATTAAACATGGATGAAACAAAATCTAAAGCTAAAATAAGTGCCGATAATAAAATTGAAATTATTATTGAAAGAGCTAACGAACGAAAACGCCAAGAAGAAGAAAGACTCAGGAAAGAAGCAGAGGAAAAAGCCCGGTTAAAAGAAGAGGCAAGGTTAAAAGCTGAGGAAGAGGCAAGAGTAGAGACAGCAAAGCAAGAAGCTGCAAAACAAGAAGCTGCTAAAAAGCAGCAAAATACACAAAATACAACAAATAAATCGCCAGCTGCTCCTAATCCAAGCCAAAACAAATATTCAGCAAACACTATTATTTTTGGCGGGAAAACAGTTTATTACAGGAATGCTTCATCTATGGGACAATCACAAGGGATTATTGACGGTAACAAGTCTTTAGCCGCAACATGGGGTGGAGCTATAACTTACAGTGGAACAGATGGCATGAACACTCATTTTATATCACATAGAGACGGAGGTTTTTACGGACTATGGAACCTTGGAGTTGGTTCAAGTATTGTAGTTACAGATGGTAATGGAACACCTTTTACATATAAGGTTTCTGGTATTGTTGTTGTAGATGAAACAGGAACAACAGAAGGTGGAAAATCTTATTACGATGATATAGTAGGCACAGGCGGAGGAGAAAGGATAACCCTTCAGACCTGTCATCCTTCAAAACCAGGATATAATTATATCTATTTTGCTAGGTTAAATTAAAGAGTTTAAAAAAGACCCAATTAAGGGTCTCTTTTATTTTTTTAATAGTTCTTTGCTGCAGTCTTCACAGTAGATTACGGTTTGTTCAAAGTCTATGTTTTCATGCTGTTCAACAAACTTAATTAAGTCAAATTTAAACTCCTCACCGCAATCCGGACATACTGCATATACATTGTCGTTTGCCAATAGGTTTCTTTGACCTCCACATTTTACGAATATCATAAGTGATTTCACCTCCTCTATTATCTAAAGGACATCACTCAAAAGAATCCGTAGTATTATTTGGAAATAATGAATCAATCCATCTAATAAATTTCAAGAAACCTTCTTTGATTTTTGCAAAGAAGCCAGCATCTTCAGCTTTTTGAATTGCGTCTTTTGCTGATTCTGTAAACTTATTAAATCCTTTTTTAAATTCTGGAGAATTTAGATAATCTTTAATGTTGTCAAATTTACTATTAACATAATCGTTTAATCTTACTAGTTGAGTTTTTAATTCATTAACATCAATATTTTCTAAACTTTTTGCAAATTTAGTAAAAAAGTCATTTAAGCTTTTAAATTGTTCATCAGAGATAATAATGTTGTTTTCATTTAAGTTTTTATTAACTATGTTTGTAACACTGTTATCTGTAATCCTATTATCATTATTTTGATATTCATTAACAATATCAGTTTTAATAATTGTAATAATATCTCTAAATTTATTAGCGTTAAAAGACCCATTATTAGTGTTTTGTTCTATTATTTTGCTGACCGTGTCCATTTCCTCTTTAGCGTTCATCATTTGTTCTTCACTTAGTTCAACCCCAGCCTCTTTAGCGGATTGGTATATACCCGCCAAAGCTGCCTCACCCGTCGCCTCTATAAGAGTTGCCACTAAAATATAAGAATCTGTTAATCCAGCAGTTATTGCTGCATTCATATAATCTTGCTCGGTAATTTTAGTAATTTTATCAGGTGTAATTATTTCTACAAATACACCACTATTTTGATTGAGTTGTTGAATTTGGACATTAGATAACATTCTGCTGTTTGCAGATGAGCCTTCAGGGTATCCAAGTAGTTTATCCATGTTTTTATTAGTCATTAGAGAGATGTTTATATCTAATTCATCTTTATCTAAATCTAAGTGGTTTATAAACATATTTTGAACACGATTCCTTTCTTCAACACTTAAATAATCTCCAAACACTTGAGTTAGTTTATTGTTTGCCTTCGCATGAACCGTAGTTGGGAACATCAGTAGAATCAACATAACTATAATAATTGTTAAAATTGTGTTTCTTAATATTTTCAATTTTAGCACCTCCTTACATATATTATACATCATTTAAAAGGGTCATACT